>Ga0308163_10000062_pt1 | contig 326116 bp, 297 predicted proteins | sample PhyTR1_FD_201037 | JGI IMG/M metagenome (GOLD analysis project Ga0308163, IMG submission 201037) | Phyllosphere microbial communities from UC Gill Tract Community Farm, Albany, California, United States - DLSLT.R1 | ecosystem: Host-associated > Plants > Phyllosphere > Unclassified | place...
CCGATCAATATTCCGATACCTGCAAATACGGCAGCAGGAACATACACGGGAACCTTAACGGTAAGCAATGCGAACGGATGCGTGTCATCAGCAAACAATTTTACCGTTACTGTAAACCCATTGCCGACAATAACATTAGGAGCTACTACCGCGGTATGCACAAGTACGAGCCCACAAAGCACGACATTGCCTTATTCGGCCGTTACAAATGCACCAACAAACTACAGTATTACATGGAATGTAAGTCCTGCAAATAGTTTCTTGCCTGTTACAAATGCTGCATTGCCAGCGAACCCGATCAATATTCCGATACCTGCAAATACGGCGGCGGGAACATACACAGGAACCTTAACGGTAAGCAATGCAGCTGGCTGTATTTCTACAGGCAATAATTTTACGATAATAGTTAATTCAGTTCCCACAATTACAACATCAGGAAATTTAACTCCAATTTGTCAAAATGCATTAGAGCAAACAGCTTCTCTGCCATATTCTACTGTAACAGGTTCTCCAATTAGCTATTCTATAGATTGGGTATTATTGAATGATCAAGTTACTACTCCTTTTTCTTTCGATTCGGGAGGGGGAAATATTAATAATATTACTGTTCCAGCAAATACAGCAGCAGGGAATTATAGTGGAGTAATGACAATTTTTACGTCAAATGGGTGTTTAGCAACTCAACCAGTTTCTTTAACGATTAATGCTGTTCCAACAATAAATACTGCAGGGGTCTTTACTCCAGTTTGCCAAAGTTCATCAGCGCAAACTACTGTTTTAAGTTACAATTCTACTACAGGTTCTCCAGTTAGTTATGAAATTGACTGGATTGCATTGACAGATCAAGGAGCGACACCATTTCCTTTTAGTTCTGGATCAGGAGATATTATAAATGTGAATGTTCCAGCAAATACAACAGCAGGTACTTACAATGGTATAATGACTATTACTACATCAAATGGATGTCCGTCTACTCAAAATGTTTCTTTAACTGTAAATCCAATTTCAGTTGCGCCAACTGCTTCTGTAACACAACAGCCAAGCTGTATAAATAATACGGGCGTTATCACGGTTACTTCGCCTGCATCTGGAACGGGATATACTTATAGTATTGATGGAGTAGATTTTAGTAATACTTCGGGAATATTTACAGGTTTGTCTTCTGGAGGTTACAATGTGCAAGTAAGAAATAATACATCGGGATGCGAATCAGAAGTGACACCAATTACAATAAATGCTTTTGTTACCAAAGTATGGAATGGAAATGCGAGTGCCAATTGGGGTGATCCCGCAAATTGGACGCCAGCAGGAGTTCCTATTGCTTCTGATTGTATAGATATTCCAGATGTAGGTGTTGATCCTATTATCTCTGGAACCGATGCAAGTTTTTTTGCCAGTAGATTAACGATTCAAAATAATGGGTCATTAATTGTAGAAGAAACAAATTCTATAACTGTGACAAATGAAGTAAGTGTATTGGGTGATGGGGTTTTGATTTTTGAGAATAATTCAAGTTTGGTTCAGATTGCCGATGTCAGTAATACTGGAAATATAACTTATATAAGAAAAACACCAATACGACGATTTGATCTTACCTATTGGTCTTCTCCAGTTGCAGATATTACCATGAATGAATTTTCGCCAGGAACGCTATTCGATAAATATTTTTATTGGACTTCTGATTTTAAATGGGCAACCAATTTGTACGGTACAATGTCAATGGAACCAGGAAGAGGTTATAGCATTAGAGGTCCGCAGTCTTTTGAGACGGGGTCGCCAAGTGTTTTTTTAGGGGAATTTATTGGGGTGCCAAATAATGGAACAATCCAAGGTCCTGTAGCTGGTGCTGAAAAGTTTTGTTTTTTTGGCAATCCATATCCGTCGGCAATTTATGCAGATCAATTTATTCATGATAATGCCGCTAATTTTTATGGCACGCTATATTTTTGGACGCATAATACGTCACCTAGAATAACTGTGCCAGGAAGTAATACCTATACTTATACAAACGATGATTATGCAATTTATAATTTATCAGGAGATACTACAGTTGGCAATTTAACAGGTATTGGTGCGCCATCACCAGGAAATCAAGAACCATTAAAAGGTTACATTGCCGCTGGGCAAGGTTTTTTTGCAAAAGCAAGAACAGGACAAAGAGGTGTTTTTACCAATTCGATGCGAGTTCCTAGTTCTAATAGTCAGTTTTACAAAGCTGCAAAAACAGAGGTTGTTGAAAAACATCGTGTTTGGTTAAATTTTACAAACACAGAAGGGGCTTTTAAACAATTACTTGTCGGATACATAACAGGAGCAACAAATTTGTTTGATTTTAATTATGATGCTGTAACAATGAATGCAAATCCTTATGTTGATTTTTATAGTATCAACGACAATAAAAAATTAGTTATTCAAGGGCGAGCTGTGCCTTTTGTTGTAACAGATACAATTCCGTTAGGATATAAATCTACTATTAAAGAAGGTGCTTTTACAATTGCTATAGATCATACAGATGGAGATTTGGCCGATAAGGATATATATTTGCAAGATAAGGTAACAAATACTGTACATAACCTTAAATCTGGAGGATATACATTTATCTCTGCGCCAGGAACTTTTCTAGACCGATTTGTATTGCGTTATACAAATCCAAATGATGGCAAATCTTTAGGAAACGAAGATTTTGAGAATCAAGATAAGAGGGTTTTGGTTTCGGTTAAAGATAAAAATATCAGATTGCAATCTATGCCTGAGCAGGAAAATCTAGACGAAGTCGCTATTTATGATGTGGGAGGTAAATTGTTATATCGTAAAAAACAAATTGAAAATAAAGAATGGCTCATATCAAATTTTCAATCAGGTCCTCAAATTTTATTGGTTAAAATCACTTTAGATAATGGAAATACTGTGACAAGAAAAATAGTCTTCAGATAAATAAAAAAGCGGTTGAGTCTTAAGTTCTCAACCGCTTTTTTTTATTAAGCAGTACGCTGTAAATTTTGATGGGTATTGGTAATTGCTTTTTCGTTTTTATAGTCAATCCATTTTTGGCCTTGAATTTTACGCATCATAATATCAAAATGTCGCATAATAAAAACATTGTATGCTGCTTTAGATAAATTGACAATATTTTTTGGAAACGATCTCAAACTCATAGAAAATCCAGGCGTTAGGTATTTCATATAATGCCAATATCCTTCGGGCATATAAAGCATTTCTCCATGTTTTAGATTGGTAATATAGCCTTCGACACTTTTGAGTGCTGGAAATTTTTCATAATCTGGGTTATCAAAATCTATATCTTCTCTCGAAATTAATGCGTGAGGAACTTTATACATAAATTTTGATTGGCTAGGAGGGAAAATCATACATTGTTTTTCTCCGTGAAAATGAAAATGAAGAATATTAGAATAGTCAATATCATAATGCATAAACACTTTCGAATTTTCACCGCCAAAAAACAACATCGGCATTTGCTTGACTAATTTTAAACCAATTTCAGGCCATAAAAAGTCATTTTTTAACGAAGGAACCTGTTTCATTAAGTTGTAAAGAAAAATACGATAATTGGTAGGCTTTTCTTGCAGCAACTCGATGTAATCGCTCATTTTCATTGTAGTGTGCGCCTCGTTGAATCCGTCTTCGTGATTTACAGGTCTGTCGTCGTATAAAGGAACGACCAAATCTCCTGCGATTTCTTTTATATAAGATAATTTCCATTTGTTATAAGCTGGCCAGTCTTCGGTCAATTCTTCAATAACAACAGGAATTTGTTTTTTTACATATTGGGAAATAAACTCTTCTTTTGAGATTTTTTTTACCCTTTCAATTTGTTTTAATTTCATTCTTTATAAATAAAAAAATTGCTTATAACTCTCTGTCATAAGCAATTTAAAAATATTTATCGAGATTTAAGATCTCTTTTGACTAAAATTTTTAATCTAATCGATGCTCAAAAGATGCATTTAAAAAAGGTATTTTCCTTAAATTTTTTGCCGGAGTTTTAGATTAATCGGCAGCATATTTGTTATTCCAATACAGCATCATCATTAAGGTAACAATTACAGAAGAAGCAATTCCTTCAAATAATAAACAAATACAATAAGTTGGCACTGAAGGATTTCCTCCAAACATGAAAGTTTCAGATAGAGTTCTTACATAAGCATCTCCACCACGAGCGTAACTATAAACTAATAAGCCAAATACACTCATAGATACACCAACCACAGAAGTGGTCATTGCAGAAATAGCATTTGATAGAAAATTGGTTTCGCCTTCATGCAGGTTCATTTGCATAGTCCTGTTAACACCATAGAATATAAAGAAAACGTTCAGTGTTCTCAGATAAAACAAATCTGCTAAACCTAGTACATTCATTAATAAAAAATAAATGCCAATTCCGAGGAAAATCAAAAACCCGTTGGTAATTTCTTTAGGTAATTTCATAGTGGTTATTTTTTAGAAGTTAATAGTAAATATTTGAAAAACAGTGTTCTATCAAATTTACTAAAAAAATAACTACGATGATTTAAAAACGGTAAAAACTATACCGTCTGATTTTTTAAAGAAGAATCTATAAAAGCCAAAGATTCAATTTTATCCTGATTAAGTTGTGCTTTTAATGCATCTACCGAACTGAATTTCTGCTCATTGCGAATGTAATGAAGCAAAGAAACTTCGATGTTTTGGCCGTAAATGTCTTTATCAAAATTAAACAAGTGAACTTCGATGGTTTGCTTTTCGCCATTAACCGTCGGATTAAATCCAATATTCATCATACCAAAAAGAGTTTCATCATTTATGGTAGCTTTTACAACATAGACACCAATTTTTGGTATTAGTTTATAGTCTTCTTCAATGTTAATATTAGCTGTCGGAAATCCAATTGTTCGTCCCAATTGTTTTCCTTTTACAATAGTTCCATTCAAGAAATAGTTATAGCCTAAATACTCGTTGGCTAGCGCCATGTTTCCTTCATTTAAAGCTTTTCTGATTTTGGTCGAACTAACCGAAACATCTTCGATTTCTTCTGCAGAAATTTGCTCTACTTCAAATCCGTATTCAATTCCAAAAGCAATTAAATCATCAATATTGGCAGTTCTATTACGGCCAAAACGGTGATCATGCCCAATTATAATTTTTTGAATCTGAAATTTCTCCACCAAAATAGTGCGAACAAATTCTTCGGCTGTTAGTCTTGAAAAACTTTCGTTAAAAGGATGAACAATTAAATTCTCAATACCTGTCGCTTCCAAAAGTTTTATTTTTTCGCCAATAGTATTCAGTAATCTTATTTCAGATTTTTCTTGAAGAACCATTCGTGGATGCGGAAAAAAGGTAAGAACTAGGCTTTCATATTTCCCGTTTTCAGTATTCTCAGTAATTCGTTCTAGAATTTTTTTATGACCAATATGCACACCATCAAAGGTACCAAGAGTTAAGATAGTTTTCTTGGTTGACTGAAAATCGTTTATAGAATGAAAGAGCTTCAAAACAAATTATTTAAGATGCTGCAAATTTATACTATTCTGTTTTAAATTTAATACTAGCCAAATCGAATTTTAACGCATAATCTATCTTTTTGTAAAAATTTGCCAGCTCGTCGACGAAAAAGCAATAATTGTCGGATAGATAATATGATTTCAAATTAATTAAAGTAATTTTGATATTATATTTTGAGGGTATGAAAAAACAACTACTTTATATATTTTTAATTTTTTGTTTTGCCAATGCTAATGCACAAGATGCTTTATGGCAAAAAGTAACTTCTTCATCGCTTTCAAGAAAGGCTGATGGGGCGAGTTCTAGTAAATTATATTATAAGTTAAATGCCAATCTTCTTAGTTCTAAGCTAGTTTCGGCATCGAGTAAAACGGCAAAAAACACAACATCAGAAATTACAATTCCAAATACTGATGGAAATTTAGAACGTTTTGCGGTTTGGGAATCATCTAATTTTGATCCGGAATTACAGGCGAAATATCCACAAATTAGATCTTATGAGGGACGCGGAATAGATGATAAAAGTGCTAAAATATATTTTAGTGTTGCTCCAATTGGCATGCAGACAATGGTTTTTAGAACAGCAAAACCAACTGAATATATGGAACAAAATCCTGATAACAAATCAGAATATGTTTTGTTTAAGTCGGCAGACAATGCAGATTCAAGAGCACTTTTAAATTGTAAAACAATCCATTCGATTTCTGAAAATAAATCTACGACCACTGCAAAAACAACTTCTAGCGCCAAGCAATTTAAAACACTTCGATTGGCATTATCTTGTACAGGTGAGTACGCAGCCTATTTTGGCGGTACAAAAGAAGGAGCTTTAGCTGGAATGAATGCTACTTTAACTAGAGTAAATGGTGTTTTTAATAGGGATCTTGCAGTAGAAGTAATTTTAATTGCTAATAATGATGCTGTTATTTATACAGATCCTTCTGCAGACCCTTATTCTATTCCGAGACTAGGTGCTGACAGTAATAATCCGACTTGGCCCAAAGAAGTTCAGACAACATTGACTAGCGTTATTGGTGAGGCTAATTATGATATTGGTCATTTGTTTGGAGGCTCTGGTGGTGGCGGACTTGCCAGTTGTATTGGCTGTGTATGCGACAGTCCAACTCCTAGCAACTCTGTCGGAAAGGGTAGTGCCTATACTTCTCCAGCAGATGGAAAACCAGAAGGAGATAATTTTGACATTGATTTTGTTGCTCATGAAATGGGACACCAACTCGGGGCAACGCATACTTTTTCACATGCAAATGAAGGATTGGGAGCATGCTATGAACCAGGAAGCGGTTCTACAATTATGGGATATGCAGGTGTAACAGATGGTTATAATGTTCAAGATCACTCTGACTCTTATTTTTCTTATGCGAGCATCAATCAGATACAGAATAATTTGGCAGGAAAAACGTGTCCAGTTTCAACACCAATAGTAGATAATAATCCGCCTGTTATAAATGCTGGTTTAGACTATACCATTCCAATTAGTACGCCATTTATTTTAACAGGAACTGGTTCTGATCCAGAAGGTAATACGATAACCTATACTTGGGAACAATATGATAGTGCAACAACGGCTTTTGGAAATAATAGTTTTCCCTCTCCAACAAAACCAGATGGACCAATGTTTAGATCGTTTACACCAACTGCATCGCCAGTTCGTTATATGCCTGCTCTTAATTCTGTACTAAATAATCAGCTGACTACAAGTTGGGAATCTGTTTCTTCTATTGGAAAAACAATGAATTTTACCCTTACAGGAAGAGACAATGCTGCACAAGGAAAAGGACAAACTTATACAGATGCAATGGTTGTAACCGTAACTGCTGCTGCAGGGCCATTTGCCATAACTTCACAAAAAGAAGGCGATATTGGATGGGCAAAAGAATCGGCTCAAACCATTACTTGGAGCGTAAATAACACAAATACGCTTCCTGGATCGTCAAACGTGAATATAAAATTATCACTAGACGGCGGATTAACATTTCCAATTGTTTTAGCAAACAATACTCCAAATGATGGAACAGAAACCATATTGGTTCCGTCAGACATTGAGGCTTCTACAAATTGCCGACTTTTAATAGAGCCCGTTGGTAATATTTATTATGCTGTCAATAGTACTCCCTTTGCTGTAGGATACACCGTTTCTACATCTTGTTCGTCTTATAATTTTGGAGGCGGATATTCGACAGGAGATAATGCGTACGTAAATAGAACGGTTTCTGTGCCAGCTTCTTCTGGGTCTATTTCAGATGTAAATGTTTTAGTAAATGTAACACATGCGAGATTTTCAGATTTGACTATGGAAATCGTAAGTCCGAAAGGAACAGTTGTCACTTTATTCAATAAAAATTGCGCCAGCACAAATTCAACTCTTGCTTTGCAATTTGATGATAGCGGATCTGCATTAAGCTGCGGTACAACAACAAGTCAAATTGTGATTCCGTCAACTTTATTAAGTGCTTTTAATGGAGAAAATTCGCAAGGTACATGGACTTTTAGAGTTATTGACGATAAGGTTGGAATGACAGGAACTATTAACTCTGCTTCGATAAATATTTGTAATAGAACTTATACCTTAGGAAACGACGACTTTGAGAATGTTGACTTTGTGGCATACCCAAATCCAAATAAAGGAAGTTTCACAGTACAATTTAGCAGAGATTCAGTAAGCGAAATTAAAGTCTATGTTAATGATATTGTTGGGAAATACGTTTACGAGAGAACTTTTCAAGGTTCAGGATATTTTATCCAAGACATTCAATTGCCAAATGTACCTTCAGGTCTTTATTTCTTAACGGTTACAGATGGGGAAAGAAAAGTAGTGAAGAAGATATTAGTGAACTAAACTTTTGCAAATGCCTAATGGGCCATTGCCATACAAATCATACTGATTTTTACCCCAGGAATTTTTGATAAAGCTAACGAACAAGCCTCAATTGTTGCGCCCGTTGTAAGGACGTCGTCAACAATTAAGAAATGTTTGTTACAGTCGGCTTCCGTAAATTCAACATCAAAAATGTTTTCGATATTTTCAGATCTTCCTAAAAGATTCTTTTTGGATTGTGTTTTAGAATAGATCTTTCGAATTAAAATATTTTCCTCAAAAGGAATTTCTAAACCAGATGCTATTTCTTTTCCAAAAGAAGTGACCTGATTGTAACCACGTTCCTTAAACTTTTTTTTATGAAGCGGAACGGGAATAACAGCATCAAAAGGAATTTCAAGTTGAATTTCTTTTAAATCTTCAACATACCAGCTTCCTAATACAGTGCCAATTTCTTGATGGCCTTTGTATTTTAAATTATGAATTAATTCTTGGACGATTCCCTTTTTATTAAAATACAAAAATGTAGCAGCAAATTGAATATCAACTTTGCCATAAAACTTTTTCATAGCCTCATTTTTCGGATCTAAATGATATTGAGTAAGAGGCATTTCATGTCGGCAAATCGTACAGAAAACCGTTTCGTTTTGAAGTAATAGAGCACGGCATCCGCTACAGACTTTAGGGAAAAACAGATTTATTAGATAATTAATCACAAAAAGAGAGATTTTATTTACAAAAGTAACAAAATCAACACGTCAATCTTCATAATTTTTCTTTTTTATATAGGTAGTTTTTATATTTTTGCATCACTATGGCAAAACAAGAAGATATATTTAAGAATGTGGTTTCGCACGCAAAAGAGTACGGATTTATTTTTCCGTCAAGCGAAGTTTACGACGGATTAAGTGCTGTATATGATTATGCACAAAATGGTGTCGAATTAAAAAAGAATATCCGTGAATATTGGTGGAAATCAATGGTTCAGATGAATGAAAATATTGTCGGCCTTGATGCTGCAATATTGATGCATCCAACAACTTGGAAAGCTTCTGGACACGTTGATGCATTCAATGATCCATTAATTGATAATAAAGATTCTAAAAAAAGATATAGAGCTGACGTTTTGGTTGAAGATCATGCTGAAAAAATTCACCAAAAAGCGCAAAAAGAAATTGACAAAGCAAAAGCTCGTTTTGGCGATGCATTCAACGAACAAGAGTTTGTAACTACAAATGCTCGTGTAATTGAATATTTGGCTAAAGAAAAAGAAATTAGAGAGCGTTTAGGTCGTTCTTTAGGAAACGGAGATTTGGCTGATGTTAAAGCTTTGATCGAAGAACTTGAAATTGCTGATCCTGAAACTGGTTCTAAAAACTGGACAGAGGTAAAACAATTTAACTTGATGTTCGGAACAAAACTTGGAGCTTCTGCAGAAAATGCTATGGATTTATATTTACGTCCAGAAACAGCTCAAGGTATTTTCGTTAACTTTTTAAATGTTCAGAAATCGGGCCGTATGAAAGTTCCTTTTGGAATTGCTCAAACCGGTAAAGCGTTTAGAAATGAAATTGTAGCAAGACAGTTTATTTTCCGTATGCGTGAGTTTGAACAAATGGAAATGCAATTTTTTGTACGTCCAGGAGAAGAAATGAAATCATACGAATACTGGAAAGAAACTCGTTTGAAATGGCATTTATCTTTAGGGTTAGGAAAAGAAAATTATCGTTTTCACGATCACGAAAAATTAGCGCACTACGCAAATGCAGCAGCGGATATCGAATTTAATTTCCCATTTGGATTTAAAGAATTGGAAGGAATTCACTCTCGTACCGATTTCGATTTGAAAGCGCACGAAGAATATTCTGGAAGAAAATTACAATATTTTGATCCTGAATTAAACGAAAACTATGTTCCTTACGTAGTAGAAACTTCTGTTGGTTTAGATCGTATGTTCTTGGCTGTTTTTGCAACTTCATTAAAAGAAGAAACATTAGAAGACGGTTCTACAAGAACAGTTTTAAAATTGCCAGCAGTTTTGGCGCCAACAAAAGCAGCGGTATTGCCATTGGTTAAAAAAGATGGTTTGCCAGAAGTTTCAAGAAAAATCATTGAAGATTTGAAATGGGATTTCAATGTGGCGTATGATGAAAAAGATGCTGTAGGACGTCGTTACAGAAGACAAGATGCTTTAGGAACGCCTTTCTGTATAACAGTAGATCATCAAACTCTTGAAGACGAAACAGTAACAATTCGTCATAGAGATACAATGAAACAAGATCGTGTAAAAATTACTGAATTAAGAGGTATTATCGAAAACGAAGTTTCGATGAAAAACTGGTTAATGAAAATGTAATCTTTACAGTTTATTATAGAAATCCCAAATTCCATAAAGGAGTTTGGGATTTTTGATTTTAAAAAAGAGGTATTTTATCGGCTTTTTTTGCATTTCATCTTTATGTATTAACATTCGGGTTTAATGTTTTAACAATGAGGTGTTTAAAATGTTTAAATCCGTAATTTTAAATTTGTAATACCGTCAAGAGCAATTTTTTTCTTCATTACATTCAATAAAAGCAATTTTTTGATTATGATTGCGTAGTGAGAAAACCAACAAAAACCGAAATTGAAAAAGTATTCGTATATTATAATTGATGATGACGCTGAGAGTATTTTGAAAACTCAAACAACCGCTTCAGGTTTTTCAGAATTATCTTTTATGGCATCGGCATCAACTTTTCAGGACGGTTTAAATTTGGTTTTAGAACACCAGCCAGCTTTGATTTTTCTCGAAATCGAGCCCCAAAATGCATCGAGTCATTTGTCTTTGACTTTTATTAGCGAGCTTCATCGTTTTTTTCAGCAGATTCCAAAAATTATTATAACCACAAAGCAAAAAGACAAAGCTTTTGATGCTATTCAATATGGCGTTTTTGATTATCTATTAAAGCCGATTCTATCAAACGATCTTCTAAAAACAATTTTAAAACTCAATAGAGCCAATTTAGAGACGCAAATTGCTCCGTTTAGAGAAGAACCGTCTTCTGTTATTGAGAATCAGATCATGATTCCGCAAAACATTCAAAAACCATTAACGATTTGTATAAAATCATATGGCGATTATCGATATTTAAATGCAGAAGATATTTGTTATTTTCAAGCCGATAATAACTCGACGGATATTTATTTAAATACCGGAGAAATGATTACGGCGTTTAAAACTTTAAAGCATTTTGAAAGTGTTTTGACATATCCTTTTATCCGTATTCATAACAGTTATGTAATTAATCGAAATTACATTTCAAGGATTCATAGCGGAAACTCAATCTGTTACATAAAAAACTCCACTAAAAAGATTCCTTTTTCTAAAACCTATCGAGGAAATGTAGAGCAGATTATTGCCGATTTTGCAGCAGGAAATTACCTAGAAGTCTAAAAATTAAGCGATTACATTAATTTGCTACCCATTGACTATCAATTGGGTACGATCTACCACAAACTCAATTTTTCGTATAAATTTTTTTCGATCTCGGTGTTAGTTTTACACTCTGATTCGCAAGTAAACAGCGATTCATCTCCAAAAATTTAAAACAAACATAAAAAACCTCAGATCATGAAAAAGACAGCTTTAACATTCGGATTATTTTCTTTAGTAGCAGTAGCAACTTCATTTGCATTACCAGCTTCAACAACTCTTTCTAATGAAAAATCAAGCATAGTTTCTCCTGTAGATGGTTCTACTGGAGGAGGAAGAAAACAAGATAATCCACGTATCGCTAGTAATAAGATTGTAGTTAAAAACAACGAATTAGCTTTTGCTAATATCAACCAATCTTTTGGTGGTTCTAAGAAAATAGATTAATTAAAAGAAAATATTTATAAAAGTCTTTGGGCTGCCAATTTTTTTGGCAGCCTTTTTTTATGTTTATAGTTTTAGTATTTTTGGTAAAATTCAAAACTTGCATTGAAAAGATATTACCCAATATTATTGTTTTTATTGTTGATTTTTTCAGGTTGTACCCAAAAGGAAAAATCAAATGAACTAACTTCAGTGCAGGATAGTCTTCCTATTTATTTGTCATTGGCAAATGATATTCAGATCAATTATGCCCTTAAACAAGAATATGCCCAAAAGGCATTTTCTATAGTAGTTAAACAAAAAAATGACTCTATTAGTAGGTTTAACTTGTTTAAGATTGCCAATAGGTATTATAATATGAATGATTTTAAATCATATCATGAAATTTCACAACTAGTTTTAGATAGGTCCATAAGTAGCAAAGATTCGGCAAGTATTGCAAAAGCTTATACCTATCTAGGGGATTATTATAGTTCAAGAGTAATTTCTGATAGTGCTTTCAGAAATTATTTTTTAGCGCAGAAGATTTATTTGCAGATTAATGATCAACATAATTTGGCAAGAACCTTATTAAGCAAAGCGAGTCTACAATATAACGAATCAGATTTTTTTGAAAGCGAAATATCTGTATTCAAAGCTTTAAGCATATTGAAAAACAAAAAAAATGTAAATGACCAGCTTTATGAATGTTATAATCTGTTGGGTATTTTATATAATGAAAGGGGAGAATATGAAAAGGCACTGGAATACCAGAATAAAGCTTTAAACACTTTAAATGATAAATCGATTCCAGCTGATCTTCAGTTGAAAGCGACTTCTTTAAATAATATCGGGTTTGTTTACATGCGTATGAAAAACTATAAACAGGCCATTATTTATTTTGAAAAAGGACTTCAAGAAAAAAACCTGTTCGAAGAGAAAACTATTTTATACGCCATGCTTCTTGATAATCTGGCTTATTCAAAATTAAAGTCAAAACGATTAGATGGGCTTCCGGATCAATTTTACAGATCCCTAAAAATCAGAGATAGTTTGGGGTTGAAAATGGCTAAAGTATCCAATCAGATTCACTTGTCTGAGTATTATGCATTTAAAAAAGATACTTTAAGGGCTGTACAGTTTTCGAAACAAGCTTTGTTTCTTTCGCGTTCGTCAGATAAATTGGCAAATACTTTACTTGCTTTAAAGCAAATCGCTGTGGTAGATCCTGAAAATGCATCTAAGTATTCAAAGGAATATATTCAATTGAATGATAAAATGCTGAAAGCAGAGCGAAATATGGGAGAAAAATTCTCTCGTATTGAGTACGAAACCAACGAAATCAAAGACCAGAATTCTAGTTTGCAGGAAAAGAACAAAACCTTGGTTTATGTGTTTAGTATTTGTACATTGCTCGGACTGTTTTTTTATGTTTACAAAACACAACAGGCTAGAAATCGTGAACTGATTTTTAAGCAACAGCAACAAATTGCAAATGAAGATATTTACAATTTGATGATTTCACAGCAGAACGAAATTGAGCTTACACGAATAAAAGAAAAGAAAAAAGTTGCGCAGGAATTACATGATGGGGTTTTGGGTCGTATGTTTGGCATTAGGATAAGTTTAGATAGTTTGGATAAGTTAGATGAAGAAGAAGCGCTGGCGAAAAGAAAAAAGTATCTGAATGAACTAAAAAGTGTAGAGCAGGATATTCGAGAAATTTCGCATGACTTAAATAGAGAAAAATCCGAATTAATTAATAATTTTGTCTCGATTTTAGGAAAACTATTTGAAGATCAAAGAAATACATACAGTTCTAAGCTGATTACTACTTTTGATCCTGATATTAAATGGGATTTAATAAGTAATATTGAAAAAATCAATTTGTATAGAATTGTTCAGGAAGGACTCCAAAATTGTAATAAATATGCTAATGCTGATATTATAAAAGTCGAGTTTAAAAAGGAAAATAATAATTTGGTTTTAACCATTGAAGATGACGGAATTGGATTTAATACCAATAAGACCAAAAACGGAATTGGTCTGCATAATATAGAATATCGTGCAAAAGAGTGTAAGGGTACAGTTACGATAAAATCTGCCAAGGGAGAAGGAACAATTCTCACTATAAAAGTCCCAATAGAGCCAAATAATAACCTGCATAATGACATTTGATTTAACAGCCTCAGTTCCACAATTAGTTAGAAAGAATATTTTAATAGTAGATGACCACCCATTTATTATTGAAGGCTATAAAAATGCTATAACTCGTTATAATCCAAAACAATATGAGTTTTTGATTTCTCAAGCGCATGATTGCAGATCAGGTTATGATATAATAGAGAATGATAACACGCCGCATTTTGATATTGCTTTTTTGGATATCAGTATGCCTCCTTATGAAGAAAAAGAAATATTTTCTGGTGAAGATTTAGCAAAACTGCTTTTGAAAAAAATGCCTTCATGCAAAATCATTCTTCTAACGATGTACACAGAATTGCTGAAGATTAAAACGATTATCAGAACAATTCAACCGAACGGATTGATTATTAAAAATGATCTTACTTTTGACGAATTGCTTTTAGCTTTTGATAAAGTAATGAAAAACGAAAAATATTATAGCCAGTCGGTTGTAAAAATGCTGAATCAGTCTACACATAATGCAATAGAGATCGATCAGTACGATAAGCAGATATTAGTTCATTTGTCAAAAGGAGTTTCAGTTCATGAAATGCTGCAAAATATTCCGATTTCTTTAAATGCTATAGAAAAACGAAAAAAGCACCTGAAAGAATTGTTAAAAGTTAAAAACGATTCTGATATAGATTTGGTGAAAGAAGCCAAAAGTAAAGGGCTTTTCTGATGGTTAATTCCAAAAAACAAATTCCAAATTCCAAGACTGATAATCATATTGGAATTTGGAATTTTTTTATATTGGGATTTCCTAGAATTTATTCGCTAAGAGCATCCCATCCGCGTGCTTTTAAAGCAATTTTTGTGTTGGCGCGTGTTACAAGATGAATTCCTTCATTTTCTTCTGTCATGTGTCCGATAACAGAGAAATTTGGATTTCCTTTTATTTTGTCAAAATCATTAATGTCAATTGTAAATAAAAGTTCGTAATCTTCACCGCCATTTATAGCAACCGTCGTACTGTCAATATTAAATTCTTCGCAAGTAGAAATAAATTGCGGATCTAGCGGCAGTTTATCTTCATATAAATTACAGCCCACTTTTGACTGTTTGCAGATATGAATAATCTCAGAAGATAATCCGTCTGAAATATCAATCATTGCCGTTGGTTTTATGTCTAAAGCATGAAGTAACGTGCGAACATCTTTTCTGGCTTCAGGTTTCAATTGGCGTTCTACCAAATAAGTATAAGGATCTAAATCGGGCTGATTGTTTGGATTAACTTGGAAAACTTGTTTCTCGCGTTCCAAAACCTGTAATCCCATATAAGCTGCACCTATATCTCCCGTCACGACTAGCAAATCGGTTTTTTGAGCGCCATTTCTGTAAACGATTTCATTTTCGTCAGCTTCGCCAATTGCTGTAATGCTTATAATTAAACCTTTTTGAGATGAGGTTGTATCACCACCAATAACATCAACTTTATATTCTTTTGCGGCGTGTGTAATTCCTGCAAACAATTCCTCTAGAGCTTCTAGCGGGAAACGATTAGAAACAGCAACCGAAACTGTAATTTGAGTCGGTTTTGCATTCATTGCACAAATGTCAGAAACATTTACCACGACCGCTTTGTATCCTAAATGTTTCAAAGGCATATAAGCCAAATCGAAATGAACTCCTTCAATTAATAAATCGGTAGAAACTACTACTTTTTTGTCTTTAAAATCAAGAACAGCAGCATCATCACCAATACTTTTTAAAGTAGATTCTTGAGTAACATCAAAGTTTTTGGTTAAATGGTCAATTAAACCGAATTCGCCTAATTGCGCTATACTAGTTCTCTGCTGATTTTTATCTTCTATCATTTCTGTTAAGTTCCAAAGTTATTAAGGTGCAAAGGTACAAAGGATTTTTTTAAAGATGCTAAGATTCTGAGATACTAAGGTTCTAAGTTTTTTTATTCTGTAGAGACGCATTGAAGTACTTCTGCGCATGGTAAATAAAAAAAAAGAAAAATTATTTTTTGCTGCTGACAAACTGTTGTCACCGACCCATTCTACTTTTGAAGTATTAAAAATATTTAAACTTTAAAACCATGAAAACATTAGAAGCACAAGTTATTACTTCAGAAGATTTATTAAAACACTGGCAAGGGCACAGAGCACTTACACGTCGTTTAATTGAACTTTTTCCAGAGAAAGATTTCTTCGAATTTTCAATTGGCGGAATGCGACCTTTCGCTAAATTGGTAGATGAGCTTTTGGCTATTGCAGTTCCAGGTTTAAAAGGAATCGTAACGAAAGAAACGGCGCCATTTTCAGAAGGAACTGAAAAACTGATTTTTAAAGCACAGTACCTTGAAAAATGGGATGAAGCTACAGTAGAAATAAATAAATATTGGGAGAAATTATCTGTTGAGGATTTTAGCGAGACTTTTAACCTTTTTGGACAATATGAATTTCCTGTAATTCAGAATATCTTATATTTTATTGATAATGAAGTACATCATCGCGGACAAGCTTATGTTTATTTAAGAGCTTTAAATATCGAGCCACCATTTTTCTGGGAGAGATAATTAACGATTTTTTACTAACTTAATGTCAGAAATCTAAAACTAAGATTATGAGTTTAAAGAAGATAATGTCAAATTATGCAGATTATAATTTGTGGGTAAATCAACAATTTGTGAATTGGCTTTCGCCGAAATCAGATGAATTGCTTTATGCTGAAATGCCGTCGAGCTTTTCTACTATTATGAAAACACTTGATCATATCTGGTCTACAGAAGAATATTGGTTTTCTGTTATTTCCGAATCTTCATTAGCAGAAAAGAAAGTAGAAAGCGATTTGTCAAAAGAGGAAATATTTGCCGGATTATTAAATTCGTCTACAAAATTGAAACATCTAATTAACTCATTATCTGAAGAAGATTTAATGAAAGAAGTTAAAATCGTAAATCCGTGGTTTGAATGCGAATTGCCCATCTCCGAATATTTAATCCAGGTTATCAATCATGGCACTTATCATCGCGGTCAGATTGTAACAATTGGGCGAAATGTCGGAATTACAGATGCTTCAAACACCGATTATAATTTTTATAATGTGGTAAAACAGAAATAAATCAAAAAACTCCTGAGATACTATTCTCAGGAGTTTTTTTTTTATAAAAGTCTTTGTCTGTTGATTTCCAATAATTCTAAGACGTTGGTTTTTAATATCTCAGGCTCGAGAATTTCTGCGTAATCTCCATACATAAGAAACCATCTCGGAAAAGCGTTACTAATATCTCGGGACATAAAAGTCATTTCAATTTTTTCACCTACGTCTTTTTGCGAAATAAAGCCATGATATTTTCTCTCGGTTGCTAAATATCGTGCTATTTTGCGGTCAATTAAAATCCTAACTTTTGTTGTTGGATGGGACTCTGTTTTATTTAAATAGGTTTCTAAAGCATCGTGTTCGATCGTAAAATCTACATCGGTTTTTTTTATTTCCTGAATTCTATCGGTTCGAAATTGTCTGTAATCTTTTCGAAGATGACAATAACCCAAAAAATACCAGTTATTATTGTCATGAAAAACGCCTATTGGCTCAAGATTACGTTGAGTTGTTTCGTCTTTATCAAAAGTTTTATAGGTTAAAAGAATTTGCTTTTTCTCTGCAATTCCTTCAAAAAGAACAGCCAAAGTATTGGGCGAATTATCATTAAACATGGGTTCTGCATCCTGCATTACAATTCTCGATTCGATGCTCGAAAGATAATCTTTGTCGTTACTTCTTAAAACCGATTTCAGCTTGTACATCGCCGACGCGTAGTGTGTTCCTAAAGAAGGATCAGTAAATTTCTGCATCAGTTTTTCGGCCGCAATAAAACTGCTTACTTCTTCGCGCGTAAACATAACTGGCGGGAGTCGATATCCATCCATTAGCGCATAACCAACTCCAGCTTCGCTGTAAATAGGAACGCCAGATGCTTCCAAAGTTCGAATATCTCTGTAAATGGTTCTTAAACTGCACTCAAAACGATCGGCCAATTCTTGTGCTTTTACAATTTTTTTAGATTGCAATTGAATAAGAATAGCTACAATTCGGTCAAATCGTTTTGGAGTTTCGTCAAGCATTTTTTTAATGTTCTAAGGTTCTGAGTTACTGAGATTCTAAGTTTTTTTGCTAATTCAAAGATACAAATGTAAAAAGTAAAGAGAATAAAAAAAGCTGTTCTAAACTAGAACAGCTTTTACTTTATAAGTCGAATGAATTGAAATGTTTTTTTTGCATCTTTACAGAATTATAGTATTAAATCTTAGTGTAGAAAATGAAGTTTCCTTTTGAGCCAGTTATTTTTGGTTATGAAATCAATATCCATTTAGTTTTAGAGTATCTGGCATTTTTTTTAGGATATCGTTATTATGTTTTTTTGAGAAAAAGAACGAATGATACGATTGTTTCTTCCAATAGATTGTCAATCATATTAGGAGCTGCAATTGGAGCTTTTTTGGGTTCTAGAATTATGGGTTTTTTGGAAAATCCTGTTTTTCATCTTGATGCAAGATCAATTTTAGAACTCTTCAATGCGAAGACCATTATGGGAGGATTGTTTGGCGGACTTTTGGGCGTTGAAATTGCTAAGAAGATTATAGGAGAAAAAGAATCATCGGGAGATTTATTTACCTTTCCGATTATTCTGGGAATTTTTATAGGGAGAATTGGCTGTTTTTTATCTGGCACAAATGAGTTTACGTATGGAAAAGAAACGTCCTTTTTTACGGGTATGAATCTTGGTGACAATATTATGAGGCATCCAATTGCCTTGTACGAATTAATTTTTTTGATCATTTTGTTTTTTGTTTTGAAGAAATTAAAAAACAGAAATATAAAAAACGGACTTATATTTCAGTATTTTATGATTGCCTATTTTGCATTTCGCTTTTTTGTAGAATTTCTGAAACCCAATTATTTCTTGATTTTTGGAATAAGTTCGATTCAGATTTTATGTTTGATTTGTCTGCTCTATTATAACAAAACAATTTTAAATTTATTTGTAAAAAATGCCAGTTAGAAAATATACTTATTATGACTTTACATTAAGCCTTTGTCCGGAATGCTTAAAGAGAATTGATGCTAAAATTGTTTTTGAAGACGAGAATGTCTACATGCTTAAAAGATGTCCAGAACACGGGAGTTCTAAGGTTTTGATTGCTGACGATATTGAGTATTACAAGAATATCCGAAACTACAATAAGCCATCCGAGATGCCGTATACTTTTAATACAAAAACGCACTATGGCTGTCCGTATGATTGCGGTTTATGTCCTGATCATGAACAGCATTCTTGCCTTACAGTTGTTGAGGTTACAGATCGATGTAATCTGACATGTCCGACTTGTTATGCAGGTTCATCGCCTAGTTATGGCAGACACCGAACTCTTGAAGAAATAAAAGCAATGCTCGATACGGTTGTTAAAAACGAAAAAGAACCTGATGTAGTTCAGATTAGCGGAGGAGAACCAACCATACATCCTGAGTTTTTTGAAATTTTGGATTATGCAAAATCAATTCCGATAAAACATTTAATGCTAAACACAAACGGAATTAAAATTGCAAAAGACAAAGAATTCGTTCAGAGGCTAAAAACCTATTCTCCAGATTTTGAAATCTATCTTCAGTTTGATTCTTTTGAAGATAGTGTATTACAGGAATTGCGTGGAGCCGATTTAAGCGAAATACGAAAACAGGCTTTAGAAAATCTAAATGAAGTTAATTTGTCAACCACTTTGGTTGTTACGCTTCAGAAAGGATTAAACGATCATGAAATAGGTAAAATTGTTGAGTTTGCACTAAAGCAAAAGTGCGTTCGAGGTGTTACATTTCAGCCGACTCAAATAGCGGGTAGATTGGAGAACTTTAACTTAGAAACCGATCGCATGACTTTAACAGAAGTAAGAAGAAAAATTCTGGAGCAAACTACCGTTTTCAATTCAGATGATTTACTTCCTGTTCCTTGTAATCCTGACGCTTTAGTAATGGGTTATGCGTTGAAGTTGGGAGACGAAGTTTTTCCGTTAACGCGATATATTAATCCAAATGATTTATTGGATAATAGTAAAAACACGATTATTTACGAGCAGGATGAAGTGCTTCGAGGTAAAATGATAGATTTGTTTAGCACAGGAAATTCTGTAGAAGTAGCGCAAGAAAACTTGAAATCGATATTATGCTGTCTCCCTAACATTGATGCACCAGAATTAGGATATGACAATTTGTTTAGAATTATTATCATGCAGTTTATTGATGCCTATAATTTTGATGTGAGGGCAATAAAAAAATCATGCGTACATATTGTCAATAAGGATAATAAAATAATTCCTTTTGAAACCATGAATTTGTTTTACAGAGATGATAAAGTAAAAAGATTAGAAGAATTAAGAACTAACATATAAAAAATATGACAGCGTTAGAAGTAGGTAATTTAGATGGTTTAGTCGCATTTTTTGTAGCGATTATGGTTGGGCCACCCATTTTAATGGCCATCATTGGTTTTGCAATTAAGAAAAATAGCCCCAATGGAGCAAAGGTTTGTTTCATTATAGGAGCCCTATATCTAATTATTGGATTAGGAATCTGCGGAACACTTCTATCTTAAGAAAAACAAATAAAATTACTTGACAAATAAAAAAAGCTGTTCCAAATGGAAACAGCTTTTCGATTGTTAAATCGCAAAAAAAAAATTAAAATCTATACAGTAGTCCAAACTTAGGCTGGTCGAAGATGTTTTCAAATAAATTGATATTTAATTGAAAAGTATCAGATGACGGACCGTTTTCAGGAGATACACTATTGTATGCCAAAACATTTGCCAAGACAAAAGTAACAGCGATATTTTTGGTGATAAAATAGTTTAATCCCACATTGATATCAGCGGTTAAACTGTTGTCGGTGTCGCTTCCGCCTAGAGGTGTTTCGGTTTTGTTTTGTCCATAACCTAGACCTGCTTCAGCATAAGCTTTAAAACGTTTTTTATCCAATTCTAAAAAGTAGTAACGGGCAAAAGCGCCAACCCCAAATACATTGGTTTTAATATCTGTTGCTTCTTCTTTATTGCTAGAATAATCTACTTTTGCCCCAACAGCAAACTTATCATTTAGCAAGTAGCCAAATTTAGGGCTAAACCCATAATAATCATTTTCGCCGCCTGTAGTAATTTGTATGGCACCTTCAATAAACATATCTCCTTGTTGAAAAGTTACACCTTTTGCAGAATTCATTTCAGCTTCGGCTTGTTCTTCTTGTGCATTTGCAAAACAAAAGGTAAAAAGTGCTAAAATAACTGATAATTTGGTTTTCATAATCTTACATGTTTTAAATTGTTTGTAAGATTAAAAATACAATACCTGTTTTTAAAAGCCCTAAACTTTAGTCGAACGCGTTAAAAATCAATTTATCAAGTTAAAATTTAGATAAATTTGTAGGTTTAATCTTTTTAATTTTTAAGTGTAGATTAACAAAAAACCCGACAACATAAGTCATCGGGTTTAGTCTATATTCTTGTTTTTTTCTTTTATTCTCTAAAAAAAAACTTAATCATTCAATTTCAAAACAGCCATAAATGCTTCTTGCGGAATTTCAACGTTTCCTACTTGACGCATACGTTTTTTACCTTTTTTCTGTTTTTCAAGCAATTTACGCTTACGCGAAATATCTCCACCGTAACATTTTGCGGTAACGTCTTTACGAAGTGCTTTAATAGTTTCACGAGCGATAATTTTTGCTCCAATTGCAGCTTGAATCGGAATATCAAATTGCTGTCTTGGGATCAATTCACGCAATTTCTCTGTCATTTTTTTACCGATATTGTACGCATTGTCTTCGTGAATCAATGCAGAAAGTGCATCAACTGTTTGAGCATTCAAAAGAACGTCCAATTTAACCAATTTCGAAGTTCTCATTCCGATAGGAGAGTAGTCAAAAGAAGCATAACCTTTAGAAACTGTTTTTAAACGATCGTAGAAATCGAATACAATTTCTGCCAAAGGCATGTCAAAGTTTAACTCAACTCTTTCTGTTGTTAAGTATGTTTGGTTGGTAATTAAACCACGCTTTTCGATACATAAACTCATTACGTTTCCAACAAAGTCAGATTTAGTAATGATAGTTGCTTTAATGAAAGGTTCTTCAACTCTATCCAATTTTGAAGGCTCTGGTAAATCTGAAGGATTGTTTACAATTAAAGCTGTTTCAGGATGTTTTTTGGTGTAAGCCAAATACGAAACGTTAGGAACTGTAGTAATTACAGTCATGTCAAACTCACGCTCTAAACGTTCTTGGATAATTTCCATGTGAAGCATTCCTAAGAACCCACAACGGAAACCAAATCCTAATGCCGCAGAACTTTCAGGAGTAAAAACTAATGAAGCGTCATTCAATTGTAATTTTTCCATTGAAGAACGTAAATCTTCGTAATCTTCTGTATCAACAGGGTAAATACCAGCAAATACCATTGGTTTTACATCTTCAAAACCAGTAATCATATTGGTAGTTGGTACTTTTGCATCTGTAATGGTATCACCAACTTTTACTTCACGAGCTTCTTTAATTCCAGAAATCAAATAACCCACATCTCCTGCCGAAACCACATTTTTAGGAACTTGATTTAATTTTAAAGTTCCAATTTCGTCAGCAAAATATTCGTTATCTGTAGCCATGAATTTAATTTTCTGGCCTTTTTTGATTTCACCATTTACAACTCTAAAGATTACTTCAATTCCGCGGAACGGATTATAAACCGAGTCAAAAATTAAAGCTTGTAATGGTTCTTCTGGATTTCCTTTTGGAGCAGGAATTTTTTCGATAATAGCAGCAAGAATGTTCTCCACACCAAAACCAGTTTTTCCTGATGCGTGAATAATATCTTCCAATTTACATCCTAATAAATCGATAATATCATCACTAACTTCTTCTGGATTAGCACTTGGTAAATCGACTTTGTTTAAAACTGGGATAATTTCTAAGTCGTTTTCAAGAGCTAAGTATAAGTTTGAAATCGTTTGTGCTTGAATACTTTGCGCAGCATCAACAATCAAAAGCGCACCTTCGCAGGCAGCGATTGATCTTGAAACTTCGTATGAAAAGTCAACGTGCCCAGGAGTATCAATTAAGTTTAAGATATATTCTTCACCCTTGTATTTGTATTCCATCTGGATGGCATGACTCTTAATGGTAATTCCACGCTCGCGCTCCAGATCCATGTTGTCAAGCAATTGTGCTTTTTCTTCACGAGCTGTAACGGTTTGTGTTGCGCCTAGTAATCTGTCCGCCAATGTACTTTTACCGTGGTCAATGTGTGCAATAATGCAAAAGTTACGTATCTTCTTCATTTTATATATCAGTTCTCTATAACGAGTTTTAGTATTTTTTGGGTATAAAACAGCCTAAAGCAATTGCTTTAAAGCATGTTATTAAGGCGCAAAGATAGCGCAAAGTTTTGGATTCTGGAATCTTGATGTTGGATAGTTGATTGGAAAGGATCAAAAATGATATTAAAATTCAAAATTGAACCCTTTTTCTGTTAATTTCTTATACATTTCGGGGTCAAATTTATAAAGTTTGGCCGCTCTATGCGAAACGTCTTTTTGCTTTTCTTCTAATGCTGTCAGTAGTTTCATGTGAAGTACTTTTCGTCTAAAATTAGATTTATCCAATTCGATTCCTAAAATTTCTTCGTACAAATGCATTAATTGCAATAAAGTAAATTTTTCGGGAAGAAGGTTAAAACCAATTGGCGCCTGACGAACTCGGTTTCGCAATTGCAATAAACTGAAATCAAGAATTTCGTTGTGGTCAAAAATTAGCTCTGGAATTTCACTTATCTTGAACCATTTTGCTTCGAAAACCTTTAAACTGGCTTTAATATTATAATCTTCCCTATTGACCAAAGTATAATAACCAATGGTAACCACACGTCTTTCCAGAACACGCTGCGGATTTGTAAAGGCTTTTAACTGTTCCAAGTAGATGTTTTCAAGACCAGTCAGTTCTTGTAAAATTCGTTGGGCAGCATTATCTGCACTTTCGTCTATTTGAAGCCATCCGCCAAGAAGTCCCCATTTGCCTTTACTTTCGCCTTCGGCATGTTGCACCAAAAGCACTTCGAGACTCTCTTTGTTAAATCCGAAGAAAACACAGTCAATCGTGATTCCGTCTACTGCTGGTTTGTGATGGTTAGTAGTTATTTCAGTCAATTTGTTGTTGTCGTGTTATATTGTGTATTGAAAATTAGAACTCAAAATTGAATCCTTTTTCAGTTAGTTTTTCATAGATTTCTGGATCAAACTTATATAATTGAGCGGCTCTGTGCGATACATCTTGCTGCTTTTCGTCTAATGCGACCAGTAGTTTCATGTGAAGAATTTTTCTTCTAAAGTTGGGTTTATCCATTTCGATTCCTAAAATTTCTCCATACAAATGCATTAATTGTAATAAAGTGAATTTTTCTGGTAGTAAATTAAAACCAATCGGTGTCTGGCGCACTTTATTTCTAAGATGTTTTATGCTGTAATCTAGAATTTCGTTGTGGTCATAAATCAAATCCGGAATTTCATTGATTTTATACCATTTCGCATCAGAAGCCGTAAAACCAGCTTTAATGTTATAATCTTCTCTTTTTACCAGTGCATAATACCCAATCGTAATAACGCGTCGCAGCGGAAAACGATCTGGATCTCCAAATGCTTTCAACTGTTCCAGATAAATATTGTCAAGCCCCGTAAGCTCATTCAATAACCGATGAGCGGCATTGTCGGTGCTTTCTTTTTTATAAATCCACCCACCTGGAAGTCCCCATTTTCCTTTACTGATACCTTCGGCGTGTTGTACCAAAAGCACTTCAAGACTGCCTTTGTCAAAGCCAAAAATGACACAGTCAATTGTGATGGCATTCATCGCACTGTTTTCATTTTTTGGAGCAGTTTTGTCTTCTACATTTTCAACCATATATGAGATAAATTTTGACAAATTAAATAAATAAAATCATTAGTAACCTTTTTGAAAGCCTTATATTTTTTTTAACGAAACAAAAATTTGATAATCAGCTATTTAAAAATGTGCTAAAAAAGCGTTCTTTTTAAATGGATTCTTAAACGACTGATTGTCAATTTTATAAAACAATGATTTTTTTATATTTTTTATTTCAATTCTTGTTCAGATTTTACAACATTAATAAAAATGAATTAGAATTAATCAGAATCGAAAAAAAATAACCCTAATATTTTGTTAATATAGAAAATTTGTTTTACACTTGTAGTCAAATTTACCATAAGATAAATTCAAATTGACTATAAGTAAAAAAGAACAAAACTACGCTTAACTTAAACTTACCACAAATGTTTTTTTTAGAAATTGATTTAAATCGCTTTTTGATGAGATTACCATCATCAGATTTTGCCCAAAGAATCGATTTTAAAGTTGCTTATAGTCTGCAAGTACTAAATGTTGGAAAAGAGATTCAGGCCCTCTTTTTTGGCATGACCTGCTTGGGAAGTTTTTCCGGATTTCTCTTAGGGTAAAAAAACACTAACTATAACTTAAACTTAATCAATTCTTATTATGAAAAGCAAAAATTGTATTAAAACAACAAAGCTTCCATATTTTATGGCGGTGCTGCTTAGCGTATTTATGATGCAGTTTGGATTTGCTCAAGAATCCAAAACTGTAAGTGGGACAATTACCTCTTCCGAAGACGGATTTGGAGTTCCAGGAGCAACTGTACAAGTACAGGGAACGAAATCGAGTACTGTTACCGATTTTGATGGAAAATATAAAGTGGAGGCTAAAACAGGAGATGTTTTGGTAATCACTTTTGTAGGTTTCAAGTCGCAAAATATTACAGTTGGAACTCAAAAAGTGGTCAACGTAGTTTTGAGCCCTGAAACTTCAGAACTTAAAGAAATTGTGGTAATCGGTTACGGTACTCAAAAGAAGAAAGTAAATACTGCGGCAACTTCTTTGGTGTCTGGAAAAGACATTCAGCAGGTTGCGAGTCTTGATGTTGTAAATGCTTTACAAGGTCAAGCTTCTGGGGTTTCGGTAACTTCATCTTCTGGACAGCCAGGTGCGAATATGGTGGTAAATATTCGTGGAGCAGGTACAGCAGGAAACAGTGATCCGCTTTATGTGGTTGATGGTGTTGTGGTTGATAACGGAATTGGATATTTAGATCCTTCTGTTATTGAAAGGGTTGACGTTTTGAAAGATGCTTCTGCAGCTTCTATCTACGGAGCAAGAGCGGCAAATGGAGTTATCTTGGTTACAACAAAAAAAGGAAAAGATGGTAAAATGAATGTGTCTTTCAGTTCTTATACAGGTTTTCAGCAGATTGCTAAAAAACTGGATTTGATGAATACGCAAGAGTATACGACAATCATGAATGAGGCTCGTGTAAATTCTGGATATGCGCCATTATATACTAAAGAGCAAATCGCTGGATTTCCGGACACAGATTGGCAGAAAAGTTTATTTAACGAAGGTGCAATAAAACAAAATCACTCTCTTTTGATTACTGGCGGTGACGAAAAATCAACTATTGCAACCGGTTTATCTTACTACGGACAAGAAGGTATGATCGGAGGATCTACTAGTCAATCGCAATACGATCGTATTACTTTTACAGTAAACTCTACTTCAGAAGTAATTAAAGGTTTCTTGAAAATTGGTGAAAATTTCACTTTATCAAACATCAAATCAAGCGGTGTTGCCGATGATGGTATTTACAGCAACGCAATTAGAGCGTTCTTAAATGCTGCGCCAATCGACGCTCCTTATGATGAAAACGGAGATTTTGCACGTTCAATTATTTCGAATGATGTAACAAATCCTGTTGGATCTTTATACTACAATAACTTCAACCAAACCAAAACAAATCGTTATGTAGGTAACATTTTTGCCGAATTAAAGTTTGCAAAAGATTTTACGTTTAGAACGAGTTATGGTGTTGATATGACAGATAGTAATTACCGTTCTTTCAGACCTGTATATTCTCTTTCTTCAAATGATAATAACACAGTTTCAAGTGTTACGCAAAGTGCTACAAAATCTTTAGGATGGATTTTCGAAAATACACTTCAATATAAATTCAATATTGCAGGTTCTCACAATTTTGACTTGTTAGCGGGTACTTCTGCTAAAAAGAATACTTCTGATTATATGGAAGGACAAGGAAGAAACTTAATTTTTGATGATTTCGCACACGCTTATTTGGATAATGCAAAAGATCCAACATCAAATGTGGTAAAAGGAAATCGTAAAGATTATGCGATTCAGTCTTACTTCGGACGTTTATTATACGATTATGATAATAAATATTTATTCTCAGCTACAGTTCGTCGTGACGGATCTTCAGAATTTGGTCCAGACAACAAATATGCTATTTTTCCATCGTTCTCTGCTGGTTGGAATTTAGACAAAGAAGCTTTCTTCAAAGAAAATAAAGTATTAAATACTTTCAAATTAAGAGCAAGCTGGGGACAAAATGGTAACGATCAATTTGCAAGAAGATTTGCTTATATGTCAGTTGTAAACTCAACAGATAAAACGTATCATTTTGGAACAGGTGACGAAACTTTATTAGTAGGTTCAAGCCCGGACCAATTAGCAAACCGTAACTTAAAATGGGAAACTTCTGAGCAGTTAGACTTAGGTTTTGATGCTACTTTATTTACCAACTTTACTTTAACTTTCGATTACTACGACAAGAAAACGAAAGACTGGTTAGTATTGGCTTCTATTCCTGCTTATGCTGGAGCAAGTGCGCCTTATGTTAATGGTGGAGATGTTAGTAATAAAGGTTTTGAAATTGGATTGGCTTATCGTACACGTATTGGAAAAGATTGGAATTTTGGTATTAATGCCAACCTTTCACGCAACCAAAACGAAGTATTACGAATTGCAAACAACGAAGGAATTATTCACGGAGAATCAAATGTTTTATTCCAAGGTTTAGACGAGATGAACCGTGTTGAGGTTGGTAAGCCAATGGGTTATTTCTACGGATTAAAAACAGCGGGAATTTTTCAAAATGCAGCAGAAGTTGCAGCGGGAGTACAGCCAAATGCAGTTCCTGGAGATGTTCGTTTCGTAGATTTGAATGGTGACGGACAAATTGATGCAAATGATAAAACGCAGATTGGAGATCCAAACCCAGATATTAACTATGGTGTTAATTTAGAATTGTCATACAAAGCTTTTGATTTATCTATTAATACGTATGGTACTGCTGGAGGACAAAACGTTTTCGGAATTCACGATTACACTCGTGCCTACACAAACAACACTACAGATGTTTTAAACAGATGGACTAGCGAAGGAACTTCAAACACAGTTCCAAGAGTAACATACGGAACAGATGATAATGGTAACTACACTAAATTCTCTGATTTGTATATTCAGGATTCGGATTTCTTCAGAATTAAAAATGCTACAATCGGATGTGATTTAACAAAGCTTACAACAAAACTTAGTTTCTTCAGTAAATTCAGATTGTATGTTGCAGGAAATAACATTTATACATTCACAAAGTACAAAGGAATGGATCCAGAAATTGGTTTCGGAAACGTAAATCAATCTTGGGCTAAAGGAATCGATGTTGGATATTATCCGCAGCCAAGAACCTACATGATGGGTCTAAATGTTAACTTTTAAATTTTGAACACGATGAAAACATATATAAAATTATTTGCTCTTTCAAGCTTACTAACCTTAGGAGCTTGTTCGGAAGATTTTTTGGAAAACGAACCATATACAGATAAAGTAACAGAGAATTTTTATAAAACTCCATCTGATGCTTTTGAAGGTTTGGTAGCCGTTTACGATGTATTGCAAAGAGAAGCTTACGGCACACAATTGATTGTAAGCGAGCAGGCATCTGACAACTGTTTTGGAGGATTTGGTATTGCAGATCCAACAGTAGATTTGCAATGGGACCGCTTTCAATATACTACAGATAAAGATATGAACTCTCTAACATGGTCAAACTCTTATCTTGGAATTTACAGAGCGAATGTTTTGTTGGAGAACTTAGACAAAGTAAATTGGGGATCTGATACAGCTTTAAAAACACGTTACGAAGCTGAAGCTCGTTTCTTAAGAGCACATTTTCATTTCCAAGCTGCAAAAATGTTTGGAGATATTATTCCGCTAGATCATACGGTAACGACAAGTGAGTTTGAATTACCAAGACAAGCACCAGAAGTTACTTATGCTTTAATTGCAAACGATTTAAAATTTGCTGCAGATAACTTAGGTCCAGAAAATTACTCACAAGCAGGAAATGCAAACTACGGACGTATTACAAAATGGGCTGCAGAAGCTTATTTGGCTAGAACATTCTTGTTTTACACTGGAGCTTACAACAAAACAGATTTAGCGGGTGTAGTTACAAAAGCACAGGCTGTAACTTATATTAATGATGTTGTAAATAATAGTGGTCACGGATTAGTAGCAGATTTTGCGAATCTTTGGTTAGCGGCTTCTTTTGAGAATTTCGCTGGAGAAGATAATACAGAAATGGTTTGGGCTGTTCGTTTCAACGGTTCAGGAAAAGGAAATTGGGATCTTCATGAAGGAAACCGTTTTCAAGTAAATATTGCGCCTCGTGGTGGCTCTATCGGAAGATATGCAACAGGATGGGGAGGAGCAACTGTAAATCCTAAATTGGTTGCGGCATACGATAATGCAGACAGCAGAAAAGCAGCTTCATTTATTGACTACGCTGGTGAAGGACTAAATTTTGATCCGCAGGCTAGAGAACAACGTCAATATACTGGTTATTCTTGGAAAAAATATTGTCCGATTACAAATGCAGCAGGAACAGCAGTTGTAGAAGCAAATGGAGGAAACTTCCAAATTGACAACTACCAAGATTATGCAATTATTCGTTTTGCAGATGTTTTATTAATGGCTGCCGAATTGAATTTAGGAACAAATCCTGGATTGGCTCAAGCAGATTTAGACAGAGTACGTGACCGTGCTTTCAAAAGTACGACTAACAGAGTTCCTGCAACTCAGGCTAATATTATGGAAGAGCGTCGTTTAGAATTGGCTTTGGAAGGATTACGTTATTTTGACTTAATCAGACAAGGAATGCCAGTAATGAAAGCGGCTATCGATAACACTACTGGAGATTCTCAGTTTGCTGTAACATTTAGACCAGAAACTTTAGGATGGTTTCCTTTACCACAATCACAGATAGTACTTTCAAATGGTACTATTCAACAAAATCCAGGTTGGAATTAATATTTAAACAATTGATTATGAAACGTATATTATATATAGTATTAGCGGCTGTAACAATCAGTTCGTTTTTATTCTCTTGCGAGCCTGTTGAAGATCGTGAAAGTCTGCCAGCAGTAACGCTGACACCAGAAACACTTGAGTTTTCAATTACTCAAAACACAGTAAAAAAGAATGAAGTAGTGTTAAAGAATGATGATCCAACCGTAATTCCATTTTGGAGATATGTTGATGGTAACGGAAATGAACTTGGACATTCTAACAAAAGTGATGATAAAGTAAATTTTCCTTTTGCAGGAAAGTATACTATTTTTTACACCGCATTTGTTAGAGGAGGATCTGTTGAAGCTGCTCCAGTAACAGTAGATGTTCCAGAGAACGATGATGCTTTTTTTAGCGATCCAAGATGGGCAAAACTTACCAACGGGCAGGCTGGAAAAACGTGGGTATTGTATATGACAGCTCCATTAGAGTTTATTGGAAATACGCCTAGTTATGTTAATAGAGAAGTGAGCGGTCCAGGATGGTGGCCAAATCTTACAGATATTTCTTGGGCTGGTCTAGAAAATAAAGATTGGGGAGAAATTACATTTGATTTAAATGGAGGCTACAATGTTTCTGTAACACAAACTAACCCAGCTTTAGGAAATACACAAAAAACAACCAAAGTAGGAACATTCAATTTTAGTCTTACCACTGGTGAAACAAATGACAGAATTTCATTTAACGGAGGAACAGAAATGTTACATCCAAATGAACCGAGCTATTTCAGTCCTTCTTTCAGTTTTACAAATGTAAAAATTGTTGAACTTACTGAGACAAGTTTATGCTTCATTGCTATTAGAGCAGATGGTGATTATTTGATTTATCATTTGGTTCCAAAATCATAAGTTAGTTAGTTTTCAAGTCTCAGTTTTAAACATGTTTGTAACGTGCTTTAAGACTGAGACTTAAATTATTTAAAGGAGAAATATTCGATATCGATTTTTATTTCTATCTTCCATTTCCAAAAACACAAAAAGTAACTATGCATATTAGAAAAAACATAAAAAGCATATGTTTGGTGGCAGTAGCAGCGGGAGTAATTTTACTCAATTCCTGCGCTAAAAAAGAAGATGCATTTGTAAACCGAAAAGTTTCTTTTAATGCAGATTGGAGTTTTCATCTTAATGATAGTATAATTGATAAAGACACCATTGGAACATCTACCAAATGGAGAATTCTTGATGTTCCGCACGATTGGAGCATCGAAGGAAAATTTGATGAAAAAAGTCCTGGCGGTTATGGCGGAGGATCTCTAAATGGAGGTTTAGGCTGGTATAAAAAAACATTCAAAGTTGCTGTAGAAGACAGTACAAAAGTAACTTCTATCACTTTTGACGGCGTTTACAAAAACAGTGAAGTTTGGGTAAACGGACATTACTTAGGAAAACGTCCAAACGGATATATTGGTTTTCAATATGAAATCTCCAAATACTTAAACTATGGAGACAAAAACAACGAAATTATTGTTAAGGTAGACAATTCAAAACAACCTAATTCTAGATGGTATTCGGGTTCAGGAATTTTTAGAAATGTTTGGATCGAAACCACAGACAAACTTCATGTAGGGCAATGGGGAACTTACATTACAACCCCAAAAGTTACAGCCGAAAAAGCTTCTGTAAGTATTGAAACAACAATAAAAAATCAATATAAAGAAGGTAAAAAAGCTACGGTAACGACGACTATTTTTAAAGAAGACAAAAAAGTAACATCCGTTACTCAAGATATAACAATCAATGCCAGCGAAAATCAAACGCTGAATCAATCGGCAGAAGTTGAAAACCCGATTTTATGGTCAGATGAAAACCCAGAACTATATACGGCAGTTACGGAAATTTCGCTTGACAATAAAATCGTTGATCAATACAAAACCAATTTCGGAATCAGAGATTTTAAATTTGATCTGAATAAAGGTTTTATTTTGAATGGAAAACAGGTCAAAATAAAAGGAGTTTGTATGCATCATGATTTAGGACCATTAGGGTCTGCAATTAATACGCGTGCAATCGAACGCCAGTTAGAGATTTTGAAAGAAATGGGTGTAAACGGAATTCGAACTTCTCATAATCCGCCTGCACCAGAACTTTTAGATCTCTGCGACAAAATGGGTTTCATTGTCATGGACGAAGCTTTCGACATGTGGAAACAAACCAAAACGAAATACGATTACGGAAACGACTGGGACAAATGGCACAAACAAGATCTAATCGATCAACTGCTACGTGACCGAAATCATGCAAGCATTTTTATGTGGAGTATTGGGAATGAAATCCCAGAACAATGGAGTGAAACAGGTGTTGAAATTGCCAAAGAATTGGCCGCAATTACTCGTCAATATGACAAAACACGCCCATTGACTGCAGGAATGAATCCGCCAGTAAATATGAATATTGATGCCGTGACTTTACAATTTGAGAAAAAAGATGTTTCTATTAATCCGCTTGCTGGATCTGGAGTTTTAGATTTAATCGGATACAATTATGCGCATCAGACATTCGAACATCATCTGAAGAATTTCCCTAATACTCCTTTCATTGCAACTGAAACGACTTCAGGTTTGCAGACAAGAGGATATTACGATGCCGTTTCAGACACTATCAAAAAATGGCCGGTAAGATGGGATCTTAAATTTACAGAAGGAAATCCAGGAAATACCGTTTCGGCTTACGATCAGGTACAGACGCCATGGGGATCTACGCATGAAGCAACTTGGAAAATTATTAAAAAACATGATTTCTTGGCAGGAATGTACGTTTGGACAGGTTTCGATTACATCGGAGAACCAACTCCGTACGAATGGCCATCGGTAAGTTCGTATTTCGGAATTGTAGATTTAGCGGGTTTCCCGAAAGATGTGTATTACATGTACCAAAGCGAATGGACAGACAAAACGGTTCTTCATATTTTTCCGCATTGGAACTGGAAGGCTGGACAAACTGTTGATGTTTGGGCATATTACAATAAAGCCGATGAAGTGGAACTTTTTGTAAACGGAAAATCAGTTGGAAAAAGAAGCAAAAAAGGAGACGATCTTCATGTAATGTGGAGAATTCCTTTTGAAGCTGGAACCTTAAAAGCAGTTTCTCGTAAAGACGGAAAAGTAGTTTTAGAAAAAGAAATTAAAACGGCTGGAAATCCGTCCCAATTAAAATTGACTGCAGACAGAAGCACGATCAAAGCAGACAAAAACGATTTGTCATTTATTACAGTTGATATTTTAGACGACAAAGGAACATTAGCTCCAATGGCAAATAACGAAATCAATTTTTCATTAAAAGGAAACGGAAAAATTGTGGGTGTTTGCAGCGGAGATCCGGTAAGCCACGAACCGTACAAAGGAACTAAACATACCGCTTTGGCTGGAAAATGTTTAGTAATTGTACAATCGGGAGATAAATCCGGAAGATTGGAATTAACCGCAAAAGCAAACGGATTAAAGCAATCGACAATTGTAATTACAGCAGAATAAGTTTTCTAATTTTTGAAACTTAAATATAGACACAAATTAAAAATATTTTATGCTCTCGCAGATTTAGCAGATCATGCGGATTTAAATCTGCTCAATTTGCTCAATCTGCGAGAGGAAAGAAAAAGAAAAAATCCTTTTATCCCGATAAATATCGGGAGTGGCAAAAAATAACTAACTAATGAAAAAATCACATTTAAAAACCTTGTTTTCGATTTGCGTTTTTGGGCTTCTTACAGTTCCAAATGCTTCAGCTCAAATTCAGAACGCAGATGTGCTGAACGCACCAATAGATATCAGTAAAGATTTTCAGAATTATCTGAACACCTTTTATTTTGCAGATGAATTGGCATCTTTTGATCCTGCAACAGGAAAAGGAACTATAAAATATTTGAGATACAATTATAAAACACGTCAGGCTTTCAACAACATGATGATGAAACCTGATGTGGAAAAAGCAAACGAATTTCCAACAACAGAATATGAAGAATCTCCTGTTTTGCCATTCGAAATTCAATTTGTTTCTGATAGAACAGTTAGAATAAAAACGACTTCTGGACCGCAATTTCATCCGCAAAAGGAATCATTGATGCTGGTTGACGGCGTTGCGCCAAATCACCCCGAATTATGGAAGTATTCTAAAATTGAAGGCGGTCACAGTTATACAAGCAAACACGGAAGAGTTGAAATTTTGACAAAACCTTGGCATGTAAAAATTTACGATGAAAAAGGAAAAATGCTGACAAGCACGCTTCATGATACTGATTTTAAAAATACGTATACACCAACACTTCCGTTTTCTTACGTTCGCAGAAACAGCGATTATTCAAGAAGTATGGGCGCGGCGTTCAGCTTAGAACCAGACGAAAAAATATTTGGTTGTGGAGAATCATTCACACAATTCAACAAACGCGGTCAAAAAGTAGTTTTATGGACAGATGACGCCAACGGAATCCAAAATGAAACCATGTACAAACCGATTCCGTTTTACATGAGCAGCCGCGGTTACGGAGTTTTCATGCATCATTCGACACCAATTACAGTTGACTTCGGAAAATATTTTTCAAGTGCCAACGAAATGTATATTGGTGATGACGAAGCCGATTTATTTTTCTTCATCGGAGAACCAAAAGACGTTTTAGATCAGTATACTAATTTGACTGGAAAAGCTGCGATGCCGCCACTTTGGTCTTTCGGTTTCTGGATGAGCCGTATCACGTATTTCTCAGAAAAAGAAGGACGCGACGTTGCAAGAGATTTGCGTAAATACAAAATCCCAACCGATGTTATTCACTTCGATACAGGATGGTTTGATGTAGATTGGAGAAACAACTACGAGTTTGCAAAATCTCGTTTCCCAGATGCAACCAAAATGATGTCTGATTTAAAGAAAGACGGTTTCCAGGTTTGTTTATGGCAATTGCCGTACTTCACTCCAAAGAATACTTTGTTTCCAGAAATCATGGAGAAAAACTTAGCGGTTAGAGACAGAAAAGGAAATCTTCCTTATGAAGATGCAGTTTTAGATTTCTCAAATCCAGAAACGATTTCTTGGTACCAAGGAAAATTGAAAAAATTATTTGATGAAGGTGTTGCGGTTTTCAAAGTAGATTTTGGAGAAGCTGCGCCGCCAGACGGAATATACCATTCGGGAAGAACTGGTTTTTACGAGCACAATTTATATCCGTTACGTTACAACAAAGCCGTTGCAGAAATTACGCAGAAAGAAAAAGGATATACTTTAATCTGGGCAAGAAGCACTTGGGCAGGATCGCAGCGTTACCCGTTACATTGGGGAGGAGATTCTGAAACTTCAAACGGAGCGATGTCGGCAGAATTACGCGGCGGACTTTCATTAGGTCTTTCTGGTTTCAGTTTCTGGAGTCATGATGTTGGAGGATTTGCAACTAAATCTCCTGAGAATATTTATAGAAGATGGACACCATTCGGAATGTTTACGTCACACGTAAGAAGCCACGGAGAGCCTCCTCGCGAACCTTGGCTGTACAGCAAAGAATTCTTAGAAGGATTTAGAAAAGCAGATAATATGCGTTACGAATTAATGCCGTATATCTATGCTCAGGCAAAAGAAAGTTCTCAAAAAGGATTACCAATGATGCGCGCTTTATTCGTAGAATATCCAAACGATCCAGGAGCTTGGTTAGTTGACAATCAATATTTATTTGGTTCAAGTATTTTAGTTGCACCGCTTTTTGAAGAGGTTGAAGAAAGAGACGTTTATCTTCCAGAAGGAACTTGGATCGATTATCAAACTAAGAAAGTATACCAATCGGGATGGCATAAAATTAAAGCTGGCGAAGTGCCAATTGTAGTTTTAATTAAAGACGGAACTGCGATTCCACATATCGGTTTAGCGCAGTCTACAAAAGATATGGATTGGAGCAAACTGACATTAAAAGTTTACGCAAGCGATAAAACAACTTCGGCAACAGCTAAAGTATTTTTACCAGAAGGCGATGCAGTACAAGAAATAAAAGTTACCAAGAACGGAAACAATTTTGATGTAACTACAAATCCATTAAACGGAAAAACCACTTTTAAAACAGAGTGGATTAAATAAAAAAGTTAGCCACGAATTACACGAATTACACGAATTGTATTTGTGATAATTGGTGTAATTCGTGGCAAAAAAATAGCCACAGATTAAAAAGATTAAAATAAAATCTGCAAAAATTTGCAGAATCTGCGTGAAAAAATCATAAAGAAAAATCCTTTTTAATCCTTTAAATCTGTGGCAAAAAAATATAATACCAAAAAATATGAAAAACTATCTTATTCTCCCAGCCGTTTTGTTTTCAGTAGCAATTGGCTATAGTCAGAAAAACAAAAACGCTTACGAACTGGCATCGCCAAACGGAAAGAATACAATCAAATTTGAGCTTGTAAAAAACGCTCCGAAATATGCTGTTTCACACGGAAAAACCGAAGTGATCACACCATCAGAAATGGGATTTTTACTAAAAGGAAATGAAGATTTAAGTTCAAATTTTGAAATTAAGGGAGCAAAAACTTCTTCGTTTGATGAAACTTGGGAACAAGTTTGGGGAGAAAAGAAAAATATCAGAAACAATTACAATCAGCTTGTAGTTGATTTACAGCAAAAAACAGGAAACAAGAGAAAATTACAAATTCAGTTTCGTGCTTTCGACGATGGAGTGGCGTTTCGATATGTCTATCCAAAACAAAATGTAAAAGACAGTATTTTCATCATGGATGAAAAAACGACTTTTAACTTAAAAGAAGACGGAAAAGCATGGTGGATTCCGGCAAACAGAGAAAACCGCGACGAGTATCTTTTCAAAGATGCCCCGGTAAGTACTTTGGATACCGTTTTAACTCCATTAACAATCGAAAGTAAAAGCGGATTGGCTCTAAGTTTTCACGAAGCAAACTTGATCGATTTTGCAAGTATGACTTTGGTAAACAATAAAGGAACAGAATTAAAATCGGATTTGGTGCCATGGCCAGATGGTGTAAAAGTTCGTGTAAAAGATACTTTCACTTCTTCTTGGAGAACCATTCAAATTGGAGAAAATCCAGGTGAATTAATCACTTCTTATTTGGTTTTAAATTTGAATGAACCAAACAAATTAAAAAACACAAACAGTTATTTCAAACCTTATAAATATTTAGGAATCTGGTGGGGAATGCACATCGGGAAATATACGTTCTGGGAAAGCGATAAACAAGGTGCAACAACTAAAAACGCCGAAGCGTATATCGACTTTACAGCAAAAGAAGGTTTCAATCATTTATTGATCGAAGGATGGAATAAAGGATGGACTCCAGGATGGTACGAAAACCGTATGCACATGTTCAGCTTCACCAAAAGCGCGGATAATTTTGACCTAGAAAAAGTAGTAGCATATGGAAAAAGCAAGAACATCGAATTAATCGGATATCACGAAACAGGTTCAAACTTAATTAATTACTTAAAAGAAGTTGACGAAGGTTTTGCTTTATACAAAAAACTAGGAATTCACACGGTAAAAATTGGTCACGTTGGTTCAAAATTGAATATGAAACAAATGCACTTTGGACAATTTGGAGTGAACTATTTCAGATACATTTTAGAAAAAGCGGCACAATATGATTTAGCAGTTTTATACCATGAATCAATTAAAGATACAGGAGAAAGAAGAACTTTCCCGAACATGGTTTCGAGAGAAGCAGCACGCGGACAAGAATACAACGCGTGGAGCGAAGGAAATCCGCCAAACCATTTAAGCATTATCCCGTTTACAAGATTACTTTCTGGGCCAATGGATTTTACACCTGGAATTTTTGATGTTGAGGTAAAACAAGGGTATCCAGGAAAAAGAATCCAAGGAACAGTTGGACAGCAGTTGGCATTGTATGTAGTGCTTTATTCTCCAATTCAAATGCTGGCAGATCTTCCAGAAAACTACGAAGGAAAACCAGCTTTACAATTCTTAAAAGATGTTCCGACAGATTGGGAAGATACCAAAATTGTAGAAGGAAAAATTGGTGAATACATTACAACAGCTAGAAAAGACAGAAACAGCGCTGACTGGTATTTAGGAACTTTGACAAATGAAAAACCAAGAAATGTAGAAGTTTCATTATCATTCTTAGATCCAAATGCAACTTACGAAGCACAGATTTATGTAGATGCCGAAGGAACAGATCAAACACACAATCCAGAAGCAGTAGCAATTTCGAAGAAAACAGTAAAAGCTTCAGATAAGTTACAATTGAAATTAGGCGGAGCTGGCGGTGGTGCAGTAAGATTCAAAAAATTGTAATTGGAGTTAGAGTTTAAATGTTAGAAGTAAAAAGTCAAGAACCCACAGGTTTTTATCCTGAGGCTTTGAGACTGTCGATTTACTAAACCCAGCAATTACGCATGATTTATACAGACGCACTGCAGTGCGTCTAAAATATAGTTATAGATAATTAAATATTTAGCCACAGATTAAAATGATTTAAAAAGATTTGAATCTGCATGATCTGCAAAATCTGCGAGAGAAAAGAGAAAATCCTTTAGAATCCTATTAATCTGTGGCAAAAAATAAAAAAAAACATTTTCAGATGAAAAAAGTTTTAATCATAGCAACACTTTTATTTAGTTCAATCTATTCGTTTGGGCAAAATGAAAGCCGAACGATAAAAGTAGATTACAACAAATCGGCTGGAAAATTAAACACCATGTTTAAAGAATGCATCGGTGCCGGAAGAGCAAACGAAGGTTTGAGAGCCGACTGGCAGCAGCAATTAGCATTGGTAAAAAAAGAATGCGATTTTAAATACATTCGTTTTCATGGTTTATTGTCTGATGATATGGCGGTTTACCGTGAAGACTCAAAAGGAAATCCAGAATATAATTACCAATACGTAGATGTTTTGTTCGATTATATTGTGAGTTTGAAAATGAAACCTTTTGTTGAATTAGGCTTTATGCCTAATGCATTGGCAAGCGGAAAAGAAACTATTTTTTGGTGGAAAGGAAATGTGACGCCTCCAAAAGATTATAAAAAATGGGAAGATTTAATCAAAAATTTAACTGCGCATTTTACAGAACGGTACGGAGTTGAAGAAGTAAAGACATGGTATTTTGAAGTTTGGAACGAACCGAATTTATCTCCAGGTTTTTGGACAGGAACGCAGGCGGAATATTTCAAATTGTACGATTATGCAGCCCGCGGTGTAAAAGCAGTAAACAAAGATTACAAAGTCGGAGGGCCAGCAACAGCAGGAGCAGGATGGGTTCCTGAAACAATCGATTTTTGTACTAAAAACAATGTGCCTTTAGATTTTATCTCGACGCATACTTATGGTGTAAATCAAGGATATTTGGATGAATTCGGAACTTCTGGAACCGTTTTAAGTCCAGACGAAAACAGTATTAGCGGCGATGTTATTAATTCGCGTAAGCAGATTACGAATTCGGCTAAACCCAATTTAGAATTGCATTACACAGAGTGGAGCTCTTCTTACACGCCAGCAGATCCAATTCACGACAGTTATCATTCTGCAGCTTATATTCTGCAGAAATTAAAACAAGTCGGCAATGCAGCAAACTCAATGTCGTATTGGGTTTTTACAGATATTTTTGAAGAACCAGGGCCAAGATTTACACCTTTTCACGGTGGCTTTGGATTATTGAATACGCAGGGGATCAAAAAACCGGCTTATTTCTCGTATCAGTTTTTGAACAAATTGGGAGAAACAGAACTTCAAAATTCGGATAAAGCTTCTTGGACTTCTAAAAATGCAAAAGGCGATGTACAAGTTTTACTTTGGGATTTTACCAATACACATCCGGGCGAAAAAGTTTGGAATCAAACCTATTACGTTCAGGATCTTCCATCAAAAGAAAAAGGAAAAGTAAAGGTAGAAATTGGCGGAATGCAAAAAGGAAAATATACTTTAGAAATCTATAAAGTAGGTTACAAAGTAAATGACGTTTATGCCGATTATCTGGCTTTAAACAAACCAAGTCAGTTGACGCGTGAGCAGGTAAATGCTATGAAAAAGAAAAATAACGGCGATCCAATTGCAACAGAAAAAATAACAATTGATGCAAAAGGAACGTTCAGCAGAGAATTCAAAATCAATGAAAATGACGTTGTTTTTCTAAATTTGATAAAACAATAAACAAAAAACCACAAACATATAATATTAACGGTATTTAAAGATCATGTGTGAGGTATCAAAATCTTTAAATCTAAAACACCTAGCTATCTATGAAAAACAAAATGATATTCCTTTCGGCAGCTCTTGTTTTTGCATTGTTTACTTCATGTAAAAATGATGCACAAACATTAGCTTTAAATTCGGCAGAAACAGAAGAATACGTAGGAAAAGAAATAAGCACAGATCATGATGCGGAAATCGACAAACTGATTTCGCAGATGACGTTAGAAGAAAAAATCGGAATGCTTCACGGGAACAGCATGTTTGCTAATGCAGGCGTAAAACGTTTAGGAATTCCAGAATTAAAAATGGCCGATGGTCCGTTAGGAGTTCGTGAAGAAATTTCACGCGACAATTGGGCTCCAGCGGGATGGACAAACGACTTTGCAACTTATTATCCTGCAGGAGGCGCTTTGGCAGCAACTTGGAATGCTGAAATGGCACATACTTTTGGAGCTAGTTTAGGAGAAGAATTACGTGCCAGAGACAAAGACATGTTACTTTCGCCAGCCATCAATATGGTGAGAACACCGCTTGGAGGAAGAACTTACGAATATATGTCTGAAGATCCGTTTTTGAATAAAAAACTTTCAGTGCCTTTGATCGTTGGTTTACAAGAAAAAGATGTAATGGCGTGTGTAAAACATTACGCAGCAAACAATCAGGAAACGAATCGTGATTTTGTAGATGTACAAATTGACGAGCGTACACTTCGTGAAATTTACCTTCCAGCTTTTGAAGCTTCGGTAAAAGAAGCAAAAGCATACAGTATAATGGGCGCTTACAATAAATTTAGAGGCGAATATTTATGTGAAAACGATTATATGTTGAATAAAATCCTTCGTGATGAATGGGGATTTAAAGGAATTGTAGTTTCTGACTGGGCTGCGGTGCATTCTACAGCAAAAGCCTTAAAAAATGGTTTAGATATTGAAATGGGAACACCAAAACCTTTCAATGAATTTTTCTTAGCCGATAAATTAATTGCAGCCGTTAAATCGGGAGAAGTTTCTGAAAAAGAAATTGATCTTCACGTAAAACGTATCTTAAGAACACTGTTCCAAGTAAAAGCAATGGGCGGCGGAACTCGTGCCAAAGGAAGCATTGCAACCGAAGCGCATTACCAAGACGCTTATAAAATTGCTGCAGAAGCAATCGTGTTGTTGAAAAACGATAATAATGCATTACCATTAAAACTAGACGGAGTAAAATCTATTGCTGTTATTGGAAACAATGCGACAAAGAAAAATGCTCTTGGCGGATTTGGTGCTGGAGTTAAAACAAAAAGAGAAGTGACGCCTTTAGAAGGTCTTAAAAATAGACTTCCTTCATCAGTTAAAATTAATTACGCTGAAGGATATTTAGAGCGTTACGATGAAAGAAACAAAGGAAACTTAGGAAATATTACAGCTAATGGTCCTGTAACCATCGATAAATTAGACGATGCAAAAGTACAAGAAGCAGTAGAAGCAGCTAAAAATTCAGATGTTGCGATCATTTTTGCGGGTTCAAACCGTGATTATGAGACAGAAGCATCAGATAGAAGAGATTTGCACTTGCCTTTCGGACAAGAAGAATTAATTAGAAAAGTTACTGCAGCTAATCCTAAAACTATTGTGGTTATGATTGCCGGAGCTCCTTTTGATATTAATGAAGTAAGCCAGAAATCTTCTGCTTTAGTGTGGAGCTGGTTCAACGGTTCTGAAGGAGGAAATGCTTTGGCAGATGTTATTTTAGGAAAAGTAAATCCGTCAGGAAAATTACCTTGGACAATGCCTAAACAGTTAAAAGATTCTCCTGCACATGCAACAAACAGTTTCCCTGGAGATAAAACGGTAAATTATGCTGAAGGAATCTTAATTGGATACCGTTGGTTTGACACTAAAAATGTGGCTCCTTTATATCCTTTCGGTTACGGATTATCATACACAACTTTTGTGCTTGATAATGCAAAAGCGAATAAAGAATCTTACGCTCAAAATGAGGTAATTGAAGTTACAGTTGATGTTAAAAACACTGGAAAAGTAGACGGAAAAGAAGTAGTGCAACTATACACTTCTAAATCTGATTCTAAAATTACCCGTGCAGCACAGGAACTAAAAGGTTTCAAAAAAGCAGATGTAAAAGCAGGAGGTTCTGAAAAAGTAACTATTAAAGTTCCAGTAAAAGAATTGGCTTATTACGATGTTGCATCTAAAAAATGGACAGTTGAGCCAGGAAAATACACTATTAAATTGGGAACTTCTTCAAGAGATATTAAAAAAGAAATTCAAGTAACAGTTAAATAACCAGCTGTTTCTTTTTGATAAAATCTAACTATAATTAACGCCAGCCCTTTTAAAGCTGGCGTTGATGTTAACCACCAAACCAAATAAGATGAAAAATACAATTAAAGATTACCTGTTAAGCTTCGCCCTGTGTTTTGCTTTTATAGGAGTTTTAGCCTGTAGTTCTGAAAAAGAAGATACAACTCCTGTATCCATAAAGACAGTTGTTTCGAGCATTAATAAAATTGATTTTGGAAGTAAAGAAACTACAGTTGAGATTACTATTAATTCTAATGCAACAAATTGGACTTTAAGCAATCCCGCAAGTTGGATAAAATTAAGTCAAGCAGTTGGGACTTCAGGAAGCACGATTGTAAAAATTACGGCTTCAGAAAATGTAGATACAGCAGTACGAAATGCAGTATTGAAATTAACTTCTACAGAAGGGAATGCTTCAGAAATTACCGTTTCTCAGGCGGCTGGAGCTGGAGCAGGTTTATATCCAAGTTATAATACGAATCCAATTGCGGCAGATGCCTCTGGAATGGGAAGTTCAGCAGTTGAATTGGCAGCTAAGATTAAGCTCGGATGGAACATTGGAAATACTTTGGAAGCAACTGGAGGCGAAACCGCTTGGGGAAATCCAAAAGTTACTAAAGAGCTGATTGATGCTGTAAAAGCAAAAGGTTTCAATGCGATCCGTATTCCGTGTTCTTGGAATCAGAATTTAGAAAATGCTTCAACGGCAAAAATTAAAACCGAATGGCTGAACAGAGTAAAAGAAGTAGTGCAATACTGCGTCGATAATGATATGTATGTTTTGGTTAATATTCACTGGGACGGCGGATGGCTTGAAAACAATATTACCGAAGCTAAAAAAGTTGAAAACAACGCCAAACAAAAAGCTTTTTGGGAACAAATCGCAACACATTTAAGAGGTTTCGACGAGCATTTGCTTTTTGCAAGCGCCAACGAACCAGCGGTTGAAGATGCTGCTCAAATGGCAGTTTTAACTTCTTACCACCAAACTTTTATTGATGCAGTTCGTTCAACTGGAGGGAAAAATGCTTCTCGTGTTTTAGTCGTTCAAGGTCCGACAACAGATATCGAAAAAACAAACAAATTAATGACTACATTGCCAGTAGATAAAGTAACTGGCAGAATGATGGTCGAAGTACATTATTATTCGCCTTGGAACTTTGCTGGTTTAACCAAAGACGAAACCTGGGGAAAAATGTTTTATTATTGGGGAACTGGTTTTCATTCTACAACCGATACAGAACGAAATGCCACTTGGGGAGAGGAAGCAGATTTGGAAAAAAACTTCAAATTAATGAAAACGCAGTTTGTAGATAAGGGATTTCCAGTTTTATTGGGAGAATTTGGAGCAATCCGAAGAACAACTTTAACGGGAGACGCTCTGACTTTACATTTAAATTCAAGAGCTTATTATCTAAAAACAGTGGTAAAAACAGCAAAAGCAAACGGATTATTACCCTTTTATTGGGATGAAGGAAGCATAGGAGATAAAGGTTTCGGAATTTTCAATAGAAGCAATAATACTGTTTTTGATACCCAGGCTTTAAACGCTTTAATCGAAGGATTACAGTAAAAAATGTAGTTAAACCGTATAGGGTGATATAAGTAAATTTAAGCACAATATTAAATTAAAACTTAAAATAACTTATATCACTTATAAGGTTAAAAATATTCAAAATAGAAAAAATGAAAAAGAGTTTACTGTTTATTTTTCTGATAATTAGTATTTTATCAAATGCTAATGTGAGAATGCCTTTAATATTCTCTGACGGAATGGTACTTCAAAGAGACAAGCAAATCCCGATTTGGGGTTTTGCAGATCCAAATGAAAGTGTAGAAATTCATTTCAACAAGCAAATTAAGAAAACACAAGCCGATAAAAACGGAAAATGGACGGTAAATTTAAGTGCCGAAAAAGCCGGCGGACCATTCGAATTAATCATTATCGGAAAAACTAAAATCACCATCAAGAATGTTTTGGTTGGTGAAGTTTGGATTTGCAGCGGACAATCTAATATGGAATTTCAGGTTTACAAAACCATGAATGCCGAAAAAGAAATTGCTGATTCCAATTATCCAATGATTCGTCATTTTGGTGTTGCCCAAGATTTAAGCGGCACTCCAAAAGACGATTTGAAACAAGGAAAATGGGAAGCAGCCAACAAAGAAACGGTTGGCAATTTTACGGCAGTGGGTTATTATTTTGCTAGAAAATTATATACAGAATTAAAAATTCCAATCGGCATCATCAATACTTCTTGGGGCGGAACAAACGTAGAAACTTGGACAAGCCGTGAAGCTTTTCAAAACAGCCCAGAATTTAAAGCGATGATTGCAGATGTTCCAGTAGTAGATATTGATTCGGTTTTTGAAATTTATAAGAAATCGGTTTTAGATAATCTCAAAAAGGTACAAGGTTTTGATGTTTCTCTGGAAAATGAAAATCAATTTAAAGATCTAAATTTTCAAGATAAAAACTGGCCGGAAATAAAAGTGCCTTCACTTTGGGAAAATCAGCAGATTGGCAATATCGATGGAATTGTCTGGATGCGAAAAACAATTGTTTTAACAGCAGAACAAGCCAAAAAAGAAGCTGTTTTGCATTTAGCAAAAGTTGACGACGAAGACAAAACTTATGTAAACGGAGTTGAAGTTGGAACGAATAATCTTTGGGACAAACTGCGAGTTTATAAAATTCCTGCAAATGTATTAAAAGAAGGTACCAACGTAATCGCGGTTAGAATTACAGATTACAGCGGCGGTGGCGGAATCTACGGCGATCCAGCTGATTTAAAAATCGATTTTAAAGACACAAACCTTCCGCTTGGCGGACTTTGGAAGTTTAATGTTGTGCAGGTAAAAATTGCAATTTCGCCAAACAGTTATCCTTCATTATTGTACAATGCCATGGTAAATCCGTTGGTTCCTTACGCGATGCAGGGCGTTTTGTGGTATCAGGGCGAAGCCAATGTTTGGAGAGCAGCAGAATACAAAAGGTCATTTCCGTTAATGATCAATGATTGGAGAACAAAATTCAAACAAGGAGACTTTCCTTTTTACTTTGTTCAATTGTCAACTTTCGACGAATTTGGAGGTAACAGTCAAAAAGGAAGCCGTTGGGCAGAACTTCGCGAAGCACAATCTGAAACTTTAAAATTGAAAAATACCGGAATGGCGGTTACAACCGATATTGGTAACGCAAAAGACATTCATCCAACAAACAAACAAGACATCGGTTTGCGATTAGCAGCAGTTGCGATGAATAATATTTACGGTAAAAAACAAGTTCACAGCGGACCAACTTATAAGTCTCAAGAAATAAAAGGAAATCAGATCATTTTGACTTTTGATAACATTGGAAGTGGATTATCAACGCCAAATAACGATGAATTAAAAGGGTTCGAAATTGCAGGTTCAGACAAAGTTTTTCATGCCGCGAAAGCGATAATCAAAGACAACAAAATCATTGTTTCAAGCGATAAAGTTCAAAATCCACTTGCAGTGCATTACGGCTGGGCAGATGATGATACGGCAATCAATCTTTTTAATAAAGAAAAATTCCCTGCATCACCTTTCAGAACTGATAATTGGGAAATGATTACGGCGAATGAAAAGTATTCGGTGAGTAAGTAGTTTTTTAGTTCTTAGTCCTTAGTTCTTAGTGATTAGTCCCTAGTAATTAGTGAGAAGTAAAAGGTAATTTGAACGGTTTCGGAACTTGTTTGAATGAAAAAATAAATTAAAATGTTCCGTTAGGAACAATTCATCGGTAGCAACGGATGAAATCCGTTGTAAAAAATTAACAATTCAATATTGTTCCGTAGGAACATCTGATCGGTAATATTTAAAACGCAGCAAAATGAATTCAACCCTCATAAAAAAAACATTTCTCATCTTACTTTTTATATTGTTCTATACAAACATTTCAGCGCAATCTAAAAATGTTTTATGGTACAAGCAGCCTGCAGAATTCTTTGAAGAAAGCTTAGTTTTAGGAAATGGAAAAATGGGAGCAACCGTTTTTGGAGGCGCCAATTCGGATAAAATTTATTTAAATGATATTACGCTTTGGTCAGGCGAACCTGTAAATGCCAATATGAGTCCAGATGCGTATAAAAATATTCCAGCAATTCGTGAAGCTTTAAAAAACGAAAACTATAAACTGGCAGAAGAATTAAATAAAAAAGTTCAGGGAAAAAACTCCGAATCGTATGCGCCTTTAGGAACATTAGAAATCAATAATTCCGAAAAAGGCAATGCAGTAAATTATCATCGGGAACTGGATCTTTCGAATGCGATTTCCAAAGTAAGTTACGAAATGGCCGGCATAAAATATACGCGTGAATATTTTGTTTCGGCTCCAGATCAAATAATGATTATTAAATTGACAGCCGATCAAAAAGGCGCTTTAAATTTTGATGTCAATTTAAAAAGTCTCTTAAAATCAAATGTTGAAGTTAGAAACAATATTTTGGTAATGAAGGGTAATGCACCAATTCATGAAAATGCGGGATACACAGTTTTACCCAAATATTTAGACATAAAAGAAAGAGGAACAAGATTTACGACTTTAATCCAAATCAAAAAAACTGATGGAAAAGTTACAAGTTCGAGAGAATCTTTAAGTTTAAAAGATGCAACAGAAGCTACTATTTATGTCTCTGTTGCCACAAGTTTTAATGGTTTTGATAAAAATCCCGCAACAGAAGGTTTAGATGAGGTGTCAATTGCATTGCAAAATTTAAACAAAGCGTATGCAAAACCATTCGATAAAGTAAAAGAATCCCATATTGCCGATTATCAAAAATTCTTTAATCGTGTAACTTTAGATTTAGGAAAAACAACCGCTCCAGATTTACCAACAGATGAACGTTTATTGCGCTACGCTGACGGAAAAGAAGATAAAAACCTAGAAATTTTGTATTTCAATTTTGGACGTTATCTGCTAATTAGTTCATCAAGGACTTTGGGCGTTCCAGCCAATTTGCAAGGACTTTGGAATCCACATTTAAGTCCGCCTTGGAGCAGTAATTACACGATGAATATCAATCTTGAAGAAAATTACTGGCTGGCAGAAAATACCAATCTTTCAGAAATGCATTCGTCACTTTTGAGTTTCATTAAAAATCTTTCGGTAACAGGAAAAGTTACGGCTAAGACTTTTTATGGAGTAAATAAAGGCTGGGCAGCGGCACATAACTCAGATATTTGGGCAATGACCAATCCCGTTGGGCAATTTGGAAAAGAAGACCCAATGTGGGCTTGCTGGCCAATGGCAGGCGCGTGGCTGAGCACACATATTTGGGAACATTATATTTTTACTAAAGATGCGGCTTATTTGAAAAAAGAAGGATATCCGTTAATGAAAGGCGCAGCCGAATTTTGTTTGGGCTGGCTTGTACCAGATAAAAACGGCAATCTTATTACATCGCCATCAACTTCGCCAGAAAATCAATATAAACTGGCAGATGGTTTTGTTGGAGCTACTTTATACGGCGGAACAGCCGATTTGGCTATGATTCGTGAATGTTTTGATAAAACGATAAAAGCTTCAAAAGTTCTGAATACAGATGCTGATTTTAGAGCAAAATTAGAAACAGCGCTTGCAAAGCTTTACCCGTATCAAATTGGTAAAAAAGGAAATCTTCAGGAGTGGTATTTTGATTGGGATGATAATGATCCAAAACACCGCCATCAATCACAGCTATTCGGACTTTTTCCTGGCGATCATATCACGCCTTTAAAAACACCTGATTTGGCTGAAGCTTCAAGAAAGACTTTAGAAATAAAAGGCGATGAAACTACAGGCTGGTCAAAAGGTTGGAGAATTAATCTTTGGGCGAGACTTTGGGACGGAAATCGTGCATATAAAATGTATCGTGAATTACTTCGCTATGTTGATCCCGACGGAAAGAAAACAGAAAAACCAAGAAGAGGAGGAGGAACATATCCAAATTTATTCGATGCACATCCGCCATTTCAAATCGATGGTAATTTTGGAGGTGCAGCTGCCGTTGCCGAAATGTTGGTTCAGTCAGACGAAAACGAAATTCGATTATTGTCTGCTTTGCCAGACGCTTGGTCAGAAGGTTCTGTAAGTGGCATTTGTGCACGAGGCGGATTTGAAATTGAAATGACTTGGAATAATAAAAAACCGCAAAAAGTAATTATTTCTTCTAAAAACGGAGGAAAAACAACTGTGATTTTCGGTGATAAAAAACAAGAGATTGTTTTGAAAAAAGGAGAAAGCCTAGAAATCAAATTCTAAATAGTATTTTTAGAATAGCTTCGGAGAAGCGAAATATATTTCGCTCCGCTGGAGGTTTTTTACATTCGCACGATTTAAATTTCTATAAATATTTTGCCTCTCTGAGGCATTATTGAAATCAGTAAATTATTAAAAAATAAGAAACCCGACAGTCCCGAAGCCTCGGGATAAAACCTGTCGGGTTTGATATACGAATTATTCTTTTTCAGATTCAGAAGTTTCTTTTTCTTCTTGTGGCTTTTCAGAATGTTCCTTTTTAAAAGTCTCGTACCATTTTTCAATCGACGGATATACAAAAGCAGCAACTTTCTTTACTGGATTATAAAAAATATAATTGTCTAAAGTTTCTTTTTTAGCGAAAGTATTATTGAAATTGATTTTTTCGAACAAAGCGATAAAAACACTTAAAATAAGAATGGTTTTTAAAATCCTGAAAAGACCTCCTCCTAATTTGTTCATCCATCCCAGCATAGCAAAATCGGCAATTCCGGTTAATATCTTAGCTAGAAAATAAACACCAATTACCACTAGAATAAAAGTTAAGATAAAAGCCGTAATTTGAATATTGGTCGGATTCCAAGAAACGTGTTTTGAAATCATTTCGGTCATTAACGAAGAAAATTTAATCGCAAGATAAATTCCTAATAACAGCGAAATGAAAGAGGCAACTTCTACAAAAAGGCCATTTTTAATGCCTTTATACAAACTGTATCCTAAAAGTGCGGCTACAATAATATCAAAAAAACTCATTTTTTATGGGTGTTTAATAAAGGCGCAAATATAAATTTTTTTTAGGTTCAAAGGTGCAGACAGACAAAGGATCATAGGTTTTATGGCAGATGTAATTTTATGTGTTTAAATTTTTTAGGCACATTGAGTTTGAACTCTGTATCTTTGCAAATCAAATTTAGAGTACAGATTGTAATTCTGCCCCCTTCAGAATTGAATTTTTGAGCAATCTAATATCTAAAATCAACAATCTAAAATCATACAATGTCTAGAGATACACAACTAAAAGAGCGCTGGGAAAAGCTCGTTGATATACTTTCCAATCAGTTTTCGCAAGGCGAAGATTTAGATTTGGATGCCATAATTTACCTAATCGGTGTTCAGGAATACGGAAAAGTGCACCGTGAATATAAAAAAGACGAAAAATTGAATTTAATGCACATTGCAATCTGTCGATTGCTAGAGCCATATGGATTTTATGAATTCGAATATTTCGACGACGAAGGATGGCCTCATTACAAAGTAAAAGAAAATCTGCCGCCGTTAAAAGCCGGTGAACAATCGGTTTTAATGAAAGAAGCGATTGTAAGTTATTTTTTAGAAAGAAAACTTATTGAATAGAATCTTTGAGTTACAGTTCCAGTCTCGGTTTACTGGATCGAGACTGAGATTAAAATACTGAAAACTAAACAAGAATGTGCAGATACGCAATGACATCCTACAAGCCTCATTATGCTTGTTTTAATTGTCGAAAGACATTTAAAAGAAGATTAATGGTTGATGTAAAAAAAGGAGAAGCATCGGTTTTTGAAGCCAAATGCCCGCAATGCGGGGAGTTTATGGCCAATATGGGATTAGATTTTGAGTCACCTAAGAAATATGATATCAAAAAATGGGAACATATTAAAAGTTTATTTTCGGTAGGCATTACGTTTCATTCGTGCGGTTGTAGCGGGCCTGGCTATATTCCAAATTCAAAAGAAAAATTAATAGAGTATTTTGAAGGGATAAAAAAAAGATATCTTGAAAATATGGATTTTTGGCGCACTAGAATCGAACCCACAACAAAACAAGAAAAAGAAAGGGATTTAAATAAAAATTGGCATAAATTAAGCAGTATTTCTTCTAATTACAAAAAGGAAATAGTAACCAACCAAGAAGGTTTAGATTATTGGCATGTAAAGATTAAACAAGTTGAAGAAAAGTTAAATCTGATAAAATAATTTACGGAAAACCTAAAACTGCGACTGAGACCGCACACTTTCAACTAAAAACACTAAATTTGTACTCTCAATTATCGAAGGAAAATGATAGATAAGATAAAACAGCATATAGAGGAAGCTAAAGCCTTTAATGAGAAAAATAAAGAATCGTTAGAACAATTCCGTATTAAATATTTAGGAAGTAAAGGTTTGCTGAAAGAACTTTTTACTGAATTTAAAAATATTCCAAATGACCAGAAAAAGGATTTTGGACAAGTAATCAATACTTTAAAAGCAGTTGCTGAAGAAAAAGTAAGAGTTATTCAGGAAGAGCTAGAAAGCAAAGAAGAGTCTAAAGGAATTTTTGGTGATTTAACACGTGCAGCAGAACCTGTAATTATTGGTTCTCGCCACCCGATTTCTATCGTTAAAAATCAGATTATAGATATTTTTGCCAACATTGGTTTCAACGTTTCTGAAGGTCCTGAAATCGAAGACGACTGGCATAACTTTACGGCATTGAACTTGCCAGAATACCATCCGGCACGTGATATGCAGGATACGTTTTTCATTCAGACCAATCCTGATGTGCTATTGCGTACGCATACATCATCAGTTCAGGTGCGTTATATGGAAAATCATAAACCGCCAATTCGTACAATTTCTCCAGGACGTGTTTTCCGTAACGAAGCAATTTCATCTCGTTCACACTGTATTTTCCATCAAGTGGAAGGATTATACATTGATAAAGACGTGTCTTTTGCCGACTTGAAACAGACGTTGCTTTATTTTACAAAAGAAATGTTCGGAAAATCTAAGATTCGTCTTCGTCCATCTTATTTCCCATTTACAGAGCCAAGTGCCGAAATTGATATCTATTGGGGTTTAAAAACCGAAACAGATTACAGAATCACAAAAGGAACTGGATGGCTAGAAATTGGAGGATGCGGAATGGTAGATCCAAACGTTTTGAAAAACTGTGATATTAATCCAGATGAATACAACGGTTTTGCTTTCGGAATGGGAGTAGAGCGTATTGCAATGCTTTTATACCAAATTGGAGATATCCGTATGTTCTATGAAAACGATGTTCGTTTCTTAGAGCAGTTCAAATCAAATATATAATTTAAGTCAAAAAGTCGTAAAGTCGAAAGTTGAAAGTCCCAAATTATTGGCTTTTAACTTTCGACTTTACGACTTTCGGCTTTTAAACTTTTGACTCATATGAAAAAAGATATAATAATTCCAGAAGTTGAAAACGTATTTCTAGCAGCAGTGCAGGAATGGAGTGACGATTTTATGGAAAAAGTGTGGTACGCTTATCTGGTTAACGACAGTGATTTTAACTTAGATAGCGTTATGGTAGTTTCAAAAGCATTTGGAACTATTGAGGGAGAAATGAAAAAAACTTCAATCTTGCGTCATGCTTTTGTTGAAGTTCCTTCTGTTTCTGTTGTAAAGATCGAATTGGTCGAAAAAAGTCTATTAGCGCTTAATAACGAATTTATGGTGACTTTCTTTATCGGAAATACTTTGTACGATAAGAAATTCATATTTAAAGCCAATTCAATCAATGAAAACGATACGGAAGAAGTGCCGATTTTGTTTGTTGAGGGTGTAATGGTGAAGTAGAGATAAGAAAATAGAAGCAAGAAGCAAGAAAAAAGACTTGTGTTGAAATAAAAAAAGAGTCAAACTGATATTACACAGTCTTGACTCTTTATTCTTTCTTCTATTTTCTAAAATTTAATCCAAAGACTCCGTTAATTTTCTGAAAACAGTTTTAGCATCTTTTCCTTCATACAAAACGGCGTAGACAGCATCAATAATTGGCGTTTTGGCTCCGTAACCTTGATTTAGTTTATAAGCACTTTTTGTAGCGTAATAACCTTCGGCAACCATGCTCATTTCCATCATGGCGCTTTTAACAGTATATCCTTTTCCAATCATATTACCAAACATTCTATTTCTAGAGAAAACGGAATATCCTGTAACCAACAAATCGCCTAAATAAGCAGAATCGTTAATGTTACGTTTCATTCTATGTACTTTTCTAATGAATTTCTTCATTTCGCGAATCGCATTACTCATTAGAACCGATTGGAAGTTGTCGCCATAACCTAAACCATGAGCAATTCCGGCAGCAATGGAGTAAATGTTTTTTAGCATCGCTGCATATTCAGTTCCAATAATATCGTCTGAAATTTTGGCTTTAATGTAATTTCCAGAAAGTGATTTTGCCACAATACAAGCTTTATCAGGATCGCCGCAAGCAATTGTTAAGTAAGAAAGTCTTTCTAAAGCAACTTCTTCAGCATGGCAAGGACCTGTAATAACTCCGATGTTGTAATATGGAATGTCGTACTGAATGTGGAAATGTTCGCCAACAATTAAGCTCGTTTCAGGAACAATTCCTTTAATAGCAGAAAAAATGATTTTATCGGCTAGAGAAACCGTCATATTTTTTAATTCAGCATCTAAGAAAGCAGATGGAATAGCAAAAATGATATAATCTGCGTATTCAATTGCTTCATTTATATTGTTGGTCAATTTAAGCTTGTTAGTATCAAATTCAACAGAACTTAAATAGTTCGGATTGTGTTTGTATTTTTCGATATGCTCGATAGCGGCATCATTACGCATGTACCACGAAATTTCAGAAAGATTTACACATAACATTTTTGCAATTGCCGTTGCCCAGCTTCCTCCACCAATCACTGCAAATTTTAAGTTTTCGCTCATTATTTTAATAATTTAAAACAAAAGTACTTAATAATGTGCTAATAAAGCAAAATCTGTTTTAAGAAATTTTGAAAATGCGCTTTAATTGCAATGACTTTCAAGAAGTTTAAGAACAAAATATTTTTTTTAATGCCCCAACAATAAAATTATCTGACTTACGTTATAACAATTTATAAATTAGAATTTTAATGAATTTAAAAAAAATTGAGTTAGTTAGTTTTGTTTTAGTATTTTGAAAAGGCGTTCCTAAACTTGTTAAGAACGCCTTTTTTAATGAATTCCAATAAAAAAAATCCAAATTCCAATCTTTAACTTTTGGAATTTGGATTTTTTTAAATTTGGAATTTATCTTTAGTAAGAAAGCTCCACAATTGATTTCACTTTTTCTAAAGTTACCAATTGATTTTCTCCTAAACCTTTCCAGCCTCTTTCTTCAAAACGATTTACGATAAAATCGGCCGTTTTAGAATAGTCTTCTGTGTATTGAGAAAGTTTAGTGTCCATTCCCATTGTATGGAAAAATTCAACCGTTTTATTGATTGCTTCTTTTGCAACTTCTTCATCAGAACCTGTAAGGTTGAAAATTCTTCTTCCGTATTGTGCCAGTTTTGCTTTTTTAGTTTCAAACATTACATGATACAAACTTGGACCAATTATAGCCAAAGTTCTAGCGTGATCAATTTCGTAAAGTGCCGTTAATTCATGGCCAATCATATGCGTTGCCCAATCGCTTGGAACGCCTTTCTGAATTAATCCGTTTAAAGCCATTGTACAGCTCCACATAAAATTAGAAGCCAAAGTGTAATCAGTTGGATTTTCTACGATTCCAGGACCAACTTGAATTAAAGTCTGAAGAACACCTTCGGCAATTCTATCCTGAAGAAATGCATCAGTTGGATACGTTAAATATTGCTCCATAACGTGCGTGTATGCATCTACAACACCATTTTCGATTTGTCTTTTTGGTAAAGACGAAATTACTGTAGGATCACAGATTGAAAATTGAGGAAACAAAGCGCTTCCGCCAGAAGATAATTTTTCCTGAGTCGCGTCAATCGTTACCACATATCCAGAATTCATTTCGCTTCCTGTTGCCGGAAGAGTCAAAACTGTTCCAAATGGCATTGCATTTTCTTTAATTAAAATTCTTTTTTGAAGAATGTCAATCGGATTTCCTTCAAAGTTTACTGCTGCTGAAATAAATTTCACACCATCAATTACAGATCCACCACCAACAGCAAGAATAAAATCGATTTTTTCTGCTTTGATCACATCAACTGCTTTCATCAAAGTTTCAAATCTCGGATTTGGTTCGATCCCACCAAATTCTACAATTTCAAAACCTTTCAGGTTATTGATTACTTGATCGTAAATTCCGTTTTTAAAGATACTTCCCCCGCCGTAAGCCAAAAGTATTTTTGCATCTTTTGGTACCAAAGTTGAAAGTTTCGCAATTTGTCCTTTTCCGAAAACTAAATTCGTCGGATTATATAATTCAAAGTTGAGCATGATTTTTTTATAGTTTCTAAGATGCTAAGGTTCTGAGGTTCTAAGTTTTTCTTAAGACATTTCAGAATCTTAGCGTCGTTATTTATTAATTTATTTATATTCAGGTATAGACTTCGAAGGTTTTAAATCCTAAGAAAAAAATCTTAGCAACTAAACAGCTCAGAACCTTAGTACCTTGTTATTTATTTAGCTTAGCTAATAATTTTCCAGCTACTAATTTAGATGAAGCTGGATTTTGACCTGTAATTAAAAGACCATCTTCAACAGCATACGGTGCCCAGTTTGGTCCTTTAGAAAAAACGCCTCCGTTTGATGATAAAGCATCTTCTAATAAAAACGGAACCACTTTTGTCAAACCAACAGCTTCCTCTTCTTCATTGGTAAAACCAGTTATTTTTTTGCCTTTTACCAAATATTCCCCTTTTACTTTTACGTTTTTCAATACAGCTGGTGCGTGACAAACAAAAGCTACAGGTTTATTGTGTGTGTAAAATGATTCGATTAACGCGATAGAATTTTTATCTTCTACCAAATCCCAAAGCGGACCGTGCCCTCCTGGATAAAAAACAGCATCATAATCTTTTTGGTTAACTGTAGAAAGTTTTAAAGTGTTTTTTAATTTTTCTTGCAACACTTTATCGGCGTCAAAACGTTTGGTGTCTTCTGTTGCAGATGACGGATCAGCGCTTTTTGGATCAATTGGCGGCTGGCCTCCAAGCGGAGAAGCAATTGTAATTTCGACTCCCTGATCTAATAATTCATAATATGGTGCAGCAAATTCTTCTGACCAAAATCCTGTTTTCTCTCCTGTGTTGCCCAGTTTATCATTGCTGGTCACAACAAATAATACTTTTTTCATACCTTTTTTATTTGATTTTTGAGCCAAGGCCGATGTGTTTACGGCTGTAAATGCAATTATTGCGAGTAATGCTATTTTCTTCATAATATTAAATTTTGAACAAATTTACGTCTTATGTGATATTAGTAAAAATAAAATAAACTATGTTTGTTATAAATAAATTTATGTCATGGTAAATCTCGAATGGTACAGAACATTTAAGGCAGTCTATAAAAATGGAAATTTTTCGGTGGCGGCAAAAGAGTTGTTTATGAGTCAGCCTGCCGTTAGTCAGCAGATTTCAATGCTCGAAGCCCATGTTGGAAATAAATTATTCAACAGGAAATCAAAAGGAGTTGAGCCAACGGAATATGCTAAGTTACTGAATAATTTGATAATAGACGCGCTTGATCGTCTTGAAAGTGTCGAAACTGGTTTTCGCGCCAAAGCAGAAGATGCGAACCGATTAATTTCTATCGGAATCTCCAAACATCTTTTCGACTGCGTTGGAAATCTTCTCATTTCAAAATTTGATTTAATCGATTTTACTTTTGCAGAAAATGACGAACTTTTTGCTTTAGTAGATTCTAAAAAGCTGGATTTTGCCATTACCACAAAAAGGTTTGATACGTTTGATACGACTTATGAAATTGTCGGAAAAATTAAACTCATTTTGGTTGCGCCCACAAATTTGGACATAACCGATTTCCGTTCCAAGTTAAAAGCAGATAATTATACCGAAATAGAAAAATGGCTTAACGAACAAAAATGGTATAGTCATGATGCTAGAATTCCGCATATTAAATTGTTCTGGTTACATGCTTTTAATAAAAAAAGACCATCAATGGTTCCTAATTATATTATTCCATCAGAATCTGAAATGCTTAGACTTTTAGCCAAAAATGAAGGCGTAGCAGTTACATGGAATTGTAACGCAAGAAATTACATTAAAGAAAATAAATTGCAATTAGTCTGGAACAGTTTTCACGTTCCAGAAGAATTTGTGTATTTGTTAGCTCCAAAAAACAATAATGTCAAGTCAATTTTTGATGTAATAGAGAAGGAACTTAAATTGTTCTTTGGAAATAGGTTATAATTTTTTTTTGCCGCGAATTCACAAATTCAACTAATTTTTTTTAGGCCAAAACCAAAAGAATTAGTGGCAATTTCCTTTTTAAATAGTATGATTATGGAAAATCTACAAAATATTAGAGTAGCTGTTGATGCCATTGTTTTTGGTTATCAAAACAGTCAGTTGTATGTACTTTTGATTCAGCAGAAATTTGGTTCTACCAATTCGTATTGGGCTTTACCCGGCGGATTGGTAAAAAATGAGGAGTCTCTAAAAGACGCGGTAAAGCGAGAGCTTAAAGAAGAAACCAATGTAGATGTTGATTATTTTGAACAACTGTTTACGTTTGGAGATGATATTGAAAGAGATCCTAGAAACCGTGTTGTTTCGGTGGCGTATTTTGCTTTGGTTGATCCTTCAAAACTAGAAATCAAAGCCGATTCTGATGCCGAAAAAGTACAATGGTTTAAAATTAATGAAGTTCCGAAACTGGCATTTGATCATAACAGCATTCTTAAAAAAGCAGTTGAACGTTTAAAATCCAAGCTGACATATGAACCAATCGGTTTTGATCTGCTTCCGAAAGAATTCCTTTTTTCGGAGCTTGAAAACTTATACTGCACGATTTTAGAAAAAGAAATCGAACGCCGAAACTTCCGAAAAAAAATCCTCAGTTTCGGAATTGTCGAAGAAACAGAAAATTATTCGCCAATTAAAACCGGCCGTCCAGCAAAATTATTTCGATTTAATAAATTGAAATATAGTGAGTTAGTTAAAGAAGGCTTTCACTTTGAAATAAAGTTTGCGTAATTTTTACACAAAATAAATTGTTTATTTAAAATTTAATTCTACATTTGCGTATAATTAACGCAAACTATAAAACTATGATACTAAATCTTGACCCAAAATTCGCTCCTTTTCAAAATCAGGAAGAAATCAAATTTCAAAGTTTTACTTTCTCTGGAGGAGAACCACACATCAAAATCGCTCCAGATTTTGATCCAAATAGAAAAGTTACCATTACACACCGATTGAATTCATTCAACGATTTAGGTTTGTTGTGCGTTACGGTTGATGCGCTAAGAAGAATGGATGTCAAAATCATTGATCTTTTTATTCCGTATTTCCCAGCTGCGAGACAAGACCGTGTTATGATTCCTGGTGAACCATTGTCTGTAAAAGTATATGCCGATATTATTAATGCAATGCAATTGAACAAAGTTTTTGTTTTTGATGCTCATTCAGAGGTAACTCCAGCTTTGTTGAATAATAGTACTGTAATTCCGAATTACACTTTTATAAAAGAAGTTTTGAATAGAATTGGCGAAAATGTAAAATTGATTTCTCCAGACGGTGGCGCTTTGAAAAAAATTTACAAAGTATCTGAGTTTTTAGGCGGTGTTGAGGTTGTAGAATGCAGTAAAAGCCGTGATGTAAAAACGGGAAAATTATCTGGTTTTAAAGTTTACAATGAGGACTTGCAAGGAATGGATTGTTTAATTGTAGATGACATTTGCGACGGAGGAGGAACTTTTGTAGGATTAGCTGAAGAACTAAAAAAGAAAAATGCAGGAAAACTGTACTTAGCGGTAAGCCACGGAATTTTCAATAAAGGTTTTGACGTTTTAAATTGCTTCGACGGTATTTTCACAACCAACTCTTTTAAAGATTTTGAAGGAGAAAACGTCGAGGTTGTAAAATTAGAATTATGAATAAAAATGATAGAGTAGCAATAGCAAATAATACCTTAGAAATCATTAAAAATGGTTTTTATGAATACAAAGGAAAAAAGATCCTTATAGAAAAAGAACTCGAAGAGTCGAATAAAAATACGTTCACCATTGCGCCAGAGGACTGGAATGCAATTTTAAATACACCAATTGAAAATAAGTTTGAAACAGAAATTGTAATCAAAAACTGTTCTACAATTGAAGCTCTTGTAGAAGAGAAAATCGGTAAAATCGGGGTTTTGAATTTTGCTTCTGCAAAAAATCCAGGTGGCGGATTTCTAGGCGGGGCATCAGCACAGGAAGAAAGTCTGGCAAGATCATCCAACCTTTATGAAACGCAGATTAAAGACAAAACAATGTATGACTTTAACAGAAATCAGTCTTCGTTTTTATATTCAGAGTACATGATTTATAGTCCGAAGGTTTTGTTTTGGAATGACGATAATGGCAATTATTTTGAAAAACCATTTGTCGCAGACGTGATTACGGCACCAGCACCCAACAAAGGCGCGATTCTGCAGCACAACAGGAAAGAAGAAATTGCTAAAACAGAAGAGGTTTTTAAAAACAGAATGGATAAAGTCTTAGCAATTGCAGCAAAACAAAATATTGACACCTTGATTTTGGGAGCCTGGGGCTGCGGGGTTTTTAGAAATGAGCCTAAAGATGTGGCGAAGATGTTCAAAGAAATTATCGCAGCAAAATATGCAGGTGCTTTTAAAAAGGTTGTTTTTGCAGTATTTGATAGTTCTGAAAAGAAAACAAACTTTAAGCAGTTTGAACAGATTTTAAAATGAAAAAACTGAATTTAATCAATTGATATGAAAGTACTTTATCCGGTCAGTGAAATTGAAGAAAAAGGAATCAAAATATTTCTGGCTGGAACAATCGAAATGGGAAATTCTGAAGATTGGCAGCAAAAAGTAATCGATGATTTCCAGCATATTTACAAAGAAAAAGAAATTATTGTTTTAAACCCAAGAAGAGTCAATTGGGATTCCAGCTGGATACAATCTATTGAAAATAAACAATTCAGCGATCAGGTCAATTGGGAATTAGATGCTTTAGAAAAATCAGATTTCATTATCATGTTTTTTGATAAAAATTCTAAATCGCCTATTTCAATGCTCGAACTCGGATTGTTTGCCGATTCCAAAAAGATGCTGGTGTGCTGTGAAGAAGGTTTTTGGAGAAAAGGAAATATTGATATTGTCTGTAAACGAAAGGGAATTCCAACTTTTGAAAACATGGAACAATTAACAACAGCATTAAAAAATTTAATCCATTAATAAAAGCCAAAAAATGATATTAGAAGCCGCAATAGGAGACGCATACGGTGCAGGATTTGAATTTCAGGAGTTAGATTACATAATTAAAAACAATGATGTATCGCAATATCTTAAACACGGAATGTATACTGAAATCTACAAAAGATATACTGATGATACACAAATGGCAATTGCGATTACAGAACTTTTGTTAGAAGAAGATAACTGGAATGAAGTTAAAGTAGCCGATAAATTTGTAGAAGTTTTCCACAGAGATAAAAGAAGAGGTTATTCTGATCGTGTTTATAATGCCTTAGATGCCAGTAAAAACGGAAATGATTTCTTGAAAATCATCGATAATAGAAGCAGCGGGAACGGCTCAGCGATGCGAGCCTACTCAATCGGATTACTGAAAGAGATACCACAGATACTTGATTTTTGCGAGATTCAGGCCAAAACCTCTCACAATACGGCAGAAGGGATCAGTTGTGCCAAAAGAATTGCTTTAGCCGTTCATTTTTACAAATATCAATTAGGAGATAAAAGTTCGTTGATTGATTTTGTAAACGATACTTTAAAAGAAAAAGAAATCTATAAAGTGACTTCGCCAATTGACATGCATGGTTATTTTACCACGCAAGCTGTTCTCAAAATCGTTTCTGAAGCCAATTCAATGCAAGATTGTTTGAAACAAGGAATTGATTTCGGGGGCGATACAGATACTGTAGCAGCGTTGTGCATGGCGATTTTAAGTCAGAAAAAAGATTGCGAAAAAACACTGCCACAGTTTCTGTATGATGATTTAGAAAACGGCACTTACGGAAAAGATTTTCTAATCAGTTTAGATAATAGATTGGTAGAGAAGTTTCAATAAGAAAATTTCAAGTTTCAAGTTAAGTGGAGCATCTGAAACAATACAAAAAAGCTATTAACCGTTTCAAGTTTAAAACCAATTTTCAAGTTATGTAAACAACTTGAAACCTGAAACTTGAAACAAAATTTAAACAACCACAAAAATTATGAGCGACGATTTAAAACCAAGATTTATTGAATCTTTAAAAAGAAACAATGATCAGATAAGAGAAGACAGAGCCAAAGTAATTGGTGAGGATTCAGAATTAATATACAGAAGAAGAGTCGAAGATATTGAATTAAAAATCAAGAGACTCGAAAGAGAACAAGAAGGGCTGATTGATATTAGTCCACTGGATAAAAACAGTTTGACTTTTGCCGATTTTCAGCCAGAAGCCTTTGTTCAGAAAGACATGGAAATTTCGCTGACCATTAGAAATTTAAACATCCAGTTTGAGGTTACAAAAAAGAGATTTGAATATTTATTTGGTAAAAAATATTAGTCATGGGAGGTACAAGATATGATTTCGGTGCTCGCGAGAGTAGAGCAAAAAAAGTAGGTTATGCTAGCAAATCTGCTGCAGAGATATTTACACAGAATGCATTACGAATGGCTCATGAATCTATGAACCCAAACGGAGTGATTTTTAGAGAAGCAAGAGATTCTGATGTGCATCCAAATACAGTTCCGATTATCTTAGGATTGGATGTTACTGGAAGTATGGGACATATTCCGCATGAATTGATCAAAGAAGGGCTTCCAAAATTAATGGGCGGTATCATTCAGGGCGGTGTTCCAGATCCGGCACTTTTATTCTTAGGAATCGGAGATCACGAATGCGACAGATATCCACTTCAGGTGGGACAGTTTGAATCTGGTGATGAAGAATTAGATATGTGGTTAACGAGAACTTATATTGAAGGCGGAGGTGGAGGAAACGCTGGCGAAAGTTACCTTTTGGCTTGGTATTTCGCAGCATTTCATACCAAAACTGATGCCTTTGAAAAAAGAGGACAAAAAGGATTGCTGTTTACTGTGGGTGATGAGCCAGGTTTGAAAACACTTCCAGCTTCTGCGATCAAAGAAATTATGGGGCAGGGGCAGCAGACTTATACGCATCTTGAATTATTAGCAGAAGCACAAAAAAAATACGACGTTTATCACATTAGTGTTTTGCACTCAGGTCAAGCCATTAATGCCGATGTAGAATGGAAAGAATTGTTAGGGCAAAATTGTTTGTCTATCGAAGATCATAGAGAAATTCCAAACGTAATTAAAAAGATTATCTGTGATAAACACAAAAGTTCTGGTTTAGGAACCATAACAGTTTCTGATTCAAATGATACAGGTTTAGATAATATCGAAATGCTTTAAAAACTTTGCGATTTAGCGTCTTTGCGAGATTAAAAAAAATAAATAAAAATGAAAACAGCGCAAATAGTTATAGGTTTAGGATTTGGTGATGAAGGAAAAGGCATAACAACAGATTTTCTGGCAAAACAAAACCCTGAATCTATAGTTATTCGCTTTTCGGGAGGACAACAAGCCGCGCACACGGTTATGATCGGTGACAGAAAACACGTGCATTCGAGCTTTGCAAGCGGAGCACTTCGCGGTCTTCCGTCTTATTACAGCGAACATTGCACGATTCATCCACTCTTTTTATATAATGAAAGAGAAGAATTAAAAGAAAAAGATGCTAATCTGGATTTGTACATTCATCCTTTAGCAAAAGTCACAACTCCTTTTGATGTCTGGCACAACAGAGGAAATACTAGAAATATTGACCATGGAACCTGCGGAAAAGGTATAGGTTCAACCATGAAAAGAAATGAAGGACCATATAAATTATTTGCCATCGATTTGATTGCGCCTCGTGAAATGCTTTTAGAAAAACTAAAACAAATCGCTTATTATTATGGCTTTTTAAACGAAAGCGGAATTGACGAAGAAGTCAATCAATATCTGGAAGCAATCGATAAATTAAAATGGAATATTGTTGATTATACTTTCCTGAACAATTATGAAAATCTAATTTTTGAAGGAAGCCAGGGAATTCTGTTAGATATGGATCATGGCGTTTTTCCGAATGTAACGTATGCGAATACCACTTCAAAAAATGCCATCGAAATTTGTAATAAACTAAGGATTGAAGATGTAGAAATATATTACGCAACCAGAAGTTATACGACGCGCCACGGACAGGGCTGGATGCCTAATGAAGGAGAAATACAATTAAAAAATAACGAAGAAGAAACTTGTGTTTTCAACGAATTTCAAAAGCATTTACGTTTTGGAACTCTGGATTATAATTTGTTGAATTACGCTCTACAACTCGATGCCGCTTACAGCCCAATGGCAAAACGAAATTTGGTTGTAACCTGTATAGATCAGTTAGAAGAGCAGGATTATGAGTTTGAAAGTCTCACAACAGAATTTAAGGAAATCTACGGATCATTTTCACCTGATTCAAAAGATTTCAAAAACATAACTTCTTTATATCAATAAATAAAAAAGATGAAATACAATATAGAAAATATAGCTCCAGAAAGTAAGTTTTTATTTTTCTGGGGACATCAGCCAACTCAAGACGGAAGTATCTCCAAAACCTGTTTCAGCCAATGGTGGTTAAGTTCTTTTGAAGTAGATAATGTAACGTACAAAACTGCAGAACATTGGATGATGGCAAAGAAAGCCGAAATATTTAAAGATCAGGAAATTTTAGCTAAAATCATAGCATGTAAATCTCCAGCTGAAGCTAAAAAACTAGGTAGAAAAGTTAGAAATTACGATGATAAAGTTTGGTTAGAAAACCGATTTGAAATCGTAAAACAAGGGAATTATCATAAATTTAGTCAAAACCGAGATTTGAAAGAATTCCTGATAAATACGAACGATCGAGTTATTGTAGAAGCAAGTCCCGTAGATCCAATCTGGGGAATCGGCATGGCGGGCGATCACAAAGATGCGTTGAATCCTGAAAAATGGAAAGGACTGAATTTGTTAGGGTTTGCTTTGATGGAAGTTAGAGATGAATTGAAGTGATTTAATTATCAAACGATAAATTGTTCCGTAGGAACATCTCGTTGGTAGAAAAAAATATTGATTAATTGAATTTACGTTCCGTAGGAACGTTTGATTGGTAAAAAAATGAATGAAAATATAGCAAAAAGCGTCAGCAAGTTTTTAAGTCTGGTGCTTAGACATTCGCCAGAAAAAATCGGATTAAAATTAGACGAAAACGGTTGGGCAGATGTCGAAGAATTAATTATAAAATGTAATAAAAAAGGACAACGCTTAGACGCGGAACTTTTGGATTACGTTGTAGAAAATAATGATAAAAAGCGTTTTGCTTATAACGAAGATAAAACCAAAATCCGTGCAAGTCAGGGGCACTCCATTTCGGTTGAGTTAAATCTGGCAGAAACAGAACCTTTGGAATATTTGTATCACGGAACCGTTGGTAAATTCATGGAGAACATTCGAAAAGAAGGTTTGAAAAAAATGAGCCGTCAACACGTGCATTTAAGCAAAGACAAAGAAACAGCAACAAAAGTCGGAAGCCGAAGAGGTGTACCACAAATTTTAACCGTTAGAAGCGGTGCGATGCATAGAGACGGATTTAAATTTTATTTATCCGAAAACAATGTCTGGTTGACTGATGAGGTTCCGGCAAAGTATATTGAGTTTGCATCATAATAAAAAGATTGCTTTAGAGATAAGACTTTTCAAGAAACAATTTTAGTAATTCCTAAATGCATAATCATGCTGAATATTATTAATGAAGAAAAGGAAATTTACACAATCGATAATTTTCTTACCGTTGAGGAGTGTAACGAGTTAATAGAGAGAAGCGAACAAATTGGCTTTGAAGAAGCTGAAGTAAATGTTGATGGCGCACAAAAAATGATGAAAATGGTACGCAATAACGAACGTATCATGTATCAGGATGATGAATACGCTTCTTTGTTATGGCAGAAAGTGGAACCATATGTTAGATCAGAAGTAGGAAATAGTAGAGCGATAGGGTTAAATGAGATGTTCCGATTTTATAAGTATAATCCAAGTCAGCGTTTTAAAATGCATATTGATGGAAGTTATAAACGTAATGAATCTGAATCTAGCTATTATACATTTCTTATTTATCTGAATGATGGTTATGAAGGCGGAGAAACAAAATTTGCTTCTGGTGAAATTATTGAACCCAAAACAGGGTCAGCTCTTATTTTTGAACATAAACAGCGTCATGAAGGAGCATCTTTGATTTCGGGAATAAAATATGTTTTAAGAAGTGATATTATGTATAAAAGTAAAGACAGTATTTAATTAATGAAAAGAACACTAGTTTTTGGAGATATTCACGGCGGATTAAAAGCTTTGATTCAGTTAGTAGAAAAAATAGATTTATCTGAAAATGATAGATTAATTTTTCTTGGTGATTATGTAGACGGCTGGAGCGAATCGGCACAGGTTATTGATTTTCTCATTGATTTATCGCAAAAACAAGAGTGTATTTTTATAAGAGGAAATCATGATGTTTGGTGCCATGAATGGCTTATGAATGATTTTGTAAACGAAATCTGGTTTATGCATGGCGGAAAATCAACGATAGAAAGTTATCAGAATATGGAACTTTCAAGAAAACAAAAACATCTGGATTTTTTCAGTGGGATGAGAGATTATTTCGTTGATGAAAACAACAATCTTTTCATTCATGCCGGTTTTTCATCCATGCACGGACCCGAAAAAGAACATTACCAAACTAATTTTTCTTGGGACAGAACACTTTGGGAAATGGCTTTGACGATGGATAAACGAATTAAAAAAGATTCACTTTTATATCCTAAAAGATTATTGCTTTATAATAAAATCTATATCGGACATACGCCGACACTTCATTACAATGTCGAAATTCCAATGCAGGGATGTAATGTTTGGAATATTGATACGGGAGCGGGCTTTTATGGAAAACTTTCCTGTATCGATATAGAATCAAAAGAATTTTGGCAGAGTGATGTCGTGCAAACACTATATCCTAACGAGAAAGGAAGAAATAAATAAAATGAAAAATACAATAGAATCTGGTTTATTTGGATTGGCTGTTGGCGATGCTTTGGGAGTTCCGGTTGAATTTCAATCTCGAGCTTATTTAAAACAAAATCCAGTTACAGAAATGTTTGGTTTTGGAACACATCATCAGCCAATTGGAACTTGGAGCGACGACAGTTCACTTGCTTTTTGTTTAGCTGAAAGTTTATGTTCGGGCTTTGACTTGAATGATATTGCAAGGAATTTTGTAAAATGGTATAGCGCAGAATTGTGGACGCCGCACGGACAAGTTTTTGATATTGGAATAGCAACCAGAAATGCAATTCTAAATATTGCCAAAGGGCATCAGCCTGATTTATGCGGAGGATTTTCTGAAAGCGATAACGGAAATGGGTCATTAATGCGTATTTTGCCATTGGTTTTTTATCTTCAGAAAGAAAATGAAAATGATATTGAAGTTATTTATCAAAAAGTAAAAGAAGTTTCATCAATAACACACGCGCATTTCAGATCTGTATTTGCTTGTTTTATTTACATGATTTATTGTTTGGAAATTTTAAAAGATAAAGATAAATTCGAAGCTTATAAAAATACCCAACTTATTCTTTCTGAATTTCTGGAAGAAAAAAGTTTTAATACTGTTGAAATCGGATTATTTGATAGAATTTTGAAAAATGATATTTCAAAATGCAATGAAAACGAAATTCATTCTTCGGGTTATGTGCTTCATAGTTTAGAAGCAAGCATCTGGTGTTTTCTAAATTCGAATTCTTATGAAGAAGCTGTTTTAAAAGCAGTCAATTTAGGGCAAGATACAGATACAACTGCTGCAATTGCAGGAGGATTGGCAGGAATTTATTATGGAATCGAGAATATTCCACAAAAATGGATGGAGAATTTAGCAAGAACAAACGATATAAAAGATTTAGCACAACGCTTATCAAGTAAAATATAAATAACTTATATATGAACCCACTACTATTAACTGACGGTTACAAAGTTGACCACAGAAGACAATACCCAGACGGAACTACAATTGTATATTCTAACTGGACACCAAGAAAATCTAGAATTGAAACAGTTGATGAAGTAATCTTTTTTGGATTGCAGTATTTCATTAAAAAATATATCATTCATGACTTCGAAGAGGAATTCTTCAAAAAGCCAAAAGAAGAAGTAATTAAAAAATATTCTCGCAGAATCAACAATTATTTAGGCGAAAATTTAGTTGGAACTAAACATATCGAAGATTTACACGATTTAGGATATATTCCGATGGTATTCAAAGCATTGCCAGAAGGTGCAAGCGTTCCGTTGAGAGTTCCAATGTTTACCATGTATAATACGATTCCAGAATTTTTCTGGTTGACGAATTATTTCGAAACGTTACTTTCTGCAGTAATTTGGTTGCCTTGTAACTCAGCAACCATTGCAAAAGAATACAGAAAAGTATTAGACAAATATGCTGCAGAAACTTCTTCTGCTCCAGAATTTGTAGATTGGCAGGCACACGATTTTTCTATGAGAGGAATGGGCGGAATTGAAGCTGCTTTGACTTCTGCAGCTGGACATTTATTAAGTTTTACAGGATCTGATACAATTCCGGCGATCGATTTCTTAGAAGAATATTACAATGCCAATTCAGATCAAGAATTGGTTGCAGGTTCAGTAGCAGCAACAGAACATTCTGTTATGTGTATGGGAACTACAGAAGGGGAGTACGAGACTTTCAAAAGGTTAATTACAGAAGTATATCCAAAAGGAATTGTTTCTATCGTTTCTGACACTTGGGATTTATGGAAAGTTTTAACCGATTATCTTCCAAGATTAAAAGAAGAAATCGTTTCAAGAGAAGGAAAAGTTGTAATTCGTCCTGACAGTGGTGATCCGGTTGATATTATCTGCGGAAATCCAAACGGAAAAACAGAACAAGAGAAAAAAGGCGTTACCGAATTGCTTTGGGATGTTTTTGGAGGAACTACAAATGCTAAAGGATTTAAAGAATTGGTTCCTCAAATTGGAGCTATTTATGGAGATAGTATTACCGTTGCAAGAGCGACTCAAATTTGCGAAAGATTAAAAGAAAAAGGATTTGCTTCTACGAATGTTGTTCTTGGAATTGGTTCTTTTACTTATCAATATAACACCAGAGATACTTTCGGTTTTGCAATGAAAGCAACTTACGGAGAAGTAAACGGAGAAGGAAGAGCGATCTTCAAAGATCCGATCACAGATGACGGAACTAAAAAATCGGCTAAAGGATTGATGAAAATCGATTTGATTGATGGCAAGTATCATTTAACAGATAATGTTTCTTGGGAAGAAGAAAAACAAGGCGAATTGAAGGAGGTTTTCAGAGACGGAAAACTTTTGGTTGATCAATCGCTAAGTGAAATAAGAACTAGAGTAAAAAGTGAAGTAAGCATCGAAGCTTAATTATAGCAAAAAGCCTGAATTTAAAATTCAGGCTTTTTTTATGCTTAATCATATTCCGTAGGAATATCTCATCGGTAGTATCGTTTTTGCGTTGTGTCCTGTAGGGACACTTGTTTTTATGGAAATGGTAAACCTCGTTTATCAAACGTTCCTACGGAACGTATCATTCATAATTCAAATTTAATTCTACCGATGATACATTGCTATGGAATGATTTTTTGAAAATAAAAAACCTCCAGTTGAAACTAGAGGCAATTCAAGTTGTTTATTTCTTATAAAAATTATTATGATCAATATATTCCCAAACCTTAGGAGGAAGTAAAGGCTGAATATTTTTACCTTCTTTAATGCTGTTTCGAATAAATGTCGAAGAAATCTCTACTATGGGCGCATCAATCACATGAATTTTGGGATGCGATTTTAACTCAACGTTTTCCGGTTCATCAGAAATTCTAGGATACACGTAAATATCATGATTTTCCAGAATTACTTCATAGTTTCTCCATTTATGAAGCGTTTTCAGATTGTCTTCTCCCATAATCAATGAAAATTCATGGGTTGGATATTTTTCCTGTAAATGAGCCAGCGTGATTACAGTATAACTCGGCTGAGGTAATTTAAATTCGATATCAGACGGTTTTATCTTTGTATAATCTTCTGTTGCCAAAAAAACCATTTCCAATCGCTGATGATCGTCTAAAAGCGTTGATTTCTTCTTTAACGGATTATGAGGCGTAACGACCATCCAAATCTGATCTAAATCGGCAAATTCTGCCATATGATTGGCAATAATCAGATGCCCGACATGAATTGGGTTATATGTCCCGAAATAAAGACCTATTTTCATTTTTTGAAGTTTCGCAGAAAGTCGCTAAGATAACACAAAGATTCGCAAAGTTTTTATTCAACTTGGCGAATCTTTGTGTTTTTGTTTTGTGAATCTCTGCGTAATAAAATTACTTATTCACGAAATCTTTTACTAGCTGATGTGCTTCTTCTAAAGCTACAGGCAGGTCATAATTTTTTATAATTACATCAAACTGAGGAGCGGTTGCCAATTCAACAGAAGCTTTTGCGATACGCATATTGATTTTGTCATCACTTTCTGTAGAACGTTCTTTTAAGCGACGTTTCAATTCGTCTACACTTGGTGGTTTTACAAAAACAGCTAAAGTCTGTTCTGGGAATTTATGTTTGATACGCAATCCACCGGCAACATCAATATCAAAAATGACATTTTTTCCTAAGGCCCAGATTCTTTCAATTTCCGATTTTAAAGTACCATAGAAGTTATCACGGTAAACTTCTTCCCATTCCAAGAAATCTTCAGCTTTAATGTGCTTTTTGAATTCTTCCAACGAAATAAAATAATAATCCTTTCCGTGTACTTCTTCACCTCGTGGTGCACGTGATGCTGCTGAAATCGAAAATTCAAGATTTAAATCTTCTTGACCTAATAAATGTTTTACGATAGTTGTCTTTCCTGAGCCTGAGGGTGCCGAAAAAACAATTAATTTTCCTTTGTTCATTGTGTATGCTTTAGGCTTTAAGCAATATGCTCTAAGCTTCTTTGTTGTGTGTTTATGTTTGATTTGTCTTTAAAAAGAGAATTCTTTTTTCATCACAGATAATAATTCATTGTATGAAATTAATTCGTCAACTGTCGGATAATGTTTTAGATAAGATTCTGGATTATCAAATGAAAAACTGTTTTCAATTTTTCCATTTCTAACATACACTTTATATTCAGTGCCATCTAAAATATGTTTTTTGTTTCTTGATATTCCTCGTTCGCCTTTATCAAAATCAATATGAGGTTTGCCAAACTTATATCTTATAGCTTCCATATTTGGAAGAAATTCAATATTTGTCATCAGTAAATTAAGCCAAATCAATTCTGCATCTTTTGGTTTTAATTTCCCAATGCTCTCTTTTGGAAAACGTAATTCATCAATTTTAGTTACGCTTTTAAAGTTTTTGGAATAATAAAATTTATAAACAATCCATTCGTTTTCATTATTCTTAATCATTCTCAAGATGTCAATTCTATTTGAAGTCGAATAATTTTTGTAAATCCGTATTTCTTGTTGAGATTCTAAATTCTCGGGAATTCTTATGATTTTATTTATTTCAGATACTTCTTGCCCAAAACAATTGAGTATTATTAGAAAAAAGAAAATGAAATAATATTTCATCCCTTTATAAAACGTTTAAAACCTGCTCCTTAATCTTCTCCAATTCATCCTTCATCATTACAACTAATTTCTGCATTTGTGCATGATTCGATTTGGATCCCATTGTATTGATTTCGCGTCCCATTTCTTGAGTAATGAAACCAAGTTTTCGTCCATTAGCTTCAGTTCCATTAAGAGTTTCTATAAAGTAATCTAAATGATTGCCTAGACGTACTTTTTCTTCAGTAATATCTAATTTCTCTAAATAATAAATTAATTCCTGCTCAAAACGGTTTTCGTCAACATTTACTTGTAATTCTGAAATTGCAGTTTGCAGACGATCTTTAATTGCTTGTACGCGTTCTGGATCAAGTGCCAATGTATCATTCATGAATTGACGAATGTTTCCAATTCTTAAATTGAATTCTTTTTCAAGAGATTCTCCTTCGTCTTTACGGAAGTTTAAAATATTTTGAAGTGCTTCATCAATAATAACCTGAATCTGCTCCCAGTCATTCTCGTCAATTTCTTCACGTTCTGTTTTTAATGTGTCAGGCATACGAACGGCCATTTTCATTAATTCAGTTTCATCAGCATCTGGATTTACTTCTTTTAACTGCGCAATATAATTTTTTACGACAGGCACATTTACTTTGGTTGAAGTTTGTTCTGCAGTACTTTCTACATAGATTGCAAAATCAATTTTTCCTCTTTCCAACTTAGTCGAAATAAGAGTTCGCAATCCAAGTTCCATCTCACGGTAAACCGATGGCATTCTTACATTTAAATCTAAACCTTTTGAGTTTAGAGATTTTACTTCAACGGTGATTTTTTTTGTAGGCAATTGCAAAGAAGCTTTGCCAAACCCTGTCATAGATTGTATCATATAATTGAGTATAAAGGCGCAAAGATAAATAAAAGTTTGATGCTTTACGTTGTAAATTGTGAATCAGTTTTATAGATCAAAATCTGCGGTTATTCTTACGTTAGTGCATTTATAACTTCGGCTACATTTTTTTGGCTGTTGCCAATGTAAATTTTTCCGTCAATAATAAAAACCGGGCGGCTTAAGAAAGTATAATGCTCTAAAATGTATTTTTTAAAATCGGCTTCGGTCAAAGATTTGTTTTTCAAATCCATTGACTTGTATAATTGTGCTTTTTTACTGAATAATGCTTCGTAACTTCCTGCAAGTTTGTGCATTTCTTCCAGTTCGGCTTCTGTAATTGGGTCTTGTTTAATATCATGAAAAACCAGATTGTTTTGAGGTAAACTTTTGATAATTTTTCTGCACGTATCGCAAGACGCTAAGTAGTATATTTTATTCATCATTTTCAGAATTTGTTAGAATGCAAAGAAAATCCATTTGAAACGTAAAAATGAGTATTTTTAGAAAAAAAAATAAAATTTATGAGTTCAGTTTTTGATGTACAGAAAACTATTAGAGAAATTCTTTTAAAAATCTTAGATAGTCATTCGTTAGAGCAACTAAACAAAGTTCCAGATGGTTTTAGCAACAATATTATTTGGAATATAGGTCATTGCATTTCTTCTCAACAGGTTTTGGTTTATAAGTTATCAGGTCTTCCGACAATGGTTTCTGAAGATTTTATTAATAAATATAGAAAAGGAATCAAACCAGAAGGGGATGTTTCTCAATTTGAAGTTGATGAGATTCGAACATTGCTTTCTACAACATTAGAAAAAACAAAAAATGATTTTGAGAGCGGACTTTTTGTTGATTACCATGAATATACTACAAGTATCGGTTTCACGCTTCGTCATGTTCAAGGAGCCTTAGATTTTAATAATTACCACGAAGGGCTTCATACTGGAGTTATAATGGCATTAAGAAAATTGGTTTAAAAAAAAGTCCCGCTTTAAGCGGGACTTTTTTTATTCGATTATGGTTTCAATGGTAACCTTCATAGCTCCGGCACCTTTATGTTTTGTAATGTCCATAAAAGCTCTTTTAGACAAATCGATTTCGCGGGTCTTTACAAAAGGTCCGCGATCTGTAATTTTTACGATAACGAATTTGCCATTGGCTTCATTGGTTACTTTTACTCTTGTTCCAAAGGGAAGTTTTTTGTGAGCTGCAGTATAGTTGTTGTTGTTAAATCTACTTCCATTAGCGGTTCTTTTTCCATTAAAACGATCTGCGTAGTAGGAGGCATGAGCGTTTTTCTTGTATGGCCTTAGTTTTAAACCTTTGTCAGTAAAAACAGAATCCGGTAAAGGAATAATAACTGGTTTTACATTTTTAACAGTGTCTTGAATGATTTTAGGTTCTGTTGTCGGTTTGGTCTGGCTTATGACATACGTAAAGCCGCTAATTAAGGTTAAAGCGATTGTGGCGAATAAAATGTTCTTTTTATTTCTCATGGGTTATTCTTTTTCAGACTTGGGGGGAGTTTGTACAAATAATATGCCGAGATAAAAAAAGCCCTGATTAAGGGCTTTTAATTGGTATTTTTTAGAACCAAAGGTTCCATGGAATTCTACTTAAAATAAGCAATAATCCTAATCCGTAAAAAATAGCAAAGGTTTTAAATTTAGCTTCGCTATTGATTAATTTTTTATGTTTAGACCATCCGATAGTGATCAAGATGATAGCAATAATATTAATTAGAGGATGTTCTAATGATGTTAATCTTAGTTCCGCATTAGACATTTGTCCAAATGCTGCTTTTCCTAATGGAGAAACAAAATATAAGATTAAACCAACCAATAATTGAGTGTGTGTGCCAATTAAAGCAAATAAAGCGATTTTACGATCTTTACCAGTAAACTCTTTTTTTGATGTTACTCCGATGATAGCGTTAACAACTGCAACAACTAAAAGAAGCAATGCTAAATACGCCCAGCCAGAGTGAAATTTTTGTAGAAAATTATACATAAAGGGTGTTTTTTGTTCAAAAACAAATATAACAAAAAAGGCTATAAAAAAACGGCATTAAACTTAAAAGTCAATGCCGTTTTTATTATTTATTTAGATTCTAAATTCTTAGAAATCGTAACGTAATGCGAAGTTCCAAGTTCTACCGAAACCAAAGTATACTTGGTTTGTAGTAGCAATACCTTTGTAAGTTGTAACAGTAGGAACATCAGCAGCAAATATATTTGTTTTTGCTTCAGCAATGTAAGTGTAATCAAAAAGGTTGTTTACATTTAATCTGAAACCTACTGAGTTGCTTTTGTTTCTACCTACTAACAATTTGTATGATAAACCAGCATCAGCAGTACCGTAAGATGGTAATTGTAATGCACCTCTGTTATCTTCTTTAGTAAAGTTTCCTGGAGAGATAGCAGCATACAATTTGTCAACATAGTTGTAGTTTGCATCTACAGTAAAACGAGGTAAAATTTCGTAAGTTGCTCCTAAAGCAGCAGTTGTTTGAGCAGCATCTCCAACTCTTACACCGTCAAGGAATAATGTTGAGCCAGTTCCAATAGGATTGTTAGCTGAATCGTAACGGTTACTTGTACTTGTTCCTTCATATTTCCAATCTCCAAGAGATAGCATACCTGTAATAGTAAGTTTGTCAAGCACTTTAGCAGTACCATCAATCTCGATACCTGAGTGGATTTCTGTAATTCCAGCGAAATCAAAGTAACCACCTGGATTATCAGCAGCACCATCATTAGATCTTTGGTATCTGTCTTTCCAAGAAGTTCTGTATAAGTTAACATTTGCAGTAAATTTACTTGTACGTAAACCATATCCAGCTTCAACAGCAAAGATTTTTTCGTTTGTTAAGTTACCAGCTACAATTGAACTGTTGTTTGGGTAAACTGCATTAAAGAATGGTTGTTTTGAGTAGTATCCTGAGTTAACAAAAACATTATGGTGCTCATTGATGTTGTAGTTAACACCACCTTTTACGTTACCACCTAAGATGTTTTCGTAATCTGTACTTGCTAATGGAGTTCCAGCTGCATATTTGAAATAGTCAACTCTTTTGAATCCTTGTTGAGAAAGTGCACCTTGAACGAATGCAGTAAATTTATCAGAAGTATACTCCAATTGAGTAAATCCTCCATACCATCTTACGTCACCATCATTGTTGAAGTTGATTTTTTCTTCTTTGTCAGTGCTTTTGAATACATTCCAAGCTGGGTATGTAGAATATGTACCGTATAAAACTCTATTTGGGTTGTTTACATCAAAATTGTCAGCGAATGCATCTGCTCCTAGAAGGTTGTTTACGTTTTGGTAGTGAAGACCTTTGTATCCTCTTACGTCAACTCCTAAATCCCAAGTTAAATTTTCTGTGAATTTTTTGTTGAAGTTAACAATTGCTCCATACCAGTTGTGAGAGTTAACAGATGAAATTTGAGAAATACCATTTGTAGTATTGTTTCCAGTAAGTGAAGTATTTTGGTATTGACCAGTCGTACCTGTTGTTGTACGAGTAGAAGCAGCTCCATTGATCATTACCGTTTCACCTGAGTTGTAAGCTACGATTTTATCATAATCCACTAAACCATCTGCTGTTCTAAATGCAGCGTTAGCATAATTTAATCCTTTAATAAATCCAGTTCCTCTAGATCCTCCTCCACGTCCGAAAGAAGCGTAAGCAACAGCAGATAATTTAGATGTTTCATTAATTTGGAAATCATAGTTTAATGAAGTAACAGGTTTGTGGTAGTAGTTTCTTACCATGTTGAAAGCCTGACCATCTTTGTAACCCCAATCAGAGTTATATTTAATGTTCGGATCAGACACAGAACCATATTGTTGGTATTGTGCTATAGTGATAAATGTAGATCTTTGATCGTGCCATTGTGGAGCACCAGTAACTGTAAATTGGAAATCGTGTTTGTTGTTTTTTGTAGTATAACCAAGAGCTACATAGTAGTTATCTCCGTTAAATTGAGTTCCATCTACATATCCGTCACCTTGAGTGTGGCTGTATAATACAGAAGCAGAGAATCCGCTATCTAATTTTCCTGTGTTGTAAGCAACGTTAGATTTGAAGAAATTATCGTTACCAAAAGAAGTACCAACTGTACCACCTTGTTTTAAATCTGAAGCTTTAGTTACGTAGTTCATAGTACCTCCCACAGAAGCAATAGCTAATTTTGAAGAACCTAAACCTCTTTGTACTTGAATGAAAGAAGTAACGTCTGATAAACCTGCCCAGTTACTCCAGTAAACAGCACCATTTTCCATGTCGTTAACTGGCATACCGTTAACCATTACCGCAACGTTGTTTTGGCTAAATCCACGAATTGTGATTCTAGAATCTCCAAATCCACCACCAGATTTAGTTACATAAACAGATGGAGTGCTTTTTAACATTTCAGGAAGTTCTTGGTTTCCTAGTTTTGCCTGAATTTCAGCAGCTTTAATTGTTGATACTGCAACAGGAGTTTTTCTGTCTTTTGCAATATCTACTGTGCTACTTTTAACTACAATCTCGCTCAATTCGTTCGAGTTAGAAACCAAAGTGATAGTTCCTAAATTTGTAGTTGCGCCATTTGACACATTAAATTTCACAGTTTGGTTGTCATAACCTAAGAAAGAGATAACAATCTCTCCTGTGCTTGATGTTGAAGTAAGAGTAAATTTACCATCAAAATCTGTTGAAGTTGCAGTAGTAGATCCTTTGATTACTACATTTGCTCCTGGTAACCCACCTGTTCCGTCGGTAATTTTACCAGTAACTTTTCCTTGAGAAAATACGGTTGAAACTATCATAAAGAATAGTCCGGTCAGTAACCAATTTTTCATTTTCTTCATTTTGTTATTGAGTTTATTGTTTTTGGCAAAATTATAACAAATAACTCAGATAATGTTATCGAAATGTTAAGAAAAACAAGTTTTGCTTTTTGTGCTGCGCATTAAAATGAATTTTTCTTTTTTTATTAGAAAAAATATTGATTTGTTGAATTAATGCAATGCTTTTTTGTTAAAAATGTAATTATTTTCATAGTCAAGCAATGTCGAAATTGTAAATGAGCGGATTTTTCTGTCTTTTGTCGGAATTTTATATAAAAAACGTCCTAATTTTACTAGTAATTAGGACGTTTCTGAAGTTATAAAATATTTAAGTCAATGTTTCTATTTGTTTTTTAAGAAATGCTTTAACAAAAATGAAGTAGAGCTATCGTGATTTTTAACAGTTTTAGAATTGATCTCATCTAAGATTGAATTTGCTAATTGCTTACCTAATTCAACTCCCCATTGATCAAAACTAAAAATGTTCCAGATAATACCTTGAACAAAAATCTTGTGTTCGTACAATGCAATCAAAGATCCTAAGCTTTTTGGAGTAAGTTTTTGAATTAAAATTGTATTAGTGGGTTTGTTGCCTGTAAAAACTTTAAATGGTAGCAAGTATGACGCTTTTTCAGCAGCAAGTCCTTGTTTGTCAAATTCTGCCTGAACTTGAGCTGGAGTTTTACCGTTCATTAATGCCTCTGTTTGAGCAAAGAAATTTGACATTAATTTATCGTGGTGATCTTCATTGCCATAAAGAGGTTTTACAAATCCGATAAAGTCTGTTGGAATTCTTTTTGTTCCTTGGTGAATCAATTGAAAGAAAGCGTGCTGCGAATTCGTTCCCGGTTCTCCCCAGATAATTGTTCCAGTTTGGTAATTAACAGGTTTGCCATCACGTCCGACACTTTTACCATTACTTTCCATAGTTGCTTGCTGCAAGTAAGGAGCTAATTTTGATAAATATTGGGTGTACGGAATCAAAGCTTCGCTTTCTGCACCATAAAAATTATTGTACCAAACGCTTAATAAAGCCAAAATAACTGGAATGTTTTCGTCAAATTCTGCCGATTTAAAATGCTCATCCATTTCATTTGCTCCAACCAATAATTGGTTGTAGTTGTCAAAACCAATTGCCAAAGCGATGCTTAAACCAACTGCGCTCCAAAGAGAAAATCTTCCTCCAACCCAATCCCACATTGGGAAAACATTATCTGGGTTAATTCCGAATTCTGTTACTTTTTGAATATTTGTAGAAACAGCCGCAAAGTGTTTCGCGATATCTTCCTGCGTAGCCGATTTCAAAAACCATTCTTTGATAGTTTCTGAATTTGAAAGTGTTTCTTGAGTTGTAAAAGTTTTAGAAACAATTACAAATAAAGTAGTTTCAGGATTTAATTTTTTGATGACTTCATTAACATGATCACCGTCTACATTTGAAACAAAATGAAGATTCAAATGATTTTTGTAAAATTGCAAAGCTTCAACCGCCATAACCGGACCAAGGTCAGAACCACCGATTCCGATATTTACAACATCAGTAAAAGCTTTTCCTGTGTAACCTTTTCTTTGTCCAGAAATTACTTCTTCTGTAAAGTTTTTGATTTTATTTTTTACTTCGTAAACCTCAGGAATTACATTTTCTCCGTCAACTTTAATAACTGCCGATTCTGGAGCACGTAAAGCTGTATGAAGAACTGCTCGGTTTTCAGTCTGATTGATTAATTCTCCTCCAAAATATTGTGCGATTGCATCTTTCAGTCCAATTGAATTTGCCAACTCTAATAAAAGAGAAACAGTTTCCTGACTGATATTGTTTTTAGAATAATCTACTAAAAAGTCATTCCATTGTAAGTTGAATTTTTCAGCACGGGCACTATCTTGTTGAAACAATTCTTGTATTGTGGTTTCGTGAATTGCGTTATAGTGGTTTTGTAGATTTTTCCACGCTTCAGTCCCAGTTGGGTTTGTTGTGTTTAAAGCCATTTTTATCTATAATTGAGTTTGTTCTATGAAACACAAAAATACTGAAATAACTTTTAAAAGAATAAAGGTTCGAGATTATATAACAATTAGTTACGAAAACGTTTTATGTTGTATTTTGTCTCCGCGCGGTTATCCTGCAACTGCCAGTCTTATAAAATGAAGTTTGTTTGATGTAAACTTAAATTGCCATTCGTACATGTATTCATTCTCAGAATGATAATCGGTATATTCATCAAAATCGTCAATTATTTGAGAATGAGTCATAAAATTATATGAAATTCTGATCGTATCATTTTCGATATAAACAGTGTATGCAATTTGAACAAAACCATTGTCTTCAACGGTTTTAAATATTCCTTTGCTTTTGTAATAGTTGATGTTATTCAGGTTTATTTTGCTAAAAACTTCTTTCAGTAATTTTTTTTCAGCAGTATTGTCTCTTTGTTCGTAGCTGAAATTGTAGGTGCTTTTTAATTCACTAATTTTATCTTGGTTAACAAGTTCCTTAAAATTTTTAAGTTGAAAGATAAGTTCTTTTCTTTGGTCTTCTAAAGTTTTAGCGATGTCTTTTAAAAAGGCAACATTTTTCTTTTCGATATCATTTAAAACTACTTTTTTATTGTCGCTGGCTGATTTATACCAAGTTTTGCTTCCAAAATATTCTTGAAATCTTGAGTTTTCAAATGAATAACCGTTTCTAGCAAAAATTTCATTAGTTAAAAGTCTTATGTTGTCGACATTTAGATTATTAACTTGTTCTTTTTTTAATAATTGAGTTTTGCATGTCGAACAGTCTTTTATTGTTTGTCCAAATGAGGTTTGTGCGAAAAATAAAATTGTTAAACCAGCTATTGTTTTAATATTGATCATTTTATGGGAATAAAAATAAGTCACGAACATATATAAAATGTGAAACGGTTTGGTTGATATTTTTAAATTACCAAAACTTCCACCAAGGTTTTTTGTTGATTTCTATGACTTTCTTCGTAATATCAACATCAATTCTTTTCGGAGATTCTGTTTTAATTTTAGAATCATCAAAAAATAATTCGCCGATGTCGGTCATCCCAAGTGGAGATTTTGTCCTTTCTTTCCAATTCTCAGTTTGTAATTCTGGAATTAAAGCAATATCTCTTTTATCAATAAATTTTTTTCTTGCCTTCTCTATAATTTCTTCTTCCAGATTTGAAGAGGAATTTTTAAAAAGTGAAATTGAAATATCGGGTATATTCAAAAGCAAGACCTGGGTTTTGTCTTCAATTCTTTGAATATCTAACACTTTAAAATAAGCAATAGAATCTAAAAGAAAATGACCAATTTTTGCCGAATCAGGATTAAATTTTGATAAATCTTTGGGGTGAGAGCTTGCAATTAAATATCTCAAATTCCCAGAAATACCGCCGCCAATAGAACTCATATCGGTAAAACCTTTTTCTTGAATAATTTGCCCGACTTTGTATTTTAAAATTAAATCATCAGATAAAGTAGTGTCTCTGTAAAATAATTTTAAACCTGAAAAAGTTTCATGATACATGGTTTTAAGACGCGAATTTTTCATCTGTTTTTCTATTTTTGAATTGAAAATTTAAAAACTTAGCGCTCTAGTATTAGAAAAAAAACTAAAAATAAATGATAAAGGAAAAACAATAATGCTGATAAAAAATATTCTTTTTCCATTTTTTCTGTCTTCAGTAGAATAAGAATAAACTCTTTCTCCGTTTGGAAGGTGTTTTCTTTGATTTCCATAAAGAATATCCAATTACAATTCCAATTCCGCCGCCCAAAAGCGAAAAGATATATCCAGCAATAATCCAAGGTTTTTGATTTTCTTCTGGTTTTGCTAAAATTTTTAAGCGCTCTTTTTTCAAAGATGCCAGCATATCAGCATCTATAGTTTTACCTCGTTCTGTTAAAATTTTTTGAGCCAGTTTGTAATCGAAAACATTCCATTCATCAGAATTTAAAAGGATTTCATATAACTCTTCATTGGTGAAACTGAATAGATAATAATCTGGATCAATACTGTCAAGAAGATTTTCAGTTTCTTTTTCTAGAATTGCTTCCGCTTTTTTAAAATCGGATGCATCGATTTTTACTTCGTATTGATTTTGCAAAGTATTTCCTGAAAACGTAATGTCAATAGGAGGAAGATTGTCCGCCAAAATGGTTTTTACATTATTTTCGCCTAATAATGTTTCTAGCTCCTTCGCTTGAATTAAGGTCGGGAAACTTCGGAAAGCAATAAAATTTTCGATCATATAGATATTAGGATTTTTTGCTAAAATAGAAATTTAATCTTACAAATTCCCGATACTATCCAATTCTCTTTTCAAAGGTTCAATTTGTTTGAAGAAGCGAGTTTTGTCATTTCCAGTCAAAGATTCTCCAGTTGGAAGATTCAATCGAAGTGCGTCTACTTGAACTCCATTTTTCCAGAAACGGTAACAAACGTGAGGGCCAGAAGCTAAACCTGTACTGCCGACCAAACCAATTGTCTGTCCTTGTGTTACGCGCTGTCCGCGGCGAACCAAGATTTTAGACATGTGTAAGTATTGGGTAGAGTAGGTTCCGTTGTGTTTTACTTTTACAAAGTTTCCGTTTCCTGCTGTGTATCCGGTAGTTTCTACAACTCCAGAAGCGGTTGTTGAAATTGGTGTTCCAGTCGGAGCGGCATAATCCGTTCCTTTGTGCGCTTTCCACGTGTGCTGCACTGGGTGAAATCTATTCATTGTGAACCTAGAAGTGATTCGGCTGAATTTGATTGGAGTTTTTAAGAAGAAGTTTTTAAGTGTTTTCCCTTCGTCATCATAATATTCTATTTTTCCAGAAGTCGTATCTCTTTCAAAAGGAAAGGCGTAAACGATTTTACCTTTGTATTCAAAAAAGGCAGCTTCTAGTTCTTCAACGCCGTCATAGGTCTTTCCGTTGATAAAACGTTCCGTGAAAATTAGTCCGTAGCGATCACCTTTTTTAAGTTTAAAAAAGTCAATAGACCAAGAAAATACTTTTGTGATTCTACTCGCCAATGCTGTTTCTACACTTTCGTTTCCTAAAGTTTCAGATAATGAACTTTTTAAAACACCGCCAATTATCTTTCTTTTTAAAGTAACAGGTTTTATTTTTTTATAAGCTTTGGCAATGCTATCCCTTAAATCAATAACATAATAACTTAACGCATCGGGCTGATAAATAAAAACTTCCAGATTGTTGGTTTTGTTTTTGGCGCGAAGCAAAGTAAAGGGTTTGCCATAACGAATACTTCTAACATTGAAAGAATCTTTTACCTGCTCAACAATATCATGTACTTTTTTGTCTCCAATATTTTGACTTTGAAGTATTGAGCCAAAAGAATCTCCTTTTGAAATAGTATCATTAACAACATTAAAGTCTGCGTAATTAAAACCGAATTCTATTTTTTTGGTTGCTGGTTTAGTAATTTTTGCTTCTACTTTTTCTTCTGCTTTTTTACATGAAAAAATAGAAAACAAGACAATTAAAATTACGACTGCTTTTTTCAAACTTTTAATATTTTTTTGTGGTGAAATTAAACTTCGGTTTCATTTCCCCAATTGGACAATTCTTCTTCGGTCCACAATTTAGGAAAAAAGATGCGTCTTTGGTATTTTGGGTGCATATATTTTTGCCAATCACTTCCTCCAGTAGCTTCACCGTTACCTTTTCCGCTTTCCAAAATGTATTTTCTAGCTGTATTAAGGTGCTGCATTACCCAAGTAATGTTTACCGTTTTGTCGTAATGGCGCATTGCTGCAATTAGTTCTGTATTTTGTTGGTCTTCAATAGGTAATTGAATGAATTTTTGCCAAAGGTTTTTTGTTTTAAAAGAAGCCATTTGTCTTAAAAACTGCTCTTTGTATTTTTTCTCAAACTCATTTAGTAAATATGATTTTTCGCCAGTATGATAATCTTTTCCGGCAGCTTGCCAATAAAGATGTTCAAAGCTAGTTTCTAAATCGGTATTTTCGTCAAAGTTTGCTTTGTATCTGCGGTCTGTCAAATTGATCACATCAGTCGAAGCAAATTCGATCATTCTATATTGAGCGCTCTGGAACCCGCTGGCAGGAGTAAGCGTGTTTCTAAATTTCATGTATTGATCTACTTCCATACCATTTTCCATAATACTGAAAGAGTTGGTAAGCATGTCAAAATATCTTGTGATTCTTGATAGTCTTTCGCTAAAAAAATCAACTTGAATTTTTTCTGTTTCGGCAATCTGATCAATTTCCCACAGAATCATTTTAAAAATCAATTCGTTTACCTGATGATACATGATAAAAACCATTTCGTCAGGAAGCGTGGTGCGCTGAATTTGTAAATTTAATAAGGCATCAGTTTGAATGTAATCCCAATAAGTGATAGGTTTGGCCCAAAGCAATCCTTCTAATTGAACATCAGTTTTTTGATTTATGGCTTGAAATTTAAGATCAATTTCTTTTAAAAGTGCTTCAGAATTATCTGTAGGGTTCATTATTTTTTTACTTTAAGTGGACTTTTTAATCCTTTATAATCATCAAGATCTGCCTTAAGCGATCCGACGGCCAAATCTGCTTTAATTCTAATAGGAACTTTGTTTACATCGTCTGTTATCCAGAGTGTTAAGCTCTCTTTTTCTTTAAATACTCTACCTGTCTGTACCAATGGCTTAAAGACCATAGTAGAAACGGTTCCAAATTTAGTTGTAATATCTTGACGGCCTACAAATTTTAACTTAAATTTTGTGATTTCTTCATCAAAAAACATGTCAATTGTAATGGCTTCACCAGATTTAAGTTTATCGATATTTGGATGGTTTCTCAAAAAGTAAAATGCCGACACAATATCTTGTACATCTTCTGATACTAGAATCGTTTTTTCTGATTTTCTTTTATAGTCTTTTACTAAAACTCTATTTTCTGCCTGATTGAAAAATCCTTCTTGATTTTTGGTGTAGCCACCTTCGTCAATTTTTCTAACATAACGATAGGGTTTTCCTGTTTCTTTGTCAAAGTAACTTTCGTATAAATCTTCTACTTTAAAGAAAAATTTAGACATTCCAGTTGTGTAACCTTTTCCAACAGAGTGGTATACCTTTTTGTTGTTTATCGTAGCGTCTTTAACTTCAAGAGTTGCATAACCAGCATTTACAATTCCGTAATGTATTCTAAATTTGAAATATTCTCCAGTATCGAAGGCATCTTCTTTTTGAGGCGCAAATGAGAGTATTGTTAGTGATAATATAGTGAGGATGAGCTTTTTCATAGTACATTCTTTACATTTTATTATAAAGATAGACAAATGCAAATTCTATTCCAAATGTACCAAAACAAAAAAACTCAGTCAAGAATGACTGAGTTTTTATGCTATTAACTAACCAAAAAACTATAAATTATGAAATTTATATCAATTCGGAAGGAAACCACCCCTTCCTGATTTGCGGTGCAAAGATAGATAGAAAGTTCAAAAATAAAATAGCAAAAGTCAAGTTTAACATAACATTTGCAAAAAAAGCATCGTTTTTTGGTGAATTATGCTGTTTTGTGCATTAAAATTAACATTTTATAGCGTTCCTCTCAATTCTTGCTCTCTTTCGATGGACTCAAAAAGGGCTTTAAAGTTACCTGCACCGAACCCTTTTGCACCCATTCTTTGAATAATTTCGAAGAAAAGCGTCGGTCTGTCTTGAACTGGCTTTGTAAAAATCTGTAATAAGTACCCATCTTCGTCGGCATCGACCATGATCGCCAGTTTTTCGATTTCATTGATATCTTCTTTCATCATGTCCATATGAACACCTAATCTTTCAGGGATTGCCTGGTAATAAGTATGTGGAGGGGCTGATAAAAATTCAACACCGCGAGCCCTTAGTTGTGATACAGTTTTAATAATATCATCTGTTGCAATTGCAATATGCTGAATTCCAGGTCCGCCATAGAAATCTAAATATTCTTCAATTTGAGATTTTTTCTTTCCTTCTGCCGGTTCGTTAATTGGGAATTTGATTCTTCCATTTCCATTAGACATTACTTTACTCATCAAAGCAGAATACTCTGTAGTAATTTGTTTGTCATCAAAAGATAGGAAATTCACAAATCCCATTACATCTTCGTAGAATTTTACCCAAGTATTCATTTCGTTCCAGCCGACATTTCCAACCATGTGGTCAATGTATTTTAAGCCCGTTGGTTCTGGATTGTAATCAGATTTCCATTCTTTATAACCTGGAAGGAAAACACCATTGTAGTTTTTTCTTTCAACGAAAATATGAACCGTTTCTCCGTAAGTATAAATTCCAGAACGAATCACTTGTCCAAAATCATCTTCTTCTACAGTGGGTTCCATAAAAGAACGCGCACCACGTTTCATGGTTTCTTCGTAAGATTTTGTAGCGTCTTCAACCCAAAGAGCCGCAACTTTTACACCGTCGCCATGTTTTTTTAAATGTTCGTTTATTGGAGAATCTGCTGTTAAAGGCGTTGTCAAAACAATTCTGATTTTGTCCTGCTTTAAAACATAAGATGCTTTGTCTTTTACCCCAGTTTCTAATCCGGCATAAGCCAATGACTGATATCCGAAAGCAGTTTTATAATAATGCGCAGACTGTTTTGCATTCCCCACATAAAATTCTACATAATCTGTTCCTAATAATGGAAGGAAATCTTGTGCTCCTTCAAAGATTTTTTCTAATCCGTATTCTACTGATTTTACTTCTTTTGACATGATGTTTATTTGTTTAATCGGTAAATCGTTTAATTGATTTTCCGAAATGTTGTGTTTAAGTTTTTTTTAACGCAGAGAACGCAAAGTTTTTATCAATAAGAGTTTGTAAAAAACACAAAAATCACAAAGCTTTGTGAACTTGGTTTGATAAAATTTTCTCAGAAACTCTGTGAACTTTGCGAATCCTTTGCGGACTTTGTGGTTAAATTCGATTAGCTATTCCGTCCAAGATTTGTAATATTTTCCGTCCTCAAGACCCATAGCTTCTTCCGTAACCATAAGCGGTCTGAAAGTATCAACCATAACGGCTAATTCTTGGGTTTCTTTGTGCCCAATACTACGTTCCATAGCGCCTGGCGCTGGTCCGTGTGGAATTCCTTTTGGGTGTAAAGTGATATGACCTTGCTCGATATTATTACGGCTCATAAAATCGCCATCTACATAATACAGGACTTCGTCAGAATCTATATTGCTGTGATTGTATGGCGCCGGAATTGCTTTCGGATGATAATCGTAAAGTCTTGGGCAGAATGAACAAACGACAAAAGTTGCCGTTTCAAAAGTTTGATGTACTGGAGGTGGTTGGTGAACACGCCCAGTTATAGGTTCGAAGTTATGAATTGAAAATCCGTATGGGAAATTGTAGCCGTCCCAGCCTACAACGTCAAACGGATGTGTGGCATAAACCACCTCATGAATCATTCCTTCCTTTTTGATTTTAATTAAAAAATCACCTTTTTCATCATGAGTTTCCAATTCGCTTGGCAAAATAAAATCGCGCTCGCAAAACGGAGAATGTTCTAAATGCTGACCTGATTGGTTTTTATAACGTTTTGGGGTGTAAAAAGGAGAATATGATTCTACGTAAAAAAGTCTATTGTCTTCGGTTTCGAAATCAATTTGATAAATAATACCTCGCGGAATAATTAAATAATCGCCATATTCAAATGGAATATTTCCTAACATGGTTCTTAATTTTCCTTTTCCTCTATGAATGAAAAGCATTTCATCGGCATCGGCATTTTTGTAGAAATAATTTCGAAGCGATTCTTTTGGCGCAGCCAAACCAATAATACAGTCCTTATTAACTAACATGGCTTTTCGGCTGTCTAAAAAGTCATTTTCTGGTTTTAATTCAAAACCTTTAAAAAGAAGTGATTTTATATTTTTTCCGATTGCAATTTTAGGTTCAACCGAATAAGAGTTTAAAATTTCTTTAACCTGCGTTGGTCTGTGTACGTGATAAGACAATGATGAATGTCCGTGAAAACCTTCAGTTCCGAACAATTGTTCATAGTAAAAACCTCCGTTTGGTTTTTCAAATTGGGTGTGTCGCTTTTGCGGAAATTCTCCGAGTTTGTGATATAATGGCATGGCTTTTCAATTAGATAATTAGTAAATTAGATAATTCGAAAATTTGAATTGCAGAGTGAATAATCAGTTCAATTTTTTCAATTGACTAATTATTTCAATTCGATAGAAGCATTATTCTGGATTTCTCTTAATAAGAAATTGAAGATACTCTAATAAACCTGTCCAATTTGTTTTCATTATAACAAATGTCGTAATTTTTTCGAAGTAAAAATAAAAATTATATTATTTATAACTATAAAATAACTTAGTTTTTTTGATTTAATTTTTATGATGTAAAAAAATACACTGTTTTTATTGAAGTATTCTCGATTATAATACTAAAATTGAAACCCGATACTAAACCACGTAAAGCTTTTTGATATTTCTGGAGACCAAGATTGTTTGATTTCTATAGGTCCAATTATGGTTTCTAAACCATAACCAACTGCATATCCTGTATGTTTTGGCATAGAAACCCAGTCGACACCAGAGAAAATATTGTCTCCAAGATTGGCAAAATTGGCAGATAGGTTAATATGGTTTTTTCTAAGAATTTCGTAATCGAGTGTAATTCCAGTTTTGATATAACTATTGCCAGCAATACTTAAAAAGTCATATCCATAAAAATAATTGAAGTTATTGATTTTGCTGTAACCATAACCTCCTAAGATAAAATCAAAAAACGGAACACTGCTATTTCCGAAAGTAAAACCAGCATCGGCATCAATCTTAAATGTTGCTTTTTTGAATAAAGTACTCACATAAGAAGCTTCGGCTTTTGCAATTGAAAATGGTTTAAAAGTTTTAGTGTAATCTGAAGACGCCATATAAGTTTGCAGATCTGTAGAAAAATACATTCCAGAACTTGGGTAATATTTTTCATCGAGTGAATCATATTTTAGATAAGCAAAAGCACTAAAATAACTGCTCTTGTCTATAATATTATCTTCATTGGCAAGTGTTGGCGAATTGATTTTTAAATATTTATATTCTAAACCTCCACCCATTAAAAATTTTTGAACAAAAATAGTCTGGAAATAAGCCTGATTGTTAATGTCCATAAAGTCAACATTGATAAGATTGACATTTTGATTTTCGTTAAGAACACTGCTCAAACTAGTAGTTACATTTCGATTAAACTGATTCAATCTGGAACGGAAACCAAAGCTGATATTAAAACCATTTTCGATATAATAGTTAAAATCATATCTGAAATTATCGCCTAAAATGATGTCTAGAGATGTAACATCGTTTTTTAAGAAAGTCTTTTTATGTGTAAGATTTAATAAAATACCACTTTTATAAAGTCCGTCATAATGAAGTCCAAGTTTTAAATATGTTTGAGTTGGGTTTTCTTTTAAAACCAAATCAAGATCGTCCTTATCTCCATTGGGCTGAAGACAATATGAAATCGTGCTAAAGTTTTGTGTAGCATTCAAATTGTTTATTCCGGTTTTAAGACCGTTATAAGTTATAGTGCTTCCAGGTTTGAAACGAAGTTTACCACGAATGTATTCTTTGGTGTAGTTTTCTAATTTGTCTGTATTTATGTTTTGAATATGAAGTGTGTCTGTTTCAACTTTTAGTTTTGGCTTTTTGTAAAAGTTGTTCTCATCACTCAAAGTTTTAATTTTTTCATAAACTGCAAAAGCGGCTTCTTCTCCTTTTCTAATGATTTCTTCTCCTCTGTCAAACGAGATAACTCCAAAATCACGAATATCGGGTCTGATGTAGATATCTGTGTCCTTTATTTTGCTTTTCATTTTTTCAATAGACTGCAGATTGGTAATCTGAACCAAGATTCGCGTAGCGTTTTTCAGGTTTTTTCTTTTCAGCAAATCATCTTGTACATCTACACCAATAATAATATCTGCGCCTAAATTGCGAACTTCTTGTATGGGATAATTATTTACAACGCCACCATCAACCAACAAATTTCCGTCAATTTCGACGGGTGTAAATAGGGAAGGAAAAGCCGAACTCGCCATCATGGCCTGAACCAGATTTCCTTTGTTGAGCAAAACTTCTTCGCCTGTTTCAATATTAGTTCCAATACATAAAAAAGGAGTTGGCAGTTGATTGAAATCGCGAACGTGACGTACATTTCTAGTTAAACTGCTTAATAAATTATAATTGTACATTCCTTTTGAAAGGGCTTCTGGAATGCCTACTCTGAAATTACTGAAAGGTAAAACAATCGCATATAATTCGTCATTCTTCTTACCATAAAAATTCTTAGAAGAGCGCGGAATATAATCGTTTATTAATTCGTCGAAATTGGTTTGTTTGAAAATAGAATCGATTTGAGAAGCATTGTAGCCAGAAGCATAAAGTCCGCCAATTACAGACCCCATACTGGTTCCGCCAATGTAGTCGATTTTGATTCCAGCTTCTTCCAAAACCTTCAAAACTCCAATGTGTGCAAAACCTTTGGCGCCGCCGCCACTTAAAACTAATCCTATTTTGGGTCTTTTAACACTATCTTTTTTTGTTTCCTGTGAAAATGATTTTGACGAAAACAAAAAGGTTAGCAATAAAACAAATGAGAATGCGTACGAAGAAGCTCCTTTGAACCAAATTTTTGAAATGTACAGTTGGAATGAACGCATAAAAATTTTAATTGGTTTTGTAAAAGTCGACAATTTTTTTGGCTTTAGAAACACCTACAACATCCGAAATTTCTTTTTCTGTCGCCAATTTCAATCTTTTAACACTTTTAAAATGTTGTATTAATGCCAGCATGGTTTTTTCGCCAATTCCAGGAATGCTTTCAACAGAAGAATTAAGTGCAGATTTACTTCGTTTGTCTCTGTGAAAAGTAATTCCAAATCGGTGTGCTTCGTTTCTTAAATGCTGAATGACTTTTAAGGTTTCCGATTTTTTATCCAAGTAAAGCGGAATCGAATCTCCAGGATAAAAAAGCTCTTCCAAACGTTTTGCGATTCCAATAATAGCAACTTTCCCTCGCAATCCTAAATCATCAATACTTTTTAATGCGGCCGAAAGCTGTCCTTTTCCTCCATCAATAATAATTAATTGTGGTAAAGGCTCGTTTTCATCCAATAATCTTTTGTAACGACGATAAACAATTTCGGTCATCGAAGCAAAATCGTTCGGGCCTTCAACAGTTTTGACATTAAAATGGCGATAATCTTTTTTGCTTGGTTTTCCATCTTTAAAAACTACGCAAGCCGCAACAGGATTTGTTCCCTGAATGTTCGAGTTATCAAAACATTCGATATGTCGAGGTTCAGACGGAAGACGTAAATCTTTCTGCATCTGAGCCATAATTCGTTTCACATGACGATCTGGATCTACAATTTGCAATTGTTTCAATTGTTCGATTCTATAAAATTTGGCATTCCTAATCGATAAATCTAAAATCTGTTTTTTGTCTCCAAGTTGAGGAACAGTCGTTTTGATGTTTTCGCCCAAATCCATTTCAAAAGGAACAATGATTTCTTTTGATAATAATTGAAAACGTTCACGGAGTTCTACAATGGCCAATTCTAATAATTCTTCGTCGCTTTCGTCGAGCTTTTTCTTCATTTCTAAAGTGTGCGAACGAATGATCGAACCGTGAGAAATCTGAAGGAAGTTGACATAAGCGGCACTTTCATCAGACACAATCGAGAAAACATCAATATTGGTAATTTTTGGATTTACAATTGTTGATCGAGATTGATAGTTTTCAAGAACTTCAATTTTTTCTTTAATTTTCTGCGCTTCTTCAAATTGTAAATTCTGCGCATAATTGTTCATCAGTTTTTTGAAATCCTTTAAACTTTCTTTGAAATTTCCTTTCAAGATTTCGCGAATGGCGTTGACTTGTCTCTGGTATTCCTCTAAAGGTTCCAAACCTTCACACGGACCTTTGCAATTTCCGATATGATATTCTAGACAAACCTTAAATTTGCCAGAGTCTATATTCGATTTGCTCAAATCGTAATTGCAGGTTCTTAACGGATACAATTCTTTGATTAAATCCAAAATCGTGTAAACCATCTTGAAATTGGTGTACGGACCAAAATATTCAGAGCCGTCTTTTACCATTCTTCGAGTTAAAAATATTCTCGAAAAAGGTTCTTTTTTAATACAAATCCAAGGATAACTTTTGTCATCGCGGAGCAAAACATTATATCTTGGTTGTAAGGTTTTAATTAAATTGTTTTCTAATAAAAGCGCATCGGTTTCGGTTGGGACTACGATGTGTTTTATCGTTACGATTTTTTTTACCAGTACATTTGTCTTGGCAGTATCGTGAATTTTATTGAAATAAGACGAAACCCTTTTTTTTAAATTTTTAGCTTTGCCGACATATAAGATTTTCCCGTCTTTATCATAATATTGATAGACGCCAGGATTGTCTGGTAAAGTTAAAATTTGAAGATCTAAGGCTGGTTTTTGCATTCTTTTTTATGTCTGAAGATACTCGAAAAGCTTTTTTCAAAAACCATTCCGATTTCTAAATGAAGCTTAACATTGAATTAGTTTCAAATTTACAAAATCAAAAGAATAATTTCTATATTTAGATTTTATAATTCTACATGAAAAATAGTACTCCATTGGTTATTTTTGGCGAATCGATTTTGCCAGGAGAACACAGGACGATAAACGTCGAAATTGCTCGGCTTCATACTACAACAAAACTAAATATTCCTGTTATTGTTCGTCGTTCCAAGAACGAAGGGCCGACTGTTTTATTTTCTGCCGGAATACACGGAGACGAAATTAACGGCGTTGAAATTGTTCGTCAGATTATCAGTAAAAAAATCAACAGACCTGCATGCGGTACAATAATCTGTATCCCAGTAATTAACATGTATGGTTTTGTGAACAAATCTCGCGAGTTCCCAGACGGACGCGACTTGAATCGTGTTTTTCCAGGAAGTAAAAAAGGTTCGCTTGCCAGCCGATTTGCCTATCATATTGTCGAAGAAATTCTGCCCATTTTAGATTATGCAGTCGATTTTCATGCGGGCGGAGCAAGCCGATTCAACGCGCCACAAATTAGAATCACAGAAAATAATCCTGAACTGAAAGTTTTGGCCGATATTTTTAATGCGCCATTTACACTTTATTCTAAAAATATAAATGGTTCTTTTAGAAAAACTTCTGAAAGTGCCAATGTAAAAATGCTTCTTTTTGAAGGAGGAAAATCTTTAGATATCAATAATGAAATTGCAAATCATGGCGTTTTAGGAACAAAACGTTTGCTCTATTATCTAGGAATGTTAGATTCTAAACAAATTATGGAGCCCGCCTTAACACCTTCAATTTACATCAAACAATCGGTTTGGCTTCGAGCAAAATGTTCGGGTTTGCTTCATGATTTTAATCTGATCGGAAAATTTGTAACCAAAGGCACTATCTTGGCGATTATTACAGATCCGTTTGGGAAGTTTGAGCAAAAAATCAAAGCGCCGCACGACGGTTATGTAATTAATGCCAATCATTCGCCAATTGTCTATGAAGGCGATGCTATTTATCATTTATCTAAAACTCCAGACAATGCCGACGAGTAAAAAAGAACTTCGAATAGAATATAAAAATTTCCGTAAAGCACTTTCTTTTGATGAAGTAGAAGAGAAGAGTTTGGCAATTGCCAATCAATTGATTCAAATGCCAATTTGGGATAAAATTTATTACCATGTTTTTCTTCCGATTGAAGAGCATAAAGAAGTCAACACCGAATATGTGCTGCATTTGCTTTCTGGAAAAGACAAAGAAATCCTGATTTCTAAAAGTGATTTCGAAACCAGAAAAATGACGCATTTTCTACTGACAGATAATACCAAAATTAAAAAGAACGAATATAATATTCCAGAACCTGTTGACGGAATTGAAGTTCCGTCTTCTAAAGTCGAAGTAGTTTTTGTACCACTTTTAGCTTTTGATGTTTTTGGAAATAGAATTGGTTACGGAAAAGGTTTTTATGATAAATTCCTTGCCGAGTGCAAGGCTGAAACCTTAAAAATTGGGCTTTCTTTTTTTGAAGCTGTTAGCCAGATTGATGATGTTTTTGAATCGGATATCAAATTAGATTATTGCGTAACACCAGAAAAGATTTATCAGTTTTAATTTAACTGCAAAAAAATAATGCTACAGATTAAAGGATTTAAAAAGATTAATCCATTTAATCATTTTAATCTGTGGAAAAAAAAAATATTCGCATCACAAAAAATATTCTACGCAAAATACCTTTAAAATCAAGGTTTCTCATTTTATTTTCACGTAAGAAAAAGATTTTTAAATTTTTTGGCACGATTTTGCTTACTCGAAAAAATGCAAATAATCGCCTCTAGTACATCCGGAATGCTAGTCCTTATTTGAAGCCTATAACCTTTTATTAATTTTTAAAAATTTACTTTATGAGAAATCTTAATTTCTTTATGATGGCATTCCTCGTACTTATTATTTTCGGCTGTAAGAAAGCTGATTACGCTACTGGGGAAATTGTTGACTCTACTGCAGTTGCAGTAACTACAGATTTAATGGAAGAGGAAAATTATATTCCTGAAACCAATACAGAAAGCTACGCAGAATTAGAAGAAAATCCGTTTGAATCTCCGCTTAAAGAACCGCTTTCTACTTTTTCTATAGATGTTGATAATGCATCTTATACCAATATTCGCAGATTTATAAACGAAGGGCAGAAAGTTCCAAAAGATGCCGTTCGTGTCGAAGAAATGATTAATTTCTTTAAATACAAATATCCACAGCCAGATGGTCAGCATCCGTTTTCTATTAACACAGAATACAGCGATTGTCCTTGGAATAAAAACAGCCGATTGCTAAAGATCGGTTTGCAGGGAAAAGACATTCCTATGGCGAATCTGCCGGCTACTAATTTGGTATTCTTAGTAGATGTTTCGGGTTCGATGGATGAGCAGAATAAATTGCCATTATTGAAAGAATCAATGAAAGTTTTAGTAAAAGAACTTCGAAGCATTGATAAAGTTTCAATTGTGGTTTATGCGGGATCTGCGGGAGTGGTTTTAGAGCCAACTTCTGGAGACAATAAAGGCGAAATTATGGATGCTTTTGATGATTTACATGCAGGCGGAAGTACGGCAGGAGGAGAAGGAATCGAATTAGCGTACAAATTGGCACAGCAAAATTTTATCAAAGAGGGCAATAATAGAGTTGTGATCGCTACTGATGGTGATTTTAATGTTGGTGCTTCATCAGATGATGATATGCTAAAATTGATTGAACAAAAAAGAGAATCTGGAGTTTTCTTAACCGTTCTTGGATTTGGAATGGGAAATTACAAAGACAGTAAAATGGAAATTCTTGCCGATAAAGGAAACGGAAATTATGCTTACATTGATAACATTCAAGAAGCAAATCGTTTTCTTGGAAAAGAATTTAAAGGTTCTATGTTTGCTATCGCAAAAGATGTAAAAATCCAAATAGAGTTTAATCCGAATCACGTTCAAGCATATCGATTGATTGGTTATGAAAACCGAAAATTAAATGCTGAAGATTTTAAAAATGATAAAATTGATGCAGGTGAATTAGGCAGCGGGCACTCGGTTACGGCTTTGTATGAGATTGTTCCAACTGGCGTAGAAAGTGATTATGTTCCTTCAGATTTAAAATATACTAAAACAGAGAAAGTAGCTGGAAATCATAGTGATGAATTAGCCACAGTAAAATTTAGGTATAAAAAACCTGATGGCAACAAAAGTATTGAAATTGTAAATGTAATTGCAGACAAGAAAACGGACTTAGAAAACAGTTCTCAAGATTTCAAATTCACGACTGCAGTTTCTTGGTTTGGACTAAAATTACGTGAATCAAAATATATAGCAAATAGTTCAAGTTCTGATATCAAAAGATTGGCAAAATCGGGTTTGTCAAACGACGAAGAAGGTTACAGATCTGAATTTGTACGATTGGTTGATGCGGTGAATTAATTTCAAATTCTAAAAAATAAAAATTCCAAACTCCAACTTAAAATTGGAATTTGGAATTTTTTATTTGAATATTTTTAAGACTTTATTTCACTTCTTTAATCGTTGAAGAATCTATCCATCCTTGAGTTCCATCTGTTAATTCGATTTTTTTCCAGCCTGCTATACTTTCCAAAACATATACTTTTGCTCCTTCATGCAATAAAATAATTCCATTCGAAGATTTTTTAGGTTCATGTCTAACTTGGCTTAATTCAGAAAAAACAATGGCAACACGATCGTTTTCAAAATGATTTTTTTCAGACATTCCTGCTGAAATGCTTAAAGCAAAAGCCACCAAAATGATAAACATTCCAACAAAATAAATTCTTTTTGCAAGTGTAGCATTGGAAAAATAATACCCAATAAAACTCAACAAAAATACAAAACCAAGCACAACAGAAATTTTGGCCCAAGTATTATAGTCAAAAATAGAAGTAAAGTTCTGAATCAGTTTGGCAAAACCTACTTTTGGCACTTCTTTGATTTCGTCAATCGTTAGTTTTTTGGCAAATTTTAAGTTGTTTAAAGTCTCAGGATCGTTTGGTTTCAAAACCAAAGCCTTTTCATAATTGTAAATCGAAGGCGCAACCTGATTTAGTTTGTAATAACAATTTCCAAGATTAAAATACACTTCGGCAGAATGTAATTTATCTTCTTTTATGATATTTTCATAAACCTGCGCCGCTTCTTTGTACTGTCCTTTTTGGTACAATGCATTAGCCGATTCAAAGCGACCTTGCGCAAAGAAAACCTGCGAGATGAATAAAAAGAGATATAGTATGTTTTTCATTTTCTATTATAATAAAGATTATCAACTTTGCGAACTTAAATTCGACTCAATCTAAATCAATTTTCTTAGCTCCCGATAGCTATCGGCGATTGCGTAAAAAAAATTAAACAATCTGTTTTTCTAGTTCAGAAATAATCAATACAGCCTTATCATAATCCTGTTGAATTGAAGCGCTTGATGCTGGTGCATAACGTGCAAATTCGCAGTTTTCAGTTAGAGCAATAAAATTCTGAACCGTTTCTGGATTTGCATTTCTAGATAACAGCAATTCTCTAATATTGTCTTTACTCATTTCTGAAGTTTCGATATGCAGTTTTGCTTTCAAGAAATTATGCATAGCTTTTTCAAGTGCAATATAGAAAGGCTCTTTGTTGTTAAGATGTTTCTTCGCTTGCGATAAATATTTCTTCGCCAGCTTATTGTTCATTCTAATTCTATTTCCAGTAACATCACTATCCATAGCTTCTTTTTTCTTTCTAGCTAAAATGATTATCGGAATAATGATAAATGGAGCAAACAATAATCCTAAATATAAGTTTGAGTCGTAAAAATCTTTTTTCTCAATAGGGATTAATGCTGTTCTAGGTTTAATATTTTTGAATTGATCTGCTTTTGCCACAGCATTTTTAGAAGCCGATGCTCCTGGATTTGCTTCAGCAGGTGTTGGCCCGTCCAAAACATCAATCATAATTTCTTTTGAAGTGATGGTTTTATAAGTGCCAGAACTCAAATCGAAATAAGAGAACTGCATTGGTTTTATCGCATATTTTCCTCGGTATTGTGGTACAATAGTGTATTTGTCTGTGATTCTTCCAGACATGCCACTTAGAGAAGTCGTTACTTGTTCGTCGTGAACAGGATCGTACATTTCTAATGCATTTGGAACAACTGGTTTTGGAAGCGTAAACAACTTCATATTTCCAGTTCCTTGCGCACTTACGATTAAGTCAAGACCTTCACCATTTTTAAGTGTTGTTTTGGATGGAGTAACGGTAAAATTCAATCTTCCCACAGCTCCAGTAAATCCTTCTGGTTTTGTGCTTTCTGGAAGAGGTCTTACATTGATTGTTTTTGCTCCAGCAGAAACTATTTTATTGTCTTCTGTAATAATCATTTGACCAAACATATCACGACGATTTGTAGGCAATTGCACGCCAATATCTAGTGAAAGTGGTTCAATGGTAAGTTTTCCTGATTTTTGAGGATATAAAATGGTCTTTTTCAGGATAACATAATAACATTTTTGGCCTTGGAAATTTCCTTCTTCAATTGCCAATTGTTTGATATCAATGTTCTGGTTCCAGAAATCATTGTATTTAGGTTTTGCCAATTCTTTAAATCCTGTAACTCCAATATTATTGAAATACAATTTGTAAACAGCTGTTATTGGCTCGTTTAGATAAGGATTTGTTTTTGAAATTTCGGCAACAAGAGTCAATAATTCATTTCCAGATCCTGGAGGTCTGTCGTTTGGATCTCTTTCTTGAGCCACGGCATTGGTCACCGTAACCTTAATCGGATTTGTTTTGTAAACCTGACCATTGAATTCTATTGCTGCCTGCTTAATTGTGACAACTCCTTTTCTCTCAGGTTGCAAGATATAAGAATAAATTTTCTGAAAAGAGCTTCGCCCATTTATCCAAGACTGACTAATTTGCTGGCTTGGTCCTGCGACCATTTTAAACCCATCAAAAGAAGGTTGCTCGAAGTTATCTCCGTCAACATTCATGATGAAATCTATACGAAGTCTTTCGTTTATTCCAAGCGAGTTTTTGCTGACTCTGGCTTCAAATTGTACTTGAGCCATAAGTCCTTGAAAAGTGAGTAGAAATAGAATTAAATATCTTTTCATTACTTGTTTAATCGTTGTTTTTAATGCTTAATCGTTTAAACGTTATTTTGTTTAATCGTATTGTTTGGATCAAATAAACAAATTAACGGTTAAACGATTAACCAAATTTTACCAGTCTTTTTCTGTTTTCTTAGGATTAGTTTTTACTTTTTGAGCATTTACTTTGTCCTGAATTTTCTTTTCCTCATTATTTACAGCGTCAAGCAAATTCTGGACACGTTCTTTTGATATTCCTCCAGGCTGCGGTTTTGGCTCTCCTTGATTATCAGATTTGTCATCTTTCTTAGGATCGTTTTTACCGTCTTTTTTGTCTTTATCCTGGTCGCCTTTATCGTCTTTTTTATCCTTGTCTTTATCTTTATTGTTGTCCTTATTTTTGTCTTTATTTTTATCCTTATCCTTGTCTTTGTCCTTGTTTTTGTCTTTCTGATCGTTTTTAGGAGGATTCTCTTTTAGTTTTTGTTTTGCGTAAGCATAATTGTAACGTGTTTCCTCATCAGTCGGGTCATTACGAAGTGCTTGTTTGTAAGCTTCAACGGCTTGAGAATAATCTTTTTCTTTCATGAAAGTATTTCCAAGATTATGATAAGCCTTGTGTTTTTCAGGTCTCGTTTTGGCATTTTTTATCGCTTTCGCGTAAGCAAATTTAGCTTCCGAAATCTGATTTTGTCTATAAATGGTATTTCCTAAATTATAGGGTGCCGCTGATTTTTTAGGAAATTTGGATTCCGAAATTCTATAGTTTGCCTCAGCATCAGTAAATTTATTCTGTTTATATTCTTCATTACCAGCAGGCAATGATTTGTCCTTTTCTTGCGCAGCAACTGCAAAAGAAACCGTTAGTAAAATATAAAGGAGTAAATTTTTCATTCTAATTTTGTTTTCTGTTCTGAATTTCACTCTGAACATTTATTTCTTTTCATTAAATAAATCCAACTCTTTGATCCAGCTTGTTTTTCTTTCTAACAAGAAAATGTCTAGGAAAAGCAGTAAAAATGCAAATCCGATAAACCATTGGAACTGCGATTGAAATTCTGCCATTTGTGTAGCTTCAAATTCTGTTTTCTGAATATTGTTCAAAGCATTTTTTACATATTCTAAAACTTCTTTCGTGCTTCCGCCGTAAACATAACCACCTTTTGTTGCTTTTGCAATTGTTTTTAAACCTTCTTGATTTAATTTGGTAATAACTGTTTCTCCGTTTTGATCTTTTTGATAGCCTCTTACAACGCCATTTTCTTTTAAAGGAATTGTTCCTCCTCTTTCTGTTCCAACACCAATTGTGATGATTTTCATTCCTAACTTATTGGCTTCTTCTGCCGCAGCAGTCGCACCTTCGGAATGATCTTCACCGTCAGAAATCAGAATTAATAATTTACTGGTTTTACTCTTTTCATCAAAATAAGTAGAAGACAATTTAATCGCTTCATCCAAAGATGTTCCTTGAGATGAGACCATTCCTGGATTCATACTCTGTAAAAACATTTTTGCAACGCTGTAATCTGATGTAATTGGTAAAACGGGGAAAGCACTTCCTGCGTAAGCTACAATTCCGATTCTATCGCTTCCTAAATTGTTAATGATTTGAGAAACCAACTGTTTACTTTTGTCCAAACGACTAGGAACAACGTCTTCTGCAAGCATACTTTTAGAAACATCAACAGCAAAAACAATATCGATACCTTCTCGTTTTACGGTTTCCATTTTGGTTCCGATTTTCGGATTTACCAAGCCAATAATCAAACAAGTAAGGGCCAAAAGAATTACAACAATTTTTAAAACAGGTTTAAAAACCGATTTCTCAGGGCTTAATCTTTTTACCATTTCCAAATCACCAAATTCACGTTGCGTTCTTCTTTTCCAATACATATTGAAAAGAAAAATACATACCACAATTGGGATAAGTAATAAGAGATATAAATATTTTTTTTCGTCTAATTCCATAAATTTTTTAAATTCCAATATTGAAAATCCAAATTCCAAACCTTGGAGTTATTTAAATTTCAATTTTTCAAATTTTAACTTTTGCTTCTATTATTTAAATCTCCAATTTTAGATTCTCAATTTCAACTTGGAATTTGGAATTTTAAAATTTGGAATTTTTTAATTTTGAAAAAATTAAATAAAGCTTCTGTAAAGCGTATTTCTTAATCCAACTTCAAGCAATAACATTAAACCTGCAAATAAGACAAAAAACCTGTATTTTTCGTCGTAATCGTAGAATTTCAGTTCCTGAATTTCAGTAGTTTCCAGTTTATTGATCGATTTGTATATTTCTGCTAATTTATCGTTACTTGTTGCTCTAAAATATGTTCCATCTGTTTTTCTAGCGATGTTTCTCATTAGCTTTTCATCGATTTCAACTTTCTGCATTTTAAATAAAAAGCCGCCATTTGGAGCATATGCGTATGGAGATTCTGCCATTCCGTTTGTTCCAAGACCAATCGTGTAAACTTTAATTCCGTACTGTTTCGCAATATCTGATGCTGTTTCTGGTTCGATAAAACCAGCATTGTTTACACCGTCGGTAAGAAGGATAATAACGCGACTTTTTGCTTTGCTATCTTTCAAACGATTTACAGCAGTTGCTAATCCCATTCCAATTCCGGTTCCGTCTTGTAAAACCGTATCGTATTTAATGCCTTTTATGGCTTCAAGAATAATAGCTTTATCGCTGGTGACAGGAGTTTTGGTGTAAGCTTCAGAAGCGTACAAAACCAATCCGATTCTGTCGTTTGGTCTTTCTTCAACGAAATCGGCTGCAACTCGTTTTAAAGCTTCCATACGATTTGGCTTTAAATCTTTTGCCAGCATAGATCCAGAAACGTCAATTGCCATTACAATATCAATTCCTTTTGTTGTTTTAGTCTGATTACTGATGTCTACTGTTCTTGGTCGAGCCAATGCTATAATCAACGAACATAAAGCAAGAATTCTGAAAACGTATAGAGCAGGTTTGAATTTTGTCAAAAACGATTCGCTGTTTTGAAAACCTGCTGTAGAACTCATTTTTAAGGTAGCCGACTGCTGATTGCGTTTCCAGAAAAACCAAATTATCGTAATCGGAATTAATAGGAACAACCAAAGAAATTCTGGATTTAAAAAAGTGATCTTGCTCATTAGTTGTTTGCTCTTTGAAGTTCAACAGAATTTAATATTCGGGTCGTGATTTCATTTGCATAGGTATCGCCTTCTTCGTGCAAAATAAGGATTTGCTGTAAACCTTGATCTTGTTTGAAAAGTAACAATTCATAGTATGCTTTTGTACTCGTTTTGGTTGCTGGATTCAAAACAGTCATTGTTCCGTAACCTTTTACTCCCTGAATACCTTCATTAGTTTGAAAATCTTCTTGTTTTACTATAATATTTTGTCCGCCTTGAGCCTCAATAATTTTTAAAGTACCTTCAAGAGTTTTACTTAAATCAATATCTGTTGGCTGTTTGAATTTAGATGTTGAAACCGTTACGTAAAAATTATCAATCATACTTCCGTATGCAAAAAGCTGCATTTCTTTGATAAGTGCCATCGCTTCTTTTGGAAGTGCTTTTTGTGCGTCCATTCTTTTTAAAACCTTTGGCGTTTCAATAAGAACAGCTGGACTTCCATAAGCACTTTTTACCCATTCGCCCTCTAATAATTCTTTAGAAGGATGACCAATTATATTGTCTTTTACATAATTGAATCCTTTGGTTACAATAAAGAAAGTCGTTGTGGCAAACAATAATAGTATGATAGCTGCAACAGCGTAACCAATTCTGGCATTACGTTTTTTGCGAAGTTGTTCCTTAATTTGTTTTTGTCTTTGCGCTTCGTTTAATAGCTGATCTTCAATTTCTTCTGGAACTTCAGTTGGAATTGCATTATCAAGGGTTAAAATTACTTTTTGTATCTTATTTCTATCATCAGTAATTTCAAAATCAAGCGGTTTAGATTTGGCAAATTTTACCAAATCGGCCTGACGTAAAACGCGCTCTAAATTCTCAACCGTTTCTGGCGTAAGGGTCATTTTCTTTTTGGTTGAAGCTTCTCTAATCGCAGCAATTAACTCAGAAGTTGTGCTTTCCATTGCTGGAATATGAATCGCTTCTTCGATATAATTTCTAGCAATATCTGTTAGTTCGCTATAGTATTCTTTAATTTCTCCTTTTTGAACCAGTTCTTTTTGTTCTAGGTTGTTTAATAAACTAGTCGCTTTTTCGATAGGAGTTTTATAAACTTCTTCTTCGATTTTTTTCAACTGGCGTTTTTTAACATACCAGTAAACGAAAGCGCCAATTCCTAAAATGGCTAGAACTATTAAAGTGTAAATCCACCAATTTCCCATTCCTTCATCAACAGAAGAAATATCTTTAATATCATACATTTTCTGCTGTAAAGTATCAACTTTTACAGCAGCAACTTCAACTTTAATAGAATCAGAATAAAAAGGTTTTTTATCAATTAAAATTTTGATGCTCGGAATCGTGTAACGGCCAGAATCAAACTGCGTTAAACCATATTTTTTTATAAGTTCGTAATTAGTGGCATCTTTCTTAACCGTATCAATCGGATAAGACTGGATAACTTCTAACGGACCGATATTTTTAAGTTTAGGAAATTCAACTTTTGATGTTGAAGTCACAACCGTTTTAAGCGTCAGTTTGAACTCAGCACCAATCTTATTTTTGGTGGTATCAATACTCGTTTCTATTGGTTTCTGCTGTGCAAAAATCATAGTAGAAAAAAGCAATAAAAATATATAAAGTTTAAATTTCATTTGATTAGTGATTGAAGATTAACGATTTTTGATTTTTGATTTTTCCAAGGATTGTCAATTGTTTTCTAAAATAGTAATCTTTAATTTTTATGAATTATTTTTTGATGTTTTAATGCTGGATACAAAAATGGAAATTAATTGATTTGCTTCTATTTTTACTTGCATTAAACTTTCTCTGTCTGTTGATAAATTTGCTTTTTCTATGATTTTCAAACAAACAAATGTTTCTCTTAATTCTTTCAGACAAATCCCCATTTTATGAAGAAAATCTTTTTTGCTCTCTGCACTTTGCGCTTCACCGTAATTTAGCGCTGGCGATGTTCCCGATCGGATTATTTGTCCTGACAAATGATTTCCTGCATAATTTTTCTCAAACTTGCTTGCTATAATTATAATTGTTGCTGCAAAATCAATCAATCTATTTTCTAATTCTTGTTTGGTCATTTCTTAAATACTCCCTTTAATCTCAAATCACACACATCATAAATCAAAAATCGTTAATCAAAAATCAAAAATACTTATCTCGATTTGAAATAGCCTAATAGTTTGGTAACGTAATTTTCGTCTACTCTGGTATTTACAATTCCTGCTCCAGATTTGCGGAAAGTATCTTTAAAATAATTTAGTTTCTCCTGATAGTGCTTCTCGTAATTCAAACGAACTGCTTTCGAACTTGTGTCAACCAATTGTATCTTTCCAGTTTCGGCATCCAACATGTTTACCATTCCTAAATTTGGAATTCTTTCTTCACGAATATCGTAAACTCTAACACCTGTAATGTCGTGTTTCTTTGAAGCAATTTTTAAAGTATGTTCATACGAATCAGACATAAAATCGGAGATCATAAAAATGATGGCTTTCTTTTTTTGGGTTCCAGATAAGAATTTTAATGCCTGAGCAATGTCTGTTTTATGACTTTTTGGTTCAAATTCGATTAATTCCCGAATGATGCGAAGTACGTGCGAACGTCCTTTTTTTGGCGGAATATATAATTCTACAGTATCAGAAAATAAGATTAAACCAATTTTGTCATTATTCTGTGTAGCCGAAAAAGCCATCGTTGCCGCAATTTCGGTTACGATGTCTTTTTTGAATTGATTTTTAGAACCAAAAGATTCCGAACCCGAAATGTCAACCATTAAAACCATGGTCAATTCGCGTTCTTCCTCAAATACTTTAACGTGAGCTTCATTGTAGCGTGCGGTCACATTCCAATCGATGTTACGAATATCATCTCCGTATTGGTATTGACGCACTTCGCTAAACGTCATTCCTCGTCCTTTAAATGAAGAGTGGTATTCTCCAGAAAAGATATGATTGCTCAGTCTTTTCGTTTTGATTTCTATTTTTCGTACTTTTTTTAAAAGCTCTTTTGTATCCATTTTTGATTTGGTTTATGGTTTATGGTTGTTGGTTGATGGCGCATAAACCATCAACAAAAAACTATCAACCATCAACTTTTTAAGGTACCTCAATCTCGTTAACGATTTTGTTGATAATGTCTACAGAAGTGATGTTTTCTGCTTCTGCTTCGTAAGTAATTCCAACTCTGTGACGTAATACATCGTGAACAACTGCACGAACGTCTTCTGGAATTACATAGCCACGACGTTTGATGAAAGCATAACATTTAGCAGCATTAGCCAAGTTGATACTTCCACGAGGAGAAGCTCCAAAACTGATAAGCGGTTTTAAATCGGCTAATTTGTATTTTTCTGGGTAACGTGTAGCGAAAATAATATCAAGAATATATTTCTCGATTTTTTCGTCCATATAAACTTCACGAACAGCTTCCTGAGCACGTAGAATCTGATCTACAGAAACTACTGGATTTACTTTTTCGTAAGATCCTTTTAAGTTTTGACGAATTACAAAACGCTCTTCATCAATTTTTGGATAATCAATAACAGTTTTCAACATAAAACGGTCCACTTGCGCTTCAGGAAGTGCATAAGTTCCTTCTTGCTCAACTGGATTTTGTGTTGCTAATACTAAAAACGGACGATCTAATTTAAATGTAGTGTCACCAATAGTAACTTGTTTCTCCTGCATTGCCTCTAATAACGCTGACTGAACCTTTGCTGGTGCACGGTTAATCTCATCGGCAAGTACGAAATTGGCAAAAATTGGTCCTTTTTTAATTGAGAACTCATTTGCTTTAATATTGTAAATCATGGTTCCGATAACATCGGCAGGTAATAAATCTGGCGTAAACTGGATACGGCTGAAAGATCCTTGAACCGCTTGAGAAAGCGTGTTGATGGCTAAAGTTTTTGCCAGACCAGGAACTCCTTCCAATAAAATATGCCCTTGTCCCAATAATCCGATCAATAGACGCTCGACCATATGTTTCTGACCCACAATAACTTTGTTCATTTCCATTGTAAGAAGGTCTATAAAAGCACTTTCTCTCTCAATTTTTTCATTTATCGCTCTAATGTCTAAAGTCGTTGTATTTTCTTCCATATAAATATTTTTAAAACCTTGATTTTAACGCCTAATTTTTGAGAGTGCAAATTGAATATTTTTTGAGAAGTAAGATGTTAAAGAATGGTTAAAACTTCGACCAATGACTTAATTTTAAGGACTAATTGTGAATCTATTTTTATATTTTTAAGAACTTTGATGATTATGTTTTATAAAAGCATAATTATTACCAAAAATAACGCATAATTATTATGAGCAAAACAGTCTTATCGCCTATAATTTCAGGCACTATGAATTGGGGAGTTTGGGATAAAAACCTTACAACTAGCGAAATGGAAAACATGATACAAGTGAGTATCGAAAACAAAATTACGACTTTTGATCACGCGGATATTTACGGTTCGTATACGACCGAAGCTGATTTTGGAAAAGCTTTTCACGCAAGTAAAATTCAGCGCGAAAAATTACAATTAATTACCAAGTGTGGTATTCAAATGATTGCTGATAAACGCCCCGAAAACAAAATCAAACATTACGATTATTCTAAAGACTATATTATTAAGTCTGTAGAAAAATCTCTAAAAAATTTAAAAACAGATTATGTAGATGTTTTTCTGCTTCACAGACCAAGTCCGTTAATGCAGGCTGACGAAATCGCTGAAGCGGTGGAGAAATTAAAAGGAGAAGGAAAAATTATTGATTTTGGTCTTTCGAATTTTACAAGTTCTCAAACAGAATTAATTCGTCAGAAAACAGAAGTTAGTTACAATCAAGTTCAATTTTCTGCAACGCATTATGAGCCAATGCTTGATGGAAGTTTAGATTACATGCAAACGCAAGGCATTCGTCCTTTATCATGGAATCCGCTTGGAACTGTTTTTAGAGAAGATACAAAACAGACTCGCCGTTTGAAAAAACTGTTTTCTACTTTGTTAGAAAAATATCATTTAGGAGCAGATACACTTCTATTAGCATGGATTTTAAAACATCCGGCAAAAGTAATTCCCATTGCAGGAACAGTAAATATTGCTAGAATTCAATCTCTATCAAAAGCTATTGAATTAGAAATGGACAAAGAAGACTGGTTCGCGATCTGGACAGAAAGTATGGGCGACGATGTGCCTTAATCTATACTATTCTGAAAAATGATATGCCTAGAAAATTTTGAGAAAAAAGACTATTCGGAATTGATCAATTCTGTCAAAAACGCCAAAGATTTAATGCAATTTGGAGGTCCAGAGTTTACTTTTCCTTTAACAGAAGAGCAAATAGACAAGACGCTTTCAGATGAAAATAGAATTGCTTTTAGAGTTGTAAATGTTTCTAATGGAAGTACGATTGGACATTGCGAAATTTACTTTAAAGATAATGCTGCAAAATTAGGACGGATCTTGATTTTCGATAAAAACCAAAGAGGAAAAGGAATTGGTGAACAGATGGTAATTTTATTGCTGCAATTTATTTCTGAAAACAGGAAAGAAAGAAATGTTGAATTGAATGTTTTTGATTTTAATATTGGAGCCCAAAAATGCTATGAAAAAGTTGGTTTTGTTATTAATCCAGATAAAAAACTCATAAGAGAAGTGGAGGGAGAAACTTGGACAGCGCTCAATATGGTATTGAATTTAGAAGAATGGAAAAAATAAGAATTAAAATATTTTGCCACAGATTAAAAGACTTTCACAGATTTCAAAGAATCTTTTAATCCTTATAATCTGTGGCAAAAAATAAAAAAATGTAATGAAAAAAACAGTTTTAATTACTGGCGCTACAAGCGGAATTGGAAAAGCAACCGCTCAGATTCTAGCAAAAAACAATTATAAAGTGGTGCTTTGCGGAAGACGTAAAGACCGTTTGGAAGAACTTCAAAAAGAACTTTCGGCTTTTACAGAAGTACATTCTTTAGAATTTGATGTTCGTAACAAAGAGGAGGTTTTAGAAAAAATAGGTTCTTTGCCAAACGATTTTTCCACGATTGACGTTTTAATTAATAATGCTGGAAATGCCCACGGTTTAGATCCGATTCAAAATGGAAATTTAGACGATTGGGATGCCATGATAGATATTAATGTCAAAGGACTTTTGTACGTTTCAAAAGCGATAATTCCGCAAATGGTGGAGAGACAATCTGGACATATCATTAATATTGGATCAACAGCAGCAAAAGAGGTTTACCCAAATGGAAATGTATATTGTGGTTCTAAACATGCCGTTGATGCGATTACAGCAGGAATGCGAATCGATTTAAATCCGTTCGGAATCCGAGTTGGAGGCATTCATCCAGGAATGGTAGCAACAGAATTTAGCGAAGTCCGTTTTAAAGGAGATGTCGAAAGAGCCGCAAATGTTTATAAAGGATTTGATCCGTTACAGGCTGAAGATATTGCAGATATCATTCACTTTGTAGTTTCAAGACCTTATCATGTAAATATTGCAGATTTGGTTGTGATGAGTACAGCACAGGCGTCTTCGACGATTGTTAAAAAGAATATTTAAAACTAGATGATTAGACTTCTTAGAAAATCAGATCTTTAGTTTAAATTAGAAATCTGAAAATCAATCTAAGAAGTCTAAAAATCTAAGTCAGTCTAATAATCGGGAATAATGATCAATAAGCGCCTTTTAATAAAAAATCTCCTTGCTCATAATGACGAAAGCAGTTTTTATGATAAGAAAAGGCAATTGAACCTACATTCCAGAGAAGGGAAAGGAAAATTTCTAAAGCACATTTGCGCATTATCCAATTCAAATCCGAATAACAATTCTTATATCGTTGTTGGGGTAGAAGACCAAGATAACGAAATTGTTGGCGATGATTTCTTTGATGACAGCCGAATTCAGAATCTGGTCAACGCATTTTTAGAAAATCCTCCAAAAATTCAATACGAAAACGTCCCTTTTCCAAATCTTCCAAAAGACAAAGTAATCGGTCTGGTTACCATAAAGCCTAAAAGTAAAATTTCTTATTTTAAAAAAGGAATTCATACTATTCTTGCCAACAGCATCTTTATAAGACGTGGCAGTAATTCGATTCCTCTGGAAGAACACGAGGAAATTGAAAAAAACAATCAGAATACAGAAACGGTTATCGGAATAGAAAACAGCTCTCGAAATAGTATTCAATATACTTTAGACGGTGTTATCGATTTTATGAATTTCAGACATAAAGATATGTCGCCAAAATACCGTGTTTTTAAAGAATTATTCGTGATTTGTTGGGCTGGAGTTCCGAAAAAATTACGCGATAAAACGTATTTGTCTCGTGTTGATATTGAATTGATAAACGAACAAATTAAACTTTTTTATTCCGCACAAGATGTTGTTACAATAGAATATAACGATGATACTTTTACCATTACAGAATATGTTCCGCTGGGATTAAATGACAAAACGAGTTATTATCCGTTAGAAGAACAAACAATTCATTTCTTTGATAATGGTTATTATAAAATAGATCGCCAAATGCTTTTTCAGCCGCCGGAGTTCAACCGAAAAATGCTGTATCATATTTATAATTCAAATATGGCTCTGCTCGGAAAACTTCAAAAAGAAATTGCATTATCTGATCGTGAAATGAAAGATCTGGAAAATCTTCCTTCTACTTTTATGATTTGTCATTTGAATGGTTTTGAGGATGCCCGACAAAAATTAATAGATGCAAAATTGCTTTTAAAACCTTATAAAAATGTTTATTCTTCTTTTAAAGAGGCTTTGAGGGTTTTGCGTAAGATGAAGTATGATGTTCAATAAAAAGGTGCAGAGGTTCGGAGAAACAAAGTGACAAAGGTTTTCTATAGAGACGCACCGCAGTCTACATCCATCATATCTACAAAGATTGTGTAGATGCTGAATTTATTTAATCTAAAATATTTATTGAAAATTTAAATATTTTTTTACTTCTTCGTATGGAAATAAAAGTTCTTTTGGACCATCTGCGTATGAAGCGGCTTCGTATGAGTTGTAATATAAAAGCAAACCTGCTGATGTGTAAAAAATGTTTTGAGGTAGTTGAAATTTATCATTTTCAAACATTAAACCTGTAGCGTTGATATTGGCTTTTTCTGGAATTTTATATTTTGATCTGAATGTTTTTTCAGCGAAAGTTTTAAACTCGTTTTCGTTTTTAAATAACTGATTATTGAAAATGGTTTTTCCTGTTTTTTTATCGAATAATAAAGAGCGGTAACCTTGATAACCGTGAGCGCCGCCAGTAAAAGTATAATGGTCAATTTTAAGGTTTAAAATCTGGTCAGATTCAAATTCGACATTTCCAATAATTTTTGCTTCCCAGCCAAAAGTATCGTTCGGAAACTTTTGATGCATTTCTTGATAGGAGTCAATAAAAGATTTCGCCAATGATTTGTAACCATCAACTTTTACCGAATCGTCTTCAAAAAACACAATCTCTTTAATGACGGCAAATACTTTCTTATTAATGCTGTCTGATGTTACTTTAACATTTTTAGCAATTGGAACTTCTATGGTGATTTTCGGGCAGTCATTTGCGCATGGTACAGTAGATTTCTCTTCAAACGTTTCATTCTCAAATGAAAGCTCTTTTTTGCAACTTGTAAAAATCAAACACAAAAAGAGTATAAATAATGAATTTTTCATATCAAAAAGTGTTAATTATCTACAAAGGTAAGAAGTTGTGTCGCGATAAAATAAATTAAGCGGTAAATTTGTAAAAGAATTAAGGAATTAAAATTTATAACTATATGAAATTCAATACAAAAGTTATTCACGGAGGACAGCATCATGATCCAAGTACAGGCGCTGTTATGCCGCCAGTGTATCAAACTTCAACATTTGTACAAACAAGTCCAGGGAAACCTTTGGCAGATTACGAATATAGTAGAGCTTCAAACCCGACACGTACGGCTTTAGAAGACGCTTTGGCTAGTATTGAAAACGGAACTCGAGGATTGGCATTTTCGTCTGGTCTTGCTGCGACTGACTGTGTTTTAAGATCTTTTAAAGCTGGAGACGAAATCATTGCGATGGACGATTTGTATGGTGGAACCTACAGAATGTTCTCGCGTGTGTATAAAGATTCGGGTATTAAATTTCATTTTGTTGATATGACCAATATCGAAAAACTGAAAAGCTTAATCAACGAAAACACGAAGTTAATTTGGGTAGAAACACCAACAAATCCGTTGATGAAATTGGCAGACATCCAAGAAATAGCAAAAATTACTCAAGAGAAAAAAATTCTTCTAGCGGTTGACAATACTTTTGCAACACCTTATTTGCAAAAACCTTTAGATTTAGGAGCAGATATTGTAATGCACTCTGCAACAAAATATTTAGGAGGGCATTCTGATGTTATTGCTGGAGCATTAATTGTAAAAGACGCAGCCCTTGGAGATCAATTGCATTTTCAGCAATTTGCAACAGGAGCGACTCTTGGACCAATGGATAGTTTCTTGGTTTTAAGAGGAATCAAAACTTTAGCTTTAAGGGTTCAAAGACATTGTGAGAATGGAGAAAAAGTGGTTGAATATTTGAGCAAACATCCTAAAATTAAAACGGTTTATTATCCAGGTTTAAAGAATCATCCGTTTCACGAAATTGCTAAGAAGCAAATGAAAGCTTTTGGAGGAATGGTTTCTTTTGATTTTAAGTCTGGGAAGAAAGAAGATTCTATCGCATTTTTAGAAAAATTAAAAGTGTTTACTCTAGCAGAATCTCTTGGTGGAGTTGAATCATTGGCTAATCACCCAGCTTTAATGACTCACGCTTCTATTCCTGCAGATAAAAGAGCAGAAGTTGGTATTACTGATGATTTAGTTCGATTGAGTGTTGGTATAGAAGATGCAGAAGATTTAATTGCCGATTTAGAGCAAGCTTTAGCTTAATATAAATTACAATAAGAAAATCCCAAATTCCAATTTTTATTTTGGCAGTTTGGGATTTCTTATTTTAAAATTTCTTAAAGAAGAAGAACGATAAAATATCTAATGAAAAAATCCCAAATTCCAATTAATAGTTTTGGAATTTGGGATTTTATATTTTGAGATTTAAACTTTTTTAGAATTCTAAATAGTAGATGTATCCAAAGTTAAACCAAACCTGCCAATCGTTAGATTTGTTTTCTTTGTAAATATCTTTATTTGGGTTTAATCCGTCAATCCAGTCTGAGCTGTACATATGAAAACGAGTTTCAAACATTAAATCACTCATTTCAGTCAGCTTATAATGTACACCTACCGCCGCTGTTGCCGCTAAAGCTACACCAGTTTCTGTAGAAAAACCATGTGCACGTCCATCAGATGGAGTTAAGTATTTTCCTGGTGTATTAGCAGGAAGTGTAATGTCTCCTAAATGTGACCCAACTTTTGCTGAATAGTAGCTCACCTGAAACCCTACAGCTCCATACGGACTGAAGCTACCAACTGTGTTTTCGAAATCGTGGATTTTCATAAAAGGAGAAAATTCCATCTGTGCTCCCAAGCTTACTATACTAGAACTTGCATGCATGTTTCTTAGTTGTGTTGCAAATACTCCGTTAGGTTTGTAATCAACCCACTGGCCGTGGTGTTTTAAAGTAGTTTTGCTATAAGACAGATCAGATCTTACTTTAAAATGTTCTGTAAAATAGTTTTCTCTATTGTTATTGGCAGAAAAGTTTATAAAGTGCATGATTCCAATGCCAAAACCTGTGTTTCCGACATTATTATCAAAGTTGTTTCTTTCTCCAAAATCGGACTGTAAAGTTACTGGTCCTGCATAGATTCCGATCTCTTGGGCTAATCCTTGTGCTGATACAGCAGTTGAGATGCCCAATAAGGCAAATAATGTGATAAATAGGTGCTTAGGCATTTTTTAGGGGCTTACAAATCTCGGCAAATATATAAAAAACATAATCGATTCAAAATATTAAATTACTGTATTGAAAAATAACTAGCAAAATACTTAATTTACTAACTTTTAAAAGGTGTTTTGCATGTAAACACCTACATGTAAAATGCGTTTTTTTCTAATGTTTGAAAAAAACACAAATCGCTTCAAAAAAGTGAAAAATGTAACATCGAATCATTATTTGATATATCTTTGTGCGTTAAAACGAAAACGTTTTCTTAAACGTAGTTTCTTATTTTTTATAAGAGTAAAAATTAAATCTAAATTATCTGAAAATTTATTTTAAAGATGGAACAAAAAATAAATGAATTTATGGCTCTTGTTGAGTCAAAAAATCCAAACGAGCCAGAATTTCTTCAAGCAGTTAGAGAATTCGCAGAAACTGTAATTCCGTTTATATCTGAGCGTAAAAAATATGACGGAAAGAATATCCTTTTAAGAATCGCCGAACCAGAAAGATCAATAATATTTAGAGTTCCGTGGGTAGATGATAAAGGCGAAATTATTGTGAATAGAGGTTTCAGAATTCAAATGAATTCTGCAATTGGACCTTACAAAGGAGGAATTAGATTTCATCACTCAGTAAACTTATCAGTTTTAAAATTCTTGGCATTTGAACAAGTATTTAAAAACAGTTTGACAACACTTCCAATGGGAGGTGGAAAAGGAGGTTCTGATTTTGACCCAGAAGGAAAATCTGATGCTGAAATTATGCGTTTCTGCCAGTCATTCATGACAGAATTATGTCGCCATATTGGTCCAGATCTTGACGTTCCAGCTGGGGATATTGGTGTTGGTGCACGTGAAATCGGTTACTTATTTGGTCAATATAAAAGAATTAGAAATGAATTTACAGGAGTTTTAACTGGAAAAGGTTTGGCTTACGGAGGTTCATTAATCAGACCAGAAGCTACAGGATATGGAGTAGTTTATTTTACAGATCAAATGCTTCGCACAATTGGTCATGAAATTAAAGGAAAAAGAGTTGCTATTTCTGGATTCGGAAATGTGGCTTGGGGTGTTGCTTTAAAAGTAAATGAGCTAGGAGGTAAAGTAGTTACTATTTCTGGACCTGATGGTTATATTTATGATGAAGAAGGTATCTCTGGAGAAAAAATCGAACATATGGTTGAAATGAGAGCTACTGGAGATAATAGAGCTGAGAGATATCTAGAGAAATATCCAAATGCTATTTTCCACAAAGGAAAAAGCCCTTGGGAAGTAAAAGTAGATATTGCTATTCCATGTGCTACTCAAAATGAATTGAATGGTGATGATGCTAAGAAATTGATAGATAATGGCGTTTTATGTGTTACGGAGGCTGCCAATATGCCTTCTACTTTAGACGCTATTAAACTTTTCCTAGATAGTAAAGTGTTATTCGCACCAGGAAAAGCTGCAAATGCTGGAGGTGTTGCTGCTTCAGGATTAGAAATGACTCAGAACTCAATCCGTTTAAACTGGACTAGTGAAGAGGTAGACTTGAGATTGAAAGAAATCATGATCGGAATTCATAACCAATGTAAAAAATACGGTGCAGAAGAAGATGGATATGTTAACTACGTAAAAGGAGCTAATATTGCCGGATTTGTAAAAGTTGCCGATGCTATGCTTGCACAAGGTGTGGTTTAAGATTTAATTGCAATAATTAGAATTACCCTCGTTATCTTAATAGGATATCGGGGGTATTTTATTTGTGCTAAAAATTAAATAAAATCCCGTTTGTATTATATTTGTCTATTCGAATACATTATATGATGAAAAAAGTTTTTTTCTGCGGTTTGTTTTTACTTCTAATTCAGTTTTGCGGAGCGCAGAGCAAATTGTCTTGGCAGGGATATTTTTCATTTAATGAAATAAAAGACATTTCAGAATCTGCAACAACTGTTTTTGCGGCCTCCGAAAACGCGTTATTTTCAAAAAATACAGCAACAAATGTCCTTAAAACGACGACTACCGTTGACGGACTTTCGGGCCAGACCATTTCGGCAGTTTATTACAGCGAAGCATCGAAAAAAACAATTATCGGTTATGAAAATGGTTTGATGATATTGATTAATGAAGCCGACGGGAGTATTTTAAAGGTTGTGGATATAATTAATAAGCAATTGCCAGCAAATACTAAAAAGATCAATCATTTTATGGAAAATAATGGATTGATATATGTCTCTTGCAATTTTGGAATTGTTCAATTTAATCTTAAAACGTCTCAATTTGGCGACACGTATTTTATTGGCGATAATGGAGCAGAAATAAGCGTAAAGCAAACCACAATGTTTAACGGATTTATTTATGCAGCAACATCAAGCGGTATGAGAAAAGCAGACATTACAAATGCTAATCTTGTAGATTATAGCCAATGGTCAATAGTAAATGGTGGAGATTGGTCAAGTGTTGAGGCTTTGGATTCAGAACTTATTGCAATAAATAGTGCGGGGTATATTCATAGGTTTAACTCTAATACTTTTGTGGGCTTTTTACAATTGCCTCAAGCAGCTGTTGATACACGAGCGAAAAATCATAATTTATTTGTCACAACTGCCAATACCGTATATGTTTATAATAATCAAATGGTGTTGAGTCGACAAATTGCAAATTCTCAAGTTTTAGATAATACCCTGAATTTTAGTTGTGCAACTGCAGTTGGAAATCAGATTTTTATTGGAACAAAAGAAAAAGGATTATTTACCTCTACTTTAAATAATGCCACAGCTTTCGAAAACAGTACACCTAGCGGTCCAGTACGTAATGATATTTTTTCTATAGATGCTGGTTCAAATGTTTTGTGGGCAGTTTATGGAGATTATGATGCTGTTTATAATCCATACCCTTTGGATAGCTACGGAATTAGTCGATTTAATGCTTCCGGATGGTTAAATCTTCCATATTCTGATGTTTATGATGCAAAATCAATAACAAGAATATATATAAATCCTAATAACGAAAAACAGGTTTATGCGAGTTCTTTTTTCTCTGGATTATTGAAAATTGAAAGTGATATTCCAACTCATTTATATAACGAAGAGAATAGTGGTTTAGAGTCACTTAAAACAGCTTCGCCAGATTATGTAGATGTGCGAATCAATGCAACGGCTTTTGATAAATCTGGAAATCTTTGGGTGACCAATAGCCGAATCAATAATGGATTGAAAGTTTTAAAAACAAATGGGCAATGGGGTAGTTATTCTATGACTTCTATATCAGACAATGTGGGGGAAGATAATTATTCAAGTATAGTAGTAGATCGCAATAATGTAAAATGGATTGGAACTTATAAAAATGGAGTTGTAGGGTTTAATGAAGCTACAAAGACCTTTAAAAAAATGACTTTTGGAACCGATGCTGGAAATCTGCCCATTGCCGATGTTAGGGCAATAGCTTTAGATGCAAAAAATCAGCTTTGGATAGGAACAACAAAAGGTTTGAGAGTTCTCTCTAATATTTCTAGTTTTCAAACAGATAGTCAGTTAAAAGCAAATTCGATTATTATAACCGAAGACGATTTGGCTCAAGAGCTATTATATGAACAGTTTGTAACTTCGATAGCAGTAGATGGCGCCAATAATAAATGGATTGGAACGGCAGATTCTGGAATATTTATGGTTTCGCCAAATGGTCAGGAAACAAAATATCATTTTACAATAAACAATTCGCCATTGCCAAGTAATTATATTAATGATGTTAAGATAAATGCTAAAACGGGAGAGGTCTTTATTGCAACCGACAAAGGATTGGTTTCGTTTGGCGGAATTGCAACAGGGGCAAATGACGATTTAAGCAATGTGTATGTTTATCCAAATCCAGTGCGGCCGACTTATTCGGGAACAGTTAAAGTGGCCGGATTAATTGATAAGGCAAATGTAAAAATAACAGATATAGAAGGAAATTTAGTTTACGAAGTAATTTCTTCTGGCGGAACAATCGAATGGGACACCACTGCTTTTGGCAAATATAAAGTAGCATCTGGTGTTTACATGGTTTTTATCTCTGCAGAAGATGGGGGAGAAACTAAAGTTAAGAAAGTAATGATTATACGATAAGATCAGTGTTGAGTGCTCAGTCTTTTTTAGTCTTCAGCTTATCGTCATTTGCTAACCTGAAACTTGAAACTTGAAACCTGAAACAAAAAAAACAAAAATTTGTGCTCGTCAAAACAAAAGCCATAGTAATATCATCGTTAAAATTTCAGGAGAAAAGCTTGATTGTAAAATGTTTTACACTTTCAAGCGGACTGAAATCTTATTTTGTGCGCGATGCTTTTTCAAGCAGAAAGGCAAGTCAGAAAATTGCTTATTTTCAGCCTTTTTCGATTTTAGAAATTGAAGCTGTTCATAAGAATAAAGGAACATTAGAGAATTTTAAAGAAATAAAAAGTGCTGTTCCGTTTCAGACTATTCATACTGATATTGTGAAAAGTACAATGGTAATGTTCTTGTCCGAAATGCTTCATTATTCCATTCAAGAAGAAGAAAAAAACGAACAGCTTTTCTTGTTTTTAGAAACGGCTCTAACTTGGCTGGATCATCATGATGAAATTTCTAATTTTCATTTAATTCTGCTTTTAGAAATCACAAAATATCTCGGTTTTTATCCTGATATTTCTGAAATTGATTTACCTTTTTTTGAAATGAATGAAGGCATTTTTACATTTTTCCAAAATGGAAATGTGCTTTCAGAACACGAAACCAATTTATTTAAGAAGTTGTTGGAATTAAAATTCGATAATGATCAAAAAGTCTTTCATGTTTTAGAAAGACAGATTCTTCTTAAAATTCTAATTGATTATTACAGTCTGCATTTGGAAGGCTTTAAAAGGCCAAAATCGTTGGATATTTTAAAGGAAGTTTTCTCTTAAGAGTATATTTAAATTGTATAAAAAAAGGATTGAGCTTAACTCAATCCTTTTTTATCTTTAGGTTGTAACCTTATTATTTTACGAACTTAACAGAAGTGCCTAAATCGTTTAGTTTTAATAAATAAACCCCGTTTGGTAATCCAGAAATTCCGATGATTTCAGAAGAGTTGTTGTTTACTCTTTTTACGGCTTTACCATCAATAGAATAAATTACATAAGAAGAATTTTTAAAATCGCTGTTTAATCTTATTTCTTCTTTAGACATAGACGCTATAGGGTTGGTTTTTTTGTCAAAATCAGCAGTTCCTAAAGTGCCTTTTTTTGCTACTGATACATTGTCAAAATAAATTGGAGTGCCATCAAACATAGCTGAAGCTGTAAAGTATGTAGCTAAAGTTGCTGATGTTGCACCTGGAAAGGATATCACTTTAAAATCATATGTGATTGTCTTCCAAACTCCAAACTCTTTATTTACTGGTGAAGCCATTGGAACATTAAGATAGAAATTATCATTTGAAGAAACCTTTGTAATTTCATATGTTAGAGTTCCTATATTAAAAGGGCTGTCTGGGCCTGGAATATAATAGTCAAATTGTAAAGTGTAATCAGCAGCTTCAGATACGTTAAATTCTTGTTTTAATTGTATGCTTCCAGATACTGTTGTGGCTTTTAAACTTGAAGTTCCAACATTTTTAATTGTTTCTTCTTTTGATGTAGCTCCATAAATTATGGTCCAGGAATCAGGAGCATCAGCGGTAAATTGCTCAAAACTACCATTTTGTAGAAGATTCTGGCTTTTTGCAAAACTTACTGTAAGTAAGCATAGGATAAGTAATTTTGTTCTCATACACATTTTTTAAAGTTGGGCATAAAACTACAATTATTAATCTTACAATTCCTAATAATAGATTTCATTATGTTAAAATTTAACAAAATTTCATGACTCTAAAGTGCAATGCTGTTAATCTTTTAAAAAAGTGTATTTGAATTAAGAATTTTTGAAAAAAAGCGCTCGTAATTTCTTTTTTTGATAATGATTTCTTTTTTAGTCTTAAAAATTGCCTTAAAAGTGCCAACTTTTGGCTTTAGATATTCTACTTCTGACTTAAATTTACTACTTTCGCACCTCGTTTAAGAAAAGGATAAAATGAGTACAAAATTTACTGAATACAAAGGACTTGACTTACCAACTGTAGCGTCTGAAGTTCTTGATTTTTGGAAGAAAGAAAATATATTTGAAAAGAGTGTAACAACTCGCGAAGGTGCTGAGCCTTTCGTATTTTTTGAAGGTCCGCCTTCAGCAAACGGATTGCCTGGTATTCACCACGTAATGGCGCGTGCGATTAAAGATATTTTTTGCAGATATAAAACTCAAAAAGGTTTTCAAGTAAAAAGAAAAGCTGGATGGGATACTCACGGTTTGCCTGTTGAATTGGGTACCGAAAAAGAATTAGGGATTACAAAAGAAGATATTGGTAAAACCATTTCGATCGAAGAATATAACGAAGCGTGTAAAAAAACCGTTATGCGTTATACTGACGTATGGAATGATTTGACCGAAAAAATGGGATATTGGGTTGATATGGAAGATCCGTATGTGACTTATAAACCAAAATATATGGAATCTGTTTGGTGGCTTTTGAAACAAATCTACGATAAAGGTTTGTTGTACAAAGGATACACGATTCAGCCTTATTCTCCAAAAGCAGGAACTGGATTGTCTTCTCACGAAGTAAACCAGCCTGGAGCGTATCGTGATGTAACAGATACTACAATCGTAGCACAGTTTAAAACTTTGCCAGAAACATTGCCTTCATTCTTGCAAGGTTTTGGAGATATCCACATTTTAGCTTGGACGACAACTCCTTGGACATTGCCATCAAATACAGCTTTAACAGTTGGGCCAAAAATCGATTATGTTTTAGTTAAAACTTTCAATCAATATACTTTTGAGCCAATCAATGTTGTTTTGGCTAAAAATTTAGTTGGAAAACAATTCGGAAAAGGATATTTCTTAAGTGAAGACGATGCTGATTTTGATAATGTAAAAGCTGGAGATAAAAAACTTCCATATAAAATCTTAACCGAAGCAAAAGGGGCAGATTTAGTAGAAATCCGTTACGAGCAATTATTGCCTTACGTATTGCCTTATGAAAATGCTAAAAACGCATTTAGAGTAATTGCGGGTGATTTTGTTACAACTGAAGATGGAACGGGAATTGTGCATACAGCTCCGACTTTTGGTGCAGATGATGCTAAAGTAGCGAAAGAAGCAAAGCCAGAAGTTCCGCCAATGTTGGTGTTAGACGAAAACGGAACTCCGGTTCCACTAGTAGATTTACAAGGAAGGTTCACTTCTCATGTAGGTGATTTGGCTGGTAAATACGTTAAAAACGAATATTACGATGCAGGACAAGCTCCAGAGAAATCTGTAGATGTTGAGATCGCTATTCGTTTAAAAGAAGAAAACAAAGCTTTTAAAGTTGAAAAATACGTGCACAGTTATCCACACAGCTGGAGAACAGACGAGCCGTTGTTATACTATCCTCTAGATTCATGGTTCATCAAAGTAACCGATGTAAAAGATAGAATGTTCGACCTGAACGAAACTATCAATTGGAAACCTAAATCTACTGGTGAAGGACGTTTTGGAAATTGGCTTAAAAATGCCAACGATTGGAACTTATCTCGTTCTAGATATTGGGGAATTCCGTTGCCAATTTGGAGAACAGAAGATAAAACAGAAGAAGTTATTATCGGTTCTGTTGAAGAATTGTACAATGCAATCGAAAAATCAATCGAAGCAGGTTTTCAAAAAGAAAATCCGTTTAAAGGATTTGAAATCGGAAACATGTCTGAGTCAAATTATGATTTGATCGATTTGCACAAAAATGTTGTTGATGGGCTTACTTTAGTTTCTGCTTCTGGAAAACCAATGAAGCGCGAAAGTGATCTAATCGACGTTTGGTTCGATTCTGGAGCAATGCCGTATGCGCAATGGCATTATCCTTTTGAAAACAAAGAAAAAATTGATGGCAACAAAGATTTTCCAGCAAATTTTATTGCAGAAGGAGTAGATCAGACTCGCGGATGGTTTTATACTTTGCATGCAATCGGAACTTTGGTTTTTGATAAAATAGCATACAAAAATGTAGTTTCAAACGGTTTGGTTTTGGATAAAAATGGAATTAAAATGTCTAAAAGTAAAGGAAATACTATAGACCCATTTAAAACCATTGCAGAAAACGGTCCAGATGCTACCCGCTGGTATATGATTATGAATGCAAATCCTTGGGATAACTTGAAGTTTGATCTTGAAGGAATTGCTGAGGTTAAACGTAAATTCTTCGGAACGCTTTACAATACCTATTCATTCTTCTCGCTATATGCTAACATCGACGGATTTAAATATGCTGAAGCTGAAATTCCGTTAAATGAAAGACCAGAAATCGATCAATGGATTATTTCTGAGTTACACTCTTTAATCAAATTTGTTGACGAATGCTACGAAGATTATGAGCCAACAAAAGCGACAAGAGCAATTTCCGACTTCGTTCAGGAAAACTTAAGTAACTGGTATGTTCGTTTATGTCGTCGTCGTTTCTGGAAAGGAGAATATGCAAAGGATAAAATTGCAGCTTACCAAACGCTTTATACTTGCTTGTTAACAATCAGTAAACTAAGCGCTCCAGTAGCTCCATTTTTTATGGATAAATTATACCGTGATTTAACAACTTCAACGGGAAGTGAGGATTTTGCTAGTGTTCACTTGGCTGAATTCCCAAAATTTGTCGAAAACTTTGTTAATAAAACGTTGGAAAGCAAAATGCAGAAGGCGCAAACGATCTCTTCTTTAGTATTATCACTACGTAAAAAAGAAATGATTAAAGTTCGTCAGCCTCTGCAAAAGGTAATGATTCCAGTACTTGACGAGAATCAGCGTGCTGAAATCGAAGCCATTTCTGACCTTGTAAAAGCCGAAGTAAATGTTAAGGAAATAGAACTTTTAGACGATGCTTCTGGTATTTTGGTTAAGCAAATTAAGCCTAATTTTAAAGCTCTTGGTCCGCGTTTCGGAAAAGATATGGGCTTGATTTCTAAGGAGATACAAGGTTTTTCTGCAGATCAGATCAATCAGCTGGACAAGCAAGGAACGCTAGATATTGTTATTGCAGGAAATAGTGTAACTTTATCATTAGAAGATGTGGAAATTACATCACAAGATATCGAAGGATGGTTGGTTGCTAATTCAAACGGAATAACAGTTGCGCTTGATATTACTCTTACCGAAGAATTAAAAAATGAAGGTATCGCTAGAGAGTTAGTAAATAGAATACAAAACATTCGTAAAGATTCAGGATTTGAGGTTACGGATAAGATTAAAGTTCAAATAAAAAGAAACGGTATTTTAGAAGAAGCTGTTTCAAAAAATGAAGACTATATTAAGTCTGAAACATTAACAGACGAACTGGTTTTTGCTGACGCTTTAGAAAACGGCACAGAAATTGAGTTTGATGACATTAAAACCATTATATTAATTTCAAAATAGTTAGAAAATGATAGATGAAATTACAAGATACTCTGATGCAGATTTAGCAGAGTTCAAAGAAATAATCCAAGCAAAAATTAAAAAAGCACAAGAAGATCTTGATTTGATCAAAAGTGCCTATATGAACGATTTGAATAACGGTACTGACGATACTTCTCCAACTTTTAAAGCTTTTGAAGAAGGAAGTGAGACCATGTCAAAAGAAGCAAACTCTCAGTTGGCTATCAGACAAGAGAAATTCATTCGTGACTTAAAAAATGCTTTATTCCGTGTAGAAAACAAAACTTACGGTATCTGCAAAGTAACAGGTAAATTAATTAGCAAAGAAAGGCTTAAAATCGTTCCTCATGCAACAATGAGTATCGAAGCTAAAAACTTGCAAAGATAAAATTTCGTAAAACTACGTAAGAAAAAAGCGCTCCTTTAAGGGGCGCTTTTTTTGTTTAACATTTAGCTATGAGCGAGTTCATCGTTGAATTTATGCTTTGAAAGAAATTATTTATAATTAATCAAAATAATTTTAAAGATAAGATGTTGATTTTTGTAAGAACTATTTAGTTTGATTCTTTTTTGTTTTTCGTGTGCTTTTCCAATAAAAAAAACCGTCTTTAAAGACGGTTTTTCAGTGTGTTATATTCAAGAAACTTATGCTAGATTTTTTTCAACTTCAGCTTTGTGTTTTCTTAAAATAGCTCTAGTCATACCTAGGTTTGCTTTTGAAGCATCTGCTGCAAGGTAGATCATGAATTTTTTGTTTGGAGAAATATCGATAATGTGAATTTGATTCGATAAAGTAATCAAAATATCTTCGATGTCTTGGTTTAAATTCAAGGCTTTTACAGCGCTTAATTTAGCTTTTACAACTTCTAAGTTATAGGCAGCGGCCAGTTCTGGGTCAAAACTTGGATCAATCGTTAAATTTCCAAAGCTTAATCCAGATTCAATTTCTGTTACTGCTACAGCGATAAAGCCGTTTACGTTGGTTTTCATTTCATTTAAAAACACGTTTAAAAAATCATTGCTCATAGTTCATTTGGGTTAATTTGTTAATAGAATTTATATTATTTCAATAGGGAATTTTTGCTTAATTCTACAGAGACTTCTTCTGTAGAGCGCATCAATAATGCTAAGTTACTTCCCTCTTTAGAGAAAGCAACGATAAAGTTAGAGCCGCTTATTTTGTTTCCAACAATAACGCCTTCGGCACTTTTTAGATATAGTTGTTTTAGAGAGCCTTTTTCCAAATCAATTAAGAATTTTTCGCTCATAGATAAAATAGCTGCACTCATTGCGGCAATACTGTCGCCATAATCAAGATTTAAGGAAGTGATCAGTTTTCCTTTTCCATTTAAAATTAATGCCGCAGTAGATTTTGTACTGACAAGAAAGTCGTTTAGTGTAGTTGTGATTTCATTCATGATTTGTAGGATTTTGGGAGGAATGTTAAATTCAGTTTATTTTGGTATTTCTTTTTAAAATTAATAGTTAATTATCCTAAACAACTGTTAATTTTGTTTAACAAATATAAATTAATTTATGTATCATTGTAATGCCAAATCATTAATAATTTAAATTATTTACTACCAAAAACTTACATTATGGCTAAAGTATTGAAATTCAAAGAAGTAAACTCTGATGTAGAGCGCAGAATGAAAGAATTTGAAAAACTGCGCGTTAAGTTTAAAGCTGATGTAAAAAAGGGAGAAGCTAAGAAATTGGCGGCCGGAAAAGAAAGTAAGGGGATATTCAAATCTATTTCAGATTTTTTTTCCGACAGTCCAAAGACACCAGCAAAAGCTGCTGTAAAAAAGTAAACTTTACTAGGTTTAGATTAGCAGATAAACTTGTTTAGTTTGTTACAAAACAATTAACGCTCCTTTAGGAGCGTTTTTTTTGATTAAATTGTTATTTTTGCCCATCAAAAAATTATAAAATGTCATTACGAAAAGCGTATTTCCTTATATTTCTAGTTTTAATTGTTGATCAGCTTTCTAAAATTTATGTCAAAACAAATTTCGTTTTAGGCGAAGAATTTGTTATTGCTGATTGGTTTAGAATTCATTTTATTGAAAATGAAGGAATGGCTTGGGGAACAAAAATTCCTGGAGAATATGGAAAATTAATTTTGACAGTATTCAGAATCTTTGCAGTTGTTGGAATTGGATGGTGGCTTTCTGATTCAGTAAAAAAGCGTCATTCGAATTATTTAATAGCGGCTATTGCATTAATCTTTGCTGGAGCAGCAGGAAATATTATTGATTCTGTTTTCTACGGAGTTATTTTTGATGATAGCACACATAACCTAGCGACTATTTTTTCTCCAGTTCCATATGGGACATGGTTTCACGGTTTGGTTGTAGATATGTTTTATTTTCCTATTTGGGAAGGAGAACTCCCAAGTTGGCTTCCATTATTTGGCGGAAAACACTTTGCTTTCTTTAATGCGATTTTTAATGTAGCCGATGTGGCAATTTCTACAGGTGTAGGTATACTTTTAGTTTTCAACAAAAGAGCTTTTCCAAAACACTAATTATTTAAAAATACAACATAAAAAATTCCAAATTCTAATATTTGTTTGCAATTAGTGCTTCAAAAATTGGAATTTGGAATTTTTCATTATTGGGATTTAATATTTAATTGTGCTATTTTTACAATACTAAAACCAAACTTATGCAAAGTCCGTCTTTTTCCATTTATGATGCTTCTGCGGGATCAGGAAAGACGTATACTTTGGTAAAAGAATACTTAAAGATTATTCTTTCTTCTCCAAAAAACGATGCATACCGAAATATTTTAGCAATTACATTTACCAACAAAGCAGTTCATGAAATGAAAAGCCGAATTGTTGGAAATTTGTCTGAATTTGCAAAAGACGAACCGTCTCCAAAGGCAGCTGATTTAATGGAAGATCTATCGCGTGATACGGGGCTTTCAATTATTAAAATTAAAACCAAATCGCAACAGATCATTAAGCACTTAATTCATAATTATGCGGCTTTTGATATTTCTACCATTGATAAATTTACCCATAAAGTTATCCGTGCATTTGCACATGACTTAAATCTCCCAATGACTTTTGAGGTTACTCTGGATACCGAAAATTTATTGGTTGAAGCTGTTGACGCTATTATCGCACAAGCTGGAGAAGACGAAACATTGACCAAACTGCTTATCGATTTTACAATGGAAAAAACCGATGATGATAAAAGCTGGGATGTTTCTCGTGAAATTCTTGAAACAGGAAGGTTGGTTTTGAATGAAAACAATCGAAATGAAATTCTTCATTTTCAAGATAAAACAATTGAAGAGTTTGTTGAGATTAAAAAGAAGATGCAAACGCTTTGTAAAGAACTGGAAGATGTAAATGAAGGTCTTGCAACGAAAGCAATTGAATTGATTGATAAAAACGGAATTGATCTAAAATCATTTTCGAGAGGAACTTTTTCAAATCATTTACAAAGTATTCGAGATGGGAAATTCAATCCAAAAAATAAGACCTTTCATGAGTTTGATGATATTGCGATTAACAAAACGGCAAAGGATCGAGCGTTAATTGAAAATATTATTCCAGAATTGCTTCAAATATTAAAAGAGGTTTATCAAAACTTTGAAAAAAGAGATTTTTATAAAGCTTTTTTAAAAAATATAACACCACTTTCTTTGCTGAATACAGTGAGTAATGAGCTTGCAAAAATTCAGTCAGAACAAAATATCTTATCGATTTCAGAATTCAATGCAATCATTCATCGCGAAATTCAGAATCAGCCAGCGCCTTTTATCTATGAGCGTTTGGGGGAGCGCTATCGTAATTTCTTTATCGATGAATTTCAGGATACTTCAGAAATGCAATGGCAGAACTTGATTCCGCTTATTGATAATTCGCTTTCTGGTCTAGATGATTTTGGAAATAAAGGAACTTTGATGATTGTGGGAGATCCAAAACAATCTATTTATCGCTGGCGCGGAGGAAAAGCAGAGCAATTTATCGAATTAAGTAAAGAAGAGGTCGCTTTTTTTCATCATGAAAAAATAGTAAAGCATTTAGATACCAATTATAGAAGTTATAGTGAAGTTATTGAATTTAATAATGCTTTCTTTAAATTAATTTCGGCTGAATTTACAAATGAAGATTATAAGGATTTATACGAAAATCACAGTTTTCAAAATACGAATTCAAAAAAAGGAGGTTACGTAAATATTTCTTTTCTTCCGATTGCTGAGAAAAATGAATCTGTAGATGAAGAAGAGGTTTTAGAGAAATCTGATCTGTATGTTTTGGCAACTTTAAATACAATTAGAGAAGTTGTTAAACAAGGTTTTGAATATAAAGATATTGTAATTCTGACCAGAAAAAGAGATCAAGGAATTGCGGTTGCAAATTATTTGACAGAACAAGGTGTTCCGCTTCTTTCTTCAGAAACTTTGATGATTCAAAATGCATCAGAAGTTCGTTTGATAATTCATCTTTTGAGATATTTAAATAATAGTGCTGATTTAGAGTCGAAAGCCAACTTTTTGCATTTTCTTTCTTCAACAAAAGATTTGTCAATGCCTGTTCATGATTTCATCGCATTGGGAATGAGTTACAGATTTGAAAAAGAATTTGAAGAATGGCTTATGACTTTTGATGTTTCTTTTTCATTTGAAGATGTGCGAAAGAAATCTTTGTACGAAGCGGTAGAAATCATAATTTCTAAATTTATTCTTCCGTCTGAAGGAAATGCTTATGTACAGTTTTTTCTAGATATTGTTTTAGAAAGAGATATTCGAAATCAATCTGGGGTTGCAGACTTTTTGATTTTCTGGGATAAAAATTCTGAGAAATTTAGTATCCCATCTCCAGAAGGAAATAATGCTGTTCGTATTATGACCATTCATAAATCTAAAGGATTAGAGTTTCCGGTTGTAATTATGCCTTTTGCAGATGAAGATTATAACAGAAAACCAAAAGATAAGTTATGGCTAGATACAGAAGAAATCGATTTGGGAGTTCCAAAAGCTTTGGTCGATAATAGCAGTGCTGTTGAGGGTTTTGGCGAAAGCGCTTCGGCAGTTTTCAATTTGAAAAAACAAGAAGAGCTTTTAGATAATATAAATGTACTGTATGTTGCTCTAACTCGCGCCGAAGAACAGTTGTATGTGATTTCTCAATCGTTAAAAGCGAAAAGCGATGGTGAATATCCGAATAATATGGCTTCTTTTTTTATTAAATTCTTGATCAATGAAGGGGTTTATGAGGAAGAAAAACTGAATTATGAGTTTGGAAATAAAACCAGGCTGTCAAAAATTACTAGAACAGTAGACACAGTTAAGTCGATTCCTATTGTGAGAGAGGTTTTAAATTCGAAAAATATTAAAATCGCACAACGCGAAGCTTTGATGTGGGGAACGCATCAGCAAGAAGCTATTTCATATGGAAATATTGTTCATGAAATTCTGGCTTATGTGAAAGATAAATCGGATGTTGATTTGGCAGTAACAAAAGCTATCGAGAATGGTTTGATAACATACGATCAAGTAGATCAGGTTTTGAAAACTCTAAAAGAAATAGTTAATCACCCCGAATTGAATGTTTGTTTTGATGGAAAAGATAGAGTTCTGAATGAACAGACCATTGTGCAGAAAGAAGGAAGGATTTTAAAGCCAGATAGAGTTGTCTTTATGGAAAATAAACAAGCTTTTTTGTTGGATTATAAAACTGGAGCTGTTAATGCAAAATATCAGCAGCAAATCCAGGAGTATCAAGATGCAATTGAAGATTTGGGATACACGGTTCTAAAAAAGGCATTAGTGTATATAGGAACAGAAATTGAAGTGGTAAATTTGTGAAAAAATTAATCAGATGTTAAAGAAAAACGAAGCTTTATTTTTGTTAAGCTGTTAATTTTTAACGTTTTAAATAAATAGAAAATGTACGGTAAAATAAAAGAACATCTGCAGAAAGAATTGCAGGCAATTGAAGAAAATGGAATTTTCAAAAAGGAACGCATTATCACTTCTCCTCAGGGAGCAGAAATCACAATTTCGACAGGTGAAACTGTGCTGAACTTTTGTGCTAATAATTATTTAGGACTTTCTTCGCATCCAGAAGTTGTACAGGCTGCTAAAGATGCAATGGATTCACATGGTTTCGGAATGTCTTCTGTACGATTTATCTGCGGAACTCAAGATATTCATAAAACATTAGAGAAAAAAATTGCCGATTTTTACGGTACAGAAGATACCATATTATATGCGGCAGCCTTCGATGCAAATGGAGGAGTGTTCGAACCTTTGTTGGGAGAAAACGATGCAATTATTTCAGACAGCTTAAATCACGCTTCTATTATAGATGGTGTTCGTTTATGTAAAGCGGCTCGTTATCGTTATGAAAACAATAATATGGAAGATTTGGAGCAACAATTAATAAAAGCAAATGAAGCAGGAGCTCGTTTTAAATTAATTGTTACTGATGGGGTTTTCTCTATGGACGGTCTAGTAGCACCATTGGATAAAATCTGTGACCTTGCTGATAAATATGATGCAATGGTTATGGTGGATGAATGTCACGCTGCTGGTTTTATCGGGGCAACAGGAAAAGGAACTCTTGAAGCAAAAGGGGTAATGGGAAGAGTAGATATAATTACAGGAACTCTAGGTAAAGCATTGGGGGGAGCAATGGGAGGATATACTACTGCGAAAAAAGAAATAATCGAATTATTGCGTCAGAGATCTAGGCCTTATTTGTTTTCAAATTCATTGGCGCCTGCAATTGTTGGGGCTTCAATAAAGGTATTTGAGTTGTTGGAAAAAGACACTACACTTCGTGATAAACTAGAATGGAATACCAACTATTTTAAAGAAGGTATGAAAAAAGCTGGTTTTGATATCATCGATGGAGATTCTGCTATTGTTCCAGTAATGTTGTATGATGCAAAATTGTCTCAAACGATGGCAAATGAACTTTTGAAACAAGGAATTTATGTTATTGGATTTTTCTTTCCTGTGGTTCCAAAAGATAAGGCCAGAATAAGAGTACAGCTATCTGCGGCACACGAAAAAGAGCACCTTGATAAAGCCATAAATGCCTTCACAGTTGTCGGTAAAATGTTAAAAGTTATATAATTACCACTTTGGTCAAATTTTTGTAGGTTTTTTTTAACATTTCATTTTGTATTTAAAAAATTTGGTGTTACTTTTGCTTGTAATTAACTAAATTGTAATTAAAAAAATTAAGTATGAAACATCTTAACAAACTTTTAGTTGCTGTATTGATGGCGATGGGTTTAAGTTCTCACGCGCAAGACAGTAACAATCCATGGGCGATCTCTTTCGGGGTTAATGCTGTGGATACTAGAACAAGTTCAGGAGCTGGTAGCGGATTTTTTGATCAGCACTTCTCTCAGCCATTCGCTGTAAAAGACAACTGGAATATTCTTCCTTCTCTATCTTACATTGGAGTAAATAGATATGTTGGACACGGTTTCTCAGTTGGTTTACAAGGATCTGTAAACAAAATTGATAAAGCTGTTTATTTCGCACCAACTGCTCCAGGACATGATGGAAGAGGTAATGTTGTAACTAATCCTGGTGACTTAATGTACTACGGAATTGATGCTACTATCAAATACAGCTTCCAAGAATTAATCAAATCTAAAGTGGTTGATCCTTCGTTATCTATTGGTGGAGGTTATACTTTCTTAGGAGATGACAGTTTTGGAACTGTTAACCCAGGAGCTGGAATCACTTTCTGGTTTACAGATGCTATTGGTCTTGAGCTTGCTACAAGATACAAATGGGCTGTTGCTGCAGGTTCAGGAGATAATCCTGGAAGAAATGACTACAATGGAGTAATTGATACTCCATCTCACTTCCAACACACTGCAGGTTTGATTTTCAAATTCGGAGGTAAAGATACTGACGGAGATGGAATCTATGACAAAGACGATGCTTGTCCAGATGTTGCTGGTTTAAAACAATTCAACGGATGTCCTGATACTGACGGTGACGGAATCGTTGACGCTTCTGATGCTTGTCCAGATGTATTTGGTTTAGCTGCATTAAACGGATGTCCTGATACAGACGGAGACGGAATTGCTGATAAAGATGACGCTTGTCCAGATGTTGCTGGTTTAGCTGCTTTAAAAGGTTGTCCTGATACTGACGGAGACGGAATCGCTGATAAAGACGATAAATGTCCTACAGTTGCTGGTCCTAAAGAAAACGGTGGTTGCCCATTCTTAGATGCTGATAAAGACGGTGTAGCTGATAAAGATGACGATTGTCCTACAGTTGCTGGTCCAGCTAGTAACAGAGGATGTCCAGAAGTAACTTCTGAGGCGTTAGAAGATCTTAAAGTTCAAGCTAGAGCGGTATACTTCAACTCAGGAAAAGCTACTTTCAAAACTGGAGATAAAGAAACTCAAGCTAGATTAGATGCTATTAAAGAAATCCTTAAAAACTATCCAAACGCGAAATTCTCTATTGAAGGACACACAGATAGTACAGGTTCTGCTAAAATCAACCAAAAACTTTCTGAAGACAGAGCTAAAGCTGTGTTAGATGCATTAGTTCAAAGAGGTGTAAACCCAGAGAACTTAGAGTCTAAAGGATTTGGAGCTAGCCAACCAGTTGCAAGTAACAAAACTGCTGCAGGTAAAGCACAAAACAGAAGAACTGAAATTAGACACATTGGTTCTAAATACCAAGGTAAACTATAATTAGTTTTCTAAATAAACAGGAAAAGCCATTCTTAATTGAATGGCTTTTTTTATTTTTATCCTATGGTAAATACTTCTTTTCTTCAAAAAATTGCCTCTATTGTAATTCAGGACTTTGCAGATAAACTTTCTGAAATAACAATAATTCTTCCTAATAAAAGGGCAAAAGTTTTTTTGATCGAAGCTCTTAAAAAAGAGACTTCAAAAACGATCATTGCTCCAGAGATCACAAGTATAGAAGATTTTGTTCAAGATGTAGCTTCAATCCGTTCGGTTGATTCGATTGAGCTTCTATTTGAGTTTTATGAAGTTTATTTATCTATTACAGAAAAAAAACAGCAACAATCTTTTGAGCTGTTTGCAAACTGGGCAAAAACGCTTCTACAGGACTTTAATGAAATTGACAGATATCTTCTGGATCCTTCACATGTTTTGTCTTATCTGAAAGATATTGAAGATATAAAAAGATGGGGGCTGGAAGTAGATCAAAAAACAAAGCTTCTTGAAAACTACATAGATTTCTGGAAGTTGCTCCCGTTGTACTACGAGTCGTTGTACAATCATTTGCTTTTTAAGTCAATTGGATATCAAGGTTTGATTTATAGAGAAGCGGTGAATAATCTTAATCATTTTTCGAATACAATTGGAAACCGCACATTTATTTTTGCCGGTTTCAATGCTTTGAATGCTGCCGAAGAAAAAATAGTACAGCATTTATTAGCTTTAGATCAAGCTAGAATTTATTGGGATGCCGACCAGGCTTTTCTAAATGATCCATATCATGATGCAGGACTTTTTTTAAGACGATTTAAAGAAAGTTGGAAGCATTATAAGTCAAATGTTTTTGAATGGATTGTTGATGATTTTTCGCAGTCAAAAAATATTCAAATAATAGGAACTCCAAAAACAATTGGCCAAGCCAAATTAGCGGGAAGTATTATTGAGAATTTAATAGATCAAAATCCTGATGCTTCGCTAGATAAAGTTGCAGTGGTGCTTGGTGAGGAAAACTTATTGGTTCCAGTTTTATACTCGCTTCCTTCATCTGTTGGAGCATTAAATATTACGATGGGATATTCTGGAAAAAACAACCCGTCGCAGATATTTGTTGCCAAATTATTTAAAATGCATACCAATGCGCTTTCTCGCAAAGGGGGGAGTTATGTTTTTTATTATAAAGACGTGCTTGATATTTTGACACATCCTTTGGTGGAGCCCTATGCGAATGCACATAGGTTGGTAAGGATTATAAAGGAGAATAATTATACTTTTATTACGTATCAGAAAATCTTAGAACTTCATCCGGAGTCTTCAAGTTTTTTTAATTTGTTATTTGAAAAATGGGAAAATGGTTCGGTTACAGTTTTAAAAAATATTTCGACTTTGTTGATCGCAATTAAAGATCATTTTAGTAATGACAATGAAGAAGAAAAAATTGCCAAAGCTTTTGTGTATGGAGTTTTTAAAGTAATAAATAAGCTTATAAATTATTACTCTAAACATCATCATATTGATAATATCGATACACTGCATTCGATTTACAAACAGATTATAGATTTAGCAGAAGTATCTTTTGAGGGTGAGCCATTACGAGGTTTACAGATCATGGGGGTTTTAGAAAGTCGTGTTTTGGACTTCGATACTGTCATTATAACTTCTATGAATGAAGGTAAATTTCCGGCTGGAAAATCGCAGAATTCATTTATTCCTTATGATGTAAAAAGAGAACTTGGACTTCCAACTTTCAAGGAAAAGGATGCTATTTATACTTATCATTTTTATCACTTATTACAGAGGGCTAAAAATATTTATTTGATCTATAATACTGAAAACGACGGATTGGATGCCGGAGAACGAAGTCGTTTTATTACGCAACTAGAAGTAGAAAAGAAATCGCAACATAATGTTACTTTTGATATTTATAATCCTGATCTTCCAAATACAGCTTATGAACCCATTTCTGTTCGTAAGTCTCAGTTGGTAATGGAGCGATTAAGAGAGATTGCTGTTAATGGTTTTTCGCCCTCAGCATTGACGAGTTATATTCGAAATCCGATTGAGTTTTATTTTCAGAAGATATTGAGAATTCGTGAAGTGGAAGAAGTGGAAGAAAATATTGCTTTGAATACTTTAGGAACCATTATTCACGAAACATTAAAAACCCTTTATGAGCCTTTTATTGGAAAATTTATTTCTGAGAACGATCTTTTAAATTGTTTTAAATTGCTAGATGATGAAGTTCTCAAGCAATTTAAATTGGTTTATAAAGAAGGGGAAATCAAGAAAGGGCGAAATCTTTTGGCTTTTGAAGTCGCAAAACGGAATGTTTCTAATTTCTTGAAAATGGAATTAGAATCGGTAAGAAACAATGAAGCGATTCAGATAATTGCTTTAGAGCAGACTTTTGAACGAGAGTTTGTACATCCAAAATTGCCGTTTCCTGTTTTAATTAAAGGAAATGTCGATCGAATTGAACGTCGAGATGGGAAAATACGAATTATCGATTATAAGACTGGAAAAGTAGAAAAGTCTAATGTTGTGCTGAAAACCTGGAATGGATTGACACAGGAGCTTAAAAATGATAAAATTATTCAAGTCTTGGCTTATGCTTTCATGTTCGAAAAACAGGCAGGCGGGCTTCCCATAGAGGTTGGAATTATATCATTCAAAAACTTAAAATCCGGTTTTTTGCCTTTTGGTTTTAAAGAAGAAAAAGATCTAGATGTTATAGTGTCACCTCAAATCTTGAATTCTTATTTGGAAGAAATTGCGAATTTGCTGAGTGAGATTTTGGATATTAATATTCCTTTTGAGGAAAAAATCTAGAATATCTTATCAGGAAATTTAGAAATATATTTGAATTTTATAAGTCGACTTTGATCGTAAATTTAGCCGTTTCTGCCATTGCATTTCTTTTTGGCGGATTTAATCATTTTTTCATTATGATAGCTACACTAGGTTTTGTTTCAAGTATTGGATTTAAAGAAACGTATCGCCAAAATGAATATTTGTTTTATATGAACAATGGTCTTTCAAAAAGAAGACTTTTGTTTTGTAGTCTTTTGCTAAATTTTGTTTTTGTATTTCTGTTTTCGACGATTTGGGTTTTAATTCAAAAAATATCTTGAAAAAACATATTCTTGAAGTAAGCGGAATTCAAAAAAGCTTTAATAATAAATTATTGCTTTCGGATATTTATTTGAAATTGGAAACAGGTCAAATAATAGGCTTGTTTGGTAGAAATGGCTCCGGAAAATCTACATTGTTAAAAATTATATTTGGAATAGTGCCTGCTTTGGATAAAAGTATTTTTATTAACGGAATTTCAAAAAATAATGTGTCTACTCTGTTAAATGAAATTAGTTATCTACATCAAAACCAATTTATTCCAAATCATTTTTCGGTTTTGCAAACCATTTTGTTATCTGTCGATAAACAAAAAGCGCACTTTGTTTGTGAAGATGATTTTTTAAAATCTCTTTTAAATCAAAAAATTAGGGATTTGTCTTTTGGAGAATTGCGATATCTCCATGTTAAATTGATGCTTTCCAATCAGTCTAAATTTGTATTATTGGATGAGCCGTTTAGTGGTTTGTCTCCTAAAATGATAGAGGTTGTAATGTTGCTGATTAAAGAAAATTCTCAAGAAAAAGGTATAATTGTTACAGATCACAATTATAGAAGTGTTATGGAAATTGCAACAGATTTAAGAATATTGCATAATGGTAAGTTGCAGGTAATCAATAAAAAAGCCGAACTTTTACAGGAAGGTTATCTGATAAATTCGGCAATTTTTTAGATGCTTTTAGCTGAATATTTTTTTGAAAAAACCTTTTTTAGATTTTTCTCCAGAAGTCGAGTTGTTAATGTGTCCGTTTTCAATACGAAATCTTCTAAACTTCTCCAGTTTTACATTTAAGTCAAAGCGTAATTCGTCAACAGTTTTCATTTTATTAAATTTTTTTGCAAAGCTATAGAAAAACTTTTGTGAAATGCAACAATCTGCAAATGTTAATTTTAGAAATGAGTTTTGTTAAGTGAAATGTTACGTTTTTAGTATTATTTGCTTTTTATGTTAATTTTTTTTGCAGATTTTTTGCAAAAAAATGGGATTAATTAAGTGATAAATAAAAGTGCATCAGTACGTTATACTGCACTTTTTTTTAACAAGTGTTTATCGCACAATTGCCAATATTAAAATATCTTTGGCGCTTCCAAAAACATGACAAATAAGAAAATGATTGATTTACAAACACTAGTAGAAGAGACTGGCGCAGAGTCTGGACTAAGTTTTAATATTGATGGAATCTTGAATGAGTCTGTTAATTTAGAATACGACGGGAATGTTGCAGCAATGATTGGAATGATTTTAAAGATGTGCCTTGAAATGTCTGAAGACGTTAATAATGGAGATCTTAAACAAGTTATGATAAAAAATAACGACGGAATTGTTGTAGCAAGCAAAAATCAAGATGATAATTGCATCGCGTTGCTTTCTAAAGATTTAAGCAAAATGGGTCTATTGCTGAGAAGAATGGATTCTATTTTTAACAACTAATTTAAAACCAAATATTTTAATACACATGTCAGATTTTTTGCAAAATTTTCAAAACGATTTAAAAGAAAATATTAACGGATTTATCGCTGTTTCGGTTACAGAAGTTGAAACAGGAATGTCTTACTGCTCTTTAACAGTAAAATCTGATTTTGATCCAGAATTGGCTTCGGCTTATAATTTAGAAGTTGTAAAAGCTAAATTAAATGCACTTAGAGCTTTAGGATTAAATCAAAAAATTAATGATATTTTAATTACCCTTACAGATCAGATTCATATTATTGATGTTTCTGAAGATGGAAGATATTTTATCTACTTAGCGGTAGATTCTACTAAAGCAAATCTTGGATTAACAAGAGCGACTTTATCTAAATACAAGAAAGACATTACTTCAAAGTTATAACGATATTTTGCCCCCAAGAATGAGAAAAAGGCTATTTCAACCCTAGGTTAGAAATGGCCTTTTTTGATTTTCATAGTTTGGTTTTTATTCGAAGAAATCTAATAAAACAACTTTTAGGGCTTCTTTGTTTTCAATTTGGCTCATATGTCCGTCTTCAAAAGAAACCAATTCTGCTGTTGTATGTTCGATTTGAGAGAGGCTTTCTTCGTAATTTAAAACAGGATCTTTTTTGCCCAATATCAGTAAAATCGGAAATAAATTTTTGCGAAGTAGTTCTTCTCGGTCTTTTCTAATTTTCATTCCTTCCTGAGAAGCAATAATTCCTTGTAAAGGTGTTTTTAAAGCTTCCGTTTTTACTTTTTCGATTTCTTCTGCTAATCGAATTCTGTTGTTTTCGCTGAATAGATTTGCAATCGCTAAACTTACAAAATTGACATAATTTTGTTTTACAGCTTTAATGGCGCGTGTTCTGTTTAGTTTTTTTTCTGCGCTATCTTCTTTTGAAGTAGAGTTTAGTAAAACTAATTTCTGAATTTTTTCTGGATATAATTCGGCGAAAGCCAAACCAACATAACCTCCCATTGAATGTCCGACGATTGAAGCTTTTTCAATATTCAAATGTTCTAAAACTTCATTTACAGCACCTGCATTGTCTTCCATTTTATGGATGTATCCTAAGCAATCAGATTCGCCATGACCTAATAAGTCGATTGCTACAACGCGATTTTTTTCTGAAAGCAGATTACTATATTCTGACCACATTTTTTTGTTTTCAAGAAAGCCGTGAAGTAAAACTATTGTGTTTCCAATTCCAGAATCTGAGTATGATATTTTAGTGTTTTTATATAAAATCGTTTTCAAAATGAAGATTTTTTTTGTGAAGCACAAAGTTAAGAAAGCTGAAGTAAAATATCATGATGTCTTGATTTAATTGGGAAATCTTTAAAAGAGTTATAAATTTATTTATGACAAAATTATATTTGTGAAATAATAAAAATGACTTTCATCTCTGAAAGCCATTTTAAAATTAAAATCGGTTATCACCATCCAAAAGATTTCCTAGTCCGCCAAGAAGGCTTCCTTCATCGCGACTGTTTCCGCCAGATCGCGGTGCCGATGCAATAATACGGTCAGCCAATCTTGAGAAAGGTAACGATTGTATAAAGACTGTTCCTGGACCTTTTAAAGTGGCATAAAATAAACCTTCGCCACCAAAAATAGAGTTCTTAATGCCACCAATAAATTCAATATCATAATCTACATCTTTGGTAAAACCAATAATGCATCCGGTATCTACTTTTAAGACTTCACCAGGAGCTAATTCTTTTTTAGCCATTGTTCCTCCAGAATGCACAAATGCCATTCCGTCTCCTTCAATTTTTTGCATGATAAAACCTTCGCCACCAAATAAACCGCGACCTAGTTTCTGAGAAAATTCAATTTCGACAGAAACACCTTTGGCAGCGCATAAAAAAGAGCTTTTTTGACAGATAAATTTCCCTTGAAATTGAGTTAAATCAATTGGAAGGATTTTTCCAGGATAAGGTGATGCAAATGAAACTTTACTTTTGGTATGACCCTGATTTAAAAATGCGGTCATAAACAAGCTTTCGCCAGTAAGAACTCTTTTGCCAGCATTTAAAAGTTTGCCAAACAAACCCGAACCTTGCTGTTGAGAACCGTCTCCAAATATAGTTTCCATCTGGATATTGTTTTCCATCATCATAAAACTGCCTGCTTCGGCAATTACAATTTCCTGTGGATCCAATTCTATTTCCACGTACTGCATTTCTTCTCCAAAAATCTTATAATCTATTTCGTGTGCTTGCATAATTTCTTAGGTATTTGTTTTTTAAAATTAGACAAAAAATGCTGTAGAATGTTACAGTGTTTAACGTACGTTGGCTGTTTTTAAGAACTTTATACGATTTTGTTATTTTAAATTAGTCTTAATTACGTGTTTATTTGCTTTAAATTCTATATTTTTGCATCGTTATAATTTTATCAGAATGTCATTAGTTAGCGATTTGACCACCAAAGTATTATTTGAAACCGAAAAAGGATACAGTTACCAATGTGATTTGACCAATAGTATAATCATCAATTTTGTTGATACTACGTCAAGTTATAAAATTCAAGATTTTTTGATTTTTCAAAGAAAGGTTAATAGCGTGGACATTCTCAACATGCTTTATGACTTATCTGATCAATCAGATGCACAGCTGATTGAAACTACCAAAAGAAATTTTTCTAGAAATCTTACTATCTGTGAAATAGTGCAGTTAAGAGATTTATTAAACGGCACAAAATTTACCCTCAACCTGCATTCTATGCTTTGCAATATTGTAAACGTCGAGCTTATTTAGATTCTTACTTAGATTAAATCCAAATTTTCAAGGGGTTACGATCGGCTTCTTTAATTTTTGTAATTTTACACGTATAAAAATTAAAGGTTATGAAAGATTTACTAAGAACACGCACTTCATTAACTGAAGGTGTAGAAAATATATTGAATTTACAGGCAAAATTAGAAAGCGACGCTTCAAACAAATATTTAGCTATGGCAGCATGGTTGGATAGAAACGGTTTTGCACATACAGCGGAGTATTTGTATAAGCAAGCCGAAGAAGAAAGAGAGCATTTCTTGAAAATTTTCAAATTCATTACAGATATGGGAGGGATTGCAATTACGCCATCTGTTCCAGAGGTACAGCAAGAATTTGCTTCTTTTAAAGAAGTATTCGAAATTGCTTTGCAAAACGAAATTGCAGTTACTCAGGCGATCAATAAAGTAATCGCAAAATGTAGAGCTGAAAATGACTACGCTACAGAAGATTTCATGATGTGGTATGTAGCTGAGCAAAGAGAAGAAGAGAAAAACGCAAGAAGAGCATTAGAACTTTTTGAACTAATTAACGGAAACGAAGCTGACGGTAAATTCCAATTAGACCTTCAGATTTCTAAAATCGGATAATTAACCGATTGATATAATTTAAAAAGCCCTTAATAAATTACTATTAAGGGCTTTCTTTATTTATGCATTCATCAAAGTTTCAATCTCATCTACTTCAAGCGGAATGTTGCGCATTAAGTTAAAAGGTTCTCCTTTTTCTTGAACCACAACATTATCTTCTAAACGAATTCCGAATTTTTCTGCTGGAATGTAAATCCCTGGCTCAACCGTGAAAACCATATTCGCTTTCATTGGTTCATGAAGCAATCCGTAATCGTGCGTATCAAGTCCTAAATGGTGAGATGTTCCGTGCATGAAATATTTTTTGTAAGCAGGCCATTCTGGATTTTCGTTCTGTACATCAGCTTTGTCAATTAATCCTAAACCTAACAATTCAGAAGTCATGATTTTACCTACTTCAACATGATATTGTTTCCAAAGTGTTCCTGGCGTAAGCATTTTAGTAGCTTCATTTTTTACTTTTAAAACCGCATTGTAAACTGCTTTCTGACGATCTGTAAAACGACCCGAAACCGGAATTGTTCTCGTCATGTCGCTAGAATAATTAGCATATTCAGCAGCAACGTCTAACAAAATCAAATCTCCTTCTTTACATTGCTGATTGTTTTCGATGTAGTGTAAAACATTTGCATTGTTTCCAGAAGCGATAATTGGAGTATAAGCAAAACCTTTAGAACGGTTACGGATGAATTCGTGCGCCAATTCGGCTTCGATTTCATATTCTGTAACATTTGGTTTTACGAATCCTAATAATCTGCGGAAACCTTTTTCTGTGATATCACAAGCATGCTGAATCAAATCGATTTCTTCGCTTTCTTTTACAGAACGCAATCTTTGTAAAATTGGGTTACTTTTTGCCACATTGTGTGCCGGATAACGCTCTTTCCACCATTTTACAAAACGAGCCTCACGAGTTTCTGTTTCAACACTAGCGCGGTAATGTTCGTTTGTATTAATGTACATCGTATCAGCATACGTCATCATTTCGTTCAAAACTTTATGAAAATCCTGTAACCAATAAACCGTTCTAATTCCTGAAACCTGAAAAGCACGTTCTTTAGTCAATTTTTCACCTTCCCAAACGGCGATATGGTCGTTGGTTTCTCTCAAGAAAAGAATTTCTCTCTGACTTTCGTAAGGCGCATCTGGAAACAAAAGCAAAACGCTTTCTTCTTGATCTACACCGCTCAGATAAAAAATATCTCTGTGTTGAGCAAAAGGTAAAGTACTATCGGCACTAACTGGGTAAATGTCGTTTGAGTTGAATACTGCAACCGAATTAGGTTTCATTTCAGCCATGAACTTTCTGCGGTTTTTTACAAAAAGAGCGCTGTTTATTTGATGATATTTCATAATTATTTCATTTTTGAACTTCGAATTTCAAAATTACTAATTTTTGATTTAGTGACGTATAGCAGATTTATTAAAGTTTTCTTATTTGTTGTTTTTGCCACTAAGGCGCTAAGTCACGAAGTTTTTTAACCGCAAAGGGCGCTAAGGTTTTGCGCAAAGTGCGCAGGAGATTTTTGCTCGAAAAGACGCGAAGTCGCAAAGTTTTTTTGTTACAAAGAATACGAAGTATAAGTTTTGTTTTGTCTTCCTAAGCGAAGTCGAAGGATCTAAGCAAATTATTTACCCAATCTTGTCATCTCGACGAAGGAGAGATCACACTCGGAACTCCACAAAGATTGGCAATTTTATCTCACGCAGATTTAGCAGATTCTGCAGATTTTTTTCTTTTCAAATTTACGATTAACCGCAATCTTGTCATTTCGAGGAACGAGAAATCTTCGTATGTAGCTCGGCAAAGAGAAACTCCAATCTTTAGTTAAGAAATAACGGATGTATTTTGTAATATTGTTGAGATATTAATATACAATACTAAATTTGAGATGGATAATCATAATCCGCATAGTAAAATGTTAGATTCTATAAAGAACTCTAAATGGGTTTTAGATGAAATATATTTTTTTCTGCCAGTTGAGCCAGAGGAAAATATTGTAGTATTTGAAAATAAATTTAATATTAGAATACCTGAAGACTATCGTTTTTTTTTATTGAATGTTGCAAATGGTATTGTGAGCAAAAATAAATGGGGTTTTAATTTAGTTGAAAAAATAGATTTTGTAGATTTCTTTTATGAAGATGAGGAATACAATCCATCCATTCCTTTTGAATTAACTAATAAAGTGGTTTTTGGTCGTGATTCTGATTATGAAAGAGTTCCTTCTTATCCTTATGAAATAACTTTTGATAAAAACTATGATATTTTTGAGAAAGGATATTCAAATGGGCAAATTCATATAGCAGGTTATGGTTGTGGTACAAGTGCATTTATTGTAGTTAATGGGAGTGAATATAGTAACGTTTGGGTTAATGATTTTTCTTCAAATAAAGAAGTGTATCCTGAATATGATTTTAAAAGTAACAGGCCTCGTTTTTCTTTTACTGATTGGTTAATTGAAAGTGTCGATAGACAAGTTACTATTCACGGTCAAAATATTGAATCGGAAAATAGGATTAAGTTAGAAGAAAAAGCTAAACAAGATAAACTTGATGTCCAAAAGAAAGAAGAACTAAAAAGATTCGATCAAGTTAAAAGGGAAAAATTTGCTGAACAAAAAAGTAAAGAAATTGAAGAAGTAAAGCAACTAACACTTAATAATAAAAAGCCACGAAGAGACTTGCTTACTTATTTAATCGATAAGTTGTTTCGTTAATAATCTTAGTTTAAACTATAAGCATAAAAAAACCGAAGCTTTGAAATTTCAAAACTTCGGTTTTTCTTTTTATAAAAATAAATTTTATTTCTTATCAAGCAACTTCTCCAAATAAGCCGCTTTATCTTTTTCAACTTGAATCAATCTTTCATAAAGTTGTTCATTCTTTTCAATAGATTCGATAAGTTTATCTAACGGATTAAAAGTACAATTATAGTTTTTTATAGATGAGGAATCATCATTATAAGTATTTCCAATAATATTAAAAACAGCATCTTCTGAAAAATTTTTAATTACTTCAGGTGTAACTCCTAAAGCTTCTGCAATTCTGCTTAGTTTTTCGTCGTCAACGCTTTCACTTCCTTCGAGATTAGAAATAGATTGCTGACTAACACCAAGTGCAATAGCAAGCGCTTCCTGCTTCATATCTCTCAGTTCTCTAATTCGGCTAATGTTTCTACCGATATGTTTTGGTTTTATTGCTGTGCTCATGATTCAAAGATATTTAAAATTCTTTTACTTTTTTGGTTTATGCAGAAAACAAGTTTGCAGTTGCAAGTTCTTTTTTGTGGAGTAAAAATACAATTTTTCTGACTATCGAATTGGTTTTGAATTTAGAATTGTGTAATCTTGATATTCAAAAAAATCAACTTCGATTAATATCAATAAAATGCAAACTTCCAATTTCAAATTAATCACAATAGCCGAAATCAAAACAAAATATCCTTTTTTAACAGAAGATGAAAAGTTCGATTATTTTGAAGATTGGGAAAATGAAGATTTTTGTCTAATTGCAGACGAAGATGTAAATTTTGATGGCAATTTTTATTTAGATCTTTATGAAGAGAAAGAGAAAAAGTGGCTTGCCAATTTATTAAATCTTCCCCCAAAGAAAATCGAAGAAATAAGGATTGAAGGCATTTTTATAGATGGAAACTTCTCTGTTGGCGGTTCAATTATTAATGCAGAAGGCGATTATGGTCCGTATGTTTTCATTAACGGAAATGTGAATTGTCAAAGTCTTTTACTTGGTGGTGCTAATGTTGAAATAAAAGGGGAAATTACAGTAAAGGAAGCGGTAATGACCTATTATAATCATGGTAGTTTTAATTGTACAGGTTTAATTGAAGCTCCAGTTTTTATAGTAACAGATCACAATACAACATTTGCAGAAAGAAAAAATGATTTGTTTTATTATAATGATAGAGATGAAATTGATCTTAAAAATGAATGCGAATATGATGATGAGACGGGAGACGAAATTATGTCGAACGAACTCCGAAAATTACTAGATAATCCGTTAATTGAAACTTTTGAAGAATTAGAGAGAGATTTGGCAAGAGGCGAATTGGTTTTAAAACAGAATAATCCGCCAGTCAAAACTTACGAATATTGGCATAATCGTGTTTCAGAAAATTATAGAAATCTAAAACTTGTTCCGAAGGAATTTAAAACCGAAGAACTTTGTAATTTGGCATTGAGTAAAACCTTTCACGCTCTGCCATTTATCGATCAGGATTTAATAACATACGAACTCTGCGAAAGATTAGTCAGTAAAGATGGTTTTGCAATTCAGGTTATTCCTGATGAGTTTATCACAAAAGAACTTTCTTTTAAAGCTTCCAAAAATGGTACACTGTTAAGATTAATTCCAGAGGAATATTATTCTGAAGAATTGATTCTGTTAGTTTTTAAAAACGGAAGACATGAGCCGAATATTAATGATGTTCCGTCTAAATATATGACCGAAAGTCTTCTCGTAGAATATGTAAAATTTGGAAAAGGATTATGGCTTGATAAAGCTTGTAAAGCAACTGGAATTGATAAGTTGGAGGTTTTAAAGCAAGCAATCGACTCTGGAATAGAATATCTGGATACTATTTTTGGAAATCATTTTAGCCAAGAAACCGTTGATTATGCTTTTTCTGTTTATAAAAATCATGAGCAATGGAATAAGTATGTTCAAAAGTACAAACAGAAATTTGAAAGACTTGAGAAATGAAAGAGCCATTAATTGAAAGTAAAGGAATAAAAACGGATGAGTATTTTATACCGCCATTCGAACTCAGAAAAGGAGAATTGGTTCTTATCTATTTATACGGAGGTTCTCATTATTATAAAATTAAAGAAGACCTAACAGATATTTTTACAGGAAAAACTCGACATGAAAATGTAAATGTATTCAAAGCTTTAACTTTTGCGAAAAATTTTAAAGAATCAAGATTTGAGCGTGTTTTTAATCCGGTAACAGTGGGTAAATATTTAAAAAGAAATGCAGATCTATATGTTGAACCAGAGCTAGGATTTTTTAAAGAAAATGGTTTTTCTAAAAATGATAAAGTGGGAAATCTGGATTATAGTCAAAAAAAGTTACTTTCTTTATATTCGGTTTTTACCAAAACAAGGGATATAGTTTTTGATTTGAGTGGAGAAGGTCCTGTCGGAGCAATAAAAACATTTGATTTTGTAAAAGATCAGATTAAAAATGATGGTGCTGCAATTTTAATTGATTGGGCTACAGACATGAAAGATGATTGTGATAAATTTATAACTTTAGAATGGCTATCAGTTTAAATTGATTTGGAAATCATGAAAGCGAACTTAAAAATCAGAAAAATAGAAAAACAAGACTTAGACTTCGTCTACAAAGCAATCTGCGAACTCGAAAATGAAGTTTTAGATTTTAAGGTTTTTGAAGAAATTTTCAATGAAAATATCTCAAACCCAAAAAATCTTTACCTAATTGCTGAAAATGAAAATGAAGGTTTAGGTTTTATTAGTTTTCATACTCAAAATCTTCTCCATCATTGCGGATTGGTTGGCGAAATTCAGGAATTTTTCATTCATCAAAAATACCGAGGTCAAGGCGTCGGACGTTTATTAATCAATGAAATCAAGAATTTTGCTGTTCAAAATGATCTAAAAAGTATTGAAGTCACAACAAATAAAAAACGAATAGAGAATGTGGCGATTTATGAAAATCTAGGTTTTACTTTGAGTCATAATAAGTTTACGATTTATAAATAAAGAATTATCAGTCTAGTTTTGTCATTTCGACTGAAAGGAGAAATCACAATAGAAGCTCTACAAGGATTGGCGATTTTGCATGTCGAATTACTAGTGTGATTTCTCCTTTCAGTCGAAATGACAAACGATATGTATAAAATAAAAAAACCGAAGTAAAATACTTCGGTTTTCTATTGGAATTTGGAATTTCTTTATTAGAATTTAAAAATTTATTCCACCCATTTATAATAACGAGCCCCAATCAGAACAGGAATCTCTTTTTCGATTCTGTCTAAAACCCATTCTTGTTTTGGAGTTCTTATGCTTTGTTTTTGTTCTTTTTTATGAAGACTTTCGTAAGTGTTGAAATCAATTTCTACGCTTTCAGCTAAATTTTCAAAAAGCTTTACATTTTCTAAAGCTGATTTCCATTCTGGCTGAATCGTTCCTTCAAAAACTTTAGATTTCGATCCGCTTCCGTAAGCTAGGAAACCGAATTTAGTTCCAGCGACTTCTTTATTGGTGTCATAAAAATGCGCCAAAGTCGACAACAATCCCATGAAAATAGAACCTGTATAAAGGTTTCCAATTAAAGAAGAAGCTAATTCAGCAGGCTGTAATTTCTCAGTTACAAAACTTCTGTAATCATCAGATTTTGCTACTTCCTTAATTTTAACTTGATAATCTGCAGGAGCAATATCATCAGCAATAATTTTTTCAGCGCTGTCTAAAGCATAGATTTCAGATAACATTCTTCTTCCTTGGAAAGAATAAGGCAAGTGCATCACGATACTATGCCAAGTATTATAAAGAGTTTCGGTAGTGTTTTTTAGTTTTTTGAATGAAAAGTAAGCATTTCGCGTACGATCCATATAACATTGGTTAGAATATTGACCGTCAAAAACCGGCTGGTCTTTATGGATTTCGATTTCGGCTTCTAAATTGTCAAACCAAGAATCGTTGTTGCTGTTTTGTGTAATTGCTTCTTTAGAAATAGTTCTGTAAGGTTTAAAGAAGTCAAAAACACCTTTTGTGCTCGTTGCCCAATTATCATCAAAAGCAATAATTTTTGGATTTGCGGTAATCAGCATTGCAACAGCTCCAGCACCTTGAGTATATTCTCCTCCAGAGTTCAAATCATATTTTGCAAAATCAGTTGTAACGACAATTGCTTTTTTGGTAGGGTTTAATTTTACAAAATCAAGACAGTTTTGCAAAGCGTCTACACCGCCAATACAAGCGAAGGTAAAATCTACAACATCGCATTCTGCTAATGAATCTTCACCAAATTTCTGCTCCATTAAACTAATTAAATAAGAAGCAATTGGTTTAGAGCTGTCAATGCCGCTTTCGGTACCAACATAGATTCGGCTGATTTCTTTTAAGTCAATTTTATTATCAGTGATAAGTTTTGTTAAAGCATTTGCTCCAAAAACAACTGCATCTTGATGCGCATCTGGGAAAGTCATTTTTAATAGACCAAGACCTTTTTCTAGTTTCTCAGGTTCAATATTTCTGGCAATGGCCAAAGTTTTTATGGGTAAATGTATGTTTGCTACGTCAAATGAAATAGCATCAATTCCTGTTTTCATTCTTATTTTTTTGAGCCGCTAAAGGTAAAACTATGTTGCGGAATGACAATTTTTTACTTTGATAAAATTTTGATGACCCTACACTTTTGAAGAAAACAAATCAAAACTTCGAATAAAATAACAATATCATAAATTTTTGGTAATCTACTTAGAGTCGAAATCCTTGATTCTGTTTTACAAAGCAATGATTTGATGTTTTCTATAGTAAATTATTTTTTACCAGTTTTAATTTTATACGTAAAAATACGTAGAATCATGCTATTTTAAAATCATTATAAATAACAGCGAAATGGTTGTAGTTCTTTTGTAATTGAGTTATTTTTGTCTAATTTTTTAAAACAAACTACTTAACACTTATGGCACAATCTGCACTATTGAATGCTTCCATCTTAAAGAAAGTAGCTATGGCTCTTTCGGGAATATTCTTAATCACGTTTTTAGCGCTGCATGTTTCCTTAAATTTTATTTCTATTTTGAGTGAAGATGTTTTCAACGAGGCTTCTCACTTTATGGGATACAATCCGCTGATACAATATGTAATGCAGCCAGTTTTGGCATTCGGAGTAATTTTCCATTTCGTAATGGGATTTATTCTTACCGCTCAAAATAGCGCGGCACGACCAATTGCGTACGCTAAATACAACGGAGCGGCAAACGCTTCTTGGAGTTCTAGAAATATGATTATTTCTGGATTGGTTATTTTGGCTTTCTTAGGATTGCACTTTTATGATTTCTGGTTTCCTGAAGTTAGCTATAAATATATAGCTGGTACGGCACCAGATGCTACGAGGTATTATGGTGAGTTAGTTCACAAATTTCATGACCCAATTCGTACGGCATTATACTGTGTGTCGTTTATCCTTTTAGGATTCCACTTATGGCATGGGTTTGCATCTTCTCTTCAATCTGTAGGGATGCACAACAAATACTCTAGATTTTTATCAAAAGTAGGTTACTGGTTCGCAGTTGTAGTTCCAGCGCTTTTTGTAATTATCGCTTTATTTCATCATTTCAATAATTAATATCAATTATAATGGCATTAGATTCAAAAATTCCAAATGGTCCTATAGCGGACAAATGGACAAATTATAAAGATCATATTAATTTAGTAAACCCTGCTAACAAACGTAATTTAGATATTATCGTAGTTGGTACAGGTTTAGCTGGAGGTTCGGCTGCGGCTACTTTAGCTGAGTTAGGATATAACGTAAAAGCATTCTGCTTTCAAGATTCTCCACGTCGTGCGCACTCTATTGCGGCACAAGGGGGTATCAACGCAGCAAAAAACTATAAAGGTGATGGTGATTCTATTTACAGATTGTTTTATGATACTGTAAAAGGTGGAGATTACCGTGCTCGTGAGGCAAACGTTTATCGTTTGGCTGAAGTTTCGGGTAATATTATTGACCAATGTGTGGCTCAAGGGGTGCCATTGGCTCGTGAATATGGTGGACTTTTAGATAACCGTTCTTTTGGAGGAACTTTGGTTTCTCGTACTTTTTATGCACAAGGACAAACTGGACAGCAATTATTGTTAGGAGCTTATTCTGCAATGAACCGTCAAATTGGTCGTGGAAAAATTAAAATGTACAACCGTCACGAAATGCTTGACATTGTAATCGTGAACGGAAAAGCGAGAGGTATTATCGCTCGTAACTTAATTACAGGAGAAATAGAAAGACATTCTGCTCACGCGGTAGTAATTGGTTCTGGAGGATACGGAAACGTATTTTTCCTTTCAACAAATGCTATGGGAAGTAACGCAACAGCAGCTTGGAAAATTCATAAAAAAGGAGCGTTTTTCGCAAATCCTTGCTACACGCAAATTCACCCGACATGTATTCCAGTTTCAGGAGATCACCAGTCAAAACTGACTTTGATGTCTGAGTCTTTACGTAATGATGGTCGTATTTGGGTGCCTAAAAAATTAGAAGATGCTCAGGCTATCCGTGAAGGAAAGAAAAAAGCAACAGATTTATCTGAAGACGAAAGAGATTATTTCTTAGAAAGAAGATATCCTGCGTTTGGTAACTTAGTACCTCGTGACGTTGCATCTCGTGCAGCTAAAGAAAGATGTGATGCTGGTTTTGGAGTTAACAAAACTGGAGAAGCAGTTTACTTAGATTTCGCGGCAGCTATCAAACGTTACGGGACTGAAGACGCTTATGTAAAAGGTTTAGATGATAAAGATGCTGCTTTGGTAACTAAATTAGGAGCTGCAATCGTGAAAAGTAAATACGGAAACTTATTCCAAATGTATTACAAAATCGTCGATGAAGATCCTTATACTACACCAATGATGATTTACCCAGCGGTTCACTATACAATGGGTGGAACTTGGGTTGATTACAACTTAATGACTACAATTCCTGGATGTTTCTCAATTGGAGAATCTAACTTCTCTGACCACGGAGCAAACAGACTTGGAGCTTCTGCTTTAATGCAAGGTTTAGCTGATGGATATTTCGTATTGCCATATACTATCGGAGATTATTTGGCTCCAGATATTAAAATGGGTGAAATTTCTACAGACTTACCAGAATTCGTTGAGGCTGAGAAAGCGGTTGTAGATCAAATCAATAAATTCATCAATAATAACGGTAAACATTCTGTAGATTATTTCCATAAAAAACTTGGAAAAATTATGTGGAATAAAGTAGGGATGGCTCGTAACGCTAAAGGTTTAACTGAAGCTATCGAAGAAATTGCTGCTTTACGTGAAGAGTTTTATAGAGATGTAAAAGTTCCTGGAAGCGCTTACGAATTTAATCAGGAATTAGAAAAAGCAACTCGTGTTGCCGATTTCTTAGAATTAGGAGAATTGTTTGCGAAAGATGCTTTACACCGTAACGAATCTTGTGGTGGTCACTTCCGTGAGGAATACCAAACAGAAGAAGGAGAAGCACTTCGTGATGATGAAAACTTTGCATACGTTGCAGCTTGGGAATACAAAGGAAAACCAAGTGATGCAGTTTTACACAAAGAACCTCTTAATTACGAAAACATTAAATTAGTTCAAAGAAGTTATAAATAAGAATTTGGTCGAAAGCCCAAAGTCTTAAAGTCAAAAGGCAAAATGTGCCAAGCGACTTTCGACTTTCGACTTTATGACTTTCAAACGAAAAAGGTATGAAACTTACATTAAAAATATGGCGTCAAAAAAACGCTCAAGATAAAGGAGGGATTGTAGAATATCCTATTGACGGAATCGAGCCGGACATGTCTTTCCTTGAAATGTTAGATGTTCTTAACGAAGGTCTAATTAACAAAGGAGAAGAACCAGTTGCATTTGACCACGATTGTCGTGAGGGTATCTGCGGAATGTGTTCTTTATTTATTAACGGTGAAGCACACGGACCAGACAGAGGAGTTACAACTTGTCAGTTGCACATGCGTATGTTTAAAGATGGAGATACAATTTTTATTGAGCCATTCAGAGCAAAAGCTTTCCCTGTAATTAAAGATTTAGTGGTTGACAGAAGTTCTTTTGACAGAATTCAGCACGCAGGAGGATTTATCTCTGTAAATACTTCAGGAAATACAATCGACGCGAATACTATTCCAGTTCCAAAAGACGATGCAGATAAATCATTCGATGCTGCTGCTTGTATTGGTTGTGGAGCTTGTGTAGCAACTTGTAAAAACTCTTCAGCAATGTTATTCGTTGCTGCAAAAGTTTCTCAATATGCATTATTGCCACAAGGTAAAGTTGAAGCAACGGATCGTGTTTTACACATGGTTCACCAAATGGATTTAGAAGGTTTCGGTAACTGTACTAATACAGGAGCTTGTGAAATCGAATGTCCAAAAGGAATTTCGCTTGAAAATATCGCACGTATGAACCGTGAGTATTTAGCAGCAAGCTTAAAAGGATAATACACAATTTAGTATATTTTAAAAAACGCATTCATTAGTTTGAATGCGTTTTTTTTGTACTATTTTTATCTCATAAAATATAACCAAAAACAAATTTAAATTAATGAAAAGAATTTTACTATTTGCAATGCTCGCCCTAAGCATTCAAAATTTTGCTCAGGTTGCCATTACTTCTTCTGATCGTGGAGCAAACGATGAATTTAAAAAAGGTGAGTTAGAAAAATTTAAATCTACGACTACAATTTTTGTACTTCCTCAAGTGAACTCTAAAGAAGATTATGAGAAAATTTTAAAAGAAACATGGACTGTTACTCCCTTTAAAGTAGTAGAATATAAAGATTTTAATATGATGAATTATGTTGATGGAACTTATTCAATTGCAAAATTCATTGGAGATCGGGTTGAAACAAGTAAAGGAACTGTTTATATTCATACCAATTTTGCAATTCGAGTTTTGGATAAGGAAAAATTTGACAAAGGGTTTGCTAAGCTCAAACCAGATGAAAAAAAATATAATTTAAAATTGCAAAATCTTTTTAATGAGAATATGAATTATGTTGCAAGAGCTCCACTTTGCGTTACTAATGCATTTTTAGGAGAAGCAATGGCGGCTAGATCACAGGAGAAGATCTCAATTCTGTATGAAAAAATGTATACAGAAAATAGTTTTACGAATACAAACCTTGGAATGTTAAAAAACTATTTTCAGCTTATCAATCAGTTGATTAGTTCTGGAGAACACTGTGGACTTTATGATGATTTTGTAAAACCTGAAGTGAAAAAACTTAAAGATAATACTCTATATATTCCTGAAGCTTATATGATGGAATACAACCCTTGGAAAGGAACTGAGAAACTAAGAGACGAAAAAGATCTTAAAAAACTGGTAGAAGATTATAAATTCCAATATCAGTTTATTAGAGATGAAGATCTTAAAAGAAAGATTCTTAACAATGAAGAAATCTACTATTTAAGATATGTAAGCATGAACGGAAACAAATATTTGCAAGTTGTAAATAGTAAAACAGGAGATGGTATTTACTATTTTTACGGAGCAGGTTTTGCTTATAATTTAAAAGATAATGACTTTAAAGATTTGAGTAAAGCAATTAGTAAATAGCTTTTGAAATAAAAAAACGCATCAGTTTAGGTTGATGCGTTTTTTTGTTTCTATTCATAATACAATTGCAAAGCGCTTATTTCTTCTTTCTTTTGGCCTTCTTTCTGAATGAAACAGTTTAAAATTGTGCCGCCAGTTAAGTCAAAATAACTGATCTTGAGTTTATGAAATCCCTTTTCTAGTTTAACAGCTCCATAAGCTTCATTTGCCCAATGAATCTCGTCGTTATTTACAATGAGTTCATCATCTATAAAAAGTTTCGATCCGTCGTCTGAAAGTGTCGAAAAAGTATAATTTCCTGTTTCTGGAATAAAGATATATCCGTTGAATTTTAAGCCTATATAACGCTCTAATTTCGTTTTCCATTTTTCAGCACTTATTTTGCCTTCTAAAATTCCTGAAGAAATAGGTTTTGTAAGTTCTAAATCCTGAACCTGCGAAAAATTTCCAGTAAAATATTCATATTTCAAACCATTTTTTTTGGGTTGAATAGTCAAAGCAGGTTTTAATTCTGGGTTTCGAACAATAATTTTATTGATGGAACTTCTTTTGCCACTTTCGCTAATTTGAATCGTTTTGATAATTCGATATTCTCCTTTCGGAACATTTATCGTGACAGGATTTTGATAGCAATTTGCCGTTTCATCGGGATTATAACCATCAATCGTATAAAATATCTTTCCGTTTTTGATGGTTGGTTTTAAATCTAAAATATATTTTGATGCAATTAAAGCCGTTTCATCAGCACCAAAAGGCATTGGAACCTTATACAATCGATCTTCTAATTCTAACTTTTCTAAATGATAGGGCAGTTGATTTTGAATAAAATGGGCGTAATTTTTATTTTTTGGTTCTGTCCAAGCGATTTCTGCTAAAGCCAAAACACGCGGATAAAGCATATAATTCAATTTTGCTGGGCTAGTTAAATATTCAGACCAAAGATTGGCTTGAACTCCGATAATATATTTTTGTTCTTCAACCGATAAACTGTCAACTGGAGTAGGGTTGTAGCTGTATACTTTTTCTAAAGTACTCAATCTCCCAACGGTAAGAGGTTCGTTTGGCGAATAACCTTGATTGTAATCAAAATAAACCGTTCCTTCTGGAGTCATTACAACGGGGTGTTTCAGTTTTGCGGCATGAATTCCGCCAGATTCTCCACGCCAAGACATAACGGCAGCGTTTGGTGCGAGTCCGCCTTCTAGAATTTCATCCCAACCAAAAATCTGTCTTCCATTAGCATTCAGGAATTTTTCAATTCTTTTAATGAAATAACTTTGCAGTTCATGCTCGTCTTTTAAACCTAAATCTTTGATTCTTTTTTGACAATTTGGACAAATTTGCCATCTTGTTTTTGGACATTCATCTCCGCCAACATGAATATTTTTACTTGGAAACAAAGCCATAACTTCAGTTAAAACATCTTCTAAGAATGTAAAAGTTTCCTCTTTTCCTGCGCAGAAAACATCTTCAAAAACGCCCCAAGATTCTACAACCTTATAATTGCGATCAGGGAAACAAGCCAAATTTGGATAAGCCGTAACCGCCGCCGAAGCATGTCCTGGCATTTCGATTTCTGGAATTACATTCACATAATTATCTTCGGCAAATTTTACAACTTCTTTGATTTCTTCTTGGGTATAAAACCCTCCATACGGATTTCCGTCAAAGAAAAAAGGAGTTCTTTCGAATTTATTTCCGACTAAAGTCTGAGCTCTTTTTGAACCTATTTGGGTTAGTTTTGGATATTTTTTAATCTCAATTCTCCATCCCTGATCGTCAGTTAAATGCCAATGAAAATTATTTAATTTATAACTAGTCATTTGTGCGATAAAATCTTTTATAACATCAATAGAGAAGAAATGACGGCACACGTCTAAATGCAAGCCTCGGTAAGAATATCGAGGTGAATCTTCGATAATAACGCAAGGAAGTTTGATTTCTGAAACAATTTTGTTTGGAAGAAGCTGCAATAAAGATTGAACGGCATAAAAAAGTCCTTCTTCTTGACCCGTAATTGTAATTTTATTCGAAGTAATTTCAATTTTATATCCTTCTTTTGACGAAAGATTTTTGCTGGAATCAAATTCAATTTTTAGATTTGATTTTTTCGAATTGGCTTTTGCATTCAATGCTGATTCTAAAATTTTAGCCGATTTTAATTCCTTTTCACTATAATTTTTGTTTTTAAAATTAACTTGAACTTTTCCATTTATCCAAATGCTGTCTCCAGTTAATTTGTACAAATTTGGAGCAGGAATAATAGAAATGTTTTGTTGGGAGTTTTGTGCTTTTCCATTTAAAAAAGAAAGAGCAAAAAATAAAAAAAGGAATTTTTTCATAGGAGAAAAACTTTAGATTTTGATTAAAAACAGTCTGAAATACATCGAAATGCTTTTAAAACTAACTTATTGAAAATTTTTATTGCCAATACGGCTTTTGGTTTCGATGAATTATTTAATGAAATGTTTATTTTTGTAATTAGAAAAAAACAATCGGCATGAGCACTGAAAATGAAGTTTTAAATTACAGTAAAGAAGAACGTAAAAATCATATTCTAAAAGAGATCAATTTGCACACACGTGTGAGTTTTGAAACTCTTTCGGCTAAACTTGGTGTTTCCGAAGATACTGTTCGCCGTGATATTAATGAACTTGACGCTGACGCACTTTTAATTAAAGTTAAAGGTGGCGCCATGACAAAAGGATATCACTATTCTTCATCGAACCAGACTTATGCAGTCGAAGCCAAACAGGTTATTGCGCAAAAAGCTGTTGGTCTTCTTCATGACGGAATGGTTTTAATTGTTGATGGAGGAACTACCATTCGGGAGTTCATCCGATTAATTCCAAACGACCTTAATCTGACTGTTTTTACGATTACGGCTTTAACAGCGGTTCAGCTTTTAGACAAACCCAATATTAAAACGATTATGATTGGCGGAAGCATTTCTTCTTACAGTCAGATGTGTGTGAGCGGAGAAGCTTTTCATCAATTGGCCAATATAAAAGCAGATCTTTTGGTTTTAGGAACAAATGCTTTAGACGTAGATGGCGGTTATTCTGATTCTGACTGGGAAACCGTTCAAGTAAAAAAAGCAATGATTCAAGCTTCTAAAAAAACAGCGGTTTTAACCATTACAGAGAAACTAAATACTGTTCTTAAAATGAAAATTGCCAGTTTGTCTGAGATAAATTATGTTATAACCGAAGAAGAGCCGGCTCACGAAAAATTGAAGCCCTATAAAGAGAATTTTCCTGGCCTGAACGTGATTTAATTTCAAAACTAGTATTTTCAACTTATCAATAAAACAGATGAAAATTGCTTTAATCCAAACCGATCTTCTTTGGCAAAATGCCAATAAAAACAGAGAAAATTTTGATTCGAAAATTGATGAAATTCAATCGGAAGTAAATCTTATTGTGCTTCCCGAAATGTTTTCGACCGGATTTACAATGAATGCTTCTGAAGTTGCCGAAACAATGCAAGGAGAAACGATTGAATGGATGAAATTGAAAGCAAAACAAAAAAATGCTGCGGTTACAGGAAGTGTTGTTATCACAGAAAACGAAAAGTTTTATAATAGGATGTTTTTTGTTTTTCCGTCGGGCGAAATTCAATATTACGATAAGCGACATTCTTTTTCTCTCGCAGGCGAAGATAAAGTGTATACATGCGGAAATAAAAAGGTAATTGTCGATTATTTAGATTGGAAAATATGTCTGCAGGTTTGTTACGATTTGAGATTTCCGGTTTTTGTACGTAATGTAGAAAACTACGACCTTATTTTGTATGTCGCCAATTGGCCAAAAGTACGCACAAATGCTTGGGATGCTTTGCTAAAAGCGCGTGCCATAGAAAATCTTTCGTATGTGGTTGGGGTAAACAGAATTGGGAATGATGCTCATGATTATGAACATATTGGTCATTCTCAAGCAATAGATTTTTTGGGTAATTATATTTTAGAGCCACAAGAAAAAAATGGTGTCTTTGTCGTAGAATTAGACAAAAACACCATGTATGAAACGCGTAAAAAATTAGACTTTTTAAGCGATAGAGATCAGTTCGAAATTAAGTTTTAAAAGGCTTTTCGTTTCTTTTCTGCTTCTTTTTTCTTTTTATCGTCTTGTTTCTTCTCGACTTCTGGATTAAAAGGAATGCTCAAGTCGATTGTTTCGTTCCGATCCCAATTGGCACGGACATCAAATTCTTCCTGATTATAAAATACTTCTTCTGCGTATTTCTTTTCTAAGAAATTACCAGTGTCATATTGTTTGTTTTTATTGTCGTCATAAATAATGCGTACAGTAAAAACATCAGGTTGCAATAGATTGAATTCTAAAGTAGTTTCGCCTTCAGAATATCCTTCGGCTAAAACTACATCTCCTTTTTTATTGGTCAATTCAACAATTATAGGAAAACGTTTGACATTTTTAAGAGTCAATATCAGATTTCCGTAATCGGCATGTTCTTTAGTGCTGAGTTTATACGATAAAGTATCATTTGTCTTTTCATAAAAATCGGTCAAAGCACCGGGTAAGAAAGTGAAACTATATTTATCTAATGGTTCTTTTTTGAAATCGAAATATAATTTCTGTTCAAATTCGTCATATTCTGTTGTATAAGGAACAGCAACAGAATCTTTATTAACCAAAGCGATTTTAGATTTGTCAAATTTTACCAACGGAGTTTCGGTTTCCAAAGTAAAACGTTCTCTAAAATTAATCTGACCGTTTTGTACCGCTTTAATATTTAAAGTATCTTTTTTCAAGGCTTTAATCTTGAACGAAAATCTTTTTTTATACTCTCCTTTTTCAACTTCCATTGATAGCGAATCGGCTTTTATTGGCTTGTACCAAACTTGAAGTGAATCTTTTTTAGGAAACTGTGTTACGATGGTTTCAAGAATTTCGTCGCCATTTTTAAGTGTGATTTTTGGTTTTGAATTTTTGAAATCCTGTTTTCCTTCATAAGGAAGATACAAACGGTTTCCTGAAGCCTGAATAGGTTTGAAAGCTTTTAATGGTAGCGTTTCTTTAAATAATTCCACCTCATAAACCGTGTCCGTCGGAATTGTGATATAGCTTTTCAAAAATCCGATTTTATCATCTTTTGGATTAAACTTATTATTTGAACCTTTATCTTTTAACGCTACCAAAAGATATTTTCCTTCTCTTAAATTTTCAAACTGAAAAGTTCGCATACTGTCCAAAGTGTTCGTAATGTAGCGCGGAAACTCTTTATAAATGGTAGAATCTTTAAATTTATCATTTACTTCATATAACATTACAGAAACGAAATTGTCAACATATTTTCCATACGCATCTTTGATTTTTCCGTTCAGTTTAAGCGAATCAATATGCGATCCTGTCGAGAACACGTATTTGAATTGGTTTAGCGCGTTTCCTTCATTGTTGTCTGTAATCGCCTGTCCAAAATTTAAACTGTAAGTTGTATTTGGCTGTAAAGTATCTCGAAGCTCGATCTTTATAAATTTGCTGACATTTGTAGGTGTAATCAACGGCTCATTTTTTAACGGCGGAGAAATAATAAGCTGTTTATTGGTGTTTTTAAGTTTGACATATTCGTCAAAATTTAATGTTATTGTATTTCCTTTAAAATCTGTGCTAAAATTTTTAGGAAAACTAGATACCAAAACAGGAGGTAACGTGTCTTTTAAACCGCCGGTAATGCTGCCTCTTTTGGCGCAGCTTATCATTGAGATTAGAATTACAAATGCAATGTATTTTAAGGTGTCTTTCAACATAACGGTTTTTCAATTTGATTGCACAAAATAACGATTATATTTGCTTTAATTGAAATTTTTTATCCATTTATTAGGATTTGCGACTTTTGGAAATCTTCAAAAATTTTAGTGTTTAAAATGCTATAATTTCTTACTTTTGAAGTAAAATGTAATTTTCCTAAGTTTTGTTCAAGCGATTTTTCCCAGTTTTGTTTCTCTTTTTAATGCTGTCATGCACTAAAAGTGAAAAGCCCGTAATCTCCTTTTATTACTGGAAAACAATCTTCAAGTTTTCTGAAACGGAAAAAGAAGCATTGAAAGAAAACAATGTTCAGAAACTTTATGTAAGGTATTTTGACATTGGAATTCATCCAGAATCTAATTTTCCGATTCCCATCAGTCCTATTCGTTTTGAAGAAAACCCGAAAGAATATGCTATTGTTCCGGTTGTTTTTATTCAAAATAAAGTGATGCTCCAACCTAATCTTGATGTGAAGGATTTGGCACAAAAAACCTTTGATTTTATAGAGCAAATCAATTCTAAAAATAAAATTGCGTCTCAAGAAATTCAAATTGATTGCGATTGGACCTTAAAAAGTAAAGACAATTATCTGAAATTTATAGAAGTTTTTAAAAAGCTTTCGAAGAAAAAACTTTCAGCAACTATTCGACTGCATCAAGTCAAATATTTCAAAAAAACAAAAATTCCAAATGTAGATTCTGGAGTTTTGATGTATTATAATATGGGATCTATTGCGCCCGATTCTCTAAATTCTATCTACGATAAGAAAGTGGCAGAACGATATCTTAAAAGTTTAAAAAGATATCCTCTTCATTTAGATTTTGCTTTTCCAATTTATTCGTGGGGAGTTCATATTAGAAATAATAAAGTGATCGGACTTCGCTCTAAAATGAATAGCATAGGACTAGAAAAAGATTCTAATTTTGAAAAAACGAGTCCGATTTTTTTTAGAGTAAAACATTCCAATTATAAAAATGGTGTTTTTTATGAAGAAAACGATCTCTTGAAAATAGAAGAAATAAAACCAAAAGATTTAAAAGAAATGGCAGAAGATTTGCAAGATCATCTTGTAGAAAAGCCAAACGAAATTATATTTTACGATTTAGACGAATTCAATTTAAACAATTATGAAAAAAATACTTTTAAGCAGATTATTTCTTGCTTCTAGTGCCGTTTTGCTTTCTGCATTCGGAATTATATATGCCTGCGCAGATGGAGATTGGGATTATTTAGGATCTTATAATTCAAATTTTACTCCAGAAACTTTTGCCGACAAATCGTATTCGCCTTTGTTCTTATCAGGCGGAATTTTCTACGGAATTGGTTTTGATACCCAGCATAATTCTCGTTTTAATAAAAATATAAAATCAGATTGGGCAGATTATTTAAAAGGAAAAGTCGATACCACAACAGTCAATTATTTTTTGATTGGGGATGAAAAGCCGAGATATTATTCTGATGACAAAAATGTCATTAAAAATAAAGAAGAAATCGAAGGCTTACATGTGTATTACAAAACGAAAAAAGAGAATAAAAGCACGCAAAAATGGGGCAAAAAGCTTTATCTGAAAGATGAGAAAGTAAAAAACTTTGTTGAGTTTCTGTATTTGGCTCAAAAAATAGAAACGGTTTCGATTGGTGAAGATTATTGGAGTTATGATCCTGTTGTGGCAAAAACTTTCAATGATGCCAAAATGATTCAGTCAATAGAAAATGTATATAATACTTTGTCAGATCCGTTTTTGAAAAACAGATATTGGTTTTTGACTATGAAAGCACGTTTTTATAGTAACGACAAACAAAAAGCAATTGATTTTTTTAATAAAACAGAAAGTTCTGTTGCTAGAAATACTTTGTATTATCGTGCTTTGGCATATGTTGCTGGAATTAATTACAAACAGAAAAAATACGCAGCTTCAAACTATTTATATGCTCAAGTTTTTGATAAATGTCCAGAATTACGTGTTGTAACGGCTTATAGTTTCCGTCCAAAAAACGAATCAGATTGGACTAAGGCTTTAGCGTTGGCAAAAGATAATAAAGAAAAAGCGGCACTTTGGGCAATTCATGGATATTATAAAGATGAAAAACAAGCGATTGAAAAAATCTACGAATTGGATCCTAAAAGCGAACATTTAAATTATCTCGGAACAAGATTGGTTAATTCGTTAGAACAACAAATAAACAATTCTTTTCAGATAGACGGACAAGGAGAAAATCAGAAACCAAAACCGCAGACTGTTGCTGAAAATAAAACAGAGAATAAGGCAAAAGTTGATAATAGCGCTGTCGATTTAATTGCAAAAATTTCTGCTGCAGGAAATACCGAAAAGCCATATTTGTGGGATATTGCACTTGGATATCTTCAAACGCTAAAAGGCGATTATGCCAATGCGGATAAAAATTACAGCAAAGCTGAAAAAACACTTCCGAAAACAGAATTGGCAGGAATGCAGCTCCGTCTATTGCGTTTTGCAAATAACTTAAGCAAGATTGATAAGTTGACAGATAAAAATGAGAAAACAATTCTAGCCGATTTAAATTGGTTGTACACTGAGCTTCCTAAAAATTATAAAGGAGACATATTTCGTTACCAAAATGCTTCTTCATGGAGCAGAAGCTATTTGTCGCATTTGTATAAAGAAAAAGGCAATTTGGTTATGGCCGAGATTTACGGAGAATCACGCTATAGTTATTGGAACGACGGAAATGCATATTATGACAATGAAAAGAATTTGCTGGCAATAAAAAGCTTTTTGGAAAAATCTAATAAAACCGAAATTGAGAAAATTGGCGCAGGAATTTATAGTTTAAAACTGAAGGATATTAATAATTTTCAAGCTATTCAGTCCACTTTCAAAAATAAAATTCCAGAAGCAATTGCTTTTATGCAACAAACAGATTCTGTTCAGTACGTTAAATTCTTAGGAAATCCGTTTAACGGAAATATAAAAGATTGTCACGATTGTGAGCACACGGCGTATCAGAAAAGAAAGTATACTTTTATGGATTTTTTGACTACAATAAAAGAAATGCAGGATAAATTGGCTCAAAAAGAAGATGTTTACACCAACAGTCTTTTGTTAGGAAATGCGTTTTATAATATTTCTCATTTTGGAAACGGAAGAACTTTTTACGAAATGAGTATTGTGGGGTATGGGTCTGGCCCGTATTCGTTTAGAGATTCGATGAAAGAAATGATTACGAATAATTCGGTTTCTAAAATGTATTATCAGAAAGCTTTTGAAGCAGCTTCAAACAAAGAACAAAAAGCAAAATGTTTGTATCTGATTTCAAAATGCGAGCGAAACGATTACTACAATAAAAAATACACTAACATAAACAGCTATTGGGAAATTCAAGATGATAAAGTTAATTTTATAGCTTGGAACTCGTTCAAAGCTTTAAGAAAAGACTATTCGGATACAAAATATTATCAGGATGTAATTGCAGAATGTGGTTATTTTAGAACATATGTAAATCAATAATTTCGAAAAGATGGTAAATAAAATAGAGCATATTGGGATTGCGGTAAAAAATATGGACGATGCAAATGTTTTGTTTGAAAAAATGCTTGGTGTTCCGTCTTATAAAATGGAAGCTGTAGAAAGCGAAGGAGTCTTAACATCCTTTTTTCAGACAGGAAATAATAAAATCGAACTTTTGGTAGCAACAAATCCCGAAAGTCCTATTGCTAAATTCTTGGAGAAAAAAGGAGAAGGAATTCATCATATCGCTTTTGATGTTGATGATATCGAAGCTGAAATTGCACGTTTAAAAAACGAAGGATTTGTCTTGATCAATGAAGTTCCGAAGAAAGGAGCAGACAATAAATTGGTCGTTTTTCTGCATCCGAAGAACACAAATGGCGTTTTGGTGGAGCTTTGCCAAGAAATTAAATAAAAAAATGTCATTTTAATTTTTGAATAAGATGTTGAAAATCAATTTCGTTTTTGAGATTCGAAGAAAGATTTAAAAATTAAATTAAAATGATGTCTTAAAATATTTGGAGTGAATGAAAAATAGTAGTAATATTGCATCCTCTAAACCGGTCCTATAGCTCAGCTGGTTAGAGCACCTGACTCATAATCAGGTGGTCCCTGGTTCGAGCCCAGGTGGGACCACACTTTTAGAAATATAAAGCCTTTACAGCAATGTAGGGGCTTTTTTGTTTTATGTCTCGTCCTAAAAAGGTTGACTATAGATGTGTTATCTGACAAAAGAATGTTTTTAGAGGGATATTTTTTTATCTTTGAGCCTTTAGAAATCTATACTCATTATGGAACAAAAAATACATCAGGGAAGAAACGTAAAACGTTTTAGAGAAATGCTTGGTATTAAACAAGAAGCATTGGCTTTTGATCTGGGAGATGACTGGAACCAAAAGAAAATTTCTATGCTGGAGCAAAAAGATGTAATTGAAGATAATTTGCTTAAACAAATCTCAAATGCATTAAGGATTCCTGTTGAAGCTTTTCAGAATTTTGATGAAGAAAAAGCGGTAAATATTATTTCTAATACTTTTAACGATCAATCTAATGGATATAATTATTATCCAACTTTTAATGTAAATCCTGTCGAAAAATGGATAGAAGCTTTAGAAGAAATAAAACGTCTTAATCTGGAGCTTCTAAAATCTAAAGACGAACAAATTAAGCTTTTGGAAAAGCTAATCAAATAAATAATTTAGGAATAATTCCTATTTGCAAAGCCCTTACAGAAATGTAAAGGCTTTTTTGTTTTTTGCCCTTTTCGAAATGTGAAAATTGAAATTTTTCACATCAAAAATTAAACTTCCCTTTTCCTAAAATCCTTAACTTTATCCATCCAAAACAAATTTAATCTTCAGATGGATAGATTAACTCCCGAACAGAGGAGGAAAACGATGCAGGCGATAAAAAGTACTGCTACAAAAGGCGAAGTAAGGCTTGCAAAGGCTTTATGGAAATTGGGCCACAGATACCGAAAAAACAATAAAAAAGTATTTGGAAGGCCGGATCTTACTTTTGCCAAATATAAAATTGCCATTTTTGTCGATAGTGAATTCTTTCATGGAAAAGATTGGGAAACGGAGAAACTAAGAATTAAAACGAATCGAGAATATTGGATTCCGAAAATCGAAAGGAATATTCAGCGCGACGAAGAAGTCAATGCTTTTCTTATTTCTGAAAATTGGACAATTTTAAGGTTTTGGAGTAAAGAAATTGAGAAGAATCTCGAGGTTTGTTTGGCAAAAATTGAAGGGACAATTATGCGTTTAAGTATTTAAACTTTTTCAGCTTTTAGCTGTCTAGCTTCTGCTTTCTCAATGCATTTGAATATTTCAGAAGCAAGCCTTTCTATAACAGGCATACTTACAGAATTTCCGGCTTGTTTGTAAAGACTGGAATTTGAAATTTTGGGTAATTTATAATGATCTGGAAATCCTTGAAAACGAAAACATTCTCTTGGAGTTAATTTTCTAAAGCCAAATTCAGTTGTAATGATTGGAACATTGTGGCCGCCAGTTCCCATATTTGCAGTTAAAGTAGGGCAAACTTCTTTTTTGTTTTCTCGCACATACTGCCTCCTGAATTGATAAATTCTATCTTCTCTCACAACTGTTTCCTTTAACATATTGTACATGTATTTGTCTTCGGTGTAATAGAATTTTTTATCGACTTTTTCTTTTGTAATTAGGTCGGTTAGCTTCTTGGTTAATTCTTCTTTCTCGGGAAAATTAAATCTAAAGCCTTTTTTTACGAATTTTTTGTCAAAAGCAACCATGAAAATTCGCTCTCGATTATGCGGAATATTTCCAAAATCTTTAGTGTTCAAAATAGCGCTGTCAAAAGTGTAGTCCCGTTTTTTGATTTCGCGCTGAATTACTTTCATTGTGTTTCCTTTATCGTGTCCTTTTAGGTTTTTGACATTTTCAAGAAACACTACTTTGGGACGCATTTCGTCAATAAAATCTAATATTTTAAAAAAATGATTTCCTCTGCTGTCTTTAAAACCTTTTCTGTGGCCAGCTAGAGAAAAAGGTTGGCATGGAAATCCAGCTGTAAGAATGTCAATTTTATTGAGATCTTTTACGTCTAGCTGCATTACATCTCCTTCAATTAGAGTGTGCTCGAAATTGTTTCTGTATGTAACACAGGCTTTTTTGTCAAATTCATTTGCCCACTCTAATTTAAAACCTGCATTTTCAAAACCTAAACAAATACCGCCGACACCTGCGTATAAACTTCCGACTGTATATTGGTTTTTCATTTGATTAATTAAGTTAAAAATAAATTTGAATTTGAAGTTTTAAATCCTTTTGGAATTGGATTGTATGTGTGTTTTGATTTTACAAATATATTAATTTGAGAATATTCTATTAAATGTAATTAAAGTTGAACCCAAACTTCTTTTTTTGGCGTATATTGGGTAAAAGAGATTTTTTGAGAGAACAAAAAAAGATTACTTTCATTAAGATAAGTAAATTCTTATGGTCTTTTGATTCTTATGAATAGTGCTGGAAATGAACATTATTCTTCTAGAACGTTTTCTGAAAAGGATTAGAAGTGTTTTTAAGAAAAATGTTAAAATTTGTTCTGGATTTTTGGTTTTAAAAGTTGGTTTTGTTTAAAAAACTTATACTTTTGTCCAAGATTTTGGAGATAGAAAATCGTTTGTACGAAATTTCTATTAAAGAATATTTGTCAATAATTATCTAGAATTGCTATTTGCAATAGCTTGAATTTATGAAAAATCTAAAAGCCCCATTTTTAGTAATTGCCTTATTATTAAATGTTTTGTTAATGTCTGCCGAGATTTCTAATCCTCCGCCAGCACCAAAAAGTACTGCTAAAATCATGAATACTATGGCTGAAGATGATTGTGATCCAGATCTTCCTTCTTGTAATCCTGAGTTTCCAATAGATTGCAATATTATCTCTTTAGTTATAGGAGGTTTAGTTTTAGGTGTTACTGTAATATATAGAAATCAAATAAAAAAAGCTTCAATTTAATTGAAGCTTTTTTTATGAAAAAATTTAAAACTATTACTTATTTATTGAGTAAAGTCTAGAGATGTATTTTCCTACTACATCAAATTCAAGGTTGATTTTTGTTCCAACTTTGAAATCTTTAAAATTAGTGTGTTCATAAGTATACGGAATAATTGAAACGCTAAATTCATTCGTTTTAGAATTTACAACCGTAAGGCTGACTCCGTTTACTGTAATCGAACCTTTTTCGATTGTGATATTGTTTTGATTTTTGTCGTATTCAAAAGTATAATTCCAACTTCCGTTTGCTTCTTCAATTTTAACACAGGTTCCGGTTTGATCTACGTGGCCCTGTACAATATGTCCGTCTAGGCGGTCACCAAGTTTCATTCCTCTTTCTAGATTTACAATGTCGCCAGTTTTCCAATCGCTAATATTAGTTTTTAGAATAGTTTCGTCGATTGCCGTCACGGTGTAAAGAGAATCTTTAATGGCTACTACTGTAAGGCATATTCCATTGTGCGAAACGCTTTGGTCTATTTTTAATTCGTGGGTTATTGATGAATCAACTGTTATATGAAGATTGTTTTGGTCTTTTTGAATTTCGTGAATCCTTCCGAGTGTTTCTATAATTCCTGTGAACATTGTGGTTTTATTTTACTAAATTTGCACATCAAAATTAGTAATAAATAAACTGAGCTCATGAATAAAAAAGCAGAAAATATAATTGTTGGAATTTCAGTGGGAGATTTAAACGGTATTGGAAGCGAAGTTATACTGAAAACATTCGAAGATTCTCGTATGTTGGAATTGTGTACGCCGGTTATTTTTGCAAATGCTAAAATTCTTTCATTCGTTAGAAAGAGCTTTACGTCGACAGTTCAATTTCATGGAGTTGATAAATTAGATCAAATCATTCCGGGTAAAATAAATGTTCTGAATCTTTGGAGAGAAGGGGTTGATATAAACTTTGGAGTAAATGATCCTAAAATAGGTGAATATGCAATTAAGTCTTTTACGGCAGCAACAAAAGCTTTAAAAGATGGTGAAATAGATGTTTTAGTAACGGCTCCTATTAATAAATACAATATACAGTCTGAGGATTTTAAATTTCCTGGGCACACGGATTATTTGAATCAGGAGTTAGAAGGCGATGCGCTAATGATGATGGTTCAAGATAATTTGCGAGTAGGCTTAATTACAGATCATGTGCCGTTAAACGAAGTGGCTTCTCATTTGACAGAAGAATTGATAACAAAAAAAATAGAAACTATTAGAAAATCTTTGATTCAGGATTTTAGTATAGTGAAGCCAAAAATTGCAGTTTTAGGACTGAATCCGCATGCAGGTGATGGCGGTGTGATTGGAAAAGAAGACGATCTGATTTTGAAGCCAACTTTAAAGAAAATCTTCGATTTAGGAACAATGGTTTTTGGTCCATTTCCTGCAGATGGTTTTTTTGGAAGCAGTCAATATGAGAAATATGATGCTATCGTGGCAATGTATCACGATCAAGGATTAATTCCGTTTAAGACATTGTCTTTTGGAAAAGGCGTGAATTATACAGCAGGTTTAAATAAAGTTAGAACCTCTCCAGACCACGGTACAGCTTATGATATTGCTGGCAAAGATATGGCAGATTATAATTCTTTTAAAGAAGCAGTCTATCTTGCGATTGATATTTTTCGCTCGCGTAATCAGTATGAGGAGATTAGCCAAAAACCTCTTAAAATAAAAGAAAAACAGTTATAAACAAAAAAAGGTCAATAAGATTATTAGATTTGTAATAATTTTATATCTTTGCACCCCAATTCAGATATCTAGTTTTAGAACTGAATGGATCAAATTGATGTTGAAATGAGCAAAACAAAAGAATTTTTAATTCCTTTCGTAGGATTAAAACTAGGAAAACACCATTTTGAGTATCAAATAAATAACGAGTTCTTTAAGAATTTTGAATACGATGAGTTTCAAAGTTCAGATATTAAAGTTAATTTACTTTTCGAAAAGAAAAGTACCATGTTAGAGTTAGAATTCAAACACAAAGGAACCGTAAATGTGCCTTGTGATCTAACAGGCGAAGATTTTGATTTACCTATAAAAGGGAAAATGAAGTTAATTGTTCGCTTTGGAGACGAATTTAATGATGATAATGAAGAATTGTTGATTTTGCCACATGGTGAACATGAGGTAGATATAGCGCAATATATTTATGAAATGATCGCGCTTTCTGTACCTCACAAAAGAATTCATCCAGGTGTTAAAGACGGAAGTCTACAAACAGAGGCTTTGACAAAACTGAATGAGTTAAGTGTAAAAGAACAAAAGGAAGAGAGTAACAAAGAAGAAGATATTGACCCGCGTTGGGAAAAATTAAAGAAACTATTAACGGATAAATAATATAGTAAAATGGCACATCCTAAGAGAAAAACCTCGAAAACAAGAAGAGATAAGAGAAGAACACATTACAAAGCTACTGTAGCTCAAATCGCTACATGTCCTATTACAGGTGAGGCGCATTTATACCACAGAGCTTACTGGCATGAAGGTAAAATGTACTACAGAGGGCAAGTTGTTATCGATAAATCTGAAGCGGTTGCTTAATACGTTTTTGTAAATTATACTAGAACTCTCACATAGTGAGAGTTTTTTTTGTTGATTATAATTTTCGTTTTTTAGGAAAATATAGACAAATTCGTTACGTTTTTTTTTGTAATTTTCGGGTCTTTTAAAAATTTTTCAAATTAATCGTAATTTGAAAAGAAAATAATAGAATATAATGAATACAATCACAGCCGCCATTACCGCTGTTGGAGCTTATGTTCCTGACTTCGTTCTTTCGAACCAAGTATTAGAAACAATGGTTGATACCAATGATGAGTGGATTACCGCTCGAACAGGAATTAAAGAAAGAAGAATTCTTAAAGATGCTGATAAAGGTACATCTTACCTTGCTATACAAGCAGCAAAGGATTTAATTGCAAAAGCAAATATTGATCCGCTTGAGATTGATATGATTATAATGGCAACTGCGACACCAGATATGATGGTGGCTTCTACAGGAGTATTTGTTGCAACAGAAATTGGAGCCACAAATGCATTTGCATACGATTTGCAAGCGGCATGTTCAAGTTTCTTATACGGAATGTCTACAGCTGCAGCATATGTTCAGTCTGGACGTTACAAAAAAGTACTTTTAATTGGTGCCGATAAAATGTCATCTATTGTAGATTATACTGATAGAGCAACTTGTATTATTTTTGGAGATGGAGCTGGAGCAGTTCTTTTCGAACCAAATTATGAAGGTTTAGGTTTGCAGGATGAGTATTTAAGAAGTGATGGTGTAGGACGTGACTTCCTTAAAATACCTGCAGGAGGTTCTTTGATTCCACCTTCTGAAGATACTGTAAAAAACAGACAGCACAATATTATGCAAGACGGTAAAACTGTTTTCAAATATGCTGTAACTAATATGGCAGATGCTAGTGAATTGATTTTACAGAGAAATAACTTAACAAATCAAGATGTTGACTGGTTAGTGCCACACCAAGCTAATAAACGTATTATTGATGCTACTGCAGGAAGATTAGAATTGGAAGATTCTAAAGTTTTAGTAAACATCGAGAAATACGGAAATACTACTTCTGGAACTTTACCATTAGTATTGGCTGATTTTGAAAATAAGCTTAAAAAGGGAGATAACATTATCTTTGCCGCTTTTGGTGGTGGATTCACTTGGGGATCTATCTATTTAAAATGGGCTTACGATAAAAAATAAATTAAAACTAAAAACGAATCATTATGGATTTAAAAGAAATTCAAAACCTAATCAAATTTGTTGCAAATTCGGGCGTTGCAGAAGTGAAGTTAGAAATGGATGATGTAAAAATCACGATCAGAACAACTTTAGAAACAAATGTAACTGAAGCAACTTACGTACAGCAATTACCTGCTCAGGCAGCTTTACCTCAAGCGGCAGTTCCACAAGTTACGGCTCCAACAGTTGTAAGTGTAACTCCAGAAGCGCCAGCTGCTAACGATTCTAAATATATTACTATAAAATCTCCAATTATTGGAACATTCTATAGAAAACCATCCCCAGACAAACCAGTTTTCACAGAAGTTGGAAGCACTGTTTCTAAAGGAGATGTTCTTTGTGTAATTGAAGCAATGAAATTATTCAACGAAATCGAATCTGAAGTTTCTGGTAAAATTGTAAAAATTCTTGTAGACGATATGTCTCCAGTAGAATTTGATCAACCTTTATTCTTAGTAGATCCATCATAAATAAATTTAGATTTTAGATTTTAGATTTTAGAATGGTTCATAATATAAGTTTTGTTAATCATCTAAAATTATCTAATTATCAAATTGTCTAATTATCTAATTAAAATAAGATGTTTAAAAAAATATTAATTGCGAATAGAGGAGAAATTGCACTACGTGTAATTCGTACATGTAAGGAAATGGGAATCAAAACTGTTGCAGTTTACTCTACAGCCGATGCAGAAAGTTTACATGTTAAATTTGCTGATGAAGCGGTTTGTATTGGCCCTCCTCCGAGTAACTTATCGTATTTGAAAATGTCAAATATCATTGCTGCTGCAGAAATTACAAATGCAGATGCAATACATCCAGGTTATGGATTTCTTTCTGAGAATGCTAAGTTCTCAAAAATTTGTCAAGAGCACGGAATTAAATTTATCGGTGCTGCTCCAGAAATGATCGACCGAATGGGAGATAAAGCTTCTGCTAAAGCTACAATGAAAGCAGCAGGAGTACCTTGCGTGCCAGGTTCAGATGGATTGTTAGAGTCTTACGAACATGCACAAAAAATAGCTAAAGAAATTGGTTACCCAGTTATGATGAAAGCTACTGCAGGTGGTGGTGGAAAAGGAATGCGTGCAATCTGGAAAGAAGAAGAGCTTTTAAAAGCTTGGGAAAGTGCACGTCAAGAAGCTGCTGCAGCATTTGGAAATGACGGAATGTACATGGAGAAACTTATTGAAGAGCCACGTCATATCGAAATTCAAGTTGTTGGAGATTCTTACGGAAAAGCATGTCACCTTTCTGAAAGAGACTGCTCGGTACAGCGTCGTCACCAAAAACTGACTGAAGAAACACCTTCGCCTTTCATGACAGACGACCTTCGAGCAAGAATGGGAGAAGCTGCTGTAAAGGCTGCTGAATTCATTAAATACGAAGGAGCTGGAACTGTAGAGTTTTTAGTGGACAAACACAGAAACTTCTATTTCATGGAAATGAATACTCGTATCCAGGTTGAGCACCCAATCACAGAACAAGTTATTGATTATGATTTGATCCGTGAGCAAATTATGGTTGCTGCTGGAATTCCAATTTCTGGTAAAAATTATCTTCCACAATTACATGCTATTGAAGTTCGTATTAATGCTGAAGATCCTTACAACGATTTTCGTCCTTCACCAGGAAAAATTACTACGCTTCATATGCCAGGAGGACATGGAGTTCGTTTAGATACTCACGTATATTCAGGATATAGCATTCCGCCAAACTACGATTCTATGATTGCTAAGTTAATTACAACTGCGCAGTCTCGTGAAGAAGCTATCAGCAAAATGCGTAGAGCTTTGGATGAATTCGTAATCGAGGGTGTGAAAACTACAATACCTTTCCACAGACAATTAATGGATGATCCAAAATATATTGCAGGAGATTACACAACTGCATTTATGGATACATTTAAAATGAATAGTCCAGAATAATTATAAAGGCTTCCAAATTTGGAAGCCTTTTTTTCTTTATAAACCTTTTTAAATTCAGATATTCAAATTCCAAAATTGGAAACCTAAACTTTGGAATTTGGAATTTGATTTATTAAAATTTTTCTAAAGGTTACACTAAAAGTGTTTACTTATTACACATCTTTTTTCTCATTTACACACCTTTCTCCTTTTGTCTTTTTTTGCTATATTTGATGTAAAGTCTTTTAATACAGGTTTTTACGATCTTTGGCACGGCTATTTTCTTTTACGGCATAATAATTTCATTACTTAAAGCGTAAACAACTATTAATTTAAATATATACGTTATGAAAAATTTATTTTTATCAGCCGCAATTGTTTTAGGAAGTTTAACTTCATTTGCTTCAACTACTCCAATTACTCCAATTACCAATACAAATGTAAAAGTGGTTTCTATAGCAGACGATTATACTGAAATCAAATTAGAAGAATTACCAGCTGCTATTAAAGAATCTTTGAAAAAAGCATATCCAGAAGCAGTAATTACTAAAGCATATAAAAACGAAAAAGAACAGTATAAACTTGACGTAACTGTTGGCGACAAAGTAGGAAACTTATTTGCTAATGCAGATGGAACTTGGATTACACAATAATCTAAAAATCAGGTTTTGTGAAAATCAGGATCAAGAATACTAAGATCAAATTAACTATATTAAAAAACAACTATCATGAAAAATTTATTTTTATCAGCCGCAATCGTTTTGGGAGGTTTAACATCATTTGCTTCAACTTCGCCAATTTCAAATACAATCGTAAAAACAATCTCTATCCAAGATGATTATACAGAGATTAAATTGGAAGAAGTTCCAGCAGCAATAACAGATGCTCTTAAAAAAGCGTATCCAGATGCTGTGCTTTCTAAAGCATTTAAAAACACAAAATCTGAATACAAGCTTGAAGTAACTGTTGGAGATAAATCAGGGAACCTTTTTGCTAACGCAGATGGAACTTGGATTAAAAAATAATTAAGTCTAACCCTTAAAAGCTATTACTATGAAAAAGTTAATCTTATCGGCAGCAATTGTTTTAGGCAGTTTGTCGATGAACGCAGAAACCCCTGTTGCAACCAATTTAATGGTGCAGGCAGTAAATGATCAGGATGGATACAAAGAAGTAGATGGAGTTCCGGCAGCCGTAAAAAAAGGCTTAGATGAAGCTTATCCTGGTGTAGTGCTTGAGAAAGCATGGGTAAATGATAAAAAGGAGTACAAAATTGAGATAACCGTTCGAGGTGAAAAATCGATCGTTTACACAGACGCTTCTGGTAACATTCTTAAAAAATAATTTAAACCACTAAATATTATGAAAAAGTTAATCTTATCAGCAGCGATTGTTTTAGGAAGTTTTACAGTAAATGCTACGGTTCTTCCAGCAGTTTCGATTTCTCAATCAGTATTCGTTCAAAGTGAATTTACTGAAGTGTCTATAGATGCCGTTCCGGCCGCTGTAAAGTCTACACTTGAAAAATCTTTCCCGAATACTAAGCTAGAAAAAGCTTATAAAAACGAGAAAAATGAGTACAAACTTGAGATTTCAAGTGGAGAAAAGAAGTATACAATTTTTACAGATGCTTCTGGAAATATCATTAAGAAATAATTAAAATCAGCATCATGAAAAAACTAATCTTATCAGCAATAGTGATTCTAGGAACTATGTCAATGCATGCAAATGTATTGCCTGTTTCTCAAGACACTAAAGCAACTGTAGCCATTCAGTTAGAATATACAGAGGTTACGGTAGATGCTGTGCCTGCACCTGTGAAAACAGCTTTGCAGACAGCTTATCCAGGAGCAAAACTGGATAAAGCATTTGTCAATGACAAAAAAGAGTACAAACTAGAAATATCAGTTGGAGACCAAAAGGCTACTGTTTACTCAGATGTCAATGGTAACTGGTTGAAGATATAATTAGGTGAATTTAGATTTATGTTTTTGGTGAAAAAGAGATTGCATTGTGCAGTCTCTTTTTTTTTACATATTTTACATAATTTTATGAAATAACAAGTTTAATAATATTATTTTAGCAAAAAAGTCCCTAAAAGCAAATGCCGAAGATATTACTGATAGAAGATGATATTGCGTTCTGTAAATTATTAGAGAAATTTCTAATCAAAAAAGCGTATGAAGTAACTACTACTTTCTCTGCGACAGAAGCGCGTGAAGCAGTTAAAAACGAGTCATTCGATTTGATTTTGACCGACCTTCGCTTGCCTGATTCTGATGGTATCGGACTTATGTCTGAATTTAAAATTTCTCACCCACATATTCCGGTTATTTTAATGACAGGATACTCTGATGTAAACACTGCCGTTAAAGCCATAAAAAATGGAGCGGCAGATTATATTTCCAAACCCTTTAATCCAGACGAAGTTCTTCTTGTAATTACTAATGCATTACAAGTGCCAAAAGAGGAAGAAGAACAAGCTCCTATAAAAGAAAAAAAGACAGTAAAAAAACAGTCTTCAGCAGGAGAAAATGAATTTGTTAAAGGAATTTCTGTTGCATCCAAAAAACTTCTAGATCACATTCAGCTGGTAAGCCCGACAGATATGTCCGTTTTAATAATTGGTGAAAGCGGAACAGGAAAAGAAATCATTGCTAAAAGCATTCATCAGCAAAGCAGAAGAAAAGACAATAATTTTATTGCGGTAGATTGTGGAGCCATTCCAAAAGAATTAGCGGCAAGCGAATTTTTTGGACATTTAAAAGGATCTTTTACTGGAGCAATCAATGATAAAAAAGGATATTTTGAAGCTGCAAATGGCGGAACTTTATTTTTGGACGAAATAGGAAATCTTTCGTACGAAAATCAAATCCAGTTGTTAAGAGCGCTTCAAGAGAGAAAAATTAAACCGGTAGGAAGCAATAAAGAAATAAACGTCGATATACGCATTATTACGGCCACAAATGAAGATTTGCGTGAGGCAGTAAAAAACGGCGATTTTAGAGAAGATTTATACCATAGAATCAATGAATTTTCAATTCAGTCACCATCTTTAAAAGATCGAGGCGAAGATTTAATGGTTTTTGCAGATTATTTCTTAGAAAAAGCCAATCAGCAATTGCATAAAGAGGTCATTGGGTTTTCTCCGGAAGTGGTTTCTATTTTTCAGAACTACTCTTGGCCAGGAAATTTACGAGAATTGCAAAACTGTGTAAAACGTGCAACTCTTTTAACTCGTGGTGATTTTATCGAAAGTGATGTACTTCCAGCAGAATTCTTCCAGATTCAAAATCAGCCAGCTTCAACTGCTGAAGTTTTCTCATTGTCTGAAAACGAAAAAGAAACTATTATTAGCGCCTTGTCAAAAACGCAAAATAATAAATCTGAAGCAGCAAAACTGCTTAAAATTACCAGAAAAACACTTTACAATAAATTGAAACAATATAATATTGAATAAAAAAAGCAGTCTTTTTAGACTGCTTTTTTATTGCTTTAAATCTCTTGTTTTAATTCTTTAAAAAGAACTTCTATTTTTTCGGATAAATCTGCGTACGTCGCTTTTATATCGATTGTATTTAAATCTTCTTTTTCTAGATTTTTTAAAAGTTCGCCAATCTCATTTGCTTGAATTTGCTTGAACATGGGAGCAATACGATGCGCAATAGATTTTATTTCATCATGATTTTTCTCTTGAACTGCGGCTTTTAAAAAGCCTAAATTTTCGATCGATGTTTCTATAAAAGATTTCAGAACTTCTTTCAAAGCCGATTCATCCTGACCTAGGAAATCTTTCAAAGTTTCTAAAGAATATATTTGAGAAGCATTTTCGTTTGCATTCTCAGTAGATTCAGTTATTGGAATTTCTTCATGATCTAAAATATGTTGAATCGTTTCCAGTAAAATTTTTGGCGAGTAAGGTTTCTTTATAACGGTAGTGAAACCAGCATTTTTATAAACTGAAAGATCCAAATCGGTGCGGCCAGTCAATGCAATAACAGGTTGATTTTTGAAAATGGTATCTGGAAGTTCACGAAGTTTTTCTAAAAATAGAAATCCGTCTATTTCTGGCATTTGAATATCGGTAATGATAAAGTCAAAAGGCGTGGTCTGAAGCGTTGCTAAAGCTTTTGCAGGATTAGTAAAAGAATAAACCTTATGTTGTTCTTGTTTTAAAACCCCGCTTGTTAGATTCAAAAGATTAATATCGTCATCAACAACAATAAAAGTTTGTGTCTTAATGCTTTTTGACGGCTTAGGTTTTAGTTCGGTTGCAGTAAAGTTTTGGCTATTGTCAAATAGTAAAGGCAGTTTAATAATGAATGTGCTTCCTTTTCCAAAAATACTTTCCAAAATTAAATTACCACCCAAAATAGAAATGATCTTCTGACAAATAGATAACCCTAAACCAGTTCCGCCATATTTCTTTTCAATGTTTTCATTCGCTTGGGCAAATTCTTCAAAAACTAATTTCTGATTTGCTTTTTCAATTCCGATTCCAGTATCTTGAATTGAAATGGTGAAAAACTGATCGTCATTTAGGTAAGCGGCAATTCGAATATAGCCTTCCTCGGTAAATTTATAAGCATTTCCGATAATGTTGGTCAAGATTTGTTTTAAACGAAATGGATCACCTACAATACGTTTCTGAAATTGTTCGTCCACATTGATAATAAGATCAATCTCCTTTTGCTTGTAAACCGTTTGAATATTTCTGGCCACATCCTCAATAACTTCTGGTAACGAAAATGGAACTTTTTCTATAGAAATTTTTCCTGCTTCGATCTGCGAAAAATCGAGTAAATCCTGAACCAATTGCGTAATATATTCAGACGAGTTTTTAATGTTTTTAATAAAATAGGATTGCTTCGTATTGATGTCTGAATTTCCTAAAAGTTCAGAATAGCCCACTATGGTGCTCAAAGGCGTTTTTAAATCGTGACTCACTGTCGAGATTAATTGTTCACGGCTTTTCAACAGATTTTTGGTTTTGAAATTCGCGATTTCGAGCTGTTTTTTATACAATTGAGATTTAGAATAATCGCTTACAATTAGAATCGAGAAAAACACTGTCAGTAACAAACCAATAACTGCCGAAGCCGTTACAATTTCGTTGACTCTTTTTAATGATTTCTCTTTTAATGAATTGTTTTTGATCGAATTGATGATGATTTCTCGCTCAATAATGCGAAGGATTTTTCTAAGTTGATCCGAAATTGCAATTTCATTCTGAAGCAGTTTATTTTCTTCAAAATTCAAAGATTCTTTTTTCTTTTCTGCTTTTATTTTTACAGAACTCAAGAGCTTTTTAGAATTGGCCAAAATAGAATCAGAAGCTTTTTTGCTAAGTGTATTGGTGCTGTCGTCTGGAATGTTCGAATTTAAATAATCAACATATTGCTGTAAAACACTTCGCTGATAGCTACCCAACTGATTTGGGTTTTTAGTAAAATCCTGAAGTTCGAGTTTTCTTAAATTAAACTCCATTTTTGTGATTTCATCAATAGCATTATTTACAGAAGTTTCATCGTCTGCTTTATTCTTGATTTCTCTTAACTGTTTAATGTTTTCTGTTTTTTCAGACAAAAAATAAGTTACGCTATCTAGAAGTGTTTTCTGGTATTCGGTAGTAACAACTTGTTTTAAAGTATCGATACGTTTGCGAAGAGAATCAGTTTCGATTAGATAATTTTTAAAATCTTTTTCGGAGTTGTTCTGAATCGTTTGCCTTGCCAAACTTTCGGTTTTATAAACATTAGAATACAATCTGCTGACTCTGATGATTTTGTTTTTTTCTAATGCAATCTTGTCTTCCAGTTTGTTGTAAACTACATTTTCAGAATAAAGAAACCATCCAACTGTAACAACCAAAGCCAATAATGCAACATAGCTGAATAAAACTTTGATTGCGGTGTAGCTTCTTTTTGTTTCCATATTTTTGTTTGAAAGATTTGAGGGAATTCGATCCCGAAGCCTCGGGATTAAAACATTGCAATTTATCTAAAAAAATCTATTTTACGAAGAGTAAATTTACCCATTATGTTATATAATTGTAAGGTCTGCAAAGAAAAACAGGCGTAGATTGTGTAAATCTACGCCTGTTTTTTAATTTGTAGTCGATCTTAAATCTCTTTAATAAAATTACTTAAGTCTTCAATAATTAATTTTAATTTTGATAATTCTTCTTTTGAGTTATTTTTTAATGGCAAAAGCTCAAATGAAAAATACTGATTAGAGTCGTAGAAATATTCAAAGTAAATTTTTAGATTATCTTTTTGAAATGAAAAGGATTTTGTCCAGCTTGTTATTTCTTCTTCACATTTTAAATCAGGTTGAATTACTTCATCTATTATTTTTGAAAACTGATCAAAGGTTAATTTATTTGCATCAAAAATAAAAACAGTTCGTCCTTTCCAATATTCAATTTGATAGTTCATGATTTTTTAGAACAGAATATTTAAAGCGTTTCATCTAACCATTTGAAGAATTCGCCTTGCCAAACTTGAGCGTTCTGAGGTTTTAAAACCCAGTGATTTTCATCTGGGAAATAAACAAATCTACTTTTGATTCCTCTTAATTGAGCAGCTTGGAAAGCTTCTTGTCCCTGCCCGATTGGCACACGGAAATCTTTTCCTCCTTGGAAAATCAAAATTGGTTTGTTCCAATTCTGAACTAGAGTTGCAGGGTTAAAAGTTGTATAAGCCTTTTGTGCTACAGCATTGTCTTTTTCCCAATATGGCCCACCAAAATCCCAATTGTTAAAGAAAACTTCCTCAGTAGTTCCTAACATTGAAACAGTATTGAAAACTCCATCATGAGCAATAAATGTTTTGAAACGATTTTTGTGGATTCCTGCTAAATAAAATACAGAATATCCTCCGTAACTAGCTCCAACGCAACCTAAACGACTTTTGTCAACATAACTTTCTTTTGCCACATCGTCAATCGCAGAAAGATAATCGTCCATAACTTGTCCGCCCCAATCTTTACTGATTTGTTCATTCCACTCAACTCCATGTCCTGGCATTCCACGACGGTTTGGCGCAACAACAACATAGCCTTTTGCAGCCATTAAAGAGAAATTCCAACGGAAAGAATACGATTGTGTCAACGGGCTTTGTGGTCCGCCTTGACAGAATAATAAAGTTGGATATTTTTTAGAAGCATCAAAATTTGGAGGAAGAATTACCCAAACCAGCATCTTTTTACCATCGGTTGTTGTAACGTAACGTTTTTCTGTTTTGCTTAACACTAAAGTTTTATAAGTATCTGTATTTACATTTGAGATTTGTTTCCAAGTATTTTTCTTTAAGTTGAAAGAATAAATCTCACATGCGTGATTCATATCAGTTCTTGTAACAATGATCTCATCGCCAGCAAAACCAACTAAGTCATTTACGTCAAAATCTCCATTAGTCAATTGACGAACATTGATCGCGATTTTAGTTAAACCAGGAAAATTAACAGAGAAAAGTTGTTTTGTTCCGTCAATTGGAGCTACAAAGAAAACTGTTTTTCCGTCTTTACTCCAGATAAAATTGTCTACAGTTCCGTCCCAGTTTGCAGTTAAGTTGGTTTTGATTCCTTTAAACTCGACAATAATGTCGTTTTTATCAGACTCATAACCGTCACGTTTCATTTGTAGCCAAGACAAATTTCCTGTTGGCGAAAATTGTGGAGCTGTATCGTAACCTAAATTACCTTCAGTTTTATTCGTTGTTTTTTGAGTCTCTAAATTGTACTCATAAATATCTGTGTTAGTAGAAATTGCATAAGCAGTTCCTGCCTTTTTCTTGCATACATAAAAAATGCTTTTGCTGTCTGGAGACCAGATGTAATCTTCGTCACCACCAAAAGGTTTTTGCGGAGAATCGAAAGTTTCACCTTTCAAGATGTCGATTCCTTTTGCCCCGTCTTTGTTTTCTTTATAAAAAACGTGATTAAACTTTCCTTCGTTCCAAGTATCCCAGTGGCGGTAATCTAATCCGTCATAAATTTGAGCGTCAGATTTGTCAAGACTTGGATAGAAATCTTTACCTAATACTTTATCGATTTTTACTTCTTCATTGTAAACGACAAATTTTCCGTCAGGAGAAATGTTTTTGTCTTTTAAAACGTCTTTAGTGTCTTTAATTTCAGTGGCATTACCTCCGTTTACTGGAATAATGTAAAGTTTAGAAGTCGATTTGTTATCGGCTACAGAAGGTGTTGAAACCTTGTAAACAATATTTTTTTCATCTTTAGAAAGGCCAAGTGGAGTTACTCGTCCTAATTTCCATAACAATTCCGGAGACATTACATTCTGTCCGATAGCATTTAAACTCATCATTATTAAGGTTGTTACTACTACTTTTTTCATAATCAAATTATTCTTTTTTTTGTGGTGCTAAAAATACAACATTTAAATTCCAAATCCCAAAAAATGTTAAAATTCCAAGTTGTAATCGTGAGTGAAGTCTAAGGGTTTACCCGTAATGTGGCTTCGACTTCTCTTAGTCTGACAGTTCGAGTAAAATTGTAATCAATGGGTTTGGAATTTGGAATTTCATTTAGTTTTGGATTTTAAAAAATTGTAATTTAACCCAAGATTGGAATTTGGTCCCGAAGTCTCGGGATATAATATTAGACTTTATTAAAATGATGGAATTAAGCTATTGGGAACTCAAAAATTGGTTTGCAAATATTGATTATACAATTGTAGGAAGCGGAATCGTAGGTTTACATACTGCATTACGCTTACGCGAAAGATTTCCTGCTGCAAAAATTCTGGTTCTTGAACGCGGAATGCTGCCTCAAGGAGCAAGTACCAAAAATGCTGGTTTTGCCTGTTTCGGAAGTCTGTCTGAAATTATGGATGACTTAAAAACACATTCAGAAGAAGATGTTGTGGCACTTATAGAAAAACGATGGAAAGGTTTGCTGCTGCTTCGAAAAAGATTAGGAGACGCAGCAATCGATTTTAAACCTTACGGCGGATATGAATTATTTTTGAAAGAAGATGAATTTGGATTTAATGAATGTATTTCTAAAATTCCGTTTATCAATGAAATTTTAAAACCACTTTTTAAAGCGGATGTTTTTTCAAAAGAAGTAGACCGTTTTGGATTTGGAAATAGTAACGAGTATTTAATTTTTAATCCATTTGAAGGACAGATCGATACTGGAAATATGATGCAAGAATTGCTGAAGCAAGCTATTTCAGCAGATATTTTAATTTTAAATCAGCAAACGGTAAAATCGTATATCGATGCAGGAAATCATGTCGAAGTTGTAGTAAACGATTTTAGTTTTAAAACCAAAAAATTGCTTTTTGCCACCAACGGCTTTGCGGGCGAATTAACAAAAGGTGCAGTAAAACCGGCGAGAGCGCAAGTGCTTATTACAGAGCCCATTCGCAATTTAGACATCAAAGGGACGTTTCATTTAGATCGAGGTTATTATTATTTCAGAAATATTAATGACCGTATTTTATTAGGCGGAGGACGAAATCTTGATTTTGAGGGAGAAACCACAACTGAATTTGGACAAACGAAAATTATTCAAAATAGATTGGAAGATTTACTGAAAAATGTAATTTTACCAAATCAGGATTTTCAGATTGCGCACCGATGGAGTGGGATCATGGGAATCGGAAATAGTAAGAATCCTGTCGTAACCCAACTTTCTGAGAATGTATTCTGTGGAGTACGTTTAGGCGGAATGGGTGTGGCGATAGGAAGTTTAATAGGAACAGAATTAGCAGATTTAATATAATGGCAGCAACCAAAAAACCGGCACCAAAAACAACTACAAACAAACCAAAACCTAAAACTTCAGCTTCAAAAAAATCGAATCGTTCTTTTGGAGAAAAAGTAAAATGGTTTTTTATCAAAGCCGCTTTATGGTTTTTTGGAATTTCAATAGGATCGGTTGTGTTTTTTAAATATGTTCCTGTGCCCTTTACGCCATTAATGCTTATTCGTGCGATCGAAAATAAAATGGCAGGAAAAGAAGTTTATTTTGACCACGACTGGGAACCGATTGAAAAAATATCAATGAATTTGCAAAAAGCAGTTATTGCGAGCGAAGATGGAACTTTTTTAACTCACAATGGTTTCGATTTTAAAGCTCTTCAAAAAGCCTATAAGAGTAACGAACGCGGACGTCGAATTCGAGGCGGAAGCACGATTTCGCAGCAAACGGCCAAAAATGTCTTTTTATGGCAAGGAAAAAGTTATTTCCGTAAAGGTCTAGAAGCGTATTTTACGATTTTGATTGAAATTATTTGGGGCAAAGAGCGCATCATGGAAGTTTATTTAAACAGTATCGAAATGGGTGACGGAGTTTATGGCGCTTACGCAGCCACAGAACATTGGTACAGACGAGATGCTTCGAGTTTAACGCCAATGCAGGCAGCAGGAATTGCCGCGATTCTGCCTAATCCAAGAAAATTTAAAGCTACAGGATCTTCTAGTTATATCAATAGAAGAAAAGAACGAATTGTACGTGAGATGCGTTACGTCGGAAAAATCAATTATAATGGAAAAGAAGAAAAGAAGAAGTAAAAAATCGCTTTTTGCTTTTCTAATATTGACCGTAACGCTCACTTTTGGACAAGGAAAAACTATAGAAATAGGTTTTATATCTGATAACGATTTATACACATCGTCTAAATATGACATGTATTATACCAACGGTTTGGAGCTTTTTTATCGTTTTTTATCAAAAAATGACAATCCGAAAATAAATAAAGAAATAACCGAATTTAGAATTGGTCAGTACCTTTATAATCCCAGATTTTTAAACAAAGAAGCAGTTACAATAAACGACCGGCCTTTTGCAGGCTATCTTTTTGCAGAAGTGGGAAAAAGCTTTTTCTACCAGAGCGAATCGGTTTTAAAGACTGATTTTCAAATTGGTTTTCTTGGTCCGAATGCTTTGGGTGAAGAATTGCAGAAAGGTTTTCATAAAATAATTGGCTATAAAAAAGTATATGGCTGGGAAAATCAAATTCATAATGCTTTAGGATTTCAGGCTCACGCTATTTACTCAAAAAAAATGTTTCCTTCAAAACATAATGATTTTGTAGATCTTCATTGGCAGTCGGAAGGTAATTTGGGTACTATTTTCTCTGGAGTTTCTACAGGATTTATGGCTCGATTTGGTTTTAAAAGACTAATTCCAATTTACGATTCCAATATGCACGATGCTTCAGTAAGTAAAGAAGCTCAGCCCAATATTAGAGAATTTTATTTCTATGCTGCACCAAGTGTTAATTATCAATTTTATGATGCCACGATCGAAGGCAGTATGTTTAACGATACAAGTCCGATTACGTTCGATTTGGAACCGCTCCGTTTTAATGCCGAAGCGGGTTTAAAGTACCGACACAACAACTTTAATATGTCGTATTCTTTCCTATATCGTGGAAGAGAATTGAATGATCCAGGAATTGATACTAATTCGGGATATTTTTATGGATCTATAAGAATGGGGTTTTTGTTGCGTTAAGAATTTCTGGCACAAAGGCGCTAAGACGCAAAGATTTCTTAATAGAATAAAATTGTAAAAGTTATGTGGAATTATTTTTTCTTGTTCGTCTTTTTTGTCCTTTATGCTTTTATGAGCTATAAATTGGGAGCATTTTTGATTCCAAACTTTGTTATGGGATTTGTTTTGTTACTATTCTTGACCTATTTTTATTACAAACATACTGATAGGGGATTGATTCTGATTTCTATGGTTAATCTGTTCTTGTATGCCCCTTTATTCTTTTCGTCAGTATTCATTTATTTTGATAAAGAAAATGAAAAAAGAACTTACTACATATTTCCTATTCTTGTATCTATTTTATTAATGATTGTACAAAAGCAGACTATGAATTATGATGAGGCTTTTTGGGGTATGTACATGCCAATTGCTGGGGCATTTTTTCCTTTGTATTTTTTGAAGTATTATATAAAATATATAAAAGAGGAGGTTTAATATTGAGTGATAAACTGTAGCAGTTTTTTGCTAATAAGTTGGGGAGACGCAAAAGTTTTCTTTAGCTCATGTTTGATTAAGGATTTACTTTGATGATTCTTGAATTTCATCATATTCGAGTTCGCATGCAGCAATACGGTTTTTAATTTCTTCCATTGTATAAATATAATTTTTGTAGTTGGAATTTGGAATTTGGAATTTGGAATTTGGAATTTTTATCTATTAATGACGATTATCGCATTGAATAGTAATTTCTTCATTTGATTTGTCGATTACAGAAATACTCGGACACCCAAAAGAAAAATATTCGAAACCAAAAACGACTTCAGGTTTGTTTTTAAAAAGTTTTCCTGTCCATTGATCAATAGAATCTTCTCCATTTTCATAATTTAATGGAGAAGGAGATGTTCCTTCGCTTTGGCTGAAAAGCTTTTCGATTATAACATCTTTGGTTTTAGAATCAACGACCAAAAGACGTCTGCCATAAATTATTTTATTGCTGTCTAGATAGTCTTGTAAAAAATACTCATAGCTATCGGTTTTGTAAAAATACGTATTGCCTGTTATTGTGTTCTTTAGCAAAGCACGTGCGTCATTTTTCAATGCTTTTGATGGATAATCTTTTTTTGCAATTTTTTTCCAAGAAATCGGCTTCAAACGTTCTTTCGAAAACGGATTTTCTTTGCCTACATATACCAAAGCATCTCTGTAATATTCACTAAATCCGTTTAAATATTTTTTGCTGATTTCAAAACCAATCATAAAATCATAATTGTGATACGGCCAATCTTCTTCAGAAGAATATCCGTTTAACAGTGCAGCGGTTTTCAGATTTTTTACCGCAAAAGAAACCAGTTTGTTTTTAGTATAATCGTAAACAAACAATGAATCGGTTTCGGAGATATTGGTTTTAGACAAAAATCTTTTTCTGTAGTTTTTATCAAATGTAAAATATTGCGCATTGTATTTTCCCATTTTTTCTATGTTGGGCAAAACGAGTGTATCTTTTTCGTCGTTAATAGGATAAATATCCGAAAGAGAAACAAAAGCAACATCGCTGCTGTCTTTTGGCATAACGTTAAATAGATAAATGCTTTCTTTTCTTGAAGTTTCTTCAGTTTGCAATGTGTCATTTTCAGTTTCTGCATGTTCCGTTACTTCAGGAAGTTTAGCCGTTGTAGTGTTTTCTTTTTTATTGCAGGCCGATAATAGAATTAAAAAAGGGATTGATATTAGTAATGATTTTGTTGTCATTTTATAGGTATAGATCTTACTTAATTTTTTGCTGTACACGAAAATACTTTATTAATTTTTAAATTGAAACTTAGATGGTTTAAGTAGTTCTAAAATTAATTGTTTTTTATTGCAGTAATACTTCCTGTGTTTTTATTAAAAGTAATAGTTTTATTTGGTCCGCCATAAAAGAGTGTCAAAGTCAGCGTGCTATCGGTTTCACTTTTAAAAAGAATATCTTTTGCAGTTCTAATTTTGATTTCCAAATTATCATTCATAAGTTGGGGATCGGTGCATTTGATAATTCGTTTTTCAAATAATCCTTTTTTCTCAATTACTTCAAGCCAAGGATGAACCATCACGCTATAGCCAACAATCTGGGCTCTGTAATTTTCATTAAGGTCTTTATTTTGGTATAAACCTAAAGATGTACTTGAAAGCAATAAAGCATAAAACGGTAGCATCATGGCAATAATGCTGAGTGCAAATGTTACTATTATTGCTGCCAAAAAGAGTTTTGCCAAGAGTTTTTTCCAAAAGAGGATAATGATTGCAAAACTGCTTATCAGCCAGAGCCATGATAAAACTACATCACTGTAATATCCGCTAAGACTAATTTCTTTAAAATAATAGAAAAGACAGTCTAGGACAAAAAGAGCGCTGATCATGAAATAAATTCGCAATATTATTTTTTTACTTTGACTCATAATTTTCTTGAAATATAGTTTAAAGTAAATATTGTAACAACAGATAAAATTGAAATAGGAAGGAAGGAAAATTCAAGAGTATACATTATTTCTTCTTTAAAAAGATAAGTGCTCCAAGAAGATTCTCGATCTACAAAAATGATGTAATTCCAGAAAAACCAAACAGAAATTAGGATTAGTAATTGAAGTATAACTTTTAGAGTACTGTTTTTAATGAATGAAAGAGCCAGAAAAACTATGGATAAGAAAACAGTAGAAAATAAAGTCATTAAATAAGCATCGTCAAAAAAAGAGCAATCCAAACAAGCACTTGATGGTTTGTCAGAGAAACTGCCCATTGCCCAATAGATTTCTATTAAAGTAAAAACGAAAAATAAAACTGCAATTATAAGGGGTTTCTTTATGAATGAGAATATTTTATGTTTTAAAGTTTGATTCATTTTGAAAGGCTTATACAATTATTATCAATATCTTCTTTTGAAGATTTTTAGATACACAAAAATAGGAAACAGTTTTGAAGAAATATTTTTTAAAGTTTTATTGTATCAGAATAAATTTTATTTGTTAGTAAAAACAGTTAACTGTTTGATAACATGAAAGATAATTTTAATTATTTACTTTTAATTAAAAATTAGAACTATGGATATTAATTGGAGTTTAATAGCGATTGTAGCAATATTGGTAATTATTCTTGTTGTGCTAACAATCAGAAAAAATCAGCGAGAAAAAAAGAAATTGGAAAATTTGCTCAATAATGATTTTAAAAAAGCTGAAAAAGATAGAGTTGATGCAGATGATTCTGCTAATGAGAAATAAGAAAAAATCGAAAAAAAGACTGCAAAAAATAAGATAATTATCTGATTAGTGTGATGAGATAAATGGTATATTAGTGCTCTAAATAATCGATCAATATGCAGAAAAAACTACTTAAATTACTACTGGTTTTTGCCATTTTATTTCAATTTACAATGACTAGCTGTTCTTCAGATGAACCACCTGTAGAACCAGAAGTTGTAATTCCTGTAGAACCAAAACCTGTAGATCCCGTAAAGCCCAAACCTGTTCTTCCTAAGTCAGAAATGATGAAGCCTGCTATTGTAAATATTAGTTCTTCTAAAACTTCAAAAAGTAGTGAAACTCGAAAACGACTAATACGATCTACTAAGTTTGCCCAAAATTACATGGGTAAAATTTATCAATACTATCTTGATAGAGATGCCGGTATATATAAAGATCTGCCTTCAGAAAATTTATATGATACGGTAGAAACAGCTCTAAATAAAAATACAGAAAGAGATTACGAACTTATATATAAGTATAATAATTTAGGACAGCTTACTAAAATTGAAGCAGCTAAAGTATATACAAACAATGGTAATACTAATACGCCAGAAAGCTTTAGTTTTACATATAATGAAAACGGTTCTTTAAATGAAATGATTTCGTCCTATGCATTTGGAAGCAGTTACACCTATAACGATAAAGGTTTAATTGATAAACGAATTGAAAAAGACGGTTTTGTAAGTTATAAGTATTTTTATGATGAACAAGATAGGATTAGCGATGTTTATTTTTACATTCATGATGTTTTACAAATGAATTATAAATATACTTATCCAGATGATACAAGCTATATTAAAAGCTGGTATGCTGTTAATGAAGATCAAACTGGAACTTTGACTAGTTATGTAGTATATACATTTGATCGTAATAAAGCTGGGGTTTATAATAAAGAACCGTATTATAGATTGGATAATCAATATCTTCATGTCACAAAAATTGCTGCAAAAATTTTATCTAATGGGATTTGGCAGTCACAATTTGAAGCAGTACCGAAATATTTCTATGATGAGGAGGGCTACTTAATAAAGTATGATGCCGCTGGATTTAATTATACAACCGATATTACTGTTTTTGAATATGAGTAAGATGAGATTTTTATAATCTAAATAAATTAAAAACCCTTGTAAAACAAAATTTACAAGGGTTTTTCGTTTGTGGTGGAGAATACCGGATTCGAACCGGTCGCCTCTACGCTGCCAGCGTAGCGCTCTAGCCAAATGAGCTAATCCCCCAAAGCGTTAGCAAATAAAGTTAAATAATTCTCAAAAAACAAATTTCGCTGAGTTTCTGGAGTATTATTTTTCAAAAGCGTAACTTTACTTTTAAATCTGTTTTTTATGAGTTTAGAAAATGTAAACGGAAGTTTAGAAACTTCTTTTCAAAATACAATTACAACCGTTCAATTTGGTCATCCTGCGAGTAATTCTTTTCCGCGACAATTATTAGATCGTCTTACCTCGGAAATAAATGCATTAAGCCGAAATGAAAACGTTTCGGTTATTATTTTAAAAAGTGAAGGCACAAAAACGTTTTGCTCTGGAGCTTCTTTTGATGAGCTTTTGAAAGTAGAAAATGAGGAGCAGGGCGTAGAATTCTTTTCGGGTTTTGCTCATTTATTGAATGCCATGCGAAATTGTAATAAAATTATAATCGGACGTGTACAGGGAAAAGCAGTGGGTGGCGGTGTAGGAATTATTTCGGCCTGCGATTATGTTTTTGCGACTCCGTATAGTGATATAAAACTTTCGGAACTAGCGATCGGAATTGGTCCTTTTGTAATTGAACCTGCAGTTTCAAGAAAAATAGGAAAAACAGCAATGACCCAAATGACATTGGCGGCACATGAATGGAAATCGGCAGATTGGGCTTTTGAAAAAGGACTTTTTTCGGTTTTATGCGAAGCTGAAAAACTGGATGCTGAGGTTGAAAGTTTTGCGACAAAATTAAGTGCTTATAACCCTGAAGCTTTATACGAAATGAAAAAGATTATTTGGGAAGGAACAGAACAATGGGAATCTCTTTTGTTTGAGCGTGCTGCGATTACGGGTAAGCTCGTTTTGTCTGATTTCACTAAAAACGCTTTGCTACAGTTTAAAAAATAAGGTATGATATAAGTCATTGGTTTTAGACAAATAGGAACATAGTTTTGTAAAATGTTTTAAAATCAATTTTTCACTTTATAAATTATTGAACATGACTATTATTTCATTAATGCAAAAGGTCGACATTGCAGAGAAAATTAAAGATGCTCCAGACAGCGGTTATCAGATTGGCGTTGTAATCGGATCTTTTATTCCGTTTCTAGTTTTGGGCGGAATTGCTTTGTGGATGTATACTCGTGCTAAAAAAAGAGCTAAAAACGGCAATTAATTTGTAAATTTGCAAGCTTAAAATTAAACATCGATGAGTAATATCAGAATTACAAAACAATTTAGTTTCGAAACCGGTCACGCTTTGTACGGTTATGACGGAAAATGCAAGAACGTTCACGGACACAGTTATAAATTATCGGTAACGGTTATTGGCTCGCCAATTACAGATCGATCGAATGTAAAGTTCGGAATGGTAATTGACTTTTCTGACCTAAAGAAAATTGTAAAAGAAGAAATCGTCGATCAATTTGACCATGCAACTGTTTTTAATCAGACAACTCCGCATATCGAATTGGCAAATGAATTGAAAAACCGCGGACATCATGTTATTTTGGTAGATTATCAGCCAACAAGCGAAAACATGGTGGTAGATTTTGCTGAAAGAATCGTGGCAAGACTTCCAAAAGGAATTTCTCTTTTCTCTCTTAAGCTTCAAGAAACAGAATCGTCGTTTGCAGAATGGTACGCTTCTGATAATTTGTAAAAAGATTAATTTTCAATTTTTTAAATTCCAAATTCCAAACTCTTTGACTTCGCTCATATAGATAAAGTCTAAAATTCTAAGAAGTCTAGTAATCTAAAAATCTAAATGAAAAAAATATATTTTGCTTCAGATCAGCATTTTGGTGCGCCTACTCCAGAATTGAGTTTACCGCGCGAAAAGAAATTCGTGGCCTGGCTTGATGAGGTTAAAGAAGATGCAGAAGCGATTTTTTTACTTGGAGATTTATTTGATTTTTGGTTTGAATATAAAACGGTTGTTCCAAAGGGATTTGTTCGAATTTTAGGCAAACTGGCAGAAATTCGCGACAGCGGAATTCCGATTTATTTTTTCGTCGGAAATCATGATTTATGGATGAACGATTATTTTGAAACCGAATTGAATATTCCGGTTTATCATGATAATAAAGAATTTACTTTTAACGGAAAAACGTTCCTAATTGGCCACGGAGATGGAAAAGGTCCTGGTGATAAAGGTTATAAAAGAATGAAAAAAGTCTTTACGAATCCGTTTTCAAAATGGCTTTTCCGTTGGTTGCATCCAGATGTTGGCGTTAGTTTGGCTCAATATTTATCAGTTAAAAATAAATTGATTTCTGGTGACGAAGATGTGAAGTTTTTGGGTGAAGAAAACGAATGGCTGGTTTTATACGCCAAACGAAAACTAGAAACCAAACATTACAACTATTTTATCTTCGGACACCGTCATTTACCAATGATTATTCCGGTTGGGGAAAATTCCGAATATGTCAATCTTGGAGATTGGATCGGCTATTTTACTTATGGTGTTTTTGATGGTGAGAAATTCGAGCTTAAAAAATTTGAGAAATAGTTTAAGTTAGTCGAAAGTCAAAAGTCAAAAGTCGAAAGCAAAAGGGCAAATTAATACGGTAAAAATCAATCAAAAGGCATTGTGGAAATTTTAACGCAAAATTTTTATTTTGCGTTTGTTGGATAGATTCCGATTTTATGCGTTCGCAGAATATATTCTGAAAGTTGTTTACTGTTTGAAAGCTGAAATTTAATTGCTCCAGACGCTTTTTTAGGCATATGGCATTCTACACAATTGCTAGCCAATAACTTCTCAGGCATAGTTTTTAAAGTAGTTTCTTTATGTTTTAAACCTTGGTGACAGCTCATACAAATTTTAGAATAGGAAGCCAAGTTTTTAGAAGCATTTTCATGTGGATTATGGCAGGTAATGCAATCCATTTTATCGCTTTTCATGAAACATTTGCTTTGCGCCATTAATCGATACTGATTGCCGTGTACATCAAAATTTGTTGTGTCATTAATGCTTTTGGTTTCGCGAAAGAACTCCGATAAATTATCTCCAGGTTTAAATTCAAAACGGGATTTTAATTTCATACCATCGTTTCCTGCGTGGCATAAAGCGCAGGCGTCAAGTTTTTGCTGCCTGTTTAAGGTTTTAAAACTGGTAATGCTATTGGCCACTTTTACGTTTGGATTCTTTAAATGAAATTCAACGTGTTTTTTAGCTGGGCCGTGGCATCGTTCGCAATCAATTCCGTAAACTATAGTTTTTTTATTTATTATGTCTTCAACATCCATCGACATAAAGTTTTTATTTGCAGAACTTTGATCTACCGTTCGTGAGCTAATATTAGAACTATGGCAAGAGTAGCAATCTTTTACCACCATACGGTCAAAATAAGGCTTATCAGCAGGAAAACCTGGACTTGTTGCCCAATTGTTTATAGAATGATAAAAAGAAACTGGGAGCTCGTACGTATTATTGTCTTTCCAGTAAACTGAAGTTTGAGCATGTTTGGTTCCAAACACAATTTCAAATTTGTATTTAGCTGTTTCTTTACCGTTTTTATATACAACTTGATACAAGCTGTCTCCACGTTTTTCCATGACCAATTTGGTCTCTTTATCGTAAATGAAAGTATGATTTTTAGAATCGAAATCACCCGAAACATTTCCTAAAATAGCGGGGGAGGTTGCTTTAAAGTGCGAACTTTGAAATGCCATTTCAGATTGTACCTTATGACATTGTATGCAACTTTCTGAACCGGCATAATCAGTTCCGCGCGGATCAATATATTCCTCTGATTTGTTATTGCAACTGGCGAAAAGAATTGCCAGAACGGTTATGGTAAGTAGAAATAGAGCTTTTTTCATTGCTGTAAATATACTTTTTTTTGAATGGAATCAAAATATATTTCAATAATGAAAAAAAGACGTTAAAATATTTAGAATGCTTCTTAATTCATGCCAACTCCGTAAACATATTCATCTAGTTCAATTTTAAATAAAGAACCTTCGACCAAATCTTTAATCGATTTCAATTCGGTCATGTTTACAGCTAAATCTATGGAGTTACAAGGTGTTTTCAATAAAAATTTATGGCAAGAATATTTCATTTCGCACGCTTCGCAACAAGAGTTTTCAATCATGCTATCTTCAATTAAATCACAGAAAAGATTCAATTCTTGAACTGTAAAATAAAAGCCAGTTTCTTTAAAAACCAATTGCACTTTGTCTGAAATCGTAGTATTGTGATCTTTCCAGTAAAAAGCTATTCCAAAGTTATTATGATATATTTGTTCAATTTCTCTCATCGTAAATCCTTTTATTTCAACAAATATAAATATTATTTATATTAATTCTAAATAAAAAAATCATAAAAGTTTGAAAAAATCTTTCTCAACTGAGAACAGTAAAAGTTGGGATTTGCCTCTTGAAATAGTTAGAAATGCTTTAGTTCATGCCCGAACCGTAAATATATTCATTAAGATTAAGTCGAAATAAAGAACCATCAACCAAGTCTTTTATAGAATTTAATTCAACTGGAGATATTTCTAAATCCAACGCAACATAAGGGGTTTTCAATAAAAATTTATCGAAGGCGCGTTTTACACCACTTGAGTCATAATTATAATGATCTGTTACGCAGTCTTCAATTAAATCGTGAAATTCATTTAATTCTTGAACTGAAAAATAGAATCCCATTTGTTTAAAAAGCAACTGGATTTTATCTGATATAATTTGGTTGCCTTCTTTCCAATAAAATGAAATTCCAAAATCGTTTCGGTATATCTGTTCGATATCTTTCATGGCAATTTTTTTAGGCCACAAAGATACGGAGTCTTTGTATTAATACTTGATTAACAAAAGCATAAAAAAAAGCTAAAATCCATTACGACTAATTGATTTTTAGCTGTTTATAAAATGTTTGTGGTTTTGCTTCTTTAGGAAGTTCTATCTCATAATAAAACTATTTTAGCCATTTTTTTAGTTTAGAAAGAAACGCTGTCTGTTGGTCAACAAACAAATAATGCGAGCAATTATCAACGAAAGCAAAGTGATTTTCTCCAGTTATTTCCTTAAGAGAATTTATTTGTGCCGATGAAAAAATGCCATCATTTTTACCGTAAATTCCATAAATAGGAACATCAGCGGTTTTAATTTTCTTTAATATCGGACGAGTATCGATGTTATTTTGTTTTTCGTTTTGATAAAAAACTAACGGTGCATTTTTATTTCGAATGTTGGTTTTATAAAATTCTCCAGCTTCGTAATCGGCGTAAAGCTTTTTGGATTCTACAGTCGGATTTGGCATTTTAAAAAAGCCATTTTCTCCTGCAAGTTCGTAACATCCTTTTCTGTATGCAGCAGAATTTTTATTTAGATTTTCTACAATACTGATTTTCTTCAATTGTTCAGAATTGGTACTGTATTTTTTCTTCAGGGTATTTAAAATATGATCATAAGTTTCTTGCTGAGAAAACAACGCGCCAGCCAAAACCAAAGCACTCACATTTTGCGGATATTTGTTGGTATAAAGCGTAGCAACCAAACCGCCAAAGCTATGAGCTAATATGATCGCTTTCTTTAAGTTATATTTTTTATAAATCGAATTTATATCCTGAGAAGCTTCTTCAAAAGTAAATTTAGCATCAGGATCTGCAGATCTTCCTTCGCCTCTTCGGTCGTAAGCGATTACATAAAAACCTAAATCGGCTAGTTTTTGAGCCGTTGTTCCTTCAAACAAAGTCGCATTGCCACTTGGTCCGCCATGAATAAAAATGATGGTTTTATTCTTTTCGTTTCCGTAGGTTTTGATGTAAAGGTTTTGTCCATTCACAAAAAAAGAACAGACGAAAAAAATTGAAACTAAAATAGATTTCATTTACTCCAATTTATGATGTTCATCCATATCTCTTTTCAGATCCAGATTTCTAAACGTTGGCGATTTCAGTGCAGTAAAAACTACGGTTAAAAGCGTAACACTTCCTCCAAAAACAACAGAAGTAACTGCTCCCATCAATTTGGCCGTTGCGCCACTTTCAAAAGCACCTAATTCATTAGAAGATCCAACAAAAATCGAGTTTACGGCACCAACGCGTCCACGCATATGATCAGGAGTTTTAAGCTGTAGAATTGTCTGACGGATTACTACTGAAATTCCATCAGCCAATCCGCTTAAAAATAAGGCGAAAACAGAAAGCCAGAAATAAGTAGAAAATCCAAACAAAATGATGGATAAACCAAAAACAAAGATGGCAATTAAAAGTTTCTTTCCTGCATTTTCATACAAGGGCACATAAGCAGAAACGAGCATCGTGATAAAAGCACCTACAGCAGGAGCGGCTCTTAAAATTCCGAAACCTTCAGAACCTACTTTCAAGATGTCCTGAGCAAAAACGGGCAATAATGCAACGGCACCTCCAAAAAGGACAGCAATCATATCAAGTGAAAGTGCACCCAAAACAATTTTATTTTTAAATACAAAAGTTATACCCTCCATAAGGCTGTCTTTCATAGATTCTCCCATTTTCGGATTTACAATCGGTTTTTGGCTGATTTGTGATAAGGCAATTAACGAAAGAATTGAAAATCCAAAAACCAAACACATGGACCAGTGAACACCAATCCAATTAATAGAGAACCCAGCTAGTGCAGGTCCCATAACGGCTCCAATCTGCCAAACCGAACTACTCCAAGTTGCAGCATTTGGATATGCTTTTTTAGGAATGATCAATGATAAAAGAGAGAAAATAGTTGGCCCCATAAAGGAACGCACGATTCCGCCAAAAAAGACTAAAGCGTAAATTGAATACAAAATTACATGAGTAGACCAGCCTCCAACTATTTTTGGCCAAGTCAATAAGAAAAGCCCAAAACTAATTACTGAAAATCCTAAAATACACTTTACCAATAAACTTTTCTTTTCTCTTTGATCGACAATATGTCCAGCAAAGAGTGACATTGAAACGGCAGGAATAATTTCCATTAAACCAATAATTCCTAAAGAAAGCGGATTTTTGGTTAAACTATAAACTTCCCATTCAATTACGATAAACTGCATTGACCAGGCAAAAACCATTGCGAAACGCAATAATAAAAATACGTTGAATTCTTTATATCGAAGCGCTTGATAGGGATCGGGCTTATTGGATTTAATTTCTTCCATTTGTTCTAATGTCTTTCAGCATAAGCTGTGTTGTAACAGTTCCGTTCCATTCGTTTTCGGCAATGCAGTATGCCAACTGAAACGGATTTTGATTTTTTACAATATTTATTTTTTTTCCTAATCCGAAACCAATTGCAGCGATTCCGTCAGTCCCGAGGCTTCGGGGTTGTTTGGCAAAAAGCCTTAAATGTTCTTCTTCTGCACCTAAAGTTTTAGCGTAACCTGTATCAATAGCATTTTCAGTCATAAAAACAGGCGTCATATTCTGAGGGCCAAAAGGTTCGAATTGTTTTAAAATTCGAATTAATTTGGGTGTTATATCAGAGAAATTAATTTCGGCGTCGATTTCAATTTCTGGAGTAAGCATTTCGGGTAAAATAGTTTCAGAAACTTGTTTTTCAAAGGCATCTTTAAAAGTTTGATAGTTTTCTGCTTTTAAAGTCATTCCTGCAGCGTACATGTGGCCTCCAAATTGTTCCAAATGTTCGGCGCAGGCATCTAAAGCATTGTAAACATCAAAACCTTTTACAGATCGGGCAGAGGCTGCATATTTGTCGCCGCTTTTAGTAAAAACCAAAGTCGGACGATAATACGTTTCAATCAATCTTGAAGCTACAATTCCGATTACGCCTTTGTGCCAGTCTTCTTGAAAAACGACAGTCGAAAAACGTTCTTCTTCTTTATTCTGTATTATTTGCTGAAAAGCTTCTTTGGTGATTTTTTTATCTAAATCTTTTCGGTCTGCATTGTATTGCTCAATTTCTGAAGCGAATTGCTGTGCTTGTTCAAAATTGAACTCAGTCAATAATTCAACGGCGTGATTTCCGTGTTTAATTCTTCCGGCCGCATTAATTCTTGGCGAAATAATAAAAACAACATCGGTAATATCGAGAACTTTCTTTTTTACCTGATGCGTTAAAGCTTTAATTCCGGGTCTTGGTTCGCTATTAATAACTTTTAATCCGAAATGTGCTAAAACGCGATTTTCTCCCGTAATAGGAACAATATCTGCCGCAATTGCAGTAGCGACCAAATCTAAATACGGAACTAAATCTTCAATTGTTTCATTTCGATTTTGTCCTAAAGCTTGAATCAATTTAAAACCAACTCCACAACCGCACAATTCGTCGTAAGGATAGGAGCAGTCTTCTCTTTTCGGATCAAGAACAGCTACAGCGTCAGGAAGAAATTCTCCAGGACGGTGGTGATCGCAAATAATAAAGTCGATATTTTTTGCTTTCGCGTAAGCGATATGATCGATTGATTTGATTCCGCAGTCTAGAGCGATAATTAAAGAAATTCCGTTATCGTCTGCGTAATCAATTCCTTTATATGAGATGCCGTATCCTTCATCATAACGATCTGGAATATATGTGGCAATGTTTGGATAATGTGATTTTAAATAAGAAGAAACCAAAGAAACTGCTGTCGTTCCGTCGACATCATAATCGCCAAAAACTAAGATGTTTTCCTCGTTTTGAATGGCTTGTTCGATTCGGGCAACAGCCTTATCCATATCCTTCATCAAATACGGATCGTGCAAATGTTCTAATGATGGACGAAAGAAGTTCTTTGCATCTTCGAAAGTTTCAATGCCGCGCTGAATCAAAAGGGTTGCGACAAAATCTTCAACATTTAAAGCCTCTGCTAAATGCTTGATTTTATCTTCAGAAGGTTTTGGTTTTAAAGTCCAACGCATTGTTGATTTTAGATTTTAGAGTGTAGATTTTAGATTGTTGATTTCTGAAATTAAAAATCGTTAATCAAAAATCTTAGATAATTATTTTGCTTCCAAAGCATTTCCTTCAAACTGAATTCCGTCCCAACCTAAGTTGATGAAGTTTCTAATGTTTTGGTGATTGGTTCCGTTTGGATCGCCTAAAACTTCTTCAAAATAAAAAGCGCCAAAGCATGCTAAAGTTTCTTCTTTACTTAAATTCTGCAATTTTGCGAAAGAAAATAATTTACAAGAACCTGAATTTTCTCCAGCTGCGTTATGCTGTGTTCCGTTTTGAAAAGCGGTTGGAGTAAAGTTGTAATTTTCCTCGATTACGGCAATAGTTTCAGGAAATGTGATTTGTGTTGGAGTTTGTTTTACTTTTTCTAAAAAGGCTTGTATGCTCATATTGTTGTGTTTTTTTGGCCACAAATTTCACGAATTTCCACTAATTTAATTCGTGCTAATTCGTGAAATTCGTGGCTATAATTATTCTTCATCCTTAGAAAACTTACTTTTCTTAGGTTCTTTTGTTATTGTTTTTCCGGCAACGACAACGACGATTTCGCCACGCGGTGCTGTTTTCTCAAAATGTGCTAAAACTTCTTTAGCAGTTCCGCGAACATTTTCTTCGTGCATTTTTGATAATTCTCGTGAAACGCAGACTTGTCTATCTTCTCCAAAATATTGTACAAATTCGGCTAAAGTTTTAACGAGTTTATGTGGCGAAACGTATAAAATCATCGTTCTAGTTTCTTCGGCCAAAGCCAAAAAACGAGTTTGACGCCCTTTTTTATCAGGCAGAAATCCTTCAAAAACAAATTTGTCATTTGGAAGTCCGCTATTTACAAGCGCGGGAACAAAAGCAGTTGCGCCAGGAAGACATTCCACTTCAATTTTATTTTCGACACAAGCACGAGTCAATAAAAATCCTGGATCTGAAATTGCCGGAGTTCCTGCGTCTGAAATTAAAGCAATAGTTTCGCCAGCTTTCAAACGTGTAATTAAGTTTTCAGTAGTTTTGTGTTCGTTATGCATATGATGGCTGTGCATGTGCGTGCCAATTTCAAAATGCTTCAAGAGTTTTCCGCTTGTTCTTGTATCTTCCGCCAAAATCAAATCGACTTCTTTTAAAACCCGAATGGCTCTAAAAGTCATGTCTTCAAGATTGCCAATTGGCGTTGGAACGATATATAATTTTGACATAGTTTTTTATTCGTGAAATGTAAAATGTGAGATGTGAAAATGTCTTTAAGAGAATTTTTTCTCGATAATTCCCATAAAACGCTCTGCGTAATCGTCTTTTCCTTCCCAATTATTATAATCTGGTTTTACCATATTTTCGATAAACTCTCTTGCTTCGCTATAAGAATCAAAAGTCATTAATTGGTTTAAAACACGGCTGTAATCTTCTGTACTGTTGCCAAAAAGATTTTTGGTAAAAGCAATTCTGTCATTCAAATCGATATGAAAACCTCTTGCCAACTTCTCATTTAAGCTTACCGATTTTGGCTGTACAGGAGTTTCTAGAATAGCCGTTTCTATTTTTTTCTCTTCCTTCTTTTCTTCTTTAAAATCGCTAATTGAAGGAGTTTTAACTGGCGGAACAGCTTCAAAGCTATCTACTTTTACAAATTGTGCATCGGCGTAATTAATACCAAAATCTTCAAATAAAATTGTTGGCTGCGCAGTAGTCTCGGTTTTTGGCTCTTCTTTGATTTCTTCCTTAATCTCTTCTTTTATCGCCTCGGTTTCTAATTCGAAAGCAGGTTTAAAATCTGGAATTGGGTTTAATTCATTCACAGTCGTAAACGAAAGTTCTTCAACAGGATTTTTAGTTTCTTCGATCTCAATTTCGGGTTCAATTACTTTTTCAGAAACTGGTTCTGCAGTTTCCTCAATAATTGGTGTTTCAATTTCTGCAGCAATTGGTTCAACAGTTTCTTCGATTACTGGTTCTTCTGTTTCAATAATTGGTTCAGCAGCCTCAACAATTTCTGCTGGTTTTTCTTCTGAAATTTCAGGTTCATAAGATTCTTCAAGTGCAATAACTTTTTCTTCCGCTGGAGCTTCAAGTTCAATTATGGCAGGAATCGTATCTTCTTCTTTATCGAAAATCGTTTCTAATTCTGAAACAATATCACTTTGCCCAATTGTTGGTTTTGCGGCGTCAAAGTTCTCTTCGACAAATTTTAATACCGCTAATTTCTCGTATAATTTCTGAGTTTCAAGATACAATTGATTGATATCGGATTTGTTTTTAAGTTTTAAAATTCGATGTGCAATGCTAATTAAATCAGCTTCCAATTTTTTTTTCATAACTGTTGAAAATTATAGTGAATAAGGTATTTTAGTGTATTTGATGTCTGAATGTCTCTATTCTCAAGGAAATTCAAAAGATAATTTTTTATTTCTGTTAATAAGCTTTCGCGAATTTAAGGTTTGATAAAAATTTTCTACTTTTGAAAAAATGTAAAACAGCACATTTTTACATCAATTTATTGCCAGTACAAAGTAATAAAAACTATTCATTTTTAAAGGTAGAAAAATACAAAATGTTTCTCGAAAATACAGTAAATCACAAAGAACAATTTGGTTGGATTGAAGTTATTTGTGGATCAATGTTTTCGGGTAAAACCGAAGAGCTGATCCGAAGATTAAAGCGCGCCCAATTTGCCAAACAAAGAGTCGAAATTTTTAAACCCGCTATTGATACCCGTTATCATGACGAAATGGTCGTGTCTCACGATGCCAACGAAATTCGTTCAACGCCAGTTCCTGCGGCGGCTAATATTTTAATTTTGGCACAAGGCTGTGATGTGATTGGTATTGACGAAGCTCAGTTTTTTGATGACGAAATTATTACCGTATGTAACGATTTGGCTAATCAAGGAATCCGTGTAATTGTGGCTGGATTGGATATGGATTTTAAAGGAAATCCGTTTGGACCAATGCCAGGACTTATGGCAACTGCCGAATATGTAACGAAAGTTCATGCGGTTTGCACCAGAACTGGTAACTTAGCAAATTATAGTTTTAGAAAAACCGCTAATGATAAATTGGTAATGCTTGGCGAAACTGAAGAATACGAGCCACTTAGCCGTGCAGCGTATTTTAACGCCATGAAAAAAAATCAGGAAAAATAGATTTATTTTCCTTGTATAAGCCTTAATAAAACACTACAAAATATGAGAAAATCGACTGGTTTATTGTTAATACTAATTGGAATTGCAGTTGCTTTGGTGGCTTATTTTCAGTTTTATCTTGGTGAAAAGGAAGATGAAGTAAATACTGAAGTTAAAGAACTAGTTGCGAAATACAATAAAAGCTGTCCGTTAAATATTCAGGAAGGAATTCGTTTAGACAGTGTCACTTTGCCTCAAGAAAGAACAGTTCAATATAATTTAACCTTGCTGAAGGTAGTTAAAGAAACTGCAGAAATCAGCGTAATTCAGGAAGAAATTAGAAAAAGTCTTTTAAGTACGGCAAAAGCAAACCCTGGACTGCAGGTTTTTAGAGAAAACGATTATTCTTTGGTGTACAGTTACTCTGATAAAAAGAAAGTGTTTTTGTTTACTGTGAAGATACTGCCAGATCAATATAAATAATTTAGCGTTTTAGAAACATATTAAACCCGACAGGTTTTAAAACCTGTCGGGTTTGCTATTTGCTATAAAAAGTTAATTTCTTAATGTTTAATGGTGGAAAAATAAAAACCTAAATTTTCTTTCTCATTCTCGCCACTGGAATATCCAACTGTTCACGATATTTTGCAATAGTCCTTCTCGCAATAGGATACCCTTTTTCTTTTAAGATTTCGGCCAATTGATCGTCTGGAAGCGGTTTTCTCTTATCTTCTTCTTCAATGGTGTTTTGAAGAATTTTTTTGATCTCTAAAGTTGAAACATCCTCTCCTTGATCATTTTTCATGGCTTCAGAGAAAAATTCCTTAATCAGTTTTGTTCCATATGGCGTTTCAACATATTTGCTGTTGGCTACACGCGAAATTGTAGAAATATCCAAACCAACCATATCTGCAATGTCTTTTAAGATCATTGGTTTTAGTTTCGTTTCATCGCCGTCTAAGAAATATTCTTCTTGATAATGCATAATCGCATTCATGGTTACAAAAAGTGTTTCCTGACGTTGTCTGATGGCATCGATAAACCATTTAGCAGAATCCAGTTTTTGTTTGATAAACTGAACGGCATCTTTCTGCGCAGTCGATTTATCACGGGATTCTTTGTACGTCTGCATCATTTCCTGATAATCTTTAGAAACGTGCAGAGAAGGAGCATTTCTTCCGTTTAGGGTCAGTTCTAATTCGCCATCTACAATTCTGATGGCAAAATCGGGAACAATGTTTTCTGTAACTTTATTGTTTCCCGTAAAAGAACCACCTGGTTTTGGGTTCAAACGTTCAATTTCGTGAATTGCTTTTTTAAGCTGTTCGTTAGAAATACTGTATTTCTGTAATAATTTATCGTAATGTTTCTTCGTAAAAGCATCAAACTGATTTTCGATAATGTCAATCGCTAAATCAACATATTCAGTTGGAGTTTTATGTTTTAGCTGAAGAAGTAGACATTCCTGCAAATCACGTGCTCCAACACCAGAAGGTTCAAGCTCATGAATTACCGTCATCATTTTCTCGACCATTGCTTCATCAGTATAAATTCCCTGAGTGAAAGCCATGTCGTCTACAATATCTGGAATACTTCTACGGATGTAACCCATATCATCAATACTTCCAACAAGGAATTCAGCGATTTCGCGTTCTTCATCATTCAAAATAAAAGTATTCAACTGATTGATTAAGTCCTGATGAAAACTGATGGGAGCCGCAAAAGGCGTTTCGCGTTCTTCATCGTCACTGTAATTGTTTACCTGAGTTTTGTAATCAGGCATATCGTCGTCGCTTAGATATTCGTCAATATTAATGTCATCTGCTTCGATTCTGTCAGATTCAGCATCATCATAATCGTCGTAGTCTTCATTAGCATATTCATCAGCTTCGTAATCGTCTTCTTTACCAGCTTCCAGAGCTGGATTTTCGTTCATTTCTTCTAATAAACGCTGTTCAAAAGCTTGCGTAGGCAATTGAATTAACTTCATCAGCTGAATTTGCTGTGGAGATAATTTTTGGGATAATTTTAAATTTAAAAATTGCTTTAGCATAATAAGGCACTACTTTTTTTAGCCACTAAGACGCGAAGGCGCAAAGTTTTTATTTTTAATTGCCTCTAAGGCTTTTATTTGATTTTTTTAAAATACTCTTTTCGTGTTTATAAATCTTCTGATACCGCTTTTGATTAATGGCACATTAAAATTAATTAAGTAACCTAAATCTTTGTTTAGTAATTTTAACTGACTTATAATTTGCGCTTCCCAAACTGGATTTATTTGTTCTACTGCTTTTATTTCTATTATTATAGAATCTTCGATTAATAAATCTAATCTTAATCCTTCGCTAAATTCAATTCCATCATAAACAATCGGAATATCAACTTGGCGTTTTACATCAAGACCAACCTTAGTAATTTCGTGCGCCAAACAAACTTCATAGACTCTTTCTAATAATCCGGGTCCAAGTTGTTTGTGAACTTTAAAAGCTGCGTTTACAATTATTTTTCCAATTTCTTCCGTTCTTTCAGAGAGCATAATATTTTGTATTTGCCACGAAGACGCTAAGATGCAAAGATTGTTTTTTTTAAGGCTCAAGTCCTTAAAAAACATAAATAATACTTTTTGAATTTGTGTCTTCGTGGTATTATTTTAATTTTTTGAGTCTTAAATCAGTTTTAAAAATAAAACTTAGTGTCTTTGTGCCTTCGTGGCAAATCCGTTTCTATTAAAATTCCGCGCTGCCCGGAGTTCTTGGGAAAGGAATTACGTCTCTAATGTTTGTCATTCCTGTAACAAACAATACCAAACGCTCAAATCCTAAACCAAAACCTGCGTGAGTTGCAGAACCAAATCTTCTGGTGTCTAAGTACCAGTATAATTCTTCTTTATCAATTCCAAGTTTTTCCATTTTCTCAACCAGAACATCGTAACGTTCTTCTCTTTCAGAACCACCAACGATTTCTCCAATTCCAGGGAAAAGGATATCCATTGCACGAACTGTTTCTCTTCCTGGTTCAGTGTTGTCGTTTAAACGCATGTAAAACGCTTTAATGTTTGCTGGGTAATCGTATAAAATTACTGGACATTTAAAGTGTTTTTCAACTAGGAAACGTTCGTGTTCTGATTGTAAATCAGCTCCCCATTCGTTAATTAAGTATTGGAATTTCTTCTTTTTATTTGGAGTTGAATCTCTTAAAATGTCAATTGCCTCAGTATAAGAAACACGTTTGAAGTTGTTTTCTAAAACGAAGTTCAGTTTATCTAACAAAGCCATTTCGCTTCTTTCTGCTTGCGGTTTAGATTTTTCTTCTTCAAGAAGTCTTCCTTCCAAGAATTTCAAATCATCTTTACAATTGTCTAAAGCATATTTAATTACGTACTGAATAAAATCTTCAGCCAAATCCATGTTGTCGTCAAGGTCGTTGAAAGCAACTTCTGGCTCAATCATCCAAAATTCTGCCAAGTGACGAGAAGTGTTTGAGTTTTCTGCTCTAAACGTTGGTCCAAAAGTATAAATCTGACCCAAAGCCATTGCAAAAGTTTCGCCTTCTAATTGTCCAGAAACCGTTAAGTTGGTATGTTTTCCAAAGAAATCTTTTTTGAAATCAATGTTTCCTTCTTCATTTTTTGGAAGATTATCCAATGGTAAAGATGTTACTTGAAACATTTCTCCAGCACCCTCAGCATCAGCTCCAGTGATAATTGGCGTATTTACATACACAAAACCTTTATCCTGAAAATATTTGTGAACTGCATAAGACAATACAGAACGTACACGCATAATTGCTCCAAAAGCATTTGTACGTACACGCAAGTGAGCATTTTCACGTAAAAACTCCAAAGAGTGTTTTTTGGGCTGCATTGGGAATTTCTCAGCATCAGAATCTCCAAGGATTTCAAGTTTGTTCACTTGAATTTCATATTTCTGACCTGCACCTTTACTTTCAACCAAAGTTCCAATTACAGAAACTGCTGCTCCAGTAGTGATTCTTTTTAAAGTCTCTTCTGGTGTATTTTCAAAATCAACAACACATTGAATATTATTAATTGTAGAACCGTCATTTAAAGCGATGAACTGATTATTTCTAAAAGTTCTCACCCAACCTTTTGCATTCACTTCCTGTAACGTCGTCGTACTGTTTAATAAGTCTCTAACTTTTGTGTGTTTCATTTTTATATATAATTGATATTAAATAATATTCGTTTTGAACAACTGCAAATATAATCGATAATAATTAATTTCAGAAGTTGAATTTTGTATAGGCTTGTTTTATCCCCATTTTTGTCATTTCGACCAAGGAGAAATCCCACTAGTAATTCCCGCAATTAAGAAAATATTAATTGATCTTTTGCTTCCTTAGGAATTTGGTCTTTGTCTTCTATTTTTTCGTAAATGCTTAATGCTTTCTTTTTCATTTTGTCATCTTTCTTTTCTTCGGAGACCTTTAAAAGTGAAAGAGAGTAATAAACTTTAAAATTGAAATCTTTTTTATAAGAAGAATAAACTTTATCTAAGTTTTCCAAGGCTTCATTATGCTTATTGTTCATTGAAAGTAAAATTCCTTTTAAGTAAAATACATCATCCTTTAATTTTGGATTTATGATTTTATATTTTTCAACAGCAATATTTATATTTTCTAATCCTTTTTCGTAATCTCCTATAATAGGCGAAGTAAGTGCAAATCCGAAATAGCCCTCAGGACTTTCTGGAAATAGTTTAATTATTTCTGTATATTTTTTTCTAGCGATTTTAATCGTTTTCTCGTTGCCATATCTTAAGCATTCTGCCGCTAAGTTGGTTTTAAATTCAATCGATTTATTGTAAGAGCTATCAGCAGCGATATAAAGTGCCAACGCATTTTTGTCATTTAGCAATCTTAGTGTGTATCCTGCAAAAAATAAAGCATCGCAAAATGTTGTGTCTTTTTTATATGCATCAAAAAAAATAGATGACGTAATCTTAAGATATTTTTTATTTAAAGACTTGTTTAGATAAAGAATTTCAACCCCATTATTGAAAATTTTCATTGCTTCAGGATTTTCAGATTTGCAGTATAAATTTTTACCCTCAAAATAGTTTTGAGAGAATGTTAAGTTTATACTCAATATAAGAATTACCAATATTATCCTTTTCATACTGATTGACTTTTGTATTCGTTTGAATTTATACGCCACGAATTCACGAATAATTTGTTTTTTATTCGTGAATTCGTGGCGTATATATTTTAGATTGTCAAGAAGAATTACTTCTCCAAACTTTCCAATTCCTCTTTCTTAGTTTTCTTTTTCTCAAAAGTCAAAACCAACGATGGTAAAACCACCAAGTTAGCAAACATCGCAAAAACCAAAGTACAAGAAATTAATCCTCCTAAAGCAATTGTTCCGCTGAAACTTGATAGAGTAAAAGTTGCAAAACCTAAAATTAAAACGATAGAAGTATAGAAAGTACTTACTCCAGTTTCTCTTAAAGCGCTGAAAACAGATTTTTTTACTTTTCCTTTATTTTGAATCAGCTCATCTTTGTATTTCGCCATAAACTGAATGGCATTATCAACTGAGATTCCGAATGCGATACTGAATACCAAAATTGTTGAAGGTTTTAACGGAATGCCAAAATACCCCATTAATCCAGAAGTAATACAAAGCGGTAAAATATTCGTGATTAAAGAAGCTGCGACCATTTTGAAAGATCTGAACAGATACAACATCAAAATTGCAATTGTTAAGATTGCAAAAAGCAATGATTCAATTAAGTTATGTGCCAGATAAGTCGTTCCTTTTTGGAAAACCAATGCTTTTCCAGTAATGGTAACTTCGTAACGGTCTTTAGGGAAAATCTCATCAATTTTTTTGCGTAATTTTCCTTCTACTTTTGCCATTTCATCTGTTCCGATATCTTTCATGAAAGTGGTAATTCGCGCGTATTGTCCAGTCGAATCAACATAGGCTTTCATTAAATTTTCTTTGCTATTTTTGGTTGCATTTTTAGCATAACCCAAAATAAAAGTCTGTTCCTGAGAAGTTGGCAATTGGTAATATTCAGGATTTCCGTTATAAAAAGCCTGTTTTGCATATTTAACCAAGTTTACGACCGAAACAGGCTTTGCGAGTTCAGGAATTTCAGAAATGGTATTTTGTAATTCGTCCATTTTACGAATTGTCGCCGGTTTCATAACACCCTTTTTCTTTTTGGTGTCAATCATGATTTCCAGAGGCATTACACCGTTGAATTCTTTTTCGTAAAATAAAATATCTTTAAAGAAAGAGGCGCTTTTTGGCATTTCGCCGATCAAACTTCCCGAAACTTTCATTTGTCTAACTCCATTCAAACTTACCAGAAATAGAACAGCGTAAATGCAATAAACAATTGTCTTTTTGCCTTTAACGATAGTTGTAACTGTACTTAAAAGCGTCGAAATATAAGTTTTGTCTAAATGATATAAATGTTTTGCTTTTGGCAATGGCATAAAACTGTAAATAATCGGCACGATAAAAAGCGTCAAAGTATAAACAGAAAGTACGTTGATAGAAGTGACCAATCCGAACTCAAAAAGAAGTTCGTTTCCTGTAATCATCAACGTTGCAAAACCTATGGCGGCAGTTAAATTGGTCATGAAAGTCGAATGTCCAATTTTAGAAATAACACGCTGTAAAGCTTTTGCCTGATTGTTATGAATTTTAATTTCCTGCTGGTATTTGTTGATCAGGAAAATACAGTTTGTAATTCCGATTACGATAATCAGTGGCGGAATAATAGCCGTTAAAATCGTGATTTTATATCCGAACAATCCAAGAGTTCCAAATGACCATGTTACCCCGACAATTAAAATACAAACCGAAATAAACGTAGCTCTAAAGGAACGGAAAAAGAAAAAGAAAATCAGAGAAACGGTCAATAAAGACGCTCCAATGAAAAGTCCAATTTCGCCTTTCATATTATCCGCATTGATCGTACGGATGTACGGCATTCCTGAAACTTTAAGATCGATTCCAGTTTCTTTTTCGAATTTATTGATTTTCGGAACTAAATCTTTTAAGATAAATACCTTTCTTTCGGCTGTATTTACCAGCGCTTTATTCATATAAATGGCAGAACGAACGCTTCCGCTTTCTTTATTAAACAAGAGTCCTTCGTAAAATGGTAGATTGTGAAACAAATCATATTGGACACTTTTTAAATAAGCTGCATCAAGTACTTTGCTTTCGTCAATAAATGGCGCTAGAACAAATTTTTGGTTTATAGTGTCTTTTTCAAGTTTCTTTAGATCATTTAAAGAAATTACTAAATCAACTTCTTTTGCTTTTTTCAAACCGTTCATTAATTCGGTCCAAGCCGCATAATTTTTTGGTGTAAAGAATTTAGAATCTTTGAAACCAATAACGATTAGGTTTCCTTCTTCACCAAACTTATCGAGGAATTTTTGATAATCTTTATTTGCAATATGATCTTTTGGAAGCAAATTGGCTTCGGTATAAGTCATAGAAAGATTCTTCCACTGATAACCAAAGAAAATAGTTAAAGCAGAAAGTATAACCAGAATCGTAATTCGGTTTTTAAGTATGATTCGGGCTAGCTTTTCCCAAAATCCAACTTGGATAGCGTTTTTCATAAAATCTTTAAAAATGGATGCAAATGTAGTGAAAAGTGCTCGAAATCATAAATATTCGATTCTATTTTACTTTATGTTAACACAAGATGCAGGATTTTTAAAAAGAGCATTATTTACTTGCTTTTTGCCAATTAGTCGTTAGCTTTTGCCATATTTGCAATTAGTTTTACAGTAAAAAATACTGTTATTGTAATTTTGCACTAAAAAATAGATCAGCAACAATGCAACAAAATAATACTACAACTTTTATTTTTCTAACTATTCTTTTGCTTTTAATTGTTATTATTTGCTTTATGATTTATCAATTAAAGCAAACTAAGAAAGCAAAAGAAGATGCTGAAAAAAGTTTTTATGCTTTAGAATCTAAGGTAAACGATTTGCAGTTGGAGAATTTAGAATCCAAACTAAATCCGCACTTGTTTAAGAATATCTTAAATTCAATTCAATCGCATGCTTATCAAACCTATTTTGCTCTGGATAAATTGGCCAATGTTCTGGATTATATTTTATACGAAAGCAAAAAGAAATTTGTAACGGCCAAAGAAGAAATAGATTTTGCATTGAATCTAATCGAAATCAACAAAATCAAAATCAGTCCGCTTTTTGAACTTAAGGTTAAAACCAATATCAATCAAGAAGACAAATTATATGATCAGCCTTTGCTGGCGCCTTTAATTTCGATTGATTTAATTGAAAATGCATTCAAACATGCCGATCTTCAAAGCGCAGATGCTTTTATTTCGGTAGTTTTTGAATTTAAAAACAATGCTTTTTTTATGACGGTTTCCAATAAAATCTCCGATAAAAAAGTACTGAAAAAAGAACGAAGCGGTTTTGGGCATACAACGCTCGAACACCGTCTTCGCATTATTTATAAGAATAATTTCAAACTCGATAGGTTTATAGAAAACGATGTTTATATTGCCCATCTAAAAATTGATTTACTTGAATACAAAACTGAAATGCTTGCTTCTGGACGATGAACTTCCAGGATTGACTTACCTAAAAATGCTTTGCGAACAAATTCCAGAATTAGAGATCGTAAAAGCATGTAATGATCCTGAGAAACTCCTGTCTGATTTTTCGAATCTTGATTTTGATCTGCTCATTTCGGATATCGAAATGCCCGGAATTGACGGGTTGCATCTGGCTGAAAAACTGCAAGATAAATTGGTGATTTTTTGTACTGCGTATAAAGAATATGCGGCCGAAGCATTTAATATCGATGCCGTAGACTACATTACAAAACCTGTAAAATTGGAACGTTTGCAAAAAGCAGTCACAAAAGCTTTGGAGCGTTTTGAAAAATCAAATTCAGATAAAAAATTCATTCAGCTCAATACAGACAAAGGAAAAACGCTGTTGTATTTTAATAAAATTCAATATATAAAAACTGCGGCAAGTGATAGTCGTGACAAAACGGTTCTGCTTACCGATGGAAGTTTTTTGAATTTGAAAAATGTAAAATTTGATACCCTTTTAAACGAATTACCAGATGCTGATTTCTGTCGAGTTAATAAAAAAGAAATCGTGGCGGTAAAAGCAATTAAATTCTTTAATCATAACGAAATTGTGTTGCACCATGTTGAAGAAAATGGTAAAAACACTACGTTAATCTTAAGCGAAACCTATCGAGCTGATTTTTTGAAAAAGGTAAAGCTCTAAAACTTATTACAATTTTTTCCTGACTTGTTACATGTGATCGAAATTAACAAGTGAATTACTTTTTCACTAAATTCACAGTGCTGATATTTGCGTTAATTAAATCTAAAGAACGAGTTTATGAATAACATTAAGAACTCTCTATTCTACGTAACCGTTATTGGTGGTTTTACAGCGCTAATATATTGGGTAATATCAAAAGGCGCTTCATTAGAAGTAGGGCGCAATATTGTAAAGAAAAGTGTTGAAAGTAACCATTGGAAAGACTTTCTTCATTCGATGGTAGAAAATCTGCAGCATCCTTTGGCTATTTTATTAGCGCAGATTGTTACCATTATTTTAGTTGCCCGTTTGTTTGGATGGTTTTTTAGAAAAATCGGACAGCCTTCGGTAATTGGTGAAATGATTGCGGGAATTGTATTAGGACCGTCTCTTGTAGGAATGTATTTTCCAGAGTTTTCGGCAGCTTTATTTCCAAAAGAATCTTTAGGTAATCTACAGTTTTTAAGCCAAATCGGTTTAATCCTTTTTATGTTTGTTATCGGAATGGAGCTGGATTTAAAAGTACTGAAAAACAAAGCGCATGATGCAGTTGTAATCAGTCACGCCAGTATTGTAATTCCGTTTGCTTTAGGTTTATCGTTAGCATTTTTTATTTATGAAACCTATGCTCCATTGGGAGTTGAGTTTTCTTCTTTCGGTTTATTTATGGGAATCGCCATGAGTATTACAGCTTTCCCTGTTTTGGCTAGAATAGTTCAAGAGCGTGGCATGCAGAAAACAAAATTAGGAACCATTGCTATTACTTGCGCGGCCGCAGACGATATTACGGCTTGGTGTATTTTGGCGGTTGTTATTGCGATCGTAAAAGCTGGTTCGCTTTCTAGTTCACTTTATGTAATTGGAATGGCGATTTTGTATGTAATTATCATGCTAAAAATCGTTCGCCCGTTCTTAAAAAGAGTAGGAGATTTAAATGCAACGAGAGAAAGTTTAAATAAACCAGTTGTTGCCATTTTCTTTATTACACTTTTAATTTCGGCTTATGCATCTGAGTTAATCGGAATTCATGCTTTGTTCGGTGCTTTTTTGGCTGGAGCGATTATGCCTGAAAACAATAAATTTAGAAACATATTTATCGAAAAAGTTGAAGATGTTGCCATCATTGTTTTATTGCCATTATTTTTCGTGTTCACAGGTTTGCGTACACAAATAGGATTATTGAATGATCCCGAATTATGGAAACTTACTGGTTTGATCATTTTGGTTGCTGTCGTTGGTAAATTCTTCGGAAGTGCTTTGGCAGCGAAATTCATGGGACAAAACTGGAAAGACAGTTTAGCCATCGGCGCCTTAATGAATACAAGAGGTTTAATGGAACTGGTGGTTTTAAATATCGGTTACGATCTTGGTGTATTATCGACAGAAATCTTTACTATGATGGTAATTATGGCATTGGTAACTACTTTTATGACCGGCCCGGCTTTAGATTTTATTGGATTCATTTTTAAAGATAAAATCACAGTCGTTCCGGAGGAAATTGGAACGAAAAGCAAGTACAAGATTTTGCTTTCGTTTGCCACTCCAGAAAAAGGAAAAAAATTACTCAAAATCGCCAACAGTCTTGTTAAAAAACAAACGGATAATTCGGTTGTAACAGCTATGCATATTTCTTTAAGTACAGAAATACATTCTTTCGATGTTAAAGAACATGAGCGTAAAATGATAGGACCTGTGGTAGAAGAATCGCAATTGTTAGATCAAAATTTAGAGAGCTTGTTTAAAGTTTCGAGCGATATTGATTCAGATATTATTGATACGGCAAACCACGGAGAATATGATTTATTATTGGTTGGTTTAGGACAGTCTATTTTTGATGGAACTTTATTGGGGAAAATTCTCGGATTCACAACCAGAATTGTCAATCCAGATCGTTTGATCGATAAATTTACAGGAAAAGAAGGTTTGTTTGAAAACAATCCGTTCGATGAGAGAACACGACATATTATTACTAAAGCAAAAATGCCAGTTGGTATTTTTATCGATAAGGATCTAGAAGAAGTAAACCAGATTTTTATGCCTGTTTTTAGTAAAGAAGATGCTTTTTTAATTGATTATGCTAAAAAGCTGATCAATAATAATGGTTCTCAGATTACAGTTTTGGATGCTGGTGGAGAAGTGAAAAATACGAGAGAAATTCAGGAAACAATTCGTTCTATCGAGCAGATTGCACCAAACCATATCATGATTATGAATGATAGAACACTGAAGAAAGAATTTTTAGAAAGCCAAAATTTGATGATTATAAGTTTAGATAGCTGGAAAAAATTAATAGAATCTCAAAGTATTTGGCTAAATAACTCGCCATCGGTTTTGATTCTTAAACCATAAGTTTTTAAATATCAATTTTTGAAATTCCAAATTCCAATTTTTACTATTGGGATTTGGGATTTTTTTTATTTATGATTTCTCTCACGAAACCTCGGGATCGAAATGAACAAACGTAGCGTAAAAATTGGAATTTAACCCTTTAGAGTCCCAGATCAAGTACATAAGAAATCTTAACCGCGATATTGTCCTCAAACCTTAATAACTGATTTGGTCCATATCTATAGAATCCGCCTAAACCAAAACCTTTAAAAATTCTGTTCAATTCGATTCCTGACTCAAAGTAACCTTTATCCAAAGTTTTATAATCTGGCCCAACATGCTGTTCTGGATTTTCCATACTTCCCCAGGCCATTCTGGTAACTAAAACCAATGATGGGCGAACTTTTTTCATGATTCTAATTCGGTCAAAACCATGCTTAATTTGAAACATTAAATATTGGCTGGAGAAGAATTCGTTAAAATACATAGTTTCAAAAGCATTTCTTCCAGCAAAAGTGATACGCTGAATAACAGTTTCCTTCGTTAAGTTATTCGGAGCCGTGTTGTATAAATGTGTAATAGGAACATCTCCCATTGCATAACCAGCCTGTAAAAGCAAACTTGTTTTCTGGCGGTTTAAATACTGTTTTTCGTATTCGGCTTTAAAATCTATTTTGCTAAAAGTAAAATCATTATCAAAAACATTTGGTAACGACTGTGTGTATTGAAAAGTAAATCTCGGAAACTTTTTATCACTTTCGGTTCTTCCTGTTGGAGTCTGCATATAATTGCTGAAAGGTGCCCACACAATCGAAAGCATTGCTGTGGTCATAATATAATTAGAATACAATTTCCCGTTTAGATTAAAAAGATAATCAAATTTTGGCTCGATATAATTTCGCGAAAGTTCCAAAACGGCTTCGGTTTTCGGAATAAATTTGGTTTGAACATTGGCACGCCATCCTATATACTCATAGAATGTACTAATGTTTATCGGGCGCGGATCGTAAATTTTAAAAACACGTTTATCAACAGAAAAAACGGTACTCGCAATTTCTCGTACATCATCGGTATAATAACCATTAAACCAAGTATTGGTGTATTTGTCTAATAAAACCCCACCTCCAACACTGTATTTAAAAACACCATCTTTTGTTCCGTACGCGGTGTAGCCTTCTAGACGGAAGTTTTTAGACAAACGATCGTTTGTAATTCCGCCTACACCAAGACGAAAACCTTCGTAATTGTTATAACTTATGATTTTTTTCAAATCTAAATCGACAGGGCCAATCGGGTAGAAGCCATTAATGATTTTTCGACCAATTCCTAAGCGTTTTTCGATTCGATTTCGAATGGAAAGACTATCTAGCAGCAAATAGGTTTTTTGGCTTTTTAAATCGAGATTTTCCTTTCGGTAGGCTTCCCAGAAACTTTCGGGTTTTTTGGCCGCATCGTCTTTAATTTCGATATAAAGCGAAGGGTTTTTTATTGGAGTTCCAGTGTTGACACGAATGTCAAAACTATTGCTTTCAGAAAGGAGATAGGTGAAATCTGAAGCCACTTTTTTTCTGGGTTCAAAATTCTCTTCAACATCTCCGTCAAATTGTATCGTACCGCCCAAAATTCGAATATCATCATCGTTCTTGCCTTTAACAATTTTAAAAGTGGTATTGCTTTGAAACCATATTTTCTCTTTCGGAATATATTCAAATTCGTGAATCCCACTGATATCCAAAACACCCTTGATACGCATTACAGCTTTCGCGACAGCAAAATTTTCTTTGTCGATATATAAAACCCCTTCTAATCCAGAGGTTCTGTGTTTTGATTTATTTTTAAAATAGATCATATACGCATCACGACCTTTAATGCTAACAGTGTCTAAGAGTTTATAATTGTAGTTGGAAGGCGCATTTTTCGAAATCGGATTTTCATATTTGGTTTCAAATAATTCGTACTTAGAATCGTAAATCGAAATAGATTGAAGGTTGAAAGCCAGAACTTCATAAATAGGTTGTTTAAAACCTGCGATTTTAGTTCCCAAAACGGTTTCTTTTAGCTTGTGTTCTCCAAACTGATATTGAGAAACTTTCTCGGTCTGAAATAAATGCTGTTTGCTTACAATTTCTTTAAACTTATAATCGGAAGAATCGATGTTGATGATTTTTTTGTTTAAATCTTTATACGCCGCAGCAGTATCGATACGGCCATCAATCGAATCGGGATTAGCAGTAACAATAAGTTTGTTATAGGTTTTATATTCAAAATTATTGAGTTTTTTCTGCGGATCATTTGTGGCTTTATTGGCAATAACTTTTCTAATTATGGTAAGTGCGGGGTTTTCATTCGAAACAACAACTTCTTTTAGGTCATCTGTCTGCTGTAAAAGTGCTATCGAATAAAAGGTTTTATTATTGATTAACGCAATAGTCTTAGTTTGGAAACCTACATAAGAAATCGTAAGCGATGTGGCCGAACTGCTAATTTTAAAAATAAATTTTCCATCAACATCTGTAATGGCGTTATTGCTTTCTGAGGTGGTAAGGGTGGCAAACGGAAGAGGTTTGTTGTTTGAATCGGTTACGATTCCGTTTATTTGAATTTGCGCTTGAAGAGTAAGCGTAAAAAACAAAGTCAAAAAACAAAATAGCTTCATACAGAATGATATAGTTTCAAAAACGAAAAGAATTTAATTTTCGTATGCAAAAATAGCAATAAAAAAATCCGTCTGGTACAATAAACCAAACGGATTTTTTATTTTATCTCAATCTCAAGATTACACCTTCATGATTTCAGCTTCTTTTGCAGCCAATAACTCATCAATTTTTTTGATGTAAGAGTTTGTTAAGTTCTGAACTTCTTCTTCTGCAGATTTGCAGATGTCTTCAGAAGTTCCTTCTTTTTCTAATTTTTTAATGTCAGTATTAGCATCTTTACGAGAGTTACGAATACCAATTTTAGCATCTTCAGCTTCAGCTTTAGCTTGCTTCGCTAAATCGCGACGACGCTCTTCTGTTAATGGCGGTACGCTAATGATGATCATATCTCCATTGTTCATTGGGTTAAAACCAATGTTAGCGATCAAGATTGCTTTTTCAATCGCTTGCAGCATATTTTTTTCAAATGGCTGTAATGTAATTGTTCTAGCGTCTGGAACACTAATTTTAGATACTTGAGAAAGCGGAGTTGCAGATCCGTAATAATCAACAAAAACACCTCCAAGCATAGCTGGAGAAGCTTTCCCTGCACGAATATTAAGAAATTCTTTCTCTAAGTGTGCAATAGTACCATTCATTGATTCCTCAGTACTTTCTAAAATAAAGTCTATTTCTTCAGTCATTTTTTTTAGATTTTTAGATTTTTAGAAGATTAGATTTTTAGACTTTAAAAATGGTTTCTTCTAGTTTACTAACTAATATTATTTTGTTTTTTTAATGGTCTTAATCGTTGTCAAGAATTTAGAAAGCCTTTCTATCTCGAAACTTCGGGAATAAACAATTTAAGCAGTCTAGATATTAACTACAGTTCCAATGTTTTCGCCTTCGCAGATTTTCAACAAGTTTCCAATTTTGTTCATATCAAAAACAACGATTGGCAGTTTGTTTTCTTGGCTTAATGTAAATGCAGTTGTGTCCATTACATTTAATCCTTTTTTGATTACGTCATCAAATGAGATAAAATCAAATTTAACAGCAGAAGCATTTTTTTCTGGATCAGAGTCATAAACACCATCAACGCGAGTACCTTTAAGGATAACATCAGCATTGATTTCGATACCTCTTAAAACAGCAGCTGTATCAGTTGTAAAATATGGATTTCCAGTTCCGGCACCAAAAATTACAATTCTGCCTTTTTCAAGGTGACGGTCGGCTCTTCTTTTAATGTATGGTTCTGCAATAGATTCCATTTTCAGAGCGGTCTGCAAACGCGTTTTCATTCCTTTATCTTCAAGAGCGCCCTGCAAAGCCATTCCGTTAATAACAGTTGCAAGCATTCCCATGTAATCTCCTTGCACTCTGTCCATTCCTGAGCTTGCTCCGGCAACGCCTCTAAAAATATTTCCTCCTCCAATAACAATAGCAATTTCTACTCCTTTGTCGTGAATCTGCTTGATTTCATCTGCATATTCGCCTAATCTTTTCGGGTCAATACCGTATTGTAAATCACCCATTAAGGCCTCGCCGCTAAGTTTAAGAAGAATTCTTTTATATTTCATGTGTGTGTTGCGTTAATTTGTGCAAATATAGACATATTCTGATTTTTAGAAATAATGTTTGCAAAAAATTAATTCGTAGTACAATTTTAGTCTTTAAAAGGCTTTACACTTATTTAATTTAAATGTGACAAATGTCATTTTCCACGTCTTGTTAAATTTTGTATTTTTATTGTAACCTAAAAATGAAACAATATGAAAAGCATCGTAGCCAAAGCATTATTCAATAGTCATTCTTATGCAGAATACAGAAAAATAGTAACTGATTTATTGACCGAAGGAAAATCAACGGGAAATGAGCAATCTGAAAGTCTTACCAATTATTCTAAATTGAATGAAGCCAGAATGAATAGGCTAGAAAAAACGATAACCGTTTCAGAATCTGTTGCAGATAAACTTCAAAACTTAGACAATCATTATATATGGCTAGTACTTTCTGAAGGTTGGTGCGGAGATGCAGCGCAAATTCTTCCGATCTTAAATAAAATGGCTTTGGCTTCTAATAAAAGAATCGATTTGAGAATTGCATTTCGTGATGAAAATGACGATTTGATGAGCCATTATCTAACCAATGGCGGAAGAGCTGTTCCAAAAGTAATCGTTATTTGTAAAGAAGCTGGAATTGTGCGTGCCGATTGGGGACCAAGACCCAAAGGAGCAACCGAATTAATGGCGAAACATAAAAGAGAAGTTGGTGCTATTGACGAAAAAATAAAAACAGATCTGCAATTATGGTATTTGGCAGATAAAGGAATTTCAGTTCAGGAAGAATTGGTTGAAATTATGGAAAATATTAAATACAATAGACTTTAATCGGATTAATCTGTTGATAAACAGGTGATTTGTTAATAAAGTTATCTTAAAGTCTTTTAGACTTCAATAGAATTTTGTAACTTAGTAAAACTAATCCCACATCTATTATAGCTTTCAGATTTACTCTTTTTATTGGTGTTATTTAATGTTTAACAATTAAAAAATACACTATTATGAAAAAGTTATTCGAAAGATTTTATGATTTCTTTTCTAAATTTCTATTTGGAGGGAAGAATGTGCCTCACTATTAAACAGAGATAAGTATGAAATAATTTTACTTATTTCTAGGAGCTTGGCACATTACTTTCAAATGGTAATGTGCTTTTTTTTTGAGATTATTTGATGCTCTCTTCAAACAAAGTAATATCAATCGCATTTTTTACATCATAATCGCCAATTTTAGTTCGGCGCAAAACAGTTAAATGCGAACCGGAATTCATCGCTTTTCCAAAATCATACGCTAAGGAACGAATGTAAGTTCCCTTAGAGCAAACTACTCTAAAATCTATTTCAGGCAATTCGATTCTAGTGATTTCAAATTCGTGAATAGTAGTTTTTCTGCTTTCAATTTCGATAGATTCTCCAGCACGAGCGTGTTCATACAAGCGAACTCCGTCTTTTTTAATGGCTGAGAAGATAGGCGGTTTCTGATCGATTTCGCCTAAAAATTGTTTTACCGTTTCATGAATCAAAGCTTCGTCGATATGATCAGTTGGAAATGTCTGATCTATTTCGGTTTCTAAATCGTATGATGGAGTAGTGGCACCTATATAAAACGTACCCGTATATTCTTTTGCCTGACCTTGAAGTTCTGAAATTCTTTTAGTGAATTTTCCTGTGCAGATTAATAAAAGTCCAGTTGCTAAAGGATCTAAAGTTCCTGCGTGGCCAATTTTGAACTTTTTTGGAAGCCCAACTTTATTAATTAAAAGGTATTTTAATTTATTGACAGCTTGAAATGAACTCCATTTTAAAGGTTTATCTATCAATAAAACCTGTCCCTCTAAATATTCTTCAGGTGTCATTATATAATGGTAAGCGGATGAATAAAAAAGTGAATCAATAATAAAATGATTCCAGCAATAATTCGGTAGTAACCAAAAACTTTGAATCCGTTTTTAGTCAAAAATCCGATGAAAGTTTTAATTGCTAAAAGTGCTACAGCAAAAGCAACAATGTTCCCAATAACCAACATGTTTACTTGATCATGAGATAATTCAAAACCAGCTTTGTAGTAATCGTAGCATTTTTTTGCAGTTGCACCCAACATAGTAGGAACGGCTAAGAAAAATGAAAATTCTGCAGCTGTAGTTCTTGATAATTTTTGAGACATTCCTCCAACGATACTAGCTCCACTTCGAGAAACACCGGGAATCATAGCGATACATTGAAATAATCCGATTTTGAAAGCTTGTAAATAACTGATTTCTTGAGAGGTTTCAGCTGTATTTGGATTGTTAAACCATTCGTCAACTTTCAATAAAATAATTCCTCCGATTAAAAGTGAAATTGCGACAGTTACAGGGTTTTCTAATAAGCCATCGATAAAATCGCTTAATAATAATCCTAAAACAACTGCTGGAATAAAAGCAACAAGAAGCTTAAAGTAAAAGTCAAAAGTTTGAAAGAAACGTTTGAAGTATAAAATAACAACAGAAAGTATTGCACCAAGCTGAATTACAATAGTAAAAAGTTTAGTGAAATCGTCATGAGCGATTCCAAAAAAAGAAGAGGCAATAATCATGTGACCTGTAGAAGAAACAGGCAAAAACTCTGTAATTCCTTCAATAATGGCAAGAACAATAGCTTGTAATGTGTTCATTTAAATTAGATTTTTAGATTTTAGTCCCGAAGCTTCGGGATAGACATCTTAGATTTTTCAGATAAGATTAATCTAATAATCTAAAAGGTCTAAGAAGTCTAATAAAGTCTATTTAGATTTTTTGAATATAGAATAAATCGTGATTCCGAAACCGATTAAAACAGTTGTCGGTGCTAAACGAATACGTCTAAAGTTGAAAATATCTTCGTTAAAAACATTAGGATCTTTACTTCCTCCGCCAGACATTAAAATAAATCCTAGCGCAATTACAGCAATACCAATTAATAAAATTTTATAATTGATGCTGTCAAAAAGGAATTCCTGTTTTTGAACTTGTTGTTCTTCTATATTATTGTTGTTTTTCATTTTTATGTATTTGTCAGCCTGAGCGAAGTCAAAGGCAATTTTTTAAATCTAAAATCTGCAATCTAAAATCTGCAATCTAAAATTAATAAAGATCGTCGGTTCTTAAATTCAAGAAACGTTGTGTTGCGAAATGCGTGCTAACCCAAGTAATTAAAACTCCTAATCCGAAAACAGCAACTAGAACCAAACCGGTTAAAGCTTTATCTTCTAGAATTCCTAAACCAGGGAAATTAGTATCTACATAAAGTAACAATGCTATTAAAGCAATAATAGCCAAACCTGCACCCAACATTCCAAGTTTTACGCTTCGCATTACAAATGGTTTACGGATAAACGCTTTTGTCGCTCCAACCATCTGCATGGTTTTAATAATAAAACGATTTGAATGTATAGATAAACGTAGTGAACTATTGATTAATAATACCGCAATCACAGTCAAGAAACCGCTGATGATCAAAATCCACATACTTACTTTTCTGATGTTGTCATTTACCAGATTTACCAATTGTTTGTCGTAAACAATATCTGAGATCATTGTGTTTTTGCGAAAGTTACTTTCAATCTTAACGATGCTGTCTCTTTCTACATAATCAGCTTTTAAGTGAATATCGTATGAATTCAATAATGGATTTTCTCCCAAAAAGGTTAAAAAATCTTCTCCAATGATGTCAGTATGGTCTTTTGCCGCTTTTTCTTTGGTTACATAAACAAAAGATCTCGCAAAAGGAGCTCTTTTAAGTTCAGTATTAAATGCTTTGATAACACTGTCATTAGCTTCATTTTTGAAGAAAACCGTCATGGCGATTTTTTCTTTAAAATCGTCCGCCAGCTGTTTAGAATTAATAATGAATAATCCTAGTACTCCTAAAAGGAATAAAACCAAGAATACACTTAATACTACCGAAAAATAAGAGGAAATTAACCTGCGCTTTTGAAATTTATCAAAGTTAGAACTCATAGTTTGCTTAAATTATGTGGTAAAAATAATAAAGAATTTCTTTATTTAAAGTTAATAACAAACTTTTATCCTTAAAAGTACATTTAAATCTTGAATAAAAGTTTATTTAACACCAAAGTGCGCAAGGTTTTATGTAAAGTTTCTAAACAAAGCTTATTTAATCTCGCAAAGTCGCAGAATCGCAAAGTAAAAAGTATAGCCACAGATTAAAAGTATTAAAATGATTTTTTGAATCGATGTGAATCCTTTTAATCTGTGGCAAAAAATAAACTTTGAGTTTTGTACGTATGGTATTTTAAATGTGGTCCGTGGTTTCAACCATGCGTACACAATCGTGATACGCAGAATATGCAAATACGTTTCTCGTAGTTGAAACCACGGGATATGTTTGACAAGAAATTAAAAATATATGCTGCAATTTTAAAAATTGATTGAAGAAAAACTTTGCGACTTCACGACTTTGCGAGCAAAAAAACTTAGCACCTTAGTATCTCAGAACCTTAGCCTCTTTTATTGAACCTTATAAACCTCGATACTTTTTAACCAATAAACGTGTCTTGGTCCAGTTCTGGTATCATTTTGGCAAATCGCAATCATCTCTCCGTTTTTAACTGGTTTTCCATTTTCTTCAAAAAGGATATAAGCATTTTCTCCAGTTGGATTATTGAAAAGTTCTGCCCACGAAAAAGTAGCTTTATAATCATCTGAAGCTCGTGCTACGATGTAGAAGTTTCGGTCTTTATGATCTTCCTGCTTGATTTTGGCTTTTTCGAGAATATCTTTTAAAAGAACGCCTTTACAAGCTTTAATTTCTCTTTTTACTTCTCCATTTTTTCCAGTAATTTTAAGATTGTCAATCGTAACGACTTTCATTTTTCTTAATGAATCAACTGTCAATCGAAGCGGAAATTCAACCTCGCCTTTTACTTCAATTTGATAATTGACTAATTTCAAGCTGTCTTCTGCCGTAAGAGTTTCATGTTGATGTTTTTTAGTTTCAGAAGTTTTTTCAGTTGAAATTTTTTCTTCTTTTTTAGAAGAATTGCACATTGAGCATGAAAATGCAATTAAAAGAATGAGAATGTAATTTTTAGTTTTCATAAAAGTTGTGTTTTAGATTTTGCTGGTTTCCCAAACAATTGATAAATAGTATAATCCGCCAATTGACGGTCCGCCGAGAATTGAAGTGTAGGGTTTGTTCAAAATATTTGTTCCGCCTAGTTTAGCTGAAATTCCTTTTTTGAAAGCATAATTTACCTGTGCATCCATCGACCAATAAGCAGGAACGGTCCCGCTGACTAAGAAAGAAACATAATCGAAATTGTTTTGATAACGTGCTGTAACACTTGCTCCGAGATTTTTCCAGATATTCTGTGCCATCAAAGTTCCGTTAACGTTGAATTCCGGAGTATTAAAACCATCTTCAAGTCCATCTTTATCATCAGTTCTATCGAGTTTGGTGTAAGTAAGATTAGTTAGAGCGGTAAATGTTTTATCGAATTGATATTTCAAACCTAAACTTCCGCCGTAGTTATAAATTTTACTTTTAGAATTGGTCCATAAACGATAACGGTTTTGGGTGTTTTTAGAATACAAAGCAGTCGGAATAAGGTTTTGATCGGTAGTATTTGGAATGCTGGCTTCGACTTGAGCAATGAAATTTTTATAAGAGTTGTAATAAAAATCGGCATCGATAAAAAGGTTTCTGTTTAAAGCCAATCCTCTAAAACCGACTTCAAATGATTTTACAAATTCAGGTTCTAAATACGTATACGGATTTTTCTGAATCGTATTTTTATTTTTTTCGATCGCCTGCGCTTGAGTCAAACCATTTGTGTTGACATCGGTATTTACCTCCGCCTGAAATTTATCAATTGAAGCTTTTGTATAAGAATTTTCGAAAATACCGTCAGACATAATTCGCAATCCGCCAACACGTTTTACACCGCCTGAATTTACATTAGAAAATCCTTCAAAAATACTCGGAAAACGATAACCGTTTTGGTAAGAAGCTCTAAAATTGATGGTTTCTTTTAGAGAATAAACGGCTGTAAACTGAGGCGTAAATTTCGCATCAAAATAATCCGCTTTGTCCATTCTGATGGTTGCGCCTAAACGTAATTTGTCTGAGAAAAAATCTTTTGCGACTTGTGTGAAAGCGCCAGTTTTTTGATACGTCAGATTTTCGTCAGCATGAACTGGATTGATGAAATAATTTCCGTCGGGAACAATAATGTAATTTCTATAATCGACACCGCTCAAAAGTTTCATATCAATTTTTTCGAAAAAGGAAACAAAGGCTTTATCCCAATTAATCAATCCTTCGCCATGAACCAAAGTCGATTTTACTCTCAGAGCTGCACCAATATCCCAATTGTTAATATCGATCAATTCTTTTTTCTTCTCTTCGTAAGCTTCGGTTCCTGGTAAAAATCGACCTGCATCAGATTGCGTTCTGGCAATTCTGTGTGCGTCGGCAACGCTTGCTGCGCCTGCAACAGCATTTTTATAAGCTGTGCTGTAATCTGCAAACCATTTATCATCCGATTTATAAGCGCGATCCATATTTTCGGCAAGCGAACGCATATTATATGAATCGCCAGTATTCTCGGTTGTTGCGTAGGCTTTTGCCTGAAAAATAGGCGTGTGATAATCGGCCGAAAATTGATTTAAAGTATAATTGTCCAATCGAAATCGGTTGGAACGCTGGTAAATGGTATTGATAAGAGCAGTTTTGTAAGTCACGGAAAGTTCATGATCTTTCTTTGGTCGAAAATACAATCCGAAATCAGCTTTGTAATTTTTGATTCCATAATCTGAAATGTCAGTTTCGCGATAACCTGTTCTAGCAACAACATAATTTTTGCCGTTTAAATTCAGTGTTTTTCGATTTGCCGATTCATTTCCGTAACCATTTACTTCATCATAAGCAGGATTATCTGTGCCAAACAAACCAGTAGAAGCATTTGCATTTGGAGCTAAATCTGTTCTGTCATCGGCAACCCAATCTGTTCCTCCCGTTGTGGAAGCATTTATTTTAAGCGCCAATTTTTCATTGAAAGCTTTGGCAAGTCTTAAATTAAACTGTGAATATACTTTTGGTGAAAACCGATCAATATTCCCGACATGATTTACTCCAGTCAATTGCTGAACAGCGATTCCCTGATATTCAAAAGGATTTTTGGTTTGAATATTGGCCAAACCGTTAATGGCATTCATTCCGTACAAAGCAGCAGCAGTTCCCGGAATAATTTCGATTTTATCAATATCCAAATCATTGGCACCTAAAGCGTTTGCAATTGGAGCGCCCAAATGTGGAGCCTGATTATCGATTCCGTCTACCAATTGGGCAAATCTTACATTGGTTGAATTGGCAAAACCTCTTGTATTGATGACTTTAAAACCTAAACTTGGCGTAATAATCTGAACACCTTTTACATTCTCCAACGCCTCATAAATGCTGGGCGCCCCCATCTTTTTGGCTTCCGCCGATTTTAATTGTTCAATACTAATTGGAGAATGCATTAATTTTTCAGAACGACGAGAGGCAGTAATAACAATTTCATTCAGTTCTTCTTTTTTAATGCTGTCTTGTGTTTTCGTATTTTGGACTTGGGAAAAACTTTTTAGGCTTATAAAAACAAAGAATAAATACAATTTTTGATTCATGGTTTTTGGCTGCTAAATTCAGTATGTTTTAAAATGAATACTGATGGTTAAAAAAAATGATTTTGGTTTAGTCGGTTATTTTTTTAACACATAAAAAATGAGTGAAACGCCTTTTTTTAAAGTAATTAGAGCTATGTTTCTATGTGTTTAAATGTTTATTTTTAAAATTTAAGATTCTGAGTTTCTTTTTGAGCAAAATCTTTAATACGTTTTTCAACTTCATAAAAAACAGTAATGGCTCTTTCTCCGGCTTCGGTCAGTTTTGCACCGCCACCGCCTTTTCCGCCGAGAAGTTTTTCTACTAATGGTTTTTCTGCTCGCTGATTCATTTCTTCAACCAATTGCCAAGCCTGACGATACGCCATTTTCATTTCTTTAGCAGCATTGGTAATGGATCCCGTTTTCTTGATATTTTCAAGAAGCCAGATTTTGCCAATTCCAAGAAATGCGCCTTCAGTTTCTTCAATCCAAACACGTACCTCGACACTGTATTTTTTACTGTCAGTCATTTTAGTTTTTTAAATGCTACTCAAAAATAATTCTTTTCTGGTAAAAATATTCTGTCGTCGGAATATATTTTCTAAGTATTAAAACGCAAACATAAGTATTTTTACGTAATTAAAAATAAGTATTTTGTTATTTTATTTGTTTGTCAACGAAATAGCTTTGGAACAAGCCACAATAAATGTAAATTTGCGCGATAATTCATTAAGTGAGAAAAACTTTGAAACTTTGTCACTTTGCAACTTTGAACCTTATAAAATGAAATACAATCCAAACGAAATTGAAGCCAAATGGCAAAAATATTGGGCAGAAAATCAAACTTTTGCAGCAAAAAATAACTCTGAAAAACCGAAACATTATGTTCTCGATATGTTTCCTTACCCGTCTGGAGCAGGATTACACGTTGGGCATCCGCTGGGTTATATAGCTTCAGATGTGTATTCTCGTTTCAAAAGACATCAAGGTTTCAATGTTTTGCATCCAATGGGTTACGATAGTTTCGGATTGCCAGCAGAACAATATGCGATTCAGACAGGACAGCGTCCTGAAGATACAACACGTGTAAATATTGATGGGGGAGTAGACAAAGAAGGAAAACAGATTGCAGGATACAGAAAACAATTAGATAAAATAGGATTCTCATTTGATTGGGCGCGTGAAGTGCGTACATCAAATCCTGATTATTATAAACATACACAATGGATTTTTATCCAATTGTTCAATTCTTGGTATTGCAGGAAACAAGGAAAAGCATTTGATATTTCGGAATTGGTAACTGTTTTTGAAGAAAGCGGAAATGCATTGGTTGAGGCAGTTTGCGACGATAACGTAGCAATTTTTAGTGCCGACGAATGGAATTCTTATTCTGAAGATCAAAAAGAAAAAATCTTGTTGCAATACAGAATGACGTATTTGGCCGAAACCGAAGTAAACTGGTGTCCAGGCTTAGGAACTGTTTTGGCAAATGACGAAATTGTAAACGGAGTTTCAGAACGCGGAGGCTTTCCTGTTATAAGAAAAAAAATGACACAATGGAGTATGCGAATTTCTGCTTATGCCGAACGCTTGCTTCAAGGTTTAAATGATATTGATTGGAGTGAGTCTATAAAAGAGAGCCAACGTAACTGGATTGGAAAATCTGTAGGTGCAATGGTTTCTTTTAATGTCGTTCCATCAGCCAACAACAAACAGCCAGAAACTATTTCTGTTTTCACTACTCGTCCTGATACTATTTTTGGAGTAACTTTTATGACTTTGGCTCCAGAACATGATTTGGTGGCTAAAATTACAACTCCAGAACAAAAAGCAGCAGTTGAAGCGTATATCGAAAAAACGGCAAAACGTTCGGAGCGTGAGCGTATGGCCGATGTAAAAACCATTTCGGGAGTATTTACAGGAGCTTATGCTGAACATCCATTTACAAAAGAACCAATTCCGGTTTGGATTGGAGATTATGTTTTGGCTGGTTACGGAACAGGTGCTGTAATGGCCGTTCCTTGCGGAGACGAAAGAGATTATGCTTTTGCTAATTTCTTTAAAGGACAAAACGGAATGCCGGAAATCAAAAATATCTTTGCGAATGTTGATATTTCTGAAGCGGCTTACGGTTCTAAAGACAATGTAGAAATCGCCAATTCTGATTTCTTAAATGGATTAAATTATAAAGACGCAACTCAAAAAGCAATTGCAGAATTAGAAAAAATTGGTCAGGGAACTGGTAAAACAAATTACCGTTTGCGTGATGCCGTTTTCTCTCGTCAGCGTTATTGGGGTGAACCTTTCCCAGTTTATTACGTAAACGGATTGCCTAAAATGATCGATGCAAAGCATTTGCCAATTATTTTACCTGAAGTAGAAAAATATTTACCAACCGAAGATGGATTGCCTCCTTTAGGAAACGCAGCGGTTTGGGCTTGGGATACAAAACAAAATAAAGTTGTTAATACAGATTTAGTTGACAATGTTTCGATTTTTCCTTTAGAATTAAATACCATGCCAGGTTGGGCGGGAAGCTCATGGTACTGGATGCGTTATATGGATGCGCATAACGAAAATGAATTTGCAAGTAAAGAAGCCTTGGCTTATTGGGAAAATGTAGATTTATACATTGGTGGAAGCGAGCACGCAACAGGTCACTTATTGTATTCTCGTTTCTGGAACAAATTCTTAAAAGACAAAGGTTTTGCTCCGACTGAAGAACCATTCAAAAAACTGATCAATCAGGGAATGATTTTGGGAACTACGGCTTATGTTTACAGGTTAGAAGTGTTGTTTCGTCAATCTGTTAAATCAAATGTAGTTCGTTCAGAAACAAATGGAAGAATTTTTAAAGATGTTTTTGTTTCTAAAAATTTAGTTGAAAAATATAAGAAAGATAACGATCATTCTTTTATAAAAGGTAAGCTAAAGGAATTTATTGAAGAATATGTTGATAATTTCAATTCAAAGAATGAGAATTGGGAAATGGATTATTCTCTAGATTTTCATCCAATTCGTGTAGATGTTAATTTCGTTAATTCGTCGGATGAATTAAATATCGAAAAGTTTAAAAACTGGAGAGAAGACTTTAATACAGCTGAATTTATTTTTGACGAAAACGGAAAATACATTGTAGGTCGTGAAGTTGAAAAAATGTCGAAATCATACTATAATGTTGTAACGCCAGATGATATTTGTGCAGAATATGGAGCTGATACATTGCGTTTGTACGAAATGTTCTTAGGTCCGTTAGAGCAGGCAAAACCTTGGAATACCGCTGGAATTTCGGGAGTTTTTGGTTTCTTGAAAAAATTATGGAGATTGTATTTTGATGATAATGGCTTAATCGTAAACAACGACGAACCAACAAAAGACAATTTGAAATCGTTGCATAAAACAATCAAAAAAGTGGCAGATGATATTGAGAATTTCTCTTTCAATACTTCGGTTTCTCAATTTATGATTTGTGTAAACGAATTGTCTTCTCAAAACTGTCATTCACGAGCAATTTTAGAGCCATTAGCGATTTTAGTTTCGCCTTATGCACCTCATATTGCAGAAGAATTATGGTCGCAGTTAGGACATACAACTTCAATTTCTGAAGTGGCTTTCCCAGCTTTTGATGCAAAACATTTGGTAGAGACTAATAAAGAATATCCAGTTTCTTTCAACGGAAAAATGCGTTTCACTATCGAATTGCCTTTGGATTTAACCAAAGAACAAATCGAAGAAATCGTAATGAAAGACGAAAGAACTCAAAAACACTTAGAGGGAAGAACTCCAAATAAAGTGATTATTGTTCCTGGGAAAATAATTAACCTAGTCGGTTAATTATTTTAAAATTCCAATATAAAAATTCCAAATTCCAATTTTCCGATTGGGGTTTGGGATTTTTTTTATGCTTGTTTCTTTTGTTACGAATTACACTAATTTCCACAAATTTCACCCAAAATACGCATAGTTTGTCATTTCGACGAAGGAGAAATCACACTAGAAACTCCGCATAGAAAATCGCCAATCTTTGTCGAGCAATATGTGTGATTTCTCCTTCGTCGAAATGACAAGATTGTGGAAAAAACTTTGCGACCTTGCGCCTTTGCACGTAAAACACCCTAGCGTTCCTTGCGTAAACCTTTGTTTGCTTTGCGGTTAAAAACCCGCACGAACATTGGGATTTTAAATTTTTTCATTAAAAAAATAAATTAAGTTGTAACATTTTAATAGTTGCCGTATCAAAAGCATGGATCCGATTTAATTAACAACTTAAAACTATTAAAAATGAAAAAGTATATCATCTTAATTATCGCATTCTTATTCTCAGCATTATGTCTAAATGTTTTTGCACAAACAAAACAATTTCCGTTTGAAGTTCTTAAAACGGGAAATGGAGAACAGTCTATTATATTTATACCTGGTTTTGCATCTTCTGGAGATGTTTGGAATGAAACTAGAACGGCATTTGAAAATGAATTCACTTGCTATACCCTTACTATGGCTGGTTTTGCAGGAAGAAAACCACAGCCGAATGCTTCATTCGAAAATTGGAAAAATGGAATTGCCAATTATATCAAAGAAAATAATATTGAAAAACCAATCCTAATTGGCCATAGCATGGGTGGCGGGTTAGCACTTGCCATTGCAGCAGATTATCCAGATTTGATCAGTAAAATTGTGGTGGTAGATGCGCTTCCTTGTTTGGCAGCTTTAAGTGATCCTGCTTTTAAATCAAAAATGGATAACGATTGTTCTTCAACCGTAAATCAGATGACAGGAATGACCAATGATCAGTTTTATGATATGCAAAAAAAGACAATGCCAAGACTTTTGGCTGATGCGTCTAAGCTAGATATGGTTGTAGATTGGAGTGTAAAATCAGATAGAACAACTTTTGGGCAAATGTATTGCGACTTTTATAATATTGATTTAAGAGAAAGAATTGCACAGATTAAATGTCCTGCTTTAATTTTATTAGAATCTTATTTTATAAATTTAAAACCAACTATAGAAGGTCAATATAAAAATTTGAAAACGGCCAATTTTAAATACGCTACTAATGGACTGCATTTTATTATGTACGATGATACAGCTTGGTACTTAGAGCAATTAAGCACTTTTTTAAAATAGGAAGAATGGAATTTGAACAAATCTACAAAATGTATTGGGATCGAATTTTTAGGCTCTGCATGGGTTTCGTGAATGATTATGATGCTGCTCAGGATTTGACCCAGGAAACTTTTATAATTGTTTGGCAAAAGCTGGAAACCTTTAGAAACGAATCGGCTATTGGAACTTGGATTTTCAGAATAGCTTCCAATAACTGTCTAAGGCAGATAGAAAAACAAAAACGTTTTCCGAAATCAGAACTTCCTATTCATCTTTCAGAAGAAAAACAACACTCTATAGAGCCTCAGATTCAATTCTTGTATAAATGTATTGCTGAGCTTCTAGAAACCGATCGTATTATTATTTCATTAGAATTGGAAGACGTCAAACAAAATGAAATCGCAAAAATTGTCGGACTTTCTGAAGCCAATGTTAGAGTGAAAATCCATAGAATAAAAGAAAAACTGACTCAAAAATTTAAAGAAAATGAACAACGATAATAATATAGATTTTAAAGATTTATGGAAAAAACAATCCGTAAGTCAGCCAGACCTAACCGATTTGCTGGCGCGATTAAGTAGATTTAAAAAAGCGGCTTTGCGTAGTTTATGGATGATCAATATTATGCTTTCAGTAACAAGTCTCTTTATTGTTTTTATTTGGATATATTATCAGCCACAATTTATTTCGACTAAAATCGGAATTGTGCTTACCATTCTTGCTATGGTCGTTTATGTGTTTGTCTATAATAAGTTAATGAGCGATTATAAAAATATAGATTCTACACAGGCCAATCAGGAATACCTTCAAAAACTGATTGCGATAAAAAAGAAGCAACAGTTTCTCCAAACCAAAATGATGAGTTTTTACTTTATAGCGCTAACGGTTGGAATTTGTTTATATATGTACGAATACGCTAGTAGAATGAGTGCTTTAGGAGCGAGTTTAACGTACGGAATCACTTTGCTTTGGATGTTGTTCAATTGGTTTTACATTCGTCCGAAACAAATTAAAAAACAGCAGGAAAAAATAAATACTTTAATTGAAAAGTTTGAAGAAGTCAACAATCAATTAAAATCATAAAAAAAAAAGAAGCTTCGTAAAATTCTCTACGAAGCTTTCTTTTTACCAAAAACTTAAATCTAAATTCTAAACTATTTAAAAACGTACGGTGTAAGAGATAATACAATTATTCCGTCGCTATTTGCTGTCGCAGTTAATTCATTCTCTAATTTTCCTCCAACGTAAAGTTTTCCAGTTAATGTTTGTCCAGCGACACCACCGTATCCACTAGCGCTTAATGATGCTCCCATAGATTTCGCTTCAGCAGTAAATTCTTTAGTCCAAGGAAGTTTGGTCAAGTCTTCATTTAATGCATTTCCTCCTTTTTCAAAGTAAGTAACTGAAGCTGTTCCTGTATAATTTCCAGTTATTTCATATTTAACATCTCTTGATCCACTTCCTGAGCCATTATCATCATTATCGCTGCTGCAAGAAACTGCTGTAAAAGCAAGAGTCATTACAATTGCTAAGGTTTTCAAAATTGATTTCATAATAAAATTCTTTAATTAAAATTCATAACTTAACAAAGTTAGACGCTTATCCTGCGGACGGCAATACCTGATAAAATGTATTTTTTATTACCTGATATCAGGTAAAAGCAAGTGATTTTTTTTTGAAAGTCGTTAAGCTTTAATAACTTTGAGTAAATGCCACATTTATGAAGAAACTCTACGCCTTATTCTTTTTTTTATTTTTCACTGCAATTTCCAGTTCGCAAGTAATTCTTTCATTAGATGATGATACGGTTTACATTGACAGTATTGTTAAAATCACAAAAAACACAAAATCCGACAGTGTCAAAAGTTTGAATAGTTTCAGATTGTCAAAACTGTTTTTAATGGCCCAGGATGCAGAAAAATCAAAGGAATACCTTGATCAGGCGAATCGTCTAAAAGTGAAATTTCCTTTTTTAAGAGATGCTTCTGTTTTTTATAATGCGTACAGCTTTATAGAAAAAGGCGATTTAGAAGGTTTTGAAAAAGCGTTACTAGATGCAAACGCAAAACTTAAAAAGTATCGTAATAAAGAAGCGTATAAACTTCGTGCCGTGATACTTCAGAACTACGGTATTATGCAGCAAAGGAAGAATAATGAAAACGCTTATATGAAATTGCTAGTCAACGAAGCAATTCCTATTGCTAAAAAAAGTGGAGATTACGAATTGATAAGTGGTTTAAATAAAGCTGTTGCCATTATTTTTATGAATAATGAAGAGCGCGAAAAAGCAGCAGAATATCTAGATCAGGCGCAGAAATATATTGAAAGTGCCACGAAAAAATCGGCAACTTTAGCTGAGTCTAAGATGGAGACGTATATTATAAATGCAGAAAATTTAGTGGAACTGAAGCATTTTTATGATGCTAAAGAAATTCTGGACAAAGCTTATGCGACATTAGAAAAATACCCAGAATCGAATTTAAATGATTCTTATTTTTATTCGGAAGGGCTTTATTATGCGAAACAAAATAAGCATAATGAGGCATTAGTAAGTTTTGAAAAAGGAATTAAATCTGCTGAAAATCACAATAATGCGATTGCAGTAAACAGATTGAAATTTGCAGAATATGAAGTGCTTTTTAAACTGAAGAATTACGGAAAAGCCAAAAGCAATTTGGAATACCTAATAGCAAAAACGCCTTTTATAGTAGATAAAAAGAATTATTACAAAGAGTTGTCTAAGGTTTACAACGCGACTAAAGAATATCCGAAAGCGTATTATTATTCGAATAAGTATAACGTAATAAATGACAGCCTTAACGATGCTAAACTGAAAAGCGAAATAGTTGAGCTCGAAGCAAAATATAAGAAAGCAGAAAGCGAAAAAAAAATCGGTCTGTTACAATCCGAAAATGAAAAAGCGGTTTTGCAGGTTAATAATAATCGCTTGAATATGATGCTTTTTGCAGTGCTTTCGTTTGTATTGTTTTTGACTGTTTTGTTTTTGTGGAGTTGGAATAATTATCAGAAAAAGATAAGTTTTCAAAAAGAAGTAAACCATAAACAAGAACTGGAGGCATTAGAGAATCAGCAGAAATTATCCGTTTCAAATGCCTTGATTGAAGGAGAAGAAATTGAACGAAAAAGAATTGCAAGAGATTTGCATGACGGACTCGGAAGTATGCTTTCTGGATTGAAAATTCATTTGAATCTTGCTGAACGTGAAAATAGTGAAAACGTTTCTAATATAAACGGAATGCTGAACGATTCAATAAAAGAACTTCGTAACATTTCTCAGAATTTAATGCCTGAAAGTTTAATGAAACTAGGGCTTGAACATGCTTTAAGGGATTTATGCGTTTCTCATTCAACAGCAGAAACAACAATTGAATTTCAGTATTTGATTAAAAAAACAACTTTGCCACAGCATATTAAAATTATGATTTTCAGGATTATTCAAGAACTTTTAAATAATGCTTTAAAATATGCAAAAGCCTCTAAGATTTTAGTTTCCTGCTCTCAAAATAAAGATGTGTTTTTTATAACAGTCGAAGATAATGGAATTGGTTTTAATGTGGAATATGCAGAAAAAAGAGATGGAATGGGCTTGCGAAATATTAAAAACCGTGTGGCTTTTTTAAACGGAAAATTAGAAATTGATTCTGTCCTTGATAAAGGAACTTCAACTTATATCGAATTAAAATATAACCCAAATCATGATTATGAAGTATAAAACGGTAATAGTAGACGACCATCCAATTGTGATTTCTGGAATTGCGGGTTTGCTTTCGGAGTTAGATAATATAGAAATTGTAGAAAAATTCGAATCGGGAATTGCGCTTTTAGATTATATAGAAGACAATAAAGTTGATTTGATTTTAATGGATATTTTTCTGCCTGTAATAAACGGAGTTGATCTGTGCAAAACAATTAAGCAAAAGCATCCTAAAATTGTAATTATAGGAATGAGCAGTCAGTCTGAAAGAAGTCTAGTTATGCAGTTTATCCAGAACGGAGGAAACGGGTATATTCTTAAAAATGCTTCTTTCGATGAATTTAAAAACTGTATTTACAAAGCAATTGACGGCGAAATTGTTTTTAGTGAAGAAGTGAAAACTATAATCAGTCAGCCTTTGTCTGAAGATTTGGAACGAATTCCAGGTTTGAGCCGAAGAGAAAGAGATATTGCATTGTTGCTTTCGCAAGGAAAGTCGACTCAAGAAATCGCTGATGATTTATTTTTGAGTTTTTTGACCGTTCAAACTCATCGACGCAATATTCTTCAGAAATATAAAATGAAGAATGTGGCAGAATTAATTGCTTTTTTACTTAAAAACAACATGTTGAATTAAGTCAAAAATGGTAAAATAATGTCAAAATGGCATTTTGTTAAAATGGTTCGCAATTTGCAGTTTGTTTTGTAAATTTAAAAATCAATCTAAAAACATAAAAAAATGGGATCAGGATATTTAATTATTGCTGGAGCTATAATGCTTTTCAGTTGGCTGGTAAGCTCGCAGCTGAAAAGTAAGTTTGAATTATATTCGAAACTGCAATTAAGAAACGGAATGAGCGGAAGAGAAATTGCTGAAAAAATGCTTGCCGATAACGGAATTACAGATGTTCGTGTTATTTCGACACCAGGCCAGTTAACAGATCATTATAACCCTTCAGATAAAACAGTAAACTTAAGTGAAGCAGTTTACAACCATCGTAATGCGGCTGCTGCGGCCGTTGCAGCGCACGAATGTGGTCACGCTGTGCAGCATGCAATTGGTTACGAATGGCTTACAATGCGTTCTAAATTAGTGCCAATCGTAAGCGTAGCTTCAAATTATGTACAATGGATTTTAATTGCGGGAATTTTAATGATTAAAGTTTTTCCTGGATTATTATTAATCGGAATTATCATTTTTGCTGCAACCACTTTGTTCTCGGTTATTACGCTTCCGGTAGAATATGATGCAAGTAATCGTGCTTTGGCTTGGCTAGAAAACAAACACATGCTTACTCAAGAAGAGCAGGCAGGAGCAAAAGATGCCTTAAAATGGGCGGCAAGAACTTACGTAGTAGCTGCAATTGGTTCGATTGCAACGTTGCTGTACTATATATCAATTTATTCTGGAAGCAGAAGGAACTAATTAGTTAATTGCAATACTTAGTCAATTAGAAAATTTATAGCAAACCCGACAGGTTTTTTAAACTTGTCGGGTTTTTTATTTTTTAGAAATGATCTAATTATCGAATTGCCGGATTTTCTAATTGAATAAATTATCAAATTGTCACATTTTCTAATTAAAGCTGTATTTGTCTATCAATCTGCTGATCTAGCGATATAAAAGTTTCTGTTCTTGAAACCCCTTCAATTGCCTGAATTTTGGTATTTAAGAGTTGCATTAAATGTTCGTTGTCACGACAGATAATCTTAATTAAAACAGACCAGTTTCCTGTGGTATAATGGCATTCTAAAACTTCGGGTATTTTTCTAAGTTCTTTTACGGCTTCTGAGTTTCTCGAAGCTTTATCCAAATAAACTCCAACAAATGCCATTGTATTGTAACCTAAAACTTTTGGATTTACAGTAAACTTAGAACCAGAGATTACGCCAGATTGCTCTAGTTTTTTTAATCTCTGATGAATCGCGGCTCCAGAAATTCCGATTTTGTTAGCGATTTGCAAAATCGGTTTTCTAGCGTCATCCATAAGATAGCGAAGAATTTCTTTGTCGATTCCGTCAATTTCAATTAAGAGGGAGTTGATTTTCATAACTTACAATTTGTAACTATTTTTTGTGATTTGGGTTTTGAATAGAAATCAAATGTAATTAAAATGCAGAACAAAAGAAAATCCCAATTTTTTAAATTGGTTTACCTGTTGACTATTGCTTTAGTCCAAATCCCAAAAAACAAATCCTAAAAACAAAAAATCCAAATCCCAATGATTAGTTGGAATTTGGATTTTTATCCCGAGGCTTCGGGAGTATATTTTTATTCTTAGGTTATTTTCCTTTGTTGGCTTCTGCTACATATTTTTCTAAAGCCATTGTCATAGAAGGAGTTTCAGGAGTTGGAGCAAGAATATCAATTCTTAAACCATGATCTAGAGCTTCTTTTTGAGTTGTGCTTCCAAATACGGCAATTCTGGTATCGTTCTGTTTAAAATCTGGGAAATTTTTAAACAATGATTTAATTCCTGTTGGACTGAAAAAAGCTAAAACATCATAATAAACGTCAGCTAGGTCAGATAAATCACTCATTACAGTTCTGTAAAAAATAGCTTGTGCCCAATCTACTTTTAAACTGTTTAATGTAACAGGAGCATCTGCATTTAATTGGTCAGATGCAGGAAGTAAGAACTTCTCGTCTTTGTACTTTTTAATTAGCGGAGATAAATCTGCAAAATCTTTTGCTCCAACGTAAATTTTACGTTTTCTGTACACAACATACTTTTGAAGGTAAAACGCAACAGCTTCAGATTGACAAAAATACTTCAATCCTTCAGGAACTTTGTAACGCATTTCATCAGCCACTCTAAAAAAATGATCTACAGCATTTCGACTTGTTAAAATGATCGCAGTGTAATGATTAAGATCGATTTTTTGTAATCGAATCTCTTTTGCGCTAACCCCTTCTACATGAATAAATGGTCTGAAATCAATTTTTATTTTGTGTTTTTGTTGGAGCTCAAAGTAAGGAGAATTCTCCACTTTAGGTTCAGGCTGTGACACCAAAATTGTTTTCACTTTCATATTATAAATATTTACTAAGCACTCCCTTTTGCTATCCAATAATAGAGAAAATAATAAGGGGCTATTTCAAGAGCGCAAAGATACAAAATAAAATAAAATAACTTACCGATTATTACGTTTTGATACGTTTTAATTGAAATAAAGTAAGAGTATACACTAATACACAGCGAAATACCTATGATTGCTAGCGGAATAATCTGCGGAATATTGTTGTAATAAAACAAAATGGCATTGATTGGAAGGATTAAAACGCCTATATAAGTCCTGTAGGTTACCTTTTGTAAGTTAAATAGCTCTACAAAATCGTCAATATTGAATGAAGCTGCTACAATTTTTTCAATTAAATACTTTCCTAAAATGAAATAAAGCAGAAAAGTGGCAATCTGGATAAATAGAACCCAGTCAGTTTTTGAAGCATGGCCAAAAGCATTCATTGTAAGCAGAATAAAAAAGGCAAACGATACAATTTGTACAAAAAATAAACCAACTGTAAAGCTGTTTTTCATGTGGCTGTTGTCTCGATAAATTTTAGCGTATTTATCAGAAAAAATAAGTTTACTAAACTCACTAAATCTTGTTTCGTAAGCCGATTTTGTCATGGCAACAACGGCAAAGGTCACCACAAATAAAAGTGTTGCCCAGTCCTTGTTTTCGATTATTCGAGGATGAAGTTGTTCAATCATAGCGATACAAAATTAGTAATTTTTTGATGCAATACTTTTATTATATATTTATTATGAATCAAATGCTATAAAAAGTTTACTTTTGCGGTGAAATTACCGAGAAAAAAATGAATGATAGTATTGTCATAATTCCCACTTATAACGAAATTGAAAACATAGAAAGTATAGTTAGAGCTGTACTTTCGCAGCATAAATCTTTTCATTTGCTGATTATCGATGATAATTCTCCAGATCATACGGCTAAAAAAGTGATCGCTTTACAGGAAGAATTTCCAGGAAAACTTTTTTTAGAGCAAAGAACAAAAAAGTCTGGATTAGGAACTGCATATGTTCATGGCTTTAAATGGGCTTTGGAGCGCGACTATCAATTTATTTTTGAGATGGATGCCGATTTTTCGCATAACCCAAATGATTTAGAAAAATTATACGATGCTTGTCATTTTGGCGGAGCAGATTTGGCAATTGGTTCTCGTTATGTAACGGGGGTAAATGTTGTAAACTGGCCTCTAAGCCGAGTTTTGATGTCTTACTTTGCCTCTGTATATGTAAAATTTATTACCGGAATGAAAATTCATGATGCTACTGCAGGTTTTGTTTGTTACAAAAGAGAGGTTTTAGAAAAAATCAATCTGAACAAAATAAAATTTGTTGGATATGCGTTTCAAATCGAGATGAAGTACAGAACTTATTGTGCTAAATTTCAAATTACCGAAGTCCCAATTATTTTTACAGATCGAACAAAAGGAGTTTCTAAAATGAGCAATGCGATCATTAAAGAAGCGATACTTGGAGTAATTTCACTTAGAATAAGAAAATTAGTCAATTCATTATAAACCAACCAAAATGAACAGGATTTTAATAAAGAATGCCAAAATTGTAAACGAAGGGACAATTGTTGAAGGTGATGTTTTAATTGAAAATGATCTCATTGTTGAAATTGCAGACAGCATTTCATTAAAAACTTCAGATTGTATTGTAATCGATGCTGAAGGAAATTATTTAATGCCTGGCGCAATAGATGATCAAGTGCATTTTAGAGAACCAGGTTTAACGCATAAAGGAGATATCGAATCAGAATCTCGTGCTGCTGTTGCAGGAGGTATTACTTCTTTTATCGAACAACCCAATACAGTTCCTAATGCGGTTACTCAAGAAATTTTAGAAGATAAATATCAAATTGCATCTCAAAAATCATTTGCGAATTATTCGTTTATGATGGGGGCGACAAATGATAACTTGGAAGAAGTTTTAAAAACGAATCCAAAGAATGTTGCTGGAATTAAAATTTTCTTAGGTTCATCAACTGGAAATATGTTAGTTGATAATGAAGCGGTTTTAGAAAAAATCTTTTCGAGCACTCCAATGTTAATTGCAGTTCACTGTGAAGACGAGACTACAATTAAAAATAATCTTGCTGCTTTTAAAGAGCAATATGGAGAAGATGTTCCAGTTACGGCACACCATTTAATTAGAAGTGCAGAGGCTTGTTATATTTCTTCTTCAAAAGCAGTAGCTTTAGCTAAAAGAACGGGGGCAAGATTGCATATTTTCCACCTTTCAACTGCGAAAGAAATGGAATTATTTACCAATAAAATTCCATTAGAAGATAAAAAAATTACGGCTGAGGTTTGTGTACACCACCTTTGGTTTACAGATGAAGATTATAAAACAAAAGGAAATTTCATTAAATGGAATCCTGCGGTTAAAACTGCCGAAGATCGTGCAGAACTTTGGAAAGCCTTAAACGACGGAAGAATTGATGTAATTGCAACAGATCACGCTCCTCATACAAAAGAAGAAAAACAGCAGTCTTATTTGAATGCGCCTTCAGGAGGTCCGCTGGTACAGCATGCGGTTGTAGCAATGTTCGAAGCGCATCATCAAGGAAAAATTAGTGTGGAGAAAATTGTGGAGAAAATGTGCCACAATCCAGCTAAGATTTTTAAAATTGAAAAAAGAGGTTTTATAAAAGAAGGATACCATGCCGATTTGGTAATCGTAAATCCGAGTTTGCCTTGGAGCGTGAAACCGGAAAATATTTTATACAAATGCGGATGGTCTCCATTTGAAGGTTATACTTTTAAATCTAGAATCACACATACTTTTGTAAACGGTGAATTGGTTTATAATAACTTTAAAGTAAAAGACATCAAAGCGGGTAAAAGATTATTGTTTGACAGATAAAAAATAACTATGAAGAATTTTATAGTAATAATATTGGTTTTGTTTCTTTCTATAAGCTGTAAAAAAGAGGTTGTAAAACAGCCTGCAAAGCTTATTGAGAAAGATAAAATGATTGATATTATGTATGATTTGTCTCTTTTGGAAGCAATGAGATATCAGAAACCATTGTCTTTGGATTCTATAGAAAATGATCCGACGAAATTTATTTTAAAAAAATACAAAGTAGATAGTCTTCAATTTGCTCAAAACAACATGTACTATGCTTCAGACTATGAAAATTATAAAGACATGTTTGATCAAGTGAATAAAAGAATTTCTGTAAACCAGCGAGCGGCAGATTCTTTAGCTAAAATTGATGAGAAAAAAGCAGCTAAGGAAACTAAAAAGAAAGCACAAGAAGTTTCAAAAGATTCTGTGAAGAAAGTAACCCCTAAGGTTAATGTCGATTCTATAAAAAGAGCTCAAATGCAAATGCAAGACAGAAGAAAAAGGCTATAGCTTAGAACTGTCTTTAATATATTGATGAATATTAGTAAAAACCGTTCCTAGAGCGGTTTTTATTTTTTCATTACTATACAAATTTTTTGAGTACGAAGCTTTTGCTGTTGCTTTTGTAATACTTCTTTTTCTGAAAAATAAAGTAGAAAATATTCCGTCAGTAATCCACAAGAAATTCATTAGGAAAGGTTTTGCATGAATGTGTGGTCTTTTTACTTTTAAAGTGTCAGAAACGGTGTCTAAAAGATCCTTAAAAACAATATTTTCTGAGATAAGCGTGAAACGTTCGTTTTTTATTTCGCTTTTCATCAATTCAAGACTTGTTTTTACAACATCGTCAACCGAGATAAAACCCGTGCTTCCCAGTGTGTAGAATGGAAGTCCTTTTGAAACTTTTCGATAAATTTCACTACTGCCTTCGTCAAAAATATCCATCATTTTAGGCGGACCTAAAATAACTCCTGGATTTACAATAATAACATTTAAGCCTTCTTGATGCCCTCGCCAAACTTCCATTTCGGCACCATATTTAGAAATAGCGTAATCGCTGTGCGGTTTCTCGGGATTCCAATCTGTTTCTTCTGTAATGTGTGTTTCGTGAGGAGCAATATCTCCTAAAGCGGCAATTGAACTGATATAGCAAAACTTTTCTACTTCTTTGGCAATAGCAAAATTGACCATGTTGGCAGTTCCTTCGATGTTGGTTTTTCTAAGGATTTCTTCGTCTTTGGGTTCAAACGAAATAAAAGCTGCACAATGATAAACTTGTTTAATGTCAATAAAAGCAGTTTCAAGTGAAGGTATGTCTAGAATATCGGCTTCAAGCCAATTAATCTTTTCAAACAAATCTGCTTTTTTATAAAAATCAAAAACCGATTTTGTTTTTTCAATTTTGTTTTGACTTCTGTAAATAGCCCGAACATTTTCTCCATTTTCAATTAAATGAAGCAATAAATGTGCACCAACTAAACCAGTTCCTCCAGTTACTAATATCATGTTGTAAAGATAGTACTTTTGAATAAATGAGGTTTGGTTACAAAGGGAGTTGTTGATAAAATTAGATAAAAAAACAGTTTATAGAAATCATTAATTTCTGTAAACTGTTTAATTATTAAGTTATGAAAAAATTGGCTTAAAAAATCGTGTATGAAAAGATAAAATCAACAGAGCCATAGTTTGCAGCAAGATCGCTATACTCGGCCATTAAATCTTTTTTGGTGTTTAATCTTGCTTCTATACCAAATTTATCTTTAAAATTATATCCAAAACCAATGGCTAGATTAGATCCGGCTGTGCTTTCACTAACTCTATCTTTGTCGTAGACAACTTTACTTTTGCCCGCATCGAAAGTAAATCCTGCGTTGATAAAGAATTTTGAATTTTTGTTCAAGAAAAGGTAGTGGCGAATTCCCATCGGAATCTGTATTCCGCTGTATTCTACATCTACTTCATGTTCCTCTAAAGGAGATGTAGGGAAAAGACCAGGAAGGCTATAGCTTTTTTGGTTTTTGTATTTTTGGTATGTCGGATTTAAAAATACGCTCCATTTATTTTTGTTGAATGGAAGAATATATTCTGCTTCAAGACCAATTTTAAAATTGGTTTTATTGTCTAATTTTATATTGCGGTACGGAAGACCTTTACTGTCCATGGATAAAGAAATTAAGCTTATTCCTGGAGTAATTTTAATATGGAAAATATTTTTTTCTCCATCAGCTGATGCTTTTGTAGTTTCCGTGTCAGGAGAAATATTGTTGAATTTTATAAAATATTTCGTCAAATCAGATTTTGTGTAAGACAAGTTTTTAATATCGTTCTCAGTAGTGTTTGACGATCTTACATTTAGGTTTAACTGCTGCTTATAATAGGTGTTCTCCTTAAGATTTTTGCTGGCATTTTCATTTTGTGTTTCAATGTATCTAAGGTATACAAGCTGTTCAAGAGGCACTTCTTTCGTTTCATAAAAATATCTGAAAAGATTTGCTTCTCTATAAGAATATAATGATGCTTCGCCAGTAACTAAAACACGAAGAAAAAGCGTGCTTTCTTCCCAAACTGGTTTTCCTGTTTGTGATATCTTGGATAAGTCATCAGTTGAACGATCTATCTTTACTTTTGCTCTTTTGAAGGTGATGGTGTTTCCAATACCAAATTCAGAAACGTTTGCAATAGTTTCGGTTATATAGTCCTTGTCGTTTGGATCTATTTTGTACCTAAAATCAGTTGGATTGTCTTTCCAGTCTAAGTTTCGAATTAAACATTCTGTTCGTTTTCCATTGTTAGAAATAAAGTATCCTTTTTCAAAAGTAACCTGTGCATTCATGAAAGTGCAACAAAGAAAAAGAATAAGTAAAAAAGTTTTTTTCATTATTAGTAGTTTTTTTGGGAGGCGAAACTAAGGAAAAAACTAGATGCATCTTTACGGGTTTCCGTAAACTAATTTATTTAATAGATGTATTTAATATATCCTTTGTTTAAATGATTAAATTTTATGGTAATAAAAAACTTTGTGCCTTAGTGTCTTCGTGGCAGACTTTTTTGATATTGCCATTGACATTGATTACATTTGCGCAAATTATTTAAAAAAATGAAGAATCTAGTTGAAGAATTAAAATGGCGAGGGTTATACCATGATAGTATGCCTGGAACGGAAGAACAATTGCTAAAAGAAGCTACCACTGCCTATATCGGTTTTGATCCAACGGCAGATTCACTGCACATCGGAAGTATGGTTCAGATTATTTTATTGGTTCATCTAAAGAATTTCGGACACAGACCGATTGCTTTAGTAGGTGGGGCAACAGGAATGATTGGTGACCCTTCTGGTAAATCTGATGAAAGAAACTTGCTTGATGAAGTAGCTCTGGCTAAAAACGTAGCTGGAATCAAAAGTGTTTTGTCTCGTTTCTTGGATTTTAATTCAACCGAAGCAAATGCGCCAGTAATGGTGAATAACTACGATTGGATGAAAGAATTCTCTTTTATTGATTTTGCACGTGAAGTTGGAAAAAGAATCACTGTAAATTATATGATGGCTAAAGATTCTGTAAAAAAGAGATTTAGCGGAGAAGGTGAAGGAATGTCTTTTACAGAGTTTACATACCAATTAATTCAAGGTTACGATTTTTATCATTTATATAAAAACAACAACTGTATTCTGCAAATGGGAGGTTCTGATCAATGGGGTAATATTACCACTGGTACAGAATTAGTGCGCAGAATGGGAGGTGAGAATGCAAAAGCTTACGCTCTGACAACTCCTTTGATTACAAAAGCGGACGGATCTAAATTTGGTAAATCTGAAGGAGGAAATGTTTGGTTAGACGCTGATAAAACTTCTGTATACAAATTCTACCAATTTTGGGTAAATACTACAGATGTTGATGCAGAGAAATACATTAAAATTTTCACTTTTTTAGATAAAGATACGATTGATGCCTTAATCGAAGAGCATAAAACAGCTCCGCATTTAAGAGTTTTACAAAAGAAATTAGCAGAAGAAATCACTGTTTTTGTTCACAATCGTGAGGAATTAGAAAAAGCAATTCAAGCTTCGAATATTTTATTTGGAAATTCAACTGCAGAAGATTTGAAAAAATTGGATGAAAAAACTTTCTTAGAAGTTTTTGACGGAGTTCCGCAAGCTGAAATCGCAAAAGGTGATCTAGAAAACGGATTGGAAATTATTACAGTTTTAAACGAAAAAACAGGTTTCTTTAAATCAAACGGAGAAGCAAGAAGAGCTTTAACAGCAAACTCAATTTCTGTAAACAGAGAGAAAATAAAAGAAGATTTCGTTTTAACGGCAAATGATTTAATTAACGATCAGTTTGTGTTGTTACAAAGTGGAAAGAAAAATTATTTTGTTATTCGTGTTGTTTGAAATATTTAATTATTCACTCAGCTCTAAGAATTTTATAAATTAAATGTTTAAACCCCAATGTTCGGAAAGAATATTGGGGTTTTTATTTTAATTCGTTGACAATGAAAATATAAAACTTTTTTTATTAAGTTTATTCCCTAAAAACTAACAAAACGATTATGATTGGAATTTTACTTATTTATTGGATTTGGAAAGGATATACCAATTTGGCTCTTGAATATGATAAGAACAAATGGGGTTATTTTGGAATTGGAATAGCGTCCTATTATGGAGGAACTCTTGTTTCTGGATTTGTTCTTGGACTTTTAGCTGTTCTTATTAGGGGCGTTGAAAATGTAAACGATGACAGTTTTAGTAATCCAGGATGGAATATACTTTTTGTGCTTTTTGGCGCTTTGGCTTGTTATGGAGTTTACAGGTTATTAGAAAATAAATGCGAAAAAGAAAAAGAGCTTCAGAAAAAAGAAGGTATTGAAAGTATCGGTGTAATAGAGGAGAATTGAATTTTTTGCAATTCAACAATTAACCAAATTAACGATTAAACTTTTTTACAAAACCATCAAATTGCACCCACGAATATCAGAATTATCAAAACGTCCCAATACTTCAAAAGAGTTGTTGGGATTTTTTTTGCCTAAATCCTGTGTAGCGATAAAAGAACATGAATTGATATTCGCTAAATCAATCACATTAATTCCGCCAGTTTTTCCATCTTTCACGTAAGTGAGAGCATCTTCAGGATCGCGAACTAAAATGTTCATCCAAGAAGGACACTCGAAAACACCTTCGCCTAAAGAATATGCTTGCGCTAAAAGTTCGGTCATGCCATATTCGGAATGAATGGATGAAACTCCGAAACCTTTACAAAGTATTTCGTGCAATTCTTCGCGAATCATTTCTTTGCGTTTTCCTTTCATTCCTCCAGTTTCCATAATAATGGTGTTTTGAAGATTGAATTGGTGTTTTTCGATCAAATCCAATAAAGCGTATGTAACTCCAATTAAGATTACATTTTGACCCGCTTTGTCCAATTCAAGAAGTTTTTTGATTAGGTCTTCATGATTGTGTAAATAAAACCCGCTTTCAGGCTGATTGGAGAGTTTTATTAAATCTTCTACCATATAAATTAACGAAGAGCCTTCGCGTTCTAAATAAGACGGCAAAAGAGCTAAAACAACGTAATCTTCGATATTCCCGTAAAATTGTGAAAATCCTTTGCGGTAACTTTCCTCATATAGGGAAATATCGGTCACTAAATGCCTGCTAGTAATCATTCCAGTTGTTCCGCTGCTGGTAAAAGTTACTTGTATAGGATCTGTATTAGAAACTACATCATGGCTTTTGAAAAACTGAATGGGTAAAAATGGAATTTGTTGGAGTGATTTTATCTGCTGTGGATTGATTTTTAAAAAATCACAAAAGTCGCGATAAACTTTGTTGTTCTCGTGCTGAAAACGAAACACTTTTAATGCTATTTTTTCAAATTGTTTCTGACTTGAAATGGTAAAGATATCGCTCGGTGTAATCAAAACTTTTTTTTTGCAAAGATATTTATTTTTTGGTTTTCAGTCGCAGTTTTCAGTCGCAGTTTGTAAACCGAGAACTGTACTGAATACTGTAGACTAAAAAAAGCTCCCAAAGGAGCTTTTATCTTATAATGAGTTTTCGGGTTGCCGATGCATTCTGTTCACTTATTTTAATGATATAAACACCGGGTGGCAGCTCGGAAACACTTAATTCTCTTGATACTAAATGTGCTTGTAATACTTTTTTTCCTAAGATGTCAAACACAATAATTTCTTTCTCTAAATCGTTTTTAGATGAGATATAGACTTTTCCGTTTGTTACTGGATTAGGATACAGGCTAAGACCCTCGATAGAAGTAGATTCTTGAGTTTTTGGTAATTGCTTGCTGTCCTGAGCTGAAACGCTAACAGTGAAGAAAAATGCCAATAAGAAAGTAATATAAAAGTAGTTTTTTGCCATCGCATGTATTTGATTAATGTAAATATACAAAAAAAATTACAAAAAGTACGCCAAAAAAAAACATCCTAAATATTTAGGATGTTTTTAACATTATGTGTTCGAAGCGATTAAGCGATTAAGTTGCTTTAGAGGCGAAAAACATTGGTATAAAACAAAAAAACACCCTAATAAAATTAGAGTGTTTTTTACTGTTTTTGTTTTCTTAACTATAGACCTTTTGTCCATCCAGCAGTCCAAGTTGGAACTCCAGATCCGTTTCCTGCTCCAGTCGCAGTTGTAGATTCTGTATAAACTTTAGATACATCGACAGTTTCTTTTGCAGTGTTTGTACCTTTAGATTTAGTAGGAACATCTTCGAATTTAACGTTAGTTGCAAGTAAGTCAGCTCCAACATATCCGATAGTTTCATTGTGCTCAACATCAAATCCAGTTTTCCAACCTTTTAATACAACGTTGTCAAATTTACCTTTTGTACCCACTCTTAATTTGAAAGCTTGAGATTCTGCACTTGTGTCAGTAGATCCGAAACCAACTAAAGTAAGGTTTTTGATAGTTGGGAAAGAAATTGGTGTAGCCAAGTGGTTGTTAGAGTTGTTATCAGCCTCGACACCTCTGTTACCAGCGTTAGTTCTGATACCGTAGAAGCTATCTCCTGTTCCACTCCATCCTTCAGTCCAGTCAAATAAATCATCACCTACAGATGTATTGTCTTTGTTAGAAACTACTAAGTGAGATGCATTTACAGTTCCACCAAACCACTCGAATCCATCATCAGAGCTTTCGTAAACTTGTACATAATCAATAACAGTTCCGCTTCCAACTCCAAATAAAGAAAGTCCGTTGAATTCTTTGTCACTGCTGTAAGAGAAACCTGGATACTCAATTCTTAAATATTTAATTGATCCAGAGTTGTCATTAGCTACAGTTCCACCGTAAGTTAACTCAGAAACTTCAGCACTAGCAGTAGTTCCTTTGTTGATAGGTGCTTTTCCACAGATTACTAAACCACCCCAAGCTGCTGGTTTTTTAGTTTCTGAAGTCATAACAACTGGACTAGCAGCAGTTCCTTGAACGTCGATTTGTCCTCCTTGTGCTACAGCAATATATCTTACAGCTGCTAATTGATCAGATGGTACTGCAGTTGCTTCGATGATAACTCCAGGTTTGATTGTAAGTTTAGCAGAGCTTTTAACTACTAATTTCCCTGTTAGTTTATAAGTTCCAGATTCTAATACTACCTCTCCACTGTTGATTTCTCCTTGTAAGTTATCTCTAACTACTACGAAATCAGATTTTGGTCCTTCGTTTTTGTTGTCATCGCTTGAGCAAGATGTTGTAAGTGTTGCAAGTGATAGTGCCGCTAAACCGAAAATTGTTGAAATTGTTTTTTTCATTACTTTTTTAATTAGTTTGTGTTTATGCAAAGATTAGAACTTAAGCTTTAATCAACGTTAAGCCGTTGTGATCTATTTGTTATGTGTTTTTTATTCTAACGTTAAGGAATTGATAACTCAATATTTCCTGTGTGTTTCTTAGAATTGGTAGTTCATTCCTAATCCGAATGTCAGACCTTTTTTGTAGTTGAAAACTAATACGTCTCCACCTGCATTTTCTTGAACTCTTTTGAATTCTGGATTCAATAAGTTTCTTGCTCCAAAATCAATTCCAAAGCTTTTAGTCAATTTTGTTTTTAAAATAAGATCTAAAGATCCCATTGCTTTGTCAACTAAATTTCCTTTTCCTTCGTTTCCAATTGCGTAAAGCTTATCAGAATAATGGTTGTAAGCCAGAGTTGCCATAATTCCAGAATCGTTTCTGAAGTTTTTCGTATAAGACAAATCAGCATTTAAAATCAAATCTGAGGCTCCTGTAAACCCTGAACTACTATCTGTAGTATTGATATTTAATCTTCCGTCTGTTTCATCTCTAACTTTTTCCGCATCAATGTCTTGATGTGTTTTCATTAAAGAAGCGTTAAATCCAAAAGAAAGTTTGTTAGTGTATTCTCCTTCAAGTTCAAAAATATTCTTTCTTGCTTCTAACTCAACTCCATATGCATAACCGGTATCTCCGATATTAACAAAAGAAATATCATTTGTAGAAGAAGCAATAATGATTTGGTTGATAGGATCCATGATATATTTTCCAAAAGCAGTAACAGAGAATAACTCATCGCTTTTTGGGAACATTTCCCACTTTAAATCAAAATTGTAGTTTTGTGAAGGATATAAACTTGGATTACCAATTACAGATTCCATTACATCTTCATAGATAAACAAAGCACGTTCTTTAAACTGTGGCAATGTGTATGTTTTACTAGCTGCTAAACGAAGATTTTGTTTTTCATTTAATTCATATTTTAAAACAGCACTTGGTAAAAATTCATTTCTTTCAAAAGTATTTGTTCCTCCACCTGCATCAAGCTGTGTTCTCCAGTTAACTGTTTGAGAGATTCTTTCGTATCTCAAACCAATAACAGAGCTAAATTTATCAGTGAATTTGTATTCGAAATTACCAAAACCTGCGTGTATATCCTGTTTTCCATCATAAGTTTGAGGAGCCATTCCTGCAAAAGATGCAGTTGAGAATAATCCACTTTCGTAATTTGTTTGGTTAAAAAATGCATCCAAATTGTTTGGATCTACACTTGTGTTTTGACCAGTTTGGCTAATGTTGAAGTTGAATTGAATAGCTTCAAAATCACGTTTTTTAAATCTTCCATTATAACCTGCAGTGATTTTTCCTTTAGATGCTCCATCTTGATCTTGTAACTTGTATGAAAATGCAAGATTGGCTGCTGCTTCATTTTCTGTAAGATCTTGGAAATATCTTTGGTTGTCGGTAGTCGTTCTTTGAGCAAGTGTATAAACATCAGTTGTTGGGTTGTAGAACATTTTGTTTTGAGTTCTATCTGGCATATTACCTTTCACAGTGTTGTATGAAGCACCCCAATCCAAATCAATTTTATCGGTTATTTTGTCATTTCCTAAAAGCTGATTGATCATTACAGTATTTTGTGTAAACGTACCTCTTTGAACTAGAAGGCTTGCATCAGCATTATCAAAGTCGCGATCACTTCCAGAATAAGTGTCTCTAGTTTGCTCAGATGAGTTGACATACAGGAAGTTGTATCCGATTTTATGATTTTTGTTCAAACGGTAGTTAGCATTGAACATTCCAGTAGTATTGGTGTTGTAAGTGAATTTTTCTTGTTGGAAAGATTTTAATGAAGCCCCTTGAGCATTTACACTTTGGCTAAGTCCTTCTCTATATTCGTATCCATTTGCAAAACCTGCGGTAGCAAAAAGGCTTAGTTTTCCTTCCTCACCAATGTTGAAAGTTTTACCTGCTTTTAAATTAAAGTTTCCACCAAAAGGAGATTCTTTTTTAGGATTTAAGCTGTTTTCAAAACTAAAACTCGTTAAAGGATTGTTTGGAACTCCATAAGAAACAAAACCAGATTTGTTTGGTCCTTGTTGTAATAAGAAATTGCTAGAATTTGATATTGCATTAGTGTTGATTTTTGATCCTAGTGAGATTTCGAACATTCCTTTTCCACGGTAATCTTTAGATACGATATCTACATTTCCTCCAGCAAAATCGCCATACATTTTTGCTCCGTATGATTTGTCAATTGAAATGTACTCAACAATATCAGTTGAGAAAAGATCTAAAGCAATGTTTTTTCTTTGCGGATCATTAGATGGAATTGGCAATCCGTTCATCGAAGTCGAGTTGTAACGGTCACCCAATCCTCTTACGTAAACGCTGTTGCTTCCTTCTTGTTTAGAAACTCCAGATGTTTTTGCAACAGCTGCAGCTACATCACCCACACCTTTTCTAGAAAGCTCTTGAGCACCAATAGATTGTTTAATATCTACAGCATTCTTTTGTTCCAAAAGTAAAGCAGATTCTTTTTGTTTGCTTCCAGTTGAAGCTTGAACCACTACATCTTTAAGAGTATAACTTCCTGCTGAAAGCCCTTGATTAACCGTTACAGTTTCGTTTGCTTTTACAGCAACAGGAGCTTCTACAGATTCATATCCTAAAAAACTAAAGATTAAAGTATAATTTCCAGGATTTACGCTTAAGGAATATTTTCCATCTACGTCCGTATTTACGCTAATATTTGTACCTTTAACTAAAACATTAGCAAATGGCAGCGATGCGTTGTTCATATCTTTGTCAGTCAGAACTCCAGAAATCGTACCTTTGTTTTGCGCGATCGAAATCGTACAGATAAATAATGCAATAAAGAGAAATCTTAAATTGAATTTCATTTTTTTTCAGTGTTGTGTTTGTGTCTTATTATTTTTGTGCAAAGAAAGAACCGCTCTGTGAAGTCCATGTTACCGACTTGTTATGTTTTTGTGTTGTTAAGATTATCAAATTGTTACGAGATTAAATTACGGTTAACACCATTTTTTAAAGGTTCTTTTGTTAGTATATTTACCCTGTGAAATAAGAAATATCGAATGTTTAATGAAGAAGTTTCGATATAAAAATCTCAATTTTTGCTATTTATGAAAAAAACACAAACTAAGATTTTATTAGTTGACGACGAACCAGATATCTTAGAAATCGTTGGCTATAACCTTGCTCAGGAAGGCTATCAGATTGTTACAGCTTCTAATGGAAAAGATGCTATAGCAAAAGCACAGAAAGAGCTGCCAGAATTAATCATTATGGACGTGATGATGGCAGAAATGGACGGAATGGAGGCTTGCGAGCATATTAGAAAAATTCCAGAATTAAATAATGTTATCATAACATTCCTTACAGCAAGAAGTGAAGATTATTCTCAAGTAGCTGGTTTTGATGCAGGTGCCGATGACTATATTACTAAGCCAATCAAACCAAAATTGTTGGTTTCAAAAGTAAAGGCGCTGTTAAGAAGGTTAAAAGAACAAGAAGTTGTTACAGATACTTTAAATGTAGGCGGAATCGAGATTAACCGTGAGGAATACAAAATCATAAAAGGCAATGTGGAAATTGCTTTGCCAAGAAAAGAATTCGAATTATTTTATCTATTGGCCTCAAAACCAGGCAAAGTTTTTAAAAGAGACGAAATCCTGGATAAAGTTTGGGGTAACGAAGTTGTGGTTGGAGGAAGAACAATCGATGTTCACATCAGAAAACTGCGTGAAAAAATAGGCGAAGATCTTTTTAAAACAATTAAAGGAGTTGGCTATAAATTTGAAGTTTAAATTTTTAAGATGCTAAGTTTCTAAGATTCTAAGATGCTGAGTTCATAAGGCACTTTTGAAGTTTTAGCATCCTTTCAAATTGTTTTAAAAATATTCAATACATTTAAACCATATAAGGAGCTGAAGTTTACTCGACTTCAGTTTTTTATATGGTTTTTGAGTTACACTTAATTCTCTTAATCTCTTAATGGTTAAAAACATCAATGAAAATTAATTTTAAAAAAACATACAAATTCGCCATAAAATCGGCATTGTATATCAGTCTCTTTACAACAGGATTTGTGCTGATATTAATGTCATTATTTTATAAAAATCAATTAAAACATCAAGTTGCGTTTGGAATAATTTTCATTATCGTAATCTATATTTTCTCTTTTCTGGTTTTGCAATATCGTGTAGAACGATTTATTTACCGAAGAGTAAAGAAAATTTACGATGAGGTTTCGTTGTTAGAATCAACAACATTAATCAATCAGCCGATTAATACCGATATGGAAACGCTTTCGCGTGAAGTGAAAAAGTTTGCGACCGATAAAAAACTCGAAATCGAAATGCTCGAAATTCGTGAGCAATATAGAAGAGAGTTTTTAGGAAATGTTTCGCACGAACTCAAAACACCTTTGTTTACCGTTCAAGGTTATGTTTCAACTTTGCTTGATGGAGCAATGGACGACAAAAATATCAGAAAGAAATATTTAAAACGCGCCGAAAAAGGTGTAGAACGTCTTATCTATATAGTAGAAGATTTGGACATGATTACCAAATTAGAATCGGGCGATTTAGATTTGAATATGACCGATTTTGATATTGTCGTATTAATTCAGAATGTCTTTGAATTGCTTGAAATGAAAGCCGATAAAAAGAAAATTAAGTTGGCTTTCGAAAGTAAAAATGTCCAGTCGGTAATGATTCGAGGAGATCAGGACAGAATACAGCAAGTTTTAGAAAATCTGATTGTAAATTCTATTAAGTACGGAAAAGAAGGTGGTCTGACAGAAGTTGGCGTAGTTAATTTAACGAAGAAAAAAGTCTTAATTCGTATTAGTGATAATGGTGAAGGTGTCGAAAAGCAAAATATTCCAAGACTTTTTGAGCGTTTTTACCGAGTGGATAAAAGCGGAACAAGATCTGAAGGTGGTTCTGGTTTAGGATTGGCGATTGTAAAGCATATTATTGAAGCGCATAAAGAGAAAGTTTATGTAGAAAGTGAGTTCGGAATTGGTTCTGAATTCTCTTTTACGCTCGAAAAAGCAAATAAAACATCAAAAACTGACGTTAAAAAATCGTAACGTCGATTTGGATGAAAGCCCTAAAATAAAGGTGTTTAACAATAAATAAACATATCGATTTAGGCCATAACATTAAATTTTTATTATAGTAACATCTGGTTAATGATTTCTTAACATAGGTGCTCCATCTTTGCATCCTGAAATTAAGGGAATTACAGAACTAATGATAAAAAGAAAACTTTTAGCCGTTTTATTACTGTTTGCTTGTGCTGCAAATGCGCAGGAAACAAATAAGCAAGAATTAAATAAACAGGATGTAAAAAACGAAGTAATGCGTATTTTAGATTCTATAAACAAAGCTAAACTTCCAGAGACAAAATCTGGAGGAGGAGTTGAAGAACATTGGTACGATAGAATCTCTTTGAGAGGGTACGCACAAATTAGATACAATGGTCTTTTTTCTACAAATGATAAAGTTTCTTGCGAGCAATGTGATAAGTCTTGGGGAACAACTTCTACAGCTCCAGATGCAAAAGCAAACAACGGACTTTTTATTCGCCGTGCCCGTTTAGTATTTTCTGGACAAGTGCATCCAAATGTGTTTTTCTATTTTCAGCCCGATTTTGCGAGTTCACCTTCTAGTGGAATTAATAACTTTGTACAGATTCGTGACTTGTATTTTGATCTTTCTTTTGATAAGAAAAGAGAATATCGTGTTCGTGTTGGACAGAGTAAAATTCCATACGGATTTGAGAATATGCAGTCAAGTTCACAGCGTTTAACTTTAGACCGTGCAGACGCCATCAACTCTTCAATTTTAAATGAACGTGATTTAGGGATATTCTTTTATTGGGCTCCAGCCGAAATCAGACAACGTTTTGAAATGCTGGTTAGAGATGGTTACAAGGGGTCTGGAGATTTTGGTGTTTTTGCTTTTGGTGTTTACAATGGTCAAATTGCAAATAAATTAGATGGTAACAGAGACTTAAATGTGGTGGCGAGAGTAACCTATCCTTTTGTTATTGGAAGCCAGATTATAGAACCTGGAATTCAAGCTTACACAGGTAAATGGGCTTTTACAGGAGAAGTTTCGCCAGGAGTTATGGTTAATGATCCTCAATATGTAAAAGATCAGCGCGTTGGAGCGACTTTCGTTTTATATCCAAGACCATTCGGAATCCAAACCGAATACAACATCGGAACTGGACCTCGATACAATACCCTTACCAACACTATTGACCAAACTGATTTGAACGGAGGTTATGTTTTGCTAAACTACAAATGGGACATTAAAAAACAGCATATTTATCCTTTCGCCAAATTTCAATATTACGACGGAGGAAAAAAATACGAAAAAGATGCTAGAAGTTATGTAGTAAGAGATTTTGAATTTGGTGTAGAATGGCAGCCAATTAAAGCCTTAGAACTAACTGCAGAATATGTAGTAGCAGACCGAACTTTTGAAGACAGCGTTTTGCCAGTAAACAGACAGCAAGGAAATGTTCTTAGAATGCAGGTACAGTTTAACTTCTAAGAGGACACAGATTGAACAGATTTGTTGTCGCAAAGACCTTGATAAAACTGATTTTTATATAAAATTTGAATTGCCTCCAGCTTTAGCTGGAGGTTTTTTTATTGTAGTGATTGGGCTTTAAGCCAAACTAGTTTGTTACAATTATGCTGTTTTGTCTTCAAAAACCTTAAATAAAGAATCCCAGTCAATATTATTTTCAAATTGGGATAATCCTTTAAACGACTTTACTTTTGATAAATCTTCAATGCTAAAGTCATCCTGCATTGCATAAGGCACAAGATTTTCTTCCTGAAGTTTTATTGCCAGATATTCCTGTTCATATTGACCAGGCGTCGGAATAAAAAAAGCTTTTTTGCCTAGTTTTGCCAAATCCATAACAGTGGTATAACCCGAACGGCACAATACAAATTCACTTTCGTTAAAAGTCTGCTCCAGCTGTTTAGAGTTCATGAAATTATAATAGGTAACATTTCCAGCTTGCCATTTCTCTTGCGATTTTTCTACAAGACCTTGTACAAAAACAACTTTTCCGGGATAGTTTGCCGCTTCTTTCTGTAGTTTTTCATCCAAAAAAGTACGCTGAGGTTCAGGACCAGACAATATAATCATCAAATCATATATTTTCGGAGTATCTTTTTTCTTCATTCGGCTCAATGGGCCAATATATTTTAGATTGAGTCCATTCGATTTTAAATGGCCTAAATCTCCCGTTAAGTTAACATTTCCGTTCGTATCAGGAACCCAACATTCATTGTATTTTTTAATAAAATACTGATGGCATTTACTCGTAAACCAAGTAGTGTTTCCTGTCATTACATTCAATTGATGGGTCATAAAAACCGATGGCACTTTTTTGCTGAAAACCCCTAATCTATTGTCTGAGATTATTCCATCAATGCCGTGTTTTTTAATCCAATGATTAATCATTTTTTTCTCATCCAAAACGGCAGTAATCATTTTCGGAAGATTCTTAATCAGCTTCCATTTAAAGTTTTTGCCATTCTTGGCATATTCAATATGATAAGAAGGCAATTCTAAAGTTTGTATATAAGGAAATTCTTTTCGTAATAGAGCCAGCGCAACACCATCTGAGGCGATAATCGGAATATAATTATTCTCTTGAAGCGCTTTGATAATTGGAATGCAGCGAGTGGCATGCCCAAGTCCCCAATTTAATGGAGCTACTAAAATAGTTTTATTCGCAGAATAATCGATGCTCATTTTTAACACGTTTTAAAAACGAAGATAGACAAATATGTTTTCTGTGTTATTTCGAGGGTATTACTAAATTATTAATTTAAGGTTCTAAGATGCTGAGAGACTAAGGTTCTAAGATTTATTGATTTAAATAAAAAAAGATTCACAAGCATATTAAGAAGCTCCAGAGGGGCGAGATATTTATAGAAATCCAATTGCGCAAAGACAAAGAGCTCCAGCGGAGCGACATGTTTTTTTATAATCGAATATATGTCGCTCCGCTGGAGCTTTTTAATCTCTGGGAATTGCAATTTCTATAAATATTTTGCTTCTCCGAAGCTTACAAAAAAAAGAAGCTGTCCAAAAGGACAGCTTCTTCAAAGTCTCATATTAAATCTTAGCACCTCAGAATCTTAGTCCCTCAGCACCTTAGTCTTGAATATACGTTTTATTTCCATTTTTGTTAATATAGTATTTACCGCCTCTTGGTCCAGTATATACTTTTTTGCCATTGTATTCGCCAGTAACTTTGTCTGGTACAGTTGGTGCTTTCTCGTTCGTCTCTTTTAAAGTTTTGGTAGCCGATTTTTTAGCAGCGGTTGCATCTTTTTTAGCAGCGTCAGCTTTTGCAGTCGATTTCTTTGCATCGGCTTTTGCTTTGTCAGCGGTAGTTTTTGCTTTGTCAGATTCTACAGTAGCTTTTTTTGCATCGGCTTTGGCTTTTGCAGCTTCTTTGTCAGCTGTTTTTTTTGCTGTGTCAGCTGATTCTTTTTTGGCTTTTGTTGATGCGGCTTTTGCATCGTCAGCAGCTTTTTTCGATTTTGTGGCTTCCTTTTTTGCGTCAGCCGAAGCTTTGTCGGCACTTGCTTTGGCTTTTTTTGCTGAAGTTTCTGTTTTACTTTTTGCAGTTGTTTCCTGAGCATAAAAATTAGAAGAGAAAACAACCATTAAACAGAACAATACTAATTTTTTCATAAGGCTAAACGTTTAAATTTCAATTAAAATTAAACAATTTATTGTCATCTTTTTCGTGTTACATTAAAAATATGCACGAAGCTGGACATTTCCTGTATGAATCGTATTTCCAGTTTCACTTTTTCGTCCCTGATAATTTAAATTAACATCCAAAAATGATGTAATGTTCTTTTGCAGAAGCAGTTTCCAAACTAAATTTGATCCCGCTTGTAGTCCTTCGAGCATCTGAAAACCTACTGATGAAAATTCATTTCCGTTAAATTTATTTTCATAAAAAGAGAATTCCCCATTAACTGTAACTTTCTTTTCGCCTGCATAAGAAAAAGAAGTTCCAAGTCTATTTTGGTCTAAAGTTTCTAGATTTCCAATTTGGTTTTTCTTGTTTTGAAGTTCGTAAAAGAAATCCAATTTGGTGTTTTTGGAAAATAAGTAACTGATTTTCGGTGCCAGCTGCCAGCCTTGAATGTCATAATTTTTCTCTGTAAAATCTTTAGAAACCAAATCAGTTTTAATGGTTTTGGTAAAGAGATTAAACAGCCAGCTTTTTTGGTACAAATGAGTGTATTGAATTTGATGCGAATAATTCTGTACGTTTTGCGAACCAATAGAAAGTAGACTTTTGCCTTTATTGACCAAATAAGAATAGGTTACCGAATGTTTTTGTTTGCCTCGATTGTAAAACAAACTGTTTCTAAAACTGGAATTCAAGCCTAAAATATTTTCTTCTGAGGAATCAAACGGATTGAGTTCTAATTTTTCGCCCTCGCTTTTCACCTTTCGATCCATTATAAAAGAAGTCTGATTGTAAAAATAAGACAGTATTTTTTTTAATCCTTTTTCATTCTGCCATTGTAGCGGATTCAAAGTTAAAGATTGTGAAAATTTATTCTGGTTGGTTTTTATATAAACCTGATTCGGTAAAAAGACCCTAACATATCTCGCCTGATCTTGATAAACTGCAACTTCAAATTCTTCCAATTCCTGAATTCCGTTTCCGTTATAATCGTTCCAAGTGTAAACTCCTTGTCCTGTTGGCACTTCTACATATGTAAATTCTTGTTGGGCAATAGTTCCAGAACTCGTCTCGTAAGCTGTTCCAATTTGCATGAACTGATTAAAAAAACGATCATTGTATAAAACTCTCGAATTTAAGGAAGGTTCATTTTGTCTGGTTTTATCGGTAAAATCTAGATTTCTATAACTCACATAAACCGCTAAATCGGTCTTTTTGGTCTGAATTAATTTTGATCTTAAATAATAAGTCTGCGAATTATTAACGTGTTGCAATAATCCGTTTTGCAAACTATCGTTGCGTCTTTGCAGAAAACCAACTTCCACGAAAACTTTGGTGCTGTCGCCACGTCCTGTAAATACGCCATATTCTGTAAATCTTTGGCTTAAAGCCGAAAACTGATTGGTCACTTTGTCTTTTTCCTGATTGTCTTCCAATTGCATGCTGCCGCCAATCCAATTTTTGCCAAAATGATATTTGGTTCTGGTCTGGTTCCTAATGAATTTTGAAGTCGAAGCGGTAGCATCAGAATTCAAGAAACTTCCGCTGTTTTCGATCGTCCAATTTTTCAATTTAAACAAAGCATTTGTGGTATGCCGTACGCCTGTATAGCTTTCGCTAAAATCTAATTTCTCAAATTGATACGTAAGCAAACCGATATTTGAAGTCTTATTTTTAGAAAATAAATCAAAATTCAAACCCGTAACCAAAAGGCTCTGATTGCCATAAAGTGTTCCCGTTAAATTCCAGTCACGATTGAACTCAATATTGTATAAACGCTCCACCGATTTAAAATTCTGCTGTACATATTGATAATTGGCAAAAGCGTCTAAGCTCCAGTCTCTAGAAAAAAGACGTTTTTTAAGATTGGTTTTAAAAGCAACTCCTTCATTATTAGAATCATCAATTCCAGAAAATAAATTTTGGTCATTATTACTGACAGCCAATTCAAAATCAACCAATGTTTTTTCATTCGGATTGTATTTCCCTAAAAAAGTGGCCACTTGAAGTTTCATTGGTGCAACAAGCTGTACAATTGGTTCGTAATTTCCCTGGAGAATTCCGTTAACAGGTTCAACGTATTGATAAATCCGTTCAACAGAATTATTGTTTTGAATAATATAATTTCCGGCATTTGCACCAACTTGGCTAAATCTTACATTGTACAAAACATCGGCAGAATTATTCGAATACTCATAAACTTCAACCGAATTGATGAGTGTTTTTTTATATAAAATTTTATTTTCGGCATAAGTATCTTCGTAAGCAGAAGGCGCTTTCATCAAATTAATATCATCACCGGCCTGACTTAAAATTTGAACTTGTTCTGTAGAAAGATTTTGTTGCAGAGGCTGATTTTTCATATCATTTTCAGAATACAAATAACCGCCAAAACTCCAGTTTTTATTTTCGTGTGTTGCGCCAGCGTAAGTTACTAATCGATTGTAATTTCGTTCAGAATATTGGTATTCTACATTAATACGCATTTCTGAAGTAATGGTAAAAAGCGAAGTAAAGACAATTTCTCCCGCATTGTAATCAATCACATAATCGTTGTTTTCACCTCTTTTTAATAAAACCCCGTTTACATAAACGCGTTCCGAGCCTGAAATAACTAGAACATACAATTCGCCATTTTGACCTTTTAGTTTGTAAGGACCTTGATTTCCTTCCTGACCGGTAAAAGTACTTTTGGCATATTGCCCCTTTACAAAAGCCACAGAAGCAAAAACATTGGTTTTGCTTTCTTCGGTATCAAAATCAAAGTTGGCAGAAAGTCCCTGAACCTTTTTATTAAAGCCTAAAAATTGCGTTTTTCTATTTTCTAAAAAGACATCGCCGGCGCGAATATTCCAGTCTTCGCTAAAAAGTTCGATAAAAATATTGTCAAACTGATCCAGTTTTTGCGAATAACCGCCATCTTGCAAAGGAATATTATTATCTTGTAGCGAAGCCCTCAAACTCACTTTGTCTGAAAGTTTTCCAGTAATCTGCAAGTCTAAATTGGAGTTTAAAACCGTACTTTGATTATTGCCAACCGTAATGCCACGAGTAATGCTTCCAGAAGTTTCCAAACCATCAAAAGGGGTTACTTTTTTGGTGTTTGAATTGTTGTCTATTCGGTATAACTTGTCTGTTCCGACATCACCGCTTACTATCTGATCCGATTTGTAAAGGCTGTATTCTTGGGTTAAGAGATCAGGATAATTAAGATAATTGACAATTAAGGTATCTGAAACCGATTGAAAATTTTCATTTAAAAGCAAATATCCTTTTTGAAAATCGACTTTATAAGAAGTCGAATCGATTGGTTGATTTTTAGTATTTAGAATTTGAAAAAATCCAGAATTTATAGAGACTTTTTCAAGACGAATGGTGTCTTTTGAAACTATTACTTTTTTGGTTTTGTACAGTGATTCAGTTTCCTGAGCCTGAAGCGCAGAAAACCAGAAGAAAACCGTCAAAAACAGTAATTTTTTCAACATAAATACTTTAACTCTAAAAAGCCAAAAGTAGTATTTATAATTGGGAATTTTGGTTTAGTATATTTTAGATTTATTAATCAGCAGCAGAGGTTATTTTCCGTATTTAATAAAAGCTAAAATGATTAAAACCAGTAAGGCAATAATTACGATGAAAATAGGATTTGCATAATTTGCATGCCATCCAAATTCATGTATTCTTTTCGGAAAATATGATCTTTTGTCTTTTGGATTATAATAAAATATACCCCAAATCCAATTGTCTGGATCATTTTCCCATTCGTTTTTCATTTCTTCGCTTGGGTCGTTAAAGTCTTTCATGATTTTTGGTATTATTTAGCTATTATAAAGTTAATTGATTTCCATTTAAAAATAATATTTTAGCTTTGCTAAGTATATAACTAACTTAAATTATGGATACTAGCAAAGAACTCTTGTTCTTTTTCAGTGCTTTAGGAGTTTTCAACGGAATTATTCTCGGTGTTTATTTCTTTTTTTTCACCAAGAAAAAATACTTGACGAATTATTTTCTAGGCGCGCTTTTGTTTGCGTTGAGTATCCGAATCGGAAAATCTGTATTTGTTTATTTTAATCCCGAACTTCCAAAAATGTATCTGCAGTTTGGGCTTACCGCTTGTTTCTTTATCGGGCCTTTTTTGTTTTATTTCATCAAATCGGCAGTTGAAGAAGTGCATATAATGCCCACATCATGGAAATTTACATTGGTATTTTGGGGAATTTTAATCGTCGCTGTTGGCATTTTATATCCGTACGAAACGTATCCAGAACTTTGGAGAGGTTATTTAATTAGAATCATCTATTTCCAATGGTTTGTATACATTACTTTTGCTGCTTTTGAACTTCGTGGCGTTTTGAAAAAAATCCTCAGAAGAAAAGAAAAAACGACTCCAGCCGAAATGTGGTTCGGAATGCTTTTTTTAGGTAATTTTCTTTTGTTTCTATTTTATTTTCTATCCATTATGGGAGCGCCAGGAGCTACCTATATAAGTGGAGCGGTAGTTTTTTCATTCATTTTATATTTAGGAATTTCGATTCTTTTGTACCGAAAAAAAACAGACGATTTGTTTTTATTGAATGGAAAGATTTCGAACAAAAAAATAGAATCAGCAGATGCAATAATGTGGTCAGAAAAACTGGAGAACGCCATGTTTGAAAAAAGTTTATATAAAAATCCAAATTTAACGCTTCAAGATTTATCTCAAGAAATTAATATCTCAAGCCATCAATTATCGCAGTTTCTGAATAATAATCTAGGAAAGAATTTTACCAGTTACGTAAACGAATTCAGAATCAACGAAGCGTGTAAAATTATCACTTCTTCAGATAAATTGACATTAGAATCTGTGGGCTACGATGTCGGATTTAATTCCAAATCAACCTTTTTCGCAGCATTCAAAAAACATACGGGAACAACTCCGCTTAACTATCAGCTTCAGGCTTTACAATCCTAATTGAGTATCAATTTATAAATTCGTACTCCTGATTTCGCTTTTTGGAATCTCATTCATTGATTTTCGGATGACTTTTGTTTCAAATAAAAGTCAAACTGTTAATTGTTAAAGTTTATGAGATTTCTAAATTTGGTTATCCTTTATGTTTTTCTTCTGATTTTTTCATCAATAGAAATAAAAGCGCAACGCATAAAAAAAAATGCAGATAAAAGTTATTATAGTGATGATGTACTCTTTGGAAGGTTTTTAAAGTTTGCTCAAGATACTGTAATTATTAAAGAGAAAGAGCACAACGAGCTAAATGAAGTGGTTATAAAAAGCCAACCTGTATTGTTAAAATACGGAGCAAACGGCAATATTGATGTCAATGTAAACGGAACTGTTCTCGCAACAAGCAGTTCGGTAAACGAATTGTTAGGAAGAGTGCCGAATGTTGTAGTTGCCGACGGAGAAATTAGCGTTGTTGGAAAAGGGGAAGCCATAATTTATCTCAACGGAGTTTTGATTAATTATGAACGCTTTGCTGCAATTCCTGTTTCGCAAATTCAAAAGATTGAAGTCATTTCGAATCCTTCTGCGAGATACGATGCCGAAGGAAAAGCGGTTATTAATATTATTACCAAGCAAAATATCGAAAGCGGTGTAACGGGAACCGTCAATCAGCATGTGACCGTTTCTAAATTTGGAGGAACAATTTATAATACGCTTGTTGATTTTAATTATTCGAAAGGGAAATTTTCGTTTGTAACCAATTACGGTTTGCAGTTAGGAAGAAATCGCGAGTTACTCTACACCACAAGAACACGCCCTGATCCTGATGATTTTATGAAATCTGAATTGACAACCGACTGGAAAAGAAGATTTAATAATTATTCTAATTTCGGATTTGGACTTCAGTATAGTTTCTCTTCAAACAATTATATTTCATTGGCTTATAGCGGAAATGTAAATGATCTTGGCGGAATTACAGAAAGTAGGAACTCGATAACCAATAATTCAGGAAATAGTTTTTATGCCACAGATGTTGACCGAAACGATGTTTTGTTAAATCAGTTTATCAATTTGAATTATAATTGGACAACCGCTAAAGGCTCTACATTGTTTATAGGATCACAATTTTCAAATTATAATCAAACTATAAGAGATTTTATTGACGAAAATGGCTTGATCGAAGAAACAGATTCTGAAAGGTATTTAAAGAATAATGTTGGAAGCCGGATCAATATAATTGCAGTTCAAGCTGATTATTCGAAGAAAATAAATGAAAAAGCAAAACTCGAAATAGGAGCGAAGTTTAGCCACGCTACAATAAATTCAGGAACAGATTTCTTGATTTCTGATGATGAAATAAATTTTGACTTGGATGACGAACTTTCAAGCGATTTTGAATACAATGAAAAAATCGCTGCAGCTTACTTTAATTATATCGGGAAATGGAACGAAAAAATCCATTTTTCTCTTGGCGTAAGAGGCGAAAAAACAAATTATAATTTATTTACAAATGCCAACGGAATTCAGAAATTTGATAAATCGTATGGTAATTTTTTCCCCAATGCACTTTTAAACTTTAATCTTTTAGAAGACTGGAAAGCACATTTTTCCTATGTTTCCAGAATTACAAGACCTAGATATCAAGCTTTAAACCCGTATGTGATTTATCAGGATCCTTTTACTACGATTGAAGGAAATCCGAATCTGCTTCCAGAAAAAACACACGCTTTTGAAATCGGTACGATGTACAAAAAATTCGATTTTAAAGTTGGCTACACTTATAAAATAGATCCGATTTCTGCAGCAGCTTTACGTGGAGATACGCCAAACAGCTATATTTTAAGAGCATTAAATCTAGAAAAAGGGCATACTTTTTTTACTTCACTATCCAGATCTTTCAATGTCAAATGGTGGAATTCGGTTAATACAGCAAGCATTACCTGGCAGAAATTGGTAGACAATTATTATGCATTTGCTTTTAGTCCCGTAAAGCCTCAAATTTATTTATATACTAATAATATATTTACGATTCCTAAATTTTTTAAACTGCAACTTTTGGCTTGGTATTTAAGTGATAGAAGTTATGGATTAGGAAGCGAAAATGGCCGTTCGACAGTCACTTTAGGAATAGAGAGAAACTTTTTTAAAGATGCTTTAAAACTCAATTTTACAGCAAACGACATCTTTCATAAGTTTATGGTTTCTGGTGATTATAATGTAGGACAGACCCAAATTTATTATCACCGAACCTATAGCACTGATTATTTTAAATTAATTGCAACGTATAGTTTTGGAGATTCAAAAAAGACCACTTATAAAAAATCGGAAGTTGAACAGTCGGAGAATAATAGGGCAAGGTAAATAATTAATTTTTTCTCCTTTTCATTTGTGTATAGGTAATGAGAATAGCAACTGTAGAAAGAAAAGGACCAATCACTAATCTAAAATCGGAGTAAGAAATGTCTTTAATGTCCTTCGCAAGCAACGGACTTAAAGATATACTGATGTACAATAAACCAAGGATAATGAAAACGAATAAAAAGCTCTTTTTGCTCATTTTAAGTTCTTTAGAAAGAAAGTAAATATAATCAAAAAACAGATGAATGAAGAAAATTCTTTCGGAATAATCTCCTTTTGTGATCGACAGAGATTCACTTCTTTACCTTTTCTTTACCTTTCTTTCCAGTATTCGCTATAAAAATTACTGGATTCCATCAATTGTTGATGATTACCAAATTTAGATATCGTTTTATCTTCTAAAATATAAATGATATCGGCTATATTTTTAAGTTTGTTCAGACGATGAGAAATGAATAATATAGCACAATTTGGTTTTATTTTTTGAAGTAGTCGCATTGTAAAGTTTTCAGTATTTCTGTCCATTGCAGAAGTTGCTTCATCCAGTATTAAAAATTGAGGTTTTTTGTACAAAGCTCTGGCTAAAGCAATAATTTGTTTTTGCCCGCCGCTTAAATTGATTCCTTCTTCTCCAACAATCGTCATTAAGCCTTGAGGTAATTGATTAATGTAAAATTCAAATCCATATTCTTGAATAAAATTTAATAGGTTTCCGGGAGTACTTTCAGTCCCAAGAAGAATGTTATCAATGACAGTTCCATTAAATATTGTAATTTCTTGAGGGATTACCCCCAAATGATCTCGATAATTTTTTAGTCCAATTTCATGAAGTTCATGTTTATTATTTACAATTATGTTTCCATTTTCAAATGAATAAAAACGTTGTAAAATCTGTCCTAATGTGCTTTTCCCATTTCCGCTTTCACCAACTATGGCAGTTAATTTATCTTTTTGAATTGCAATGTTAATACTATGAAAAAGTTCACTTCTTCCAGGAAATCTGAAAGAGAGATTTTTGATTGAGATTTTATCAATTGCAGAAATTTCTACACCTTCTTCCTTTTCTTTTTGAAGAGATGCAAATTCGTACATTCTGTCAAAGGCAATTTTAGCTTCATTTATTGGAATTGAAATTAAAGCTAAATTGGCAATTGAAGGAAGCAGAGAACCAGAAATGCCTAATATTGCCATTAGTTCTCCAATTTTTATTTCATCATTAAAAACTTGAAAAGAAGTGTAAATCAAAATTCCTGTAACAAATGCTACACTAGCTAGACCAGACTGCCACGACAAAGCCATGTTAATTTTTCCTAGATTAAATATTTTTTCCTGATAATTGGCAAAAATATTTTCGTTCAATTGATTGAAGATATTTTGTTTGTTGTCATTTTTAATGGTAGCAATGCCTTGAATTGTGCTAATAAAATTACTTTCATTAATAGCAGAACTTTGCATCATTTCTTTTTGAGAATGCATGATGTTTTTATTATGTCTATAAATTATAAAAAAATAAAAAGGCAGACTAAAAATGCATATTAAACCAAGTTTCCATGAATATGCAAGCAGAAAAATAGATGAAATTATAATAGCTAAAATATCAACAATTAATGTATTTGCTAATATTTTAACAACATTTTGTACTCGTTGTGTATCATTTAATCTTGCTACAAGTTCACCTGTTTTTCGAGTGTCGAAAAATGATTTGGGAAGTTTTAACAGTGCTGAGAAAAAAGTATTGTTTATTCTATTATTAAAGTCTTTGGTTTGCTGAATTGCAAAATATTGTCTTAAATAAGAAATTCCAACTCGTGCAAAAAGTAAAATAGTTAGAAGAGTAATTCCTGAAATGAGTTTTGAAATGTTATGTGAAGGTAATATATCGTCAATAAGTTTTTGTGAAAAAATTGCCATTGCCATACCCAAACCTGATACAAAAACACCAAGGACTATAGAAATCCAAATTAGTTTATAGTCTTCTTTTAAAATGTCTAAAAACCATCTAAGCTGATCTTTTTTTTCGGTTCTTTCGGTTTTAAAATTTTCATTTGGTTCCAATGTTAAACAGGATTTTGAAACCCAAATTTTTTCTAATTCATTTTTTGGAAGATTATATATTCCTTTGGATGGATCTCCAATCAAAAAGCCTTCTTTTTCACTGTAACCGTAACAAACTATATAATGTTGTAATTGATTATAGACTGTATGTAAAATTACAGGCTGTTTATGATCAGTTAAATTCTCAATATCAGCTTCACATCCATCACATGTAAAATCTAATTTATTTGCGGCTTGATATAGACCTAGTAAAGTAGTTCCTTGTTTTGTTGTGCCGCTTAATTCTCTGATTTTTTCTAAGGAACTATTGCCGTTATAAAACTTTACTATAGATAATAAACATGCCACACCACAATCTGATTGATCAAGTTGTAAGGTATGAGTTTTTTGGACGTGTTTTAATTTCATTATTGAGCGTTCAATTTTTTAATCAAAATTTCTGACTTTGTTTGTCCTTTTATTTTTTCAATTAGTTTGTGATTTTTGTCATAAAGTACAAGGCTTGGCAATGAGTTTACATCAAATGTAGAAGCGAAAGTAAGTTTGCTGTCATGTAGAAAATGAATGTTATCATAATTATTCAGTTTATATTGTTGTGCAAATTTTTTTATTTGATTTATACTTTCAAATGATACAAAGATGATTTGAACGTCTCTAAACTTTTTAATATTTTGACTCAACATCTTTGCTTCTTCATTGCAGTAGTCGCAATCGGTATTGAAGTAAATAAATAGTGCAGGAATGTCTTTTTTTAAATCGTCGTTGGTGAAATTCTCACCATTTACATTTAGATAGGAGAATTCAGGAATGGTTTTAATGTTCTCCTGAACTCTCTTTTTATAATTTATCTTAGAGATTAATTCATAGCCTAAAAAAAGAAAAGTTCCGGCAAACAACATAACAAATATAATCTTGAGAGATTTTCTCATTTTTCTTGGTTTTCCTTTAATTGGGTTATAATAATTGTTGAGATCATTGGAATGATTCCTAGTATGGTTTGAAGTAGTTCAGCATTATTGAAAAAATAATTTATTATGTATGCTATAATCATAAGGCAGCATAACACGAAAAGGACTTTTTTAAAAGTTGCCATATTAACTATAATTAAGTGTGAAAAACATAACTGTTGCTACCCATAAAACTAAAGCTGGAACATAACTTAATCCAACAATCTTTAATCCATAATCGGCATTTGTATGGGTTAGTTTGCCAATTTGGAAGCCCAAGTAAATGATGTAGATAAGTTCAAATAAATTTAAAATTTGAAAGGGATAAATAAACCATGTTACTAAACCTTTGTAGCCAACAATATTTAACGCAGATAGCGGATAGAAATTCTGAATATCATTTAAATCGTAATTTGTTTGAAAAAAGTAAAACCATATGATTTTAAAGATTGGGACTAGCAAAAAGATAAATTCTGCTTTTATAGTTGCATTCCATAATTGATTATATTTTGTTTCTTTGGATAGTAAAAACAGTCCAATATATAGAATCAGAGAAATTACAGAAGTCTTAATCAAAATGATCAAAGGAGTATAAAAAAAACTTGTCCAATGCCATTTATCTTGAAATTCAAAATATTCATTTAATTGTTTTGTTGTTAAGAATTCAGAAAAAAATATGTGGAGTAAACTCTCTACATCTAATAGTAAATTTGTGATTTCAGAAATTAAAATATATAATAAAGAAAGTGCTAGATAAGTGATAAAGGTACTATTTGTCTGGTAATGTGTTTTCAAACGTTTCATAATATATTTAGAAGAAAAGAGCATTATCAGAATATTGATAATGCTCATTCTTTTTATAAAAATTAGTTTCTAATCTTTTATAAATATTCAAGGTATTACACTAAATCACTTTTTTTGTTTTTTTTGTGTATATAAAAAAATTATTATAAAAATTAAAAATAATACAGGTGTCGATATGCTGTATAATGTCTGTGTGACACATATTCCATAAATTAAAGAAACAATGGAAAACACAGTAGTTATAATTAAAAAGAAGGACAGATATTTACTCATAAATTTATTTGTAATTTAAAACTGACCGTGACAAGAACTCATTCCAATAGCTCCTGAAAGACCTGATAGTGAGGCTACAAGTACAGATCCAAGCCCGGCTGTTCCAACGGATAACAGACCAATTCCGGCAATGCCTAATGCCATGCCACCAATTGCCATCATGCAATCTTTCGTAAGTCCTCCGCCACCTGCTGTCGCATCATATTGATTAGCATCTTTCAGTTGCTGTTTTTGACCACCTAATAATTTTTCCATCTGATTTAATTCTAATTTTTTCATAATATTATAATTAAGGTTAATATTAAAACAAAGTTATGGGGCATTTCAAATTAGTATTATGCAGAAATTGGTTATTTTAAGTCTGAATTTGGGTAATTCAGTTTTTTATTCTTACAAGATAGAGAATGTTATCAACCTCTGATTTTTTTTGTTTTTACGGTATAATATAATGTTCAATATCATCCTTGCTTTTAATAAAGCATGCAATTGTTGTTCCTGCCATTCCTGTACATATTAATACATTATTTATATTAAATCGATTAGAAATCATTATGTAAATTGAAAAAAGCAGTATGATAAATGAACCTATCCTATCGTGTGAATTCTTTTTATGATAAGTGAGTTTTTTCGGACAACTTCTCTTGTAATGTTTTAAAGTTAGATAAGTTTATTATTGATTTTCTTTATTTCGATTAATATGATAAATACAACCTATAGTTATTAGAACTATTGTAGGTGTTATCATGCTAAACCAATCTTTGGCAATAAATATATATTACAGTAAGAGACTTATCCTAATTTGGCAACTAGTATAAAAAAGCTATTTTTATTCATTGGTTTATTTATGTTTTAAAATATTCTTATTTCTCAAAGTATAACTCTTTAAAATATTTAATAGTCCATAAAGGAGTGATAAAGAACCAAAAGTCATTTTTCCTAAGAACATTTTTTCTTTGTAGTCTATAATAATCAGTAAATATTCTATAGATGTAGTAACATGCAAATAATGTGCAAAACATTACCGAATCATTTGGCTTTGCAGCGAAATATAATAATGGGATTGGTAATAAAATTTTAAAATAATAGATGGCTAAATTTTTCATATATAAAAATAATTTAATTAGGATTAACATCTATTTTTAGCACATGCTAAAGCAAATGCTACAGCTGTTTGCGGAATAAAAGCTGTCGTAATACTAGTCGCTATTGAACCCCATCCGTGATTTGAATATATATCTGTAAAACAGCCTATTACATTTGCGTCTGAGCAATCGCCTGTGACTCCATTTGTTATCATTTAATTAGTTTTTTATTTCTAACTGTTATTTATAACTTTTCTTTGTGATTCTTTTTAAGAGCATTTATGTATCCTATGAAAATTGCGATTGAGGATAAAAATGGAGCTATTGAATACTTGAAATCTGAAAATTTTAAATCATCAAAATTTTTTCTTTCAAATAACCAACTTAATGTTAAGCCTAAATAAAATAAGGAAATCACAAGTAAAATGAACAGTATGTTTTTGTTAATTTTCATTGTTTTTGAAGTTTAGTTGAAATTACTGTCTTTTCGTAATTTATTTTGTTTTTCGTGTTTTTAACGGTTAGTTTGATTTTAACGACAACTTGCTCCCCACTGAGCAGAAGCATAAATGAAGGCAGCTGCTCCGATTCCTGCTCCTACAACAGATGCACCACCAGCTACTAAGCCCGCAAATCCTAGTGCCAGACCTACGGATGCTCCTGCACAGCTTGTTAAAAAGCCTCCACCCGCATCATCAGCATTTTGTAATTTTTGTTGTGCTCCACCTTTCAAAGTTTCCATCTGATTTAATTCTAATTTTTTCATTTGTAATAATTTTAAAATTTATTTAATAGTTTGATATATATATATATATATTCAGGTCAAAGACTTTTTTTTCGATTGGTTAATCCTCTTATTCCTTAAGTTTGTTACAGATAGAACACATAATAGAACGGCCGATACAACTCTAATACAGGCATATAATTTGCTTTTAGATGAAGAGGTGTTATGCATTATTTCAATTAGGGATTGAACGCATAATACTAAAATTATAATTGTACAGAAAGCAAATAAACTGGTAAAATCAAGCTTAAATAGTTTTTCATTTTTCATGGGTCAATATTAATTATTTAGTTATTTCAAAATGGATGATGATCGCTGATTGTTTTTTTTAAAAGAAGTTTAGACAAATTTATAAGCGATCGTAAAAACCTCTTAGTCGAAAATCGACTATTTAAAATCTAAATTCGAATAATTGTAAAATAATTCTTATGTTTATATTTGTAAAAATGTTAAATATGAATATAATTGTAGGAAATAAACTTAAAAAACTTCGTCAAGCAAAAAATATGTCACAAGAAGAAATCGCAGATTATCTAAATATTTCGCAGTCTGCGTATGCAAGAATGGAAAGAGGAGAGAGTACTTCTTGGGCAACTCATTTTAATAAAATCTGCGCTCTTTTTGAAATTAAACCAGAGAACTTGGTCAGTAAAAATGAAGAGGAATTTAAAAATTACGAGAAGGAATCAGATTCGGCAGAAATTGTAAATCAGTTATCAGAAAAAATAATTGAACAATATGAAGCACGTATAAAAGAGCTAAAAAAAATAATTAAAGATTTAAAAAGAAATCTAAAATAAAAAAGGCTCCACAATGAAGTGAAGCCTTTCAGTAATTTTTGAATTAAATAATTACCTTTTATAAAGCAATATTAGATTAATTCTTTAGTCACAATCTGCATGGTTTCGCGGCTAACTTGTTTCAATAAAACTTCTTTATTCGCTTCAACCGTCTGAGCAGCCTCTTCTGTAAAGTGACGAATGGTATATAAGGTTACATTTTCGCTGTATTCTACTTTGAATTTTTTAGAAAGAATCGCATTCAATTCTGGGAAATTTCCAAATTTATCTTCCACACAAACAGAGAAACTAATGGCAGAGTTCTGAATTAAGTTTACTTTGATTTTGAATTCATGGAATAAACCGAAAATCTCACTGATGTTTTCCTCCATAATAAAAGAGAAATCAATTGATGAAAGCGAAATTAAAAGCTGTTCTCTTTTTACGATAAAACATGGATATTGCGGTTCCAAATCAACACCTTTAGAAACACAAGTTCCTTTTAATAATGGGTTGATAAACGATTTTACGTATAAGGGAATTTCTTTTTTCTGTAACGGCTGTAATGTTTTTGGGTGAATAACCGTTGCTCCGTAAAATGCCAATTCGATAGCTTCACGGTACGAAATCTGGTTTAACAAACTTGCGTTTTCAAAATAACGCGGATCGGCATTCATAACTCCAGGAACATCTTTCCAGATCGTTACACTTTCAGCATTTAAGCAATAAGCAAAAATTCCAGCAGTATAATCAGAACCTTCACGGCCAAGAGTTGTAGTAAAGTTATTTTCGTCGGCACCTAAGAATCCTTGTGTAATATTTAATTGTTTTCTAGGTACATTTTTGCTGATGTTTTGCTGCGTAGTTTCCCAATCAACTTCTGCATCTCTGTAGTTTGCATTCGTTTTGATAAAATTACGAACGTCAAGCCATTGCGTCTGAATTCCCATGAAATTCATAAAATGACTTAAAATATTAGTCGAAATCAACTCGCCAAAACTTACAACCTGATCGTAAACAAAGTTGTAATTGGGAGATTTATTATGAGCTAAGAAATATTCTAGTTCAGCAAACTGTGCATTTACAGCTGCAAAAACGGCATGATTTTCATCTTCAAACAAATCCAATAAGATCTGATTATGATATTTTTTGATTTCCTGAACAGAAGAATTCAATTCTGTCGATTTTTCAAAGTAATTCTTAATTACCACTTCAAGAGCATTTGTTGTTTTTCCCATAGCCGAAACTACAAGAATTACGTCTTCGTAACCTACTTTTTGTAAAACGTCGTATACGTTTTTAATTCCATCTGCATCTTTTACCGATGCTCCTCCAAATTTAAATACTCTCATTTTTAATTAATAGATTTTTAGATTTTAGATTTCAGATTCAAATCGAAACCTAGTATTTTGTTTTTCTGTTACGGCCGATAGCTATCCCGATAAAATGATTTACACAGATTTTAAAATCCTCATAATCTGTAGCAAACTATGTTTTATAATTTTTCTAAGAACGAATTAACACCTGTTTCATCCATTTGAACAACTTGCCAATCTTCTAGGATTTTTGCTCCAGAATTTTTGTAAAAATTAACTGCTGGCGTATTCCATGCCAAAACATTCCATTCTACTCTTCTTACTCCATCTCTTTTTCCTTGTTTCATGATTTCGGCATAAAGAGCAGAACCTAAACCTGTCCCACGCATCTTTTCTTTTACAATCAAATCTTCAAGATGAATGGTCTTTCCTTTCCAGGTAGAATAGCGATAATAATACAATGCAATTCCAACAATTTCTTTGTGTTTTTCTTCGTTTTCGATTTCTGCTACAAAAACGTGAAATAATGGCTTTTCACCAAAACCATCGCGTATTAAATCTTCCTCAGTAATGACAACCGCATCAGGCTCTTTTTCGAATATAGCCAGCTCCTGAATAAGCTCTAACACCGATTTCATGTCTTCAGGATTTCCTTTTCTAATATTCATGTATTCGTATTTTTAGGTATTTATTATCTAAAAAAGCTTCATTTTATTGGTCGCTTTTTGCAGATTATTAGCAAATATACAATAGTAACAAACTAACAAAATAATTTTTAAATCATTCTCACAAAATAGACGATATTTGTGACTTAAAAATAAAACTATAACGATTTAGCAATGGAAGAACGCAATAAAACACTGGGAGAGTTTATTATTGAGCACCAAAAAGCATTTCAGTATTCGTCGGGAGAACTTTCCCGAATTATTAACTCGATTCGTTTGGCAGCAAAGGTTGTCAATCATAAAGTTAATCAAGCAGGTTTAGTAGACATTATTGGCGCCGCTGGCGAGCAAAATGTTCAAGGAGAAGACCAGCAAAAATTAGATGTCTATGCAAACGAAGTATTTATCCAGACGTTAATAAACCGTGAGATTGTCTGTGGTATTGCTTCTGAAGAAAACGACGATTTTATTACAGTTCAGGGGAGCGACAACTGTCATAATAATAAGTACGTGATCTTAATGGATCCGCTTGACGGATCTTCAAACATTGATGTAAATGTTTCTGTGGGAACTATTTTTTCTGTTTTCAGAAGAATTACTCCAATAGGAACCCCGGTAACTAGCGAGGATTTTTTACAGCCGGGAATCAATCAAGTTGCAGCAGGCTATGTAATTTATGGAACTTCTACAATGCTTGTTTATACAACTGGACATGGGGTGAATGGTTTTACACTAAATCCTGCGATTGGTACATTTTACCTTTCGCACCCAAACATGAGATTTCCAAAAAATGGAAATATTTACTCGGTAAACGAGGGGAATTATGTTCATTTTCCGCAAGGCGTAAAAAATTACATTAAATACTGCCAGCGTGAAGAAGAGGACAGGCCGTACACTTCGAGATACATCGGCAGTTTGGTAGCCGATTTTCATCGAAATATGATTAAAGGCGGTGTCTACATTTATCCAACAAGTTCAAAAGCACCAAAAGGGAAATTACGTTTGTTATACGAATGTAATCCGATGGCGTTTTTAGCAGAACAAGCGGGAGGGAAAGCAACAGATGGTTTCGGTCGAATTATGGAAATCCAACCGACAGAACTGCATCAAAGAGTGCCTTTCTTTTGCGGAAGCTATAATATGGTAGAAAAAGCAGAGGAATTTATGGCTGAGGCGAATTAATTTTTTGTTTCAAGTTTCAGGTTTCAAGTTGTTTTGATTATAAATAGTAAAACCCGACAGTTTTTTAAAACTTGTCGGGTTTTGTTTTTTAATTTTCATTCAGAGTCAAGTTTCAGTATAAAAACTGAATACTAAAAACGGATTACTGAATATTATTTATGCATGTGTTGCATTTCGTAGATAAAAGTATCTGCATCGACTTTTTTGTCAACCAAAGACAATGCTTTTGCAATAATATAATCTACGTTGCTTGGTGTAAATCCAAGTGCAACACTTATCTTTTTTAGAAGCACTTCTTGTTTGTCTTCAAGATGATGATCAACATGCACCATTCTTGTTAAATCGTATAAACGCTCTAAACGCTGAACATAAGAATACGGTGGATTGATCGGATATTTTAATGGATCGCTAAGAATTTCTTCGTATTCCGATTCTGTAATTTCTAAACGAGAAGCAAGTTTGTCTAAAAAGGCTTTTTCTTCTGGATATACAACTCCATCTGCTAAAGCTACGCGAACAATAGCAGAAAAGTGTCCTTTGTTTCTTTGCTTGAATTCGCTATCAAATAATTCTGAAAATGACATAATTATAAAAGTTTTATTATAACAAATATAATCCTATTTTTAAATTATTGATTTTAAATTTCTCCTAAAATTTAACTTTTCTTTATTGAAGGATTTGATGTCTTGAATCTTTAAGTTTGAAAATTAATCGTAAGTTTACAACCCCTAATTATTTAATTACAATATACCTATGTCACAATTTTGGATTTATTTTCAAATAGGATTAAAACACGTTTTAGATATCAATGCTTACGATCACGTTCTTTTTTTAATCGCCTTAACGGTTCCGTATCTATTTAAAGACTGGAAAAGAATTTTTTTACTGGTTTCTCTTTTTACAATTGGTCATACTCTGGCTTTAGTTCTTTCCGTTTACGGAATAATTGCCATAAAAGTAGATGTTGTAGAATTCCTGATTCCGATTACAATTTTGGTAACCGCTCTTTATCATTTATTTACGGCTGGAAAGACCTCAAAAAATGATGGCGTAAATCTAGTATTTTTCATAACTTTATTCTTTGGAATTATTCATGGCTTAGGTTTTTCTAATTATTTCAAAACAATATTAGGAGGTTCTGCAACCTCAAAATTGTTACCTTTGGGAGAGTTTGCCCTAGGAATAGAAGCTGCTCAGCTGGTAGTAGTTTTTATTGTGTTGGTAATTTCATATATAGTGCAGACTGTTTTCCGTTTTTCAAAACGTGACTGGGCACTTGTAATGTCGGCTTTTATTATTGGAGTTGTAATTCCGATGATTATTGAAAGCCCAATTTGGAACAGATAAATTAAATGGAAGTAAAAAAACGGAATAAATACGATAAAGCATATCTGCGAATTGCAAAAGAGTGGAGCCTGCTTTCTTATTGTAAACGTAAACAAGTCGGTGCTATTATTGTAAAAGACAGAATGATTATTTCTGATGGTTATAATGGAACACCTTCTGGATTTGAAAATTGCTGCGAAGACGAAGACGGATTAACACGCTGGGATGTTTTACATGCCGAAGCAAATGCAATCCTGAAAGTAGCAAGATCAACGCAGTCTTGCGAAGGCGCAACATTGTACATCACGCTTTCGCCTTGCAAAGAATGCAGTAAATTAATACATCAGTCGGGAATAAAAAGAGTGGTGTATAAAGATGGATATCGTGATGATTCAGGAATTCAATTTTTAATAAAAGCAGGCGTAGAAGTAGAACATATTCCTGTTTTAGAAGAGTAATGAAATTTAACTCAAAATATTTACCAATAGTCATTGGAGCAACTTTTGCTCTTGGAACCATTGCCGGAAGCCTGATGAATGCTCCCGCAAGCGACCAGCTTTTGGCTAAAAATTACTCTAAAACAAAACTAAATAAGCTTATTGATTTTATTAACACAGAATATGTTGATAGCGTCAATACCGATTCGATTGTAAATCTTACGGTCGATAATATTCTTTCCAAATTAGATCCGCATTCGGTTTATATTCCGCCAAGCGAACAAGCTGAGGTCGCTGAAAGCATGAAAGGTGATTTCGTGGGAATCGGAATCAATTTTTATATGTATAAAGACTCGGTTGCCATTATTAAACCAGTCGAAAACGGACCTTCTGCAAAAGCGGGAATAAAATCAGGAGATCGTATTTTATTTGCCGGAAAAACTAAATTATACGGTAGAAAACTGCCTTCAGATAGTTTGTTTTCTAAATTAAAGGGTCTTCAAGGTTCAGAGATCGAGCTGACTGTTTTTAGAAAATCAGAACAAAAGAAACTGAAGTTTAAAGTTAAACGAGACATTATTCCAATTAAAAGTGTAGACGCTTCTTTACTAATTGGGAATAGTGTAGGTTATATCAAAATTAACCGTTTTGCTGAAACTACTTTTAATGAATTTAAAACGGGTTTAACGAGATTAAAACAAAAAGGAATTCAGTCGCTTGTAGTCGACCTTCGTGATAATGGGGGAGGTTACATGGAAGAAGCAATCGCCATTGCAGACGAATTCTTAAAAGACAAACAATTGATTGTTTTTACGAAAAGCAAAAATGGCTCTACTGAAAAGACATACGCTACAAAATCAGGAAGTTTTGAAACTGGAAAAGTCTATGTTTTAATTAATGAAAATAGCGCTTCTGCAAGTGAAATTTTGGCTGGAGCAATCCAAGATAATGACCGCGGAACAATTGTTGGACGCCGTTCTTTCGGAAAAGGTCTAGTTCAAAGAGAAATGGATTTTAACGATGGCTCTGCCGTGAGATTGACCGTGGCGCGTTATTATACGCCAACCGGAAGATCAATTCAGAAACCATATAAAAAAGGAAACGAAGAATATTTTAAAGAATCTGAATCTAGAATTGCTACTGGAGAATTTTATGCAAAAGACAGCATAAAAGTGGCAGATTCTTTAAAGTTCAAAACTCCAAAGGGGAAAATAGTTTACGGCGGTGGCGGAATTGTTCCAGATGTTTTTGTTCCTTTAGAAGCAGAGCACGGGAATGAAAATGTTGCTTATTTGCTGCAAACAGGAATTGTTGGCCATTTTGTTTTTGAAGAATTAGATAAAAATAGAAATGCTTTTGCAGGGGATAGTTTTACTGATTTTTTAGCTAAAATGAAAAACTCAGACTTGTATTTCAAAAAATTCAAGAATTATATCTTGATGACGGGTCTGGATTTAAAAATGGATAAAACAAAAGCACTTGTCAACCGTCATATTACGGCTGAATTTGCCCGACAGCTTTATGGAGAATTGTACTATTATGATGTGATCTTAAAAGAAGATGCCATGATAAAAACAATTCTGACTCCGAAGAAATAACTTCAATCTTTATATCATGAAAATAGAAACCGTTGTTAATGCAGAAATCGAACTTTTAACTGCTATTAAAAAATCGGATGTTTTGGCTTTGGAAACCATCCTTCATGATGATTTATTATTCAACATGCCAGACGGACAAACCATCACTAAAGATTTCGATTTACAGACATATCGTTCTGGAAAGATTAAAATTGATTCTTTGGAAGGTTCTGATCAAATTGTTAACATAATTGGTGATTCGGCTGTAGTTACTGTTACAATTGCTTTAAATGGAACTTATGATAACACCCCGATTAATGGAGTTTTCAAATACATAAGAGTTTGGAAAAAAATAGGGAAAAATCTAAAAGTTATTGCAGGAAGCTGCGTTCAGTTGGCATAAAGTTTGAAGCTGGAAAAATAATATTAACTTAAAACAAAACTTAGCAAACATCGCGTTTTCGATTGCGTTCTTTGTGGTTAAAATCTTAAAACATGAAAAAATTAAAAAGAATAAGTTTACTGGCAATTTTAATGGCTTTTGTAATTTCTTGTAAAACGATGAAAAATGATCCTAATGCCGCAGTTTCTGGAAAAGTAGATTCTATTGAGGCAGGAAAAGACGGTTACACAGCAAAAATTACTACAGATGCCAAAGAAGTTTATTTTGCTACAATTAGTATTGTAAACGTTGGCGGACCTCAAAACTACAAGCAATTAAAAATTGGAGACGTAGTATCTGTAAAAGGTGAAAAATGGAAAAGTGAAGACGAAAATCATATCAAAGTAACAGAAATCGTTTCGGTAAAGTAAAGATTAAATTTCATTAAAAGAGACTAATTTTATATATGAAAAAACTTCTTATAGGTTTTATCTTTTTTAGTTTTGGATGTTCTTCAAACCAAAAAGATATTAGAAGTATTGAGCTTATATGTTATAATTGGGATTTAAAATATCCTACAGAATCTTTTAAAGGGAAATTCTATATTCAGCCAAAATTATATTCCATTCTAAATTCAAATGGAGAGAATCAAAGTTATATTAGCGATTTCTCTCCAAATAAAACTGAAGTTTATTTTCATTCGAAGATTGATGCTGAATTAATAACTGATTTGGTGAAGTCTTTGCCAGAAATTGATAAAAAGAAACCTTTTGTAAGTTCGTATAAACAAGTTGGCTGTATGGAAAGTTCTCCAACGTTTAGGCTAAAAGTGATTTATTCTAACAACGAAGAAAAGTATTATGAATATTATTTTCAGAAAAAGAACAATATAGATTCGGTTATAAAGAAATTATATGTCGCTTTAAAAGTAAATCAGATTGAGGGAAAATATGAAAAGATGAAAGACACTCTTTCTTTTGCCAAAAAAAAGAAAGCGATAATATCTTTTTCAATGCATAAAGATACATTGGCAATGCCTTTACCAGGATTGCCGACACATAATAAAGTGAAGTTTAAATAGTGATTTTATCTAATACTATCGTGAGCGTGAGTTTGCGTGCCGTTATTCCACAAAGTAAGAATATCTGTTGCTGCAGCAGCGCCACTTCCGGCCGCAATGGCCAATTGACTTCTCCAGCCCGCTAAAGTCCCAATTACATAAATGCCGTCAGCCACTTTATGGTCGTCATTTTTAAGCTGAATACGCTGTTTTTCTGGAAGCGCTTTTTTGTGAGGTTCAATGTATTGCATTAAACCTTCAATGTCGAAAGTATTGGCAGAACCAATTCCGACCACGATATTTTTTGTTTGGTATGAATTTTTGTTGGTTACAACAGTAAATTCAGGATAACTGCCCTCAATTTTCATTACTTTTTCATTTGGAATCTGAGTAATGTGTGGGTAAGTTCTAGCTAAATCCTGTGTGCTTTCGGTTAAAAGTTCAGAACCTAATTTTCCTGGTGTAATTCCGTAAGCGTTATAAAATATTGCTTCTTGTAAAGAAGAATTTTTCTGGTGGGTAAAAATTCCGATTTTTTTATCAGTAACAAAGGTTTTGTTTTTTGCGGATCCTAAGACAAGAGCACATGACATTCCCGATACTCCTCCTCCGATAATTAAAACATCAAACATATTATCTGTTGTCATTCATTTTTTCTTCAATTCTTTTCGAAATTCTAAAAATCAAAAGAATCAAAACAGCGCAAAATGAAGCGGCGATCCCAATAAAAGCTACCATACTATCCCCTTGAAAAGGATTTTTAAAGTCTAATAGCGTAATATTAAAAACAATTAAAGCTAGTGCTAAAAGCACTAAGATTGAAGTGAAAATTTTCATAAGGTTGTTTTGTTTTTGCCTAAAATAATAAAGTAGAACTTTAATGAGGAAAATGCCTTAAAGTTGTATTTTAGAAATTTTACGGGGTAAATTTATAAAAATAAATTTTAGACAAACAAACCTTTAACATTAGCAGCGAATAATTTAACAGCAATTGCCAAAAGTATTACTCCAAATGTCTTGCGAACCACTCCAAGTCCGTTTTCTCCCAATAGATTTTCGATTTTTTTAGAAGATTTCAAGACGATGTAAACCAAGATGATATTTAGTACAATCGCGATGATAATATTAATGGTGTGAAATTGAGATCGAAGCGATAATAAAGTTGTCATTGTTCCTGCTCCTGCAATTAGAGGGAAAGCTAATGGTACGATAGAGGCAGATCCTGGTTCTTCGTCACGGTAGATTCTGATTCCTAAAATCATTTCTAAAGCCAGAAAGAATAAAACGAATGATCCTGCAACGGCAAACGAGTGAACGTCAATACCAATTAAATTTAGTAAGCCTTCTCCAACAAAGAGAAAAACAATCATAATAGCTCCGGCAACAATAGAAGCTTTTTCAGATTCGATATGTCCAACCTTAGCTCTTAAATTCACAATAATCGGAATTGAACCAACAATATCAATTACGGCAAAAAGCACCATACTAACGGTGATGATTTCTTTAAAATCGATTTCTAACATATCGCTTTGATTTTTAGGGTTTAAAAAACTGCTGCAAAAGTAGTTAATAAAGTTAGGTGTTTTTTCGTTACAGTGTATTTTTGTTATAAAAACACGTTTTAATGGTTAAAAAAGTGATATTTATAACAATTATGGTTTTTGCCGCAGAGTATCGCAAAGTTTTTTCGCAAAGATTCGCAAAGCTTAAATTGTGAAAAGACGAAAAACGGAATTATTCTTTTAAGATTTCTGTGAGAAACGGCTGCGAATGTTCGAGGTACATTTTTTATCTACTTTCTTTGACTATCTTTGCACTTTATAAATTAGAGTATTTTAATATCATGTTTCAGTTAGGTAAAACTATTATTTCAGAAGATATTCTGGAAAAAGAATTTGTGTGTAACTTGTCTGCTTGTAAAGGAGCTTGTTGTGTTGATGGAGATGCGGGTGCGCCTTTGAATGAGGCTGAAACTAAAATCTTAGAAGAAATTTATCCGAAAGTAAAACCTTTCTTGAGAAAAGAGGGGATTGATGCAATCGAAGCTCAAGGTACTTGGGTAAAAGGAACCGATGGTGATCTTGAAACACCACTTATTGATAATAAAGATTGTGCTTATGTGATCTTTGATGGAAAAACTGCACTTTGCGGAATTGAGCAAGCTTATAATCAAGGAATCGTTGACTGGAAAAAACCAGTCTCTTGTCATTTATATCCAATTCGTGTAAAAGACTTCACAGAATTTGCCGCGGTCAATTATGATAAATGGGACATCTGCGATGATGCTTGTTCGTTAGGTAAAGAGTTAGAAGTTCCAGTTTACAAATTTGTAAAAGAAGCGCTGATAAGACGCTTTGGTGAAGATTGGTATTTGGAGCTAGAAAAAGTAGCCGAAGAACTCAAAAATTCATAAAAATCTACAGTTAAAATTATAGTCTTTTTGACTACATCTTTTGACTCAAAAAAACAAAGTTTTGACTCAAAAAAAACTTTTTAAAACTATTTAAAATTTCTTGCTTTTTATTTGAAAAAGTCTATATTTTACGGGGCTTTTGAAGTGTAAAATAGGTTTTAAATGATTCATTTGCAGTAAATTAATTATTGTCTGAAAAGTTTTTCAAATTTTAAGCTTTGTTAAAAACTACGTCCGATTGTGAATAAGTTTGGCTTTTATTTTTGCCGTTAATTGACAATCTTTGTAGTGCACTGAATGTGTAAAAATTCAATAAAAAAATTAACAGAATCTGTCATGTCACAAATCGAACCAATATTACAAGAAAATAAAAATCGTTTCGTTATTTTTCCGATTAAACATCATGATATTTGGGAGTGGTATAAGAAGATGGAAGCAAGTTTTTGGACTGCAGAAGAAATCGACTTGCACCAAGATTTGACAGACTGGAATAATAAATTGAATGACGACGAAAGATATTTTATTAAACATATCTTGGCATTCTTTGCTGCTTCTGACGGAATCGTAAACGAAAATTTGGCTGAGAACTTTGTAAACGAAGTTCAATATGCTGAAGCGAAGTTTTTCTATGGTTTCCAAATTATGATGGAAAATATTCATAGTGAAACATATTCTTTATTGATTGACACTTATGTGAAAGATGAAGCAGAAAAAGCAGAATTGTTTAATGCTTTAGAAGTATTCCCAGCAATTGGTAAAAAAGCAGAATGGGCTTTAAAATGGATTGAGTCAGATTCATTTGCAGAAAGGCTTATTGCTTTTGCCGCAGTTGAAGGAATCTTTTTCTCTGGAGCCTTCTGTTCAATTTATTGGTTGAAAAAACGTGGTTTAATGCCAGGTTTAACTTTCTCTAATGAGTTGATTTCTCGTGACGAAGGCGTACATTGTGATTTTGCAGTTCACCTGCACAATCATCACTTGGTAAACAAAGTGCCAAAAGAAAGAATTAAAGAAATTATTGTCGATGCCTTAGATATCGAAAGACAGTTTGTAACTGAATCTCTTCCGGTAAGTTTAATTGGTATGAACGCTGGGTTAATGACGCAGTATTTAGAGTTTGTTGCCGATAGACTTTTGGTTGAATTAGGATGCGAGCGCGTTTACGGATCAGCGAATCCATTCGATTTCATGGACATGATTTCTCTTCAAGGAAAAACTAATTTCTTTGAAAAACGTGTTGCAGAGTATCAAAAGTCAGGTGTTATGAACAATGACAGCGATGCTCAAAAAATTTCATTCGATGCAGATTTTTAGACAACAAAAATACTTTTAGTGTCTATCTTCTAGAGACGCTAAAAAAAGATTACAGGAATATTTTAAAGGTTGAATCTCTTTCCCCAAGTCGTAGATTCAATAGCAATTTTTGACGCATTTAAATTCGAAATTCGAATTTGAAATGAGTAACTATTGAGAATTTGGTAATTCTCCAAAATTAATTTAAAAACACGCAATGTTTAAGTGCTAGAGCTCGTTCTCTAGGTACTTTCATTTTTTCAATAACTAAAAAGGTAAGCTTATGTATGTAGTAAAAAGAGATGGCCACAGAGAGCCCGTAATGTTTGATAAGATTACAGAAAGAATCAAAAAATTGTGTTACGGCTTAAATGAGCTTGTAGATCCGGTTAAGGTAGCGATGAGAGTTATCGAAGGATTGTATGATGGGGTTTCGACTTCTGAGTTGGATAATCTTGCAGCAGAAACGGCAGCTTCTATGACAATTGCGCATCCAGATTATGCTCAATTGGCAGCTCGTATAGCTATTTCTAATCTACATTCAAATACTAAAAAATCTTTCTCTGAAACGATGAAAGATATGTACAACTATGTGAATCCAAGAAATGGACAAGATGCTCCATTAATTGCTGACGATGTGTACAAAGTAATTCAAGAAAATGCTGCTTTTTTAGATTCTCATATCATTTATACAAGAGATTTTAATTACGATTATTTTGGTTTTAAAACCTTAGAACGTTCTTATCTTCTTAAAATAAACGGAAAAATTGTTGAGCGTCCGCAGCACATGTTAATGCGTGTTTCTGTTGGTATTCACTTAGACGATTTAAAATCGGTTATTGAAACTTATGATTTAATGTCTAAAAAGTTCTTTACGCATGCAACGCCAACGTTGTTTAATGCAGGAACTCCAAAACCTCAAATGTCTTCTTGTTTCCTTTTGGCAATGCAGGATGATAGTATTGATGGTATTTACGATACATTAAAACAAACAGCAAAAATCTCGCAATCAGCGGGAGGAATTGGACTTTCTATTCATAACGTTCGTGCAACAGGATCTTACATTCGCGGCACAAACGGAACTTCAAACGGAATTGTTCCAATGTTGAGAGTTTTCAACGATACGGCTCGTTACGTAGATCAAGGTGGAGGAAAACGTAAAGGAAGTTTTGCCATCTATATCGAAACTTGGCATGCTGATATCTTCGATTTCTTGGATTTAAAGAAAAATACTGGAAAAGAAGAAATGCGTGCAAGAGATTTATTCTTCGCGATGTGGACATCAGATTTATTCATGAAACGTGTTCAGGAAGATTCAACTTGGACTTTAATGTGTCCTAACGAATGTCCAGGATTATATGATGTTTATGGAGATGAATTCGAAGCTTTATATACAGATTATGAATTTAGAGGAAAAGGTAGAAAAACAATCCGTGCTCGTGAGTTATGGGAGAAAATCCTAGAATCTCAAATCGAGACAGGAACGCCATATATGTTGTACAAAGATGCAGCAAACCGTAAATCGAACCACAAGAATTTAGGAACAATTCGTTCTTCGAACTTGTGTACAGAGATTATGGAGTTTACCTCTAAGGATGAAATTGCAGTTTGTAACCTAGCTTCTATTTCGTTGCCAATGTTTATTGAAAACGGAAAATTCGACCACGAAGCACTTTACAATGTTACAAAACGTGTAACTCGTAACTTGAACAAAGTAATCGACAGAAACTACTATCCAGTAAAAGAAGCTGAAAACTCAAACATGCGTCACCGTCCGGTTGGATTAGGAGTGCAAGGTTTAGCGGATGCTTTCATTATGTTACGTATGCCGTTTACAAGTGATGAGGCTAAAAAATTAAACCAAGAGATTTTCGAAACCTTATACTTCGCAGCTGTAACCGCTTCTATGGAAATGGCAAAAGAAGAAGGACCATATTCTACATTTGAAGGTTCTCCAATGTCTAAAGGAGAATTCCAATACAATATGTGGGGAATGAAAGATGAAGAATTATCAGGCCGTTGGGACTGGGCTTCATTAAGAAAAGAAGTGGTTGAACATGGAGTTCGTAACTCATTATTGGTTGCGCCAATGCCAACAGCATCAACTTCTCAAATTCTTGGAAACAACGAAGCTTTCGAACCATATACATCAAACATTTACACACGTCGTGTATTGTCTGGAGAGTTCATCGTAGTAAACAAACATTTACTAGAAGATTTAGTAAAATTAGGTTTATGGAACGAAGATTTGAAACAAGAAATTATGCGTCATAATGGATCTGTTCAAAATATAGATAAGATTCCACAAGACTTAAAAGATCTTTATAAAACAGTTTGGGAAATGTCGATGAAAGATATTATCGATATGTCTCGTCAAAGAGGATATTTTATTGACCAATCTCAATCATTGAACTTGTTCATGCAGGATGCCAACTATTCTAAACTAACTTCAATGCACTTCTACGCTTGGCAATCTGGTTTAAAAACAGGAATGTATTACTTAAGAACAAAAGCAGCTGTAGATGCGATTAAATTCACATTAAACAACGATAAAAAAGAAGAAACAGCTCCGTCGTTAGTGGCAGAAACTGAAGCAATCAGTGTTGAGGATTATAAAGCAATGCTTTTAAAAGCACAAGCGGCAGATCCTGAGGATTGTGAAATGTGTGGGTCTTAATTTTTTTAGAAGAAAGAAGATAGAATAAAGAGGAAAGATTTTATTCTTGTGTTTATAGAAAAGCAGTTATTGTAATGATAGCTGCTTTTGTTTTTTTAAGGAGCTATTTCCCGCTTTCCGTTGCAATCTTTTTTATTTTTAAAGAAAAAATAAAAAAGGATTTCCACTTCAATCGGGGCTAGTAATGATTCAATAGAAAATTTATGAAAAAAATCATTTTATTTTTGCTTTTGCCTGTTAGTATTATCTACGCTCAAAAAAGAGATATTGTTTATAGAATCGGTTATGATTCTTATCCTGCAAATGGGTATTTTTATGGAGTCAGTGTTTTATATTTACGCGATGATTATAGTTATAAACTCTCGGTTCAAAAGTACAATTCAAGAAGGATGGCTCGAAAAAATGTTTTAAGAACTTTTGATGATGAATATGGAAAGTGGAAAATGTCTGGCGATACCTTATTACTTTATGATAATGATAAAAAGAGACAGCAAATGAAATTTATTAAAGTCAATAATAAAAGAATAGCTTTTCTAATTGATGATGTTGAAAGGTCAGATCGATACTGGAGAAAAGTAAAAAATTGAGATAGCATGGATTTAAATGTGATTGTAGAAAATAAAAACGACTATTATAAATTAGCTACTCATTACTTAAAGAAAATAGAAGGTATTGAGTAAGAGGCTGATTTTGATGAAATCAGTCCGAAATCTATTTCAATTTTATTAGATCATGATTTTATTCCAGCTCCATGTATTGAAATTAGATTAGAGCTTCTCAAAGATCAAAAAACGATATCTGATTATTTTCTATATGTTGATGAAAACAAAGAATTTGTAGATGAATTTCTAATTGCATAGCCCGTGGTTTCAACCACGGGAAACGTATTGGTAAAACGCATTGTATTCCAGTGGTTGAAACCACGGGCTATGCTGATTATGATTGCTCAATAAATAAAACAATATCTCAAAAAATTTCCCGTTCTAATTAATACCAAAGATTTTTAAAACTTAGCACCTCAGAATCTTAGCGACTTAGCCTCTTTTAAAATTAAACCTTTAAAAGAAAGTCAAGTCTTATTGTAATAATTTCTGAACGATGAAAAAAAGCAGTCTTTGGTCCTTACGATTAGGTTTTTCAGGAAAACAAGCTTCAACAATTGAAAAACTCGGATTAGAAAAATTTCTAAAACATTCTTACGATTCAAAGTTTGACACAGAAATTCCAGCGTTTCTGCAAGATCAGCCTAAGACCACTTTAGACCTTAAGCAAGTTCGGGAATTAATTAAAACTTCAGATCCCGAAACCAAAAAGGAAATTCAGAAAAAAGAAAATCAAGCCACGGCAGCGCTTAAAAAGTGGTGGATTGCTAAAATGCGTAATGACGAATTTCCATTGCGTGAAAATATGGTTTGTTTCTGGCACAATCATTTTGTTTCCACTTCTCAAAAAGTAAAAATCAATTACTGGATTTACCAACACAATATGATTTTACGCGAAAATGCTTTTGGAAACTTTAAAGATTTAACCAAGCAGATTCTGAAATCAAACGCAATGGTTCGCTATCTCGATAATGGCGATAATAAAAAAGGTAAAATCAACGAAAACTTAAGCCGTGAATTACTCGAATTATTTACCATCGGAATTGGGAATTATACCGAAGATGATATTAAAAACGGTGCCAAAGCCTTAGCCGGTTTGAATATTGGAGATGACGGCGCTGTTTACAGAAAAAACATCGAAGATAATAGTGATAAAACCTATTTCGGAAAAACCGGAAACTGGAAAGCTGATGATTTAGTCGATATTATTTTCGAACAGAAAAACATTCCATATCTCATTACCAGAAAAATCCTGAAATGGTTTATTTATGATAATCCGCCAGAAGATTTGGTGGTTTATTACGGAGATTATTTTCGGAAGCAAAAGTTTGAAATAGAGCCTTTGCTGACAAAGATTTTTACAGAAGAATTTAAAAAAGAGAATTCGGGAAATAAGATTAAAAACCCGCTGGTTTATATTGTACAGCTTTGCGATGAATTGCAGATAGAGAATGTTGATGATGCCGCAATTATGGCATTTATAAAACAGCAGGGAATGGATTTGTATAATCAGGCTAATGTAAAAGGCTGGGACGGTGGAAATTCATGGCTGACTTCGCAGATTTATCTCCAAAGAAACAATACATCCGATTTGTTATGCAGTGGCAAAAGCCTCAATAGAAAGGTTTTGAAAACCATGGTAAACGGAGTCGAAAAAGAAAAATCAGAATATGAAAAAACTGCGGTAAAAGTCGTTTTTGATTCAGATGGAAATAACAAAACCATTATTGCTGAATTGTCAGACAGATTGTTGTTTTCTGTCAGCAATTCGGCTCAAAAAGACATGGAAAATCTGTTGAAATACGATTTCGACCCAAAAGATCCTCATGCTGATTTTGCTGTGGTCAGAGTTTTTAATTACATCACAAAACTGCCCGAATATCAATTAATCTAGAAAATAAGAATCATGAACAGAAGAAATTTTCTAACGTTAACAGGAACATTTACAGGCGGGATGCTTGTGCTTCCTAGTTTTTTACACGCTTTTGGTTCGCAGCCCAATTTAATAACTGGCGAGCAATGTATTGTTTTTGTGCAGTTGAATGGCGGGAATGACGGTTTGAATACTTTTATTCCTTATGATGATCCGTTGTATTATGAATTGCGAACAAAAATTGCATTGAATAAAGATGCCGTTGTGGGAAAAAATAAAGGAATGGCATTTCATCCGTCGCTAAAAGATTTTGCTCAAATGCAGCAAAATGGAGATTTAACCGTGATTCAAAATGTGGGTTATCCGGAACCTATTCGGTCGCATTTTAGAAGTCAGGAAATTTGGCAGACTGCTACAGATTCTAATAAGTATATAAACGAAGGATGGTTGGGAAGATTTTTAGATCTGCAATGCAACGGACATCAAGCAACGGCGGGAATTAATTTAGATTCGATTGATAATTTAGCTTTAAAAGGAGTAGAGCCTCATTTTATCACAGTGAAAGATCCAGATCGATTTAAAGTAAAATCTAAAGAAGAAAATGTGACTTTGTCTAAAAATCCGCATTTAGATTTTGTTCGAAAAATCGCTAATTCGGTTACCGAAGGTTCAGATGAAATTCAGAAAGCTTTGGCAAAATCCAAAACGGAAATCAGTTATCCGAAAACAGAATTATCCAAAAACCTAGAATGGATTGCGCGATTGATAAAAGGAAACTTAAATTCAAAAGTATATTACACTTCGCTTAACGGATTTGATACGCATGATAATCAATTATCAATTCACGAACGAAAATTGACAGATTTAAACGATTCCATATATAGTTTTTATTCAGATCTAAAAGAAGCGAAGTTATTGCAGAATGTCACCGTTGTAGTTTTTTCAGAATTTGGGCGACGTGTAAAAGACAACGGAAACGGAACGGATCACGGAACTGCAGCACCAATGTTTATCATCGGAGGGAATAATAAAGGAACGATTTTAGGAAAAAATCCAAATTTAGCCGATTTAGACAATGGTGATTTAAAACACGAAATAGATTTTAGAAGTGTGTATGCTTCTTTATTAAAAGAAAAAATGAATTTCGATTATTCTAAAATCGGGATTGCTAATAAACCAGTATCAGGTTTGTTTGCGTAAGTTTTTTGTTTTGTATCCACAATCTTGTCATTTCGACGAAGGAGAAATCTCCATTAGAAGCTCGACAAAGATTGGATTCTCGTTGCGGAGTTACTAGCGAAGATTTCTCCTTCGTCGAAATGACAAGATCAAGCAAAAGCATTCGTTATAATTTGAGGAATTGAATTTTAATCGGCAGTTAATTTGCCCTAATTATTGAATTCGCGGTAAAAAAAACTTAGAATCTTAGCGCCTCAGTATCTTAGCATCTCCGAAAAACCCATTGTAAATATATCATTTTAAGCCGATATTTTTATATTATCCTACAAAACCTGCTAAATTTGTTAAGAAATCCTTTTTTGTTTCATAAAATGCATTATTTTTTTTGGTGCAGTAAAAATAATTTATACATTCGCAGAGAATTTAAAACAAAACACAAACAAAATGGCAAGTAACCGTTTTTATTTTAGCAACAATTTTTATTTCTTCTTTAGTAGAAGTCAGGATTGTGCTATGGTTATTTGAGAAAATTTTTAAGACAAATAAAACTAATATACAATCCTGATGCAAATCAGGATTTTTTTTTGACTATATGACAACGAAAATTGCAATACAAGGTATTAAAGGATCTTTTCATCATCAGGTTGTGAAGGAGTATTTCTCTGAAAACGTGGATATTGATGAGTGTTTGTCTTTTGAAGAACTGATCGACAGCCTTATTGCCGGAAAATCTGATCAGGCTGTTATGGCGATTGAGAATTCGATTGCAGGGCCGATTATCCCAAATTATGCTTTGATTGACAAGAACAATCTGCACATTATTGGAGAACATTATTTAAATATTCAACAGAATTTAATGGCTTTAAAAGGTCAGAAAATTGAAGATATAAGAGAAGTGCATTCGCACCCGATGGCACTTTTGCAATGTATGGATTTTCTGAAACAGTATCCAAATATCAAATTGGTTGAGGATAAAGATACAGCTGAAACGGCAAGAAGAATTCAGGAAAAACAGCTAACTGGAATTGCGGCCATTGCAAGTTTAACTGCTTCTGAAATGTACGATTTGGATATAATTGCATCATCAATTCAAACGATCAAAAATAATATGACTCGTTTCGTGATCATCAAAAAGCAAAATTCATTTTTGCCAGAAAGCGAAATCAATAGAGCCTCTGTCAAATTTGAATTGGATCATAAAAGAGGAAGTTTAGCAGCGGTTTTAAATGTAATGAGCGATTGTAAATTGAATTTGACAAAAATCCAGTCGCTTCCAAAAATTGAAACACCTTGGAAATATTCATTCTTCGTAGATGTGACATTTGAGAAATACGAGGATTTTGCAAAAGCAAAAGCGTTATTAAATATAATGGCAGAGTATTTTAAAGTGTTGGGAGAATATAAAAACACAAAACCTTTAAGTGAGTCTTAAAGTTGAAAAGTCATAAAGTCAAAAGCATAAAGCTTACGGCCTAAAGCCTAAAGCATTTTTTAATAAAAAATAGAAATGATTACAACAGCAAAACGATTAGACACAGTTGAAGAATACTACTTCTCATCAAAACTAAGAGAAGTTAGACAACTAATGTCTGAAGGAAAATCGATCATCAATATGGGAATTGGAAGCCCTGATTTGAGTCCGTCAAAAGCAGTAATTGAAGCAGTCGCTGCAGCAATTCAAGACGAAAACGGGCATGGTTATCAAAGCTATCAAGGATTACCAGAAATGAGACAAGCGATGGCCGATTTTTATAAAGATCAGTTTGGTGTTGAAGTGAATCCGAATAATGAGATTTTACCTCTTATGGGTTCGAAAGAAGGAATTATGCACATTTCGTTAGCGTTTTTAAATGAAGGCGATCACGTTTTGATTCCGAATCCAGGTTATCCAACGTATACTTCGGTAACCAATTTAGTTCAGGCAGTTCCTGTTTATTATGATTTGAAAGAAGAAAATGGATGGGAACCGGATTTTGAAGCTTTAGAAAAATTGGATCTTTCGAAAGTAAAAATTATGTGGCTGGGTTATCCGCACATGCCGACTGGAGCGAGAGGAAGTTTAGCGTTATTTGAAAAATTGGTTGCTTTTGCTAAAAAACACAACATATTATTGATCAACGACAATCCGTATAGTTTTGTTTTGAATGATAATCCGATGAGTTTATTGCAGGTTGAAGGAGCAAAAGATGTGGCTTTAGAATTGAATTCACTTAGTAAAACCTTCAACATGGCAGGCTGGAGAGTCGGAATGGTTTTAGGAAATCCTGAAATTATTGATGCAGTTCTAAAAGTAAAAAGTAATATGGACAGCGGAATGTACTACGGAATTCAGAAAGGTGCGATTGCGGCTTTAAAATGTGATAAATCTTGGTTTGAAGATCAAAACAAAATCTACAGACGCCGTAGAGAATTAACTGAAAAGTTAGCTGAAAAGTTAAATTGTAAAGTTTATAAAGAAGGAGTAGGGCTTTTTGTTTGGGCAAAGCTTCCGGAAGGAATAGAATCTGCAGAAAAGTTCATTGACGAAATATTATATGAGAAACATATTTTCATCACGCCGGGAACCATTTTTGGAAGCAACGGCGAAGGCTATATCAGATTCTCATTGTGTGTAAAAGAAGAAAAAGTACAAGAAGCGATTGATCGATTTTAAATTTTAGATTTTAGAATGTAGATTTTAGATTTTTCGCCAAAGTTTGTCATTTCGACGAAGGAGAAATCTCCGTTGCTAGATCGACAAAGATTGGTTCTTTTGATTGTGGAGTTACTTGCGAAGATTTCTACTTCGTCGAAATGACAAAATAAACGGAAAATATCAAAAGTTGGAATTTGGAATTTAACATTTGGAATTTATAAAGAAGCTTAGCTTCAAATAAAAAGATATGAAAGTATACGTAATAGGAATAGGGTTAATAGGCGGTTCAATGGTGCTAGACATTAAGGGGCGTTATCCTGATGCGACTATTTTAGGGATCGATAGCAACGAAAAACATTTGGAAGAAGCACTTGATCTTGGAGTTATTGACGAAGCAGGAAGTTTTGAAGATCTACAAAAGGCCGATTTTGTAATTGTTTCGGTTCCTGTAGATGTAGCCCTGACGGTTTTGCCTAAAGTTTTGGATGCAGTAGGAGATAAAACGATTGTTTTTGAAGTAGGATCGACTAAAAAGCCAATTTGTGAAGCAGTAGCCAATCACCCAAAAAGAAGAAATTTTATTGCAACGCACCCAATTGCCGGAACAGAGTTTTCGGGACCATCAGCAGCAATAAGAGGTTTGTTTCAAGGAAAAACAAACATTATTTGTGAAGTCGAAAAGACGGCTTTTAAGTTACAAGAAAAAGCATTAAATCTTTTTACTTCAATCGGAATGAGAATTCGATATATGGATCCCGTTTCGCACGACAAACACATTGCTTACGTTTCGCATTTGTCGCACATAAGTTCGTTTATGCTTGGAAAAACGGTAATGAATAAAGAAAAAGACGAACAGGATATTTTTGACATGGCGGGAAGTGGATTTGAAAGCACCGTTCGTTTGGCAAAAAGTTCACCAGCAATGTGGACGCCGATTTTTAAACAAAATAAAGAATACGTTCTGGAAACCTTAGAAGCTTATATATCTAACCTGAGTCGGTTTAGAGATTTGCTGAAAGAAGAAGATTATAATGCCATTTTTGAAGAAATGGAAAGCACAAATAAAATTAAAGAAATACTAAACGGATTAACAACAACTAAAAAGTAAATTAGAATTAAGATGGAAAATAAGAAAGAAATGAGAAAGTGGTTAGAAGATTTCAATTTAAATCACCCACTTGTGATAGCTGGACCTTGTAGTGCAGAAACTGAAGATCAGGTTTTGAAAATCGCTCACGAATTGAAAGATTCAAAAGTTAGCGTTTTCAGAGCTGGAATCTGGAAACCAAGAACTCGTCCGGGAGGATTTGAAGGTGTTGGAGAAATTGGATTAAAATGGTTGCAAAAAGCTAAAGCAGAAACTGGTTTATTAATGGGAACTGAAGTTGCAACTGCAGCTCACTGTAAATTAGCTTTAGAACACGATATCGACGTTTTATGGGTTGGTGCACGTACAACTGCAAACCCTTTCGCAGTTCAAGAAATTGCTGATACTTTAAAAGGGACAGATAAAATCGTTTTGGTTAAAAACCCAGTAAACCCAGATTTAGCTTTATGGTTAGGTGGTGTTGAGCGTTTACACATGGCTGGAATCGAGAAATTAGGAGTTATCCACAGAGGTTTTTCTACTTACGAAAAAACAAAATATAGAAATATTCCAGAATGGCAGATTGCTATCGAATTGCAAAATAAATTCCCTGATTTACCATTGATCATTGACCCGTCTCACATTACTGGAGATCGTAAAATGATTTTTGAAGTAACGCAAGAGGCGTTAGATTTGAACTACGACGGTATGATTATCGAAACGCACTACGATCCGGACAATGCCTGGTCTGATGCTGCACAGCAAGTTACTCCAGATGCTTTGAAACAAATCATAAAAGATTTGACGATTAGAAAAACGGATGATACTACAGATGAATACAGTTCAAAAATGACAAAATTAAGAGCTAACATCGACGTTTTAGATGCTAACTTATTAGAGTTATTAGGAAAACGTATGAAAGTAGCTGACGAAATTGGTCAGGTGAAAAAAGATGCAAACGTAGCGATTCTTCAAAATAACCGTTGGAACGAAATCTTAGGAAAAATGATTCTTGAAGGAGAGAAAAAAGGTCTTACGGAAGAATTCGTTTTGAGAATGTTCAAAGCAATTCACCAAGAAAGTATTGGTCACCAAGAGAAAATTTTCAACGCATAATTTTTTGCTGAAACATATAAGTGATATAAGTTAATTAGAGTTTATTTTAAATTTTGACCTTGAGTTTTCTTATATCACGATTTAAAAATAGATTGTTTTTTTAAAATCCCTGTTACTTTGAAAGAAGTAGCAGGGATTTTTGTTTTTTATGATATAGTCTGTGGTTTCAATCGTGGGCTATGTTTAAAATTATTCATTTATCTTTGCAGGGATTTAGTTTTCAAATCTGAAATCTAAAATCTGAAATCTAAAATTAAAGAATGACAGGAACCGTTTATAAATCTACAGGAAGCTGGTATACCGTAAAATCTGAAAAAGGAGATTTTGTGGAATGCCGTATGAAAGGGAAATTTAGAATAAAAGGTATCAAAAGTACCAATCCTATTGCTGTAGGCGATATTGTTGATTATGAGTTGGATGAAACTTCAGATGCCGTTACAGGAACAATTCATAATATCCACGAAAGAAAAAACTATATCGTTCGTAAATCGGTTAATTTATCCAAACAGATTCATATTATTGCCTCTAATATCGATCAGGTTTTCTTACTGATTACTATTGATAATCCGCCAACGACTACGAGTTTTATTGATCGTTTTTTGGTTACTGCGGAAGCATACGGAATCGAAGCCATTCTTGTTTTTAATAAAATTGATACTTTAACAGAGCAGACTTTAGACGATCAGCTTTACTTGCAACATATTTATTCTGAAATTGGATATAAATGTCTTCGTATTTCATCAACAGAAAACAAAGGCGTTGATAAACTCAAAGAGATGATGATTGGAAAAGTAAGTATGTTCTCAGGGCATTCTGGAGTTGGAAAATCAACTCTAGTAAATGCAATGGAACCAAGCTTGCATTTAAAAACTTCGGTCATTTCAGAACAAAGCAAACAAGGACAGCACACTACCACTTTTGCCGAAATGTATGATTTGTCTTTTGATGCTAGAATTATCGACACACCAGGAATTAAAGGTTTCGGAATTGTTGATATGGAGCCTTCAGAAATAAGCGGTTATTTTCCTGAATTCTTTAAACTCAAAGATCAATGTAAATTTAACAATTGTTTGCATAAAGAAGAACCGCATTGTGCCATAAAAGCAGCATTAGAAAAAGACGAAATTGCTTGGTCTCGTTACAATAGTTATCTAAAAATTCTTGAAGGAGATGAAGAGCATTATCGCACCGACACTTATGGTGAAGATCGTGCTGCGAGTGATGAAACGAGAAAATAAAATTAGTCAAAAGTTGAAAGTCTAAAGTCTTAAAGTTTTTAGAAACTTACAGGACTTTCGACTTTCAACTTTTGACTTTCAGACTTAAATAAATGAAAGTAATTATTCAAAGAGTTTCTGAAGCATCAGTAACAGTTGACAATAAAAAAACAGCCGACATTAAAAAAGGACTATTAGTTTTAGTAGGAATAGAAGATGCCGATACACAAGAAGATATTGACTGGCTTGCTGGAAAAATCATTAAAATGAGAATTTTTGGAGACGAGAATGATGTTATGAATTGTTCGGTTCAAGATATTGGCGGTGATATTATTGTTGTAAGTCAGTTTACACTTCACGCATCAACTAAGAAAGGAAACCGTCCTTCTTATATAAAAGCCTCAAAACCAGATTTTGCAATACCGACGTACGAGAATTTTGTTCGAGCAATAGAAAAAGAGTTCGGCAAGAAAGTGCAAACAGGAATTTTTGGTGCCGATATGAAGGTCAGTCTTCTCAATGATGGACCTGTTACGATTGTAATGGACAGCAAAAACAGGGAGTAAAAATATTATTAAACATATGTTAAGGATTTCTGAAAAAAATATATATTTGACGAAAATCCCTACTAATGAAAAACCTTTTTTTTGCGTTATTTTTATTCTTAACAACCTTTAATTCATTCGCCCAAAAGAACACTTATCCTATTCTTTCTATTCCAGATAGTTTAAAACAGAATGCAAATGCTGTTCTCCGTTTAGACCAAATGGATATTGTTATTGCTTCGCAAAGAAGTATGAATATTAAGACCCAAAGAGTTGTTTCTGTTTTAAATGAAAAAGGTCTAAATGATATTGATGCATACTGTCATTATGATAAAACAACTTCAATAAAAAATATTGAAGCTATAGTTTATGATGCATTGGGGAATGAGATAAAAAAAATCAAAAGAAAAGATTTTAAAGATCAGAGCGCTGTAGGCGGAAGTACTCTTTTTTCTGATAATCGAGTACTTTATTTAAATTACACACCCATTTCATATCCTTTTACAATTGCTTACACTAGCGAAATTGAAACTTCAAATACTGCATTTATACCAAAATGGTATTTTATTGGGGGGTATTATTTGAGCGTAGAAAAATGCGTTTTGAATGTAACTTTCCCGAAAGGATTGGGCTTTAAGAAAAAAGAGTTCCGATTTGATAACTTCAACATAATTAAAACAGCTGATACAGATACAAATCTGAGTTACACAGCAACAAATATCACGGCTCAAAAACAAGAAGATCTTAGTCCTTCTCCTTCAGATCTTTTTCCTAAAGTCATGATGGGATTAGAAAATTTTCACTTAGAAGGAGTTGACGGAAATGCTACTACTTGGGAAGCATTCGGAAAATGGTATGAAGATAAAATCTTAATCGGTACGACTGTTTTGCCAGAAGAGACAAAAGCAAAAATTAAAGCGCTGGTTGGAGATGAGAAAGATCCTATCAAGAAAGCTAAAATCATTTACGATTATGTACAGAAAAAATCGCGATATGTAAACATTGCGATTGGTATTGGCGGTTGGAAACCTATGTTAGCCAACGATGTTGACCGTTTAGGATATGGAGATTGTAAAGCATTGTCAAACTATACAAAAGCACTTTTACAGGTTGTAGATGTCCCGTCTTATAATACTATTTTATATGGCGATCGTTACAAAGAAAATATTCAATCTGATTTTGTTTCGATGCAAGGGAATCATATGATTTTAGCCATCCCAGATAAAGATAATTATATCTGGTTAGAATGTACGAGTCAGGACGATCCGTTTGGATATCAAGGAACTTTTACTGATGATCGTGATGTTTTGGTGGTGAAACCTGAGGGAGGTCAAATTGTACGAACTAAAATCTACGATGATAAAGGAAACACGAAAGTAGGTAAAGGGGTTTACACAATTGATCCAGCTGGGAATTTTTCTGGAACTTTAAAAATAGCATCTCAAGGAAGTGTGTATGCTTCTAAATCTCGAGTAGAAACCATGCAGCCAAATGAAAAAGAAGAACATTACAAAGAGTATTGGGATAATATCAACAACTTGAAACTAGGTAAAATTACTTTTACGAATGATAAAGAAAATATTCGTTTTACCGAAGATGTTCAGCTAAGCGCTGTAAATTATGGAACTCTTTCGGGTAACAAAATGATTTTTGTAGTTGATGCTTTCAATCAATATACAGGAAATGTAAAACGAATTAGAAACCGAAAAAATCCTTTTCAAATTCAACGTGGTTTTTTAGATACCGATGAAATTGAAATCAATCTTCCTGAAGGTTTCAGTATCGAATTTCTGCCTTCAAATTATGAGCTAAAAGGCAAATTTGGTGAATACAAAACCGAAATCATTAAAAAAGACAATAATAAACTGACTTATAAAAGATCGATGTTTTTAAACAAAGGAAAATATTCCAACAAAGAATATGATGAGTATCGCCTATTTATGGAACAAGTCTCTCGAAACGATAACGCCAAAATAATATTAACCAAGAACTAACAAGTGTAACCAAAGTAAACCAAAAATTACCAATGAAAATTATTAAATTATTTAGTCTCACTGTGATTTTATTGATCGCTTCAAAAGCGATGTCGCAGGAATTTAAATTAGGAAAAGTCTCAATAGCAGAACTAGAACAAAAGGTACATCCGAAAGATTCGGCAGCTGCAGCCGCAATTTTGTATAAAAAAGGAACAGCAAGAATTGAATATGATGTTAATGATGGTTTTGTTACAGTCACAGATGTAGAAACTAGAATTAAAATTTACAAAAAAGAAGGCCTGGATTGGGCAAATCAGGATGTTTGGTATTATAATTATTCTGGTCTAAGAGAGAAAGTGTCTTTTTCAGATGCTGTAACTTATAACATAGTTGGCGGTAAAATTGAAAAAACGAAGCTTAAAAGTGATGGCGTTTTTGAAGAAGTATTAAATAAATATAAAAGCTTAAAAAAAATAACAATGCCTAATGTGAAAGAAGGCTCTGTTATTGAATTTAAATATAGTATTAAATGTCCACAAGAAATGATAAGAGATTGGGATTTTCAAACGAGTATCCCAGTCAACTATTCTGAGTTTTCAACATTCATTCCCGAATATTACACCTTCAGTCCAAGACAAAAAGGTTATTTTTTTCCAAAGGCAACAACAGCAAGGGTTGCCAAAAGTATCACTTTTAATAACAAGGAAAGATCTGGAGGACGCGTGACATCAACTAATTTTTCTACTGATTATTTAAGTTATATGGAAGATCAAGTTACGTACAAAGCTGTAGATTTTCCTGCAATGAAAGATGAGGCGTATGTTAACAATATTGATAATTACACATCGTCTGTTGCTCACGAATTATCAATGACTAAATTTCCAAATCAGGTGCTTAAAGAATATTCTGCAGATTGGGCTTCGGTTGTGAGAACAATTTATGATTATGATGATTTTGGTCCTGAACTTAATAAAACAGGTTATTTTGAAGATGATTTGAAAAAAATACTTTCAGGAATTAATACGCCTGAAGAGAAGATCTTAGTTATTTTAAATCATGTAAAATCAAACGTAAAATGGAATAAATATTACGGTTATGGCTGTGATAATGGAGTTAAAAAAGCGTACAAGGAAAAAACGGGAAATATTGCCGATATTAATTTAATGCTTACTGCCATGTTGCGTTATTCTGGCCTTACAGCAAATCCAGTTTTGGTAAGTACACGTGCAAACGGAATAGCATTGTTTCCTAACAGAACAGCATTTAATTACGTAATTGCTGCGGTAGAAACTCCAAATGGATATGTTTTATTAGATGCGTCAGAAAAATTTTCGGTTCCGAATGTTCTGCCATTAAGAGTTTTAAATTGGTCAGGAAGATTGATTAGAAAAGACGGTTCGTCAGAAGAAATTAATTTAATGCCAGAAAAAACTTCTGTTGATAATGTTTTCCTTAATTACAGTATCGATAGTGCTGGAAAAGTTACAGGAAAAACAAGAAGACAATACATGGATTATAATGCAATGATTACGCGTGGCAATATTGAAGGATTAAAAGAAGAAGAATATTTAGAAAAGTTAGAAAACAAGAATAAAAAAATAGAAATTAGCGATTATTCAAAAACAAACGAAAAGGATATCCTTCTTCCAATTATAGAAAGCTATTCTTTTACTGGAAATGATTTGTGCGAAGTTATTGGAGGTAAAATTTACTTGAATCCAATGTTGTTTTTTGCGACAAATAATAATCCTTTTAAGCAGGAAAGTAGAGAATATCCAGTAGATTTTAGTTTCCCATTCACAGACAAGTTTAGTATTAATATTGAAATACCAGAAGGCTTTGTGGTTGAAACATTGCCAGCCCCAGCTGCTGTTACAATGGAAGATAATTTGGGCGTTTTTAAATTTAATATTGCTGCAAATGATAATAAACTTCAGTTGTCTATTTTGCATCAAATAAATGAAGCTATTGTTTCTGCTGAAAAATATGAGATGCTAAAAGAATATTATAAAACAATGGTAGAAAAAGAAACAGAAAAAATCGTTTTGAAACGTATTTAATTATGCTAAGATTCCTCCTAATTTGTATTGCCTTTTTGGGAAGTACAATAACTATTCAAGCTCAAAATTATGACTTGGGAAAAGTAACTATTGCGGAGTTAAATGAAAAAGTTCATCCTAAAGATAGCAGCGCACCCGCTGCTATCTTGTTTAAAAAAGGAAGAACTTATTTTGGCTATAATAAAGATGTTGGATTTTATGCCAACCATGTCTGCGAAGTGAAAATCAAAATTTATAAAAAAGAAGGTTTAAGCTGGGCCAACCAGAAAGTGCGTTTTTATATTGGTTATGATAAGTTAAACGAGGACCGTTTGGAGTTTTCAGACGCAGTGACCTATAATTTAGAAAATGGCAACATCGTAAAAACTAAATTAAATAATCAGGGCGAGTTTAAAAACAAAATCAATCAATATTGGAAAGAAAAGACGATTACTTTGCCAAATGTAAAAGTAGGTTCTATTATTGAATACAAATATGTTTTAAGATCTGAAAATCTGGTGAAGTTTCCCGATTTTGATGTTCAGTTCAGTATTCCTGTTGACTATTTTTATTACAAAACACAGATTCCAGAGTTTTATATTTATAAACCCATTTTAATTGGAGGAATTCCATTAGAAACAGAATCTAAATTTACAGGCGCCAGTCAGAGTTTTGACAATGCTTACAGTCAGACAAGCTCATTTAGCTATAAACAGATTGAAACCTTTTATAAAGGAAAAGATGTTCCAGCATTAAAAGAGGAACCTTACATTAATAATCTTGAAAATTATCGCGGAAGTATTCAGCAAGAATTAGAGAGAGTGCGTCTTCCTGATCAGCCTGTAAAAGATTACAGTTTAACTTGGGAAGGTGTTGCTACAACTATCTTTAAAGAGGATAGCTTTGGGAAACAATTAAATCAAGGTAGTCTGTTTACAGATGATCTGAATAAATTATTACTTAATGTAGAAGACAAAAAGGAAAAATTAGATTTGATTTTTACTTATGTTAAAAATCGAATGAATTGGAATGAGATTAATAGCTGTTATACAGAAAAAGGAGTCGAAAAAGCCTATAAAGATCAAACAGGCAATGTTGCAGAAATCAATTTTATTTTGATAAATATGCTTCGCGCGGCTGGTATAGAAGCCAATCCTGTTTTGGTAAGTACAATACAAAACGGAATTCCAGTCTATCCAACAAGAACAGGATTCAATTATGTAATAGTTGCAGCTGAAATTGATGGCAAAAAAAGTCTTTTGGATGCAAGTCATAAACTTACAGCACCAAATATTTTACCGTTAAATGTTTTAAATTGGAATGGAAGATTAATCAAAAAAGATGGCACTTCTGAAGAAATTCAATTAGATCCAGCGCAGCAGTCTAGAGAAATTTGCAGTCTTATAGTCAAAATAAATCCTGACGGAAAAATGAATGGTCAGGCTCGAGTTCAACGAACAGATTATGATGCATACAGTTTTAGAGAAGAAAACAATACAAAAATGGAAGATGCTTATCTTGAAAAATTAGAGAATAGATTGGGAGGTTTACAGATTTCAAATTATGCAATCGAAAATCAGAAATCTAACTTAGATCAGTCGGTCATCGAAACTTTTTCTTTTGCTTCAAGCAACCGTTCGGATATTATTGATGGGAAGATTTTTATAAATCCTCTATTGTTTTTTACGCAAAGTAAAAATCCGTTTAATCAGGAAAAAAGGCAAATGCCTGTTTATTTTGGATATAAAAACATAGAAAAGTTTAATTTGAATATTGAAATTCCAGAGGGATACACTGTAGAATCACTTCCTAAACCATTTAGAATATCTTCAGAGGACAAGCTGATGTCTTTTATTTTAAATTTTTCGGTTTCTGAAAACAAAATTCAAATTGTGAGCCAAAAAGAAATCAACAGTAGTATTTTTGCAGCTGAGGATTACGGAATGATAAAAGAGTTTTTTCAGAAGATGGTCGTAAGCCAAAACGAAAAAATAATTCTTAAAAAGATATAAAAAGATGGATTTAAAAAATGCACAATTAGCTGTTGATACTTGGATAAAAGAACATGGTGTTCGCTACTTTAACGAATTGACCAATATGGCACAGCTGACAGAAGAAGTTGGCGAGGTTGCTAGAATCATTGCGCGCCGTTATGGAGAACAATCTGAAAAAGAAAGCGATAAAAACAAAGACTTAGGAGAAGAATTGGCAGATGTTGTTTTTGTTGTGCTGTGCTTAGCCAACCAAACAGGAATTGATTTACAAGCCTCTTTTGATAAAAAAATGGATCTAAAATCGGTTAGAGATAAAGATCGTCACAAAAACAATGATAAATTGAAATAATTGTGAAATATCAATGGTGAATTTTGATTTACGGGCAAGGAGTGGTAAATTGCGCAATCGAATTTAGACACTCGTAATTCGCTAATCATAATTACTATCATGAATTTAAAATTAAGCACGAATTCACAATTCACCATTGATGATTCGCAACTCAATATCACCGGTTCTAAAAGTGAAACGAACCGCTTATTATTACTAAAAGCATTATTTCCAAATATTACTTTAGCTAATACTTCCAACTCAGACGACAGCGAAGTAATGCAGAAAGCATTAGCAGGAAATGATGAAATTGTAGATATTCATCATGCAGGAACAGCAATGCGTTTTCTTACTGCTTATTTTTCGGTTAACGAAGGCAGAGAAGTGGTTTTGACTGGTTCTAGCAGAATGCAGGAACGTCCGATTAAAATTTTAGTGGAAGCTTTGGCACAATTAGGTGTTGAGATTTCATATGAGAAAGAAGTAGGATATCCGCCAATTCGAATTAAAGGAAAAAAAGTTACAGATTCAAAAGTAACTTTGGCAGCAAATGTAAGCAGCCAATATATTTCGGCACTTTTATTAGTAGCTTCAAAATTAGATAATGGTTTAGAACTTACTTTAGAAGGAGAAATTACTTCTATTCCTTATATCAAAATGACTTTGGCTTTGTTAGCTGATTTAGATATTAAAACTAGTTTTGAAGGAAATGTGATTAAGGTATTCCCTAAAGAATCAGTTGAAACTAAAGAAATGGTGGTAGAATCAGACTGGAGTTCAGCTTCTTATTTCTTCAGCCTTGTAGCTTTGTCTGATGCAGCTAAAATTACTTTAAGCAGTTATAAAGAAAACAGTCTTCAAGGAGATTCTGAATTGGTTTCTCTTTATGAGAAAATGGGTGTCAAAACAACTTTCCAAAACAATAAAATGACTTTGGAGAAAGTTTCTGGATTCAAGTACGAAGATGTAAATTTTGAATTGAATAATACACCAGATATCGCTCAAACTATCGTAGTGACTTGCTTAGGTTTAGGAATTGGTTGTCATCTAACAGGACTTCACACTTTAAAAATCAAAGAAACAGATCGATTAGAAGCTTTAAGAATCGAGCTTACAAAATTAGGAGCCAATATTTCGGTAACTAATGACAGTTTGACTTTAGAACGTTCTGGAGATATTAATCACGATGTTCATATTGCAACATACAACGATCACCGTATGGCAATGGCTTTTGCACCTTTAGCAATTAAAGTTCCGATTATTATTGATGATGCCGAAGTAGTTTCTAAATCGTACCCAGATTTCTGGAACGATTTAAAAGCTTTAAACTTTCAGATTTCAGAATTATAAATTGAACCATATAAGAAATATAAGTTCATTTAAATAAAATGTGCATAATTTGAAAAACCTTCAGTTTTTAACTGGAGGTTTTTTTAATTTTTGTCATTTCGACTGAAGGGAGAAATCGCACACATAACTCTACAAAGATTGGCGATTTAAACTGGGGAGTGTCAATTGTGGTTTCTTAATTCGGTCGAAATGAAAACTTTCAGAAATTATAAAGATTCAGATTTAAATGAACTTATATTTCTTATATGGTTTATAAATGTTAAAATTAATTTAAATAATGTGTTTTTATCACACCGTGAAACCTCACAAAATCAAGGACTTTTGAAAATAAACGTCAAAACACTTGACAACGCCTATCTCACAATCGTATATTTGCAGGCGATTTAAAATTTTAGATAAAAAAGTCTAAGATTGATATTTTAAAATCTAACTTCAAATATGAAATTATCACACTTCAATTTCAATTTACCGAAAGAACTTTTGGCTGAATTTCCAGCAGAAAACAGAGATGAATCTCGTTTAATGGTAATTGACCGTAAAAAAAACACTATCGAACATAAAATGTTTAAAGACGTGATCAACTATTTTGATGACGGAGACGTTTTAATTCTTAATAATACAAAAGTTTTCCCTGCACGTTTGTATGGAAACAAAGAAAAAACTGGAGCTAGAATTGAAGTTTTCTTATTAAGAGAATTAAATTCAGAGCAACGCCTTTGGGATGTTTTGGTTGATCCAGCTAGAAAGATCCGTATCGGAAATAAACTTTATTTTGGTGATGACGATTCGTTAGTTGCTGAAGTAATCGACAATACAACTTCTCGTGGTAGAACATTACGTTTCTTATATGATGGATCTTACGAAGAATTCAGAAATAAATTGACAGAACTTGGAGAAACTCCAATTCCTAAATACATCAACAGAGAAGTTACTGCTGAAGATGCTGAGAGATATCAAACAATCTATGCAAAAGAAGAAGGAGCGGTAGCGGCACCAACCGCTGGTTTACACTTCTCAAAACACCTTTTGAAAAAATTAGAAATCAAGGGAGTAAATTTTGCTGAGGTAACTTTACACGTTGGTTTAGGGACTTTTAACCCAGTTGAAGTAGAGGATTTATCTAAACACAAAATGGATTCTGAGGAATTGATCATCACTCAAAAAGCGTGTGATATTGTAAACGAAGGAAAAGCAAAGAAAAAACGTATTTGTGCAGTTGGAACAACTTCTATGCGTGCAATCGAAAGTTCTGTGTCTTCTGCTAACACTTTAAATCCTTACGAAGGATGGACAAATAAATTTATTTTTCCTCCTCACGATTTCAGTATTGCAAACTGCATGATTACAAACTTCCACACACCAAAATCGACATTATTAATGATGATTTCTGCTTTCTGTGGACACGATTTAATGAAAAAAGCATACGATGAAGCGATCAAAGAAGGGTACAAATTCTATTCTTACGGAGACGCGATGTTAATTCTATAATTAGAGTTTATCTTATAAAAAAACCCGACAGTATTTTTAGAATCTGTCGGGTTTTCTGTTTTTATAGTTTTGTTTCAAGTTTCAGGTTTTAAGTTCGTTCTGCAGTTTAACCGCAAAGTGCGCAAAGATTTTTACAAGGTTGACGTTTACAAACGCTAAGTTCGCAAAGCTTTGCGTTCTTTAGCACTAGGCAAACACAAACTGAGCAAAAAATCTTTGCACACTTTGCGGTTAAACACACAAAGCATATCAACTTGAAACCTGAAACTTGAAACAAAACAAACAAAATTTGTTATTTTAGCAATCAAAACAAAAACACAATGACTTTTCAAAATACACGCGAATTTGCACGAGAGCTAGATTCGAAAGATACACTAAACCACTATCAGGAACAATTCATTTTTCCAAAAGTAAATGACAAACGAGTAATTTATTTTACTGGAAATTCTTTAGGATTACAGCCAAAACGAACCAAAGCTTATGTTGATGAAATAATGGACGATTGGGCAAATTTGGCAGTTGAAGGTCATTTTTATGCTGAAAAACCTTGGTGGGATTATCAAGAAAGATTTGCTGATCCGTTAAGCAAGATTGTTGGAGTGCTTCCGTCTGAAGTTACGGTGATGAATACGTTGACTGTAAATCTTCATTTATTGATGGTTTCTTTTTATCAGCCAAAAGGCAAACGCTATAAAATTATCTGCGAAGAAAAAGCTTTCCCGTCAGATCAATATATGTTTCAAAGTCAAGTCAATTTTCACGGATACAAACCAGAAGATGCGATTGTAGAAATTAAACGCAGAGAAGGAGAACACAATATTCGTTTAGAAGATGTGTTAGCAAAAATTGAAGAAGTTGGCGATGAACTGGCTTTGGTTTTAATAGGAGGAGTAAATTATTATACCGGACAAGTTTTTGATATTAAAACCATCACTGCCGCTGGACAAAAAGCAGGAGCCAAAGTAGGATGGGATTTAGCGCACGCTGCAGGAAATATCAAATTAGAACTTCATGATTGGAATGTAGATTTTGCTGCTTGGTGCAGTTATAAATATATGAATTCAGGACCAGGAAACGCTTCGGGTTGTTTTGTTCACGAAAAGCATCATAATTCGGACTTACCGAGATTTGCAGGATGGTGGGGACATAATAAAGAGCGCCGTTTTAAAATGGAGCCCAACTTTGATCCAGTTCACGGAGCGGATGGATGGCAGATTAGTAATCTTCCAGTTTTGTCTTTAGCGCCATATTTGGCTTCAGTAGAAATGTTTGCTGAGGTTGGAATGGATACTTTAATTGCAAAACGTGATCATATTACTTCTTATCTGGAATTTATTCTTCATGAAATTGATAAAGAAGTAAAAGGTAATTTCGAAATCATTACACCTTCAAATCCTGAAGAAAGAGCTTCGCAATTATCTGTTTTTCTTCACGGAGAAGGAAGAGCATTGTTTGATTATTTAATGAAAAATGGTGTCATTACAGATTGGCGCGAACCAAACGTTATTCGTCTAGCACCAGTTCCGTTATATTGCTCTTATGAAGATATGTATGATTTCGGGCAGATTTTGAAAAAAGGGATTTTGGGAAAGTAAAAAAATAGTCAGGCAAAGTCGCAAACTTTTTTATTTAAAATAATTAATCGCACTAATTATTCCGCAAAGTTTATCGTCAATCTTTGTAGAGTTTCTAGTGCGATTTACTTTGTCTGTTCGCTATCGCTCGAGTCTCGTTCTTCGAAATGACAAAATGAGAATAAAACTTTACGCCTTCACGACTTTGCGTGATTAATTTCATTCAGCGCGGAACAAACAGCAATCTTCAAATCTTATAAACTTTATAAAAAATTCTGTAATAATTATTATATCAGATATTAAGTACTTTGTAATGTATAATTTTTTAAAAATTACAATCATGAAAGGCTTATATATTTTATTGACCGTGATATTATTAACTTCTTGCCAAAATCAAAGCAAAGGAGATATAAATAAAGCCAAACAAGCCAGCATTGATTCAATGAAAGTTGAGATTAACAAACAGCGTGTTATCGATTCGATGAAGACGGAAATGGCGAAACTAAACGAAGAGAAGATCGAAGCTCAGAAAGAGAAAGTTGTCGTAGTGCATCAGCAAGCTGCCGCAACAACAGCCGAACCAGCCAAAAAGAAAGGTTGGAGTGCAACCGCTAAAGGTGCTGTAATTGGTGCTGGAGTAGGAGCAGCAACTGGAGCTATTGTCAGTAAGAAAAAAGGCGAAGGTGCTGTTATTGGTGGATTAGCTGGAGCCGCACTTGGAACTGGAACAGGAGCTGTTATTGACAGTAAAAACAAAAAGAAAGAATAGTTATTCTAATAAATAAAAACAAACCCCAAATTAGATGATAATTTGGGGTTTTCAATTTTAAACCAACTCTGAAACGGGAATTTTAATATCAACTAATTCTGATTTACAAGAATCGAGTTGATCAAGATGACCCTTAAAGACTGACGTCGATTCAAATAAATTTTTATAATACTCAATTCCATCTAACAGATTAGATTTAAAAGAATTCCATTTTTTAAGCTGAGCTGCTGTAAGTTCTCCAGAAATAGATTGAATTTCATTTCTAAAATAAGTAATATACATTTTAAGCTCTTTTATAAACAAGTTTGGACGCTCAGTTCTAATAATCGATTTTCCTTGATAAATATGCTGAATCATCTCTTTTAAGGAAACTTCCTGATCAAAATAAGCTAAGTTTGGTCCAGGGCAAATTACTACGCCTTGTGCCTGACCTTTTATTTTAATGTCATTTTCTAGATAAGAAGCATTGGCGAGACCAACACAAAGACATGATTTTTCGGTGATTTTGATTTTGTTTTTCTCAAATTCATCTGCAGAAAGCGAATCCTTTTTTGCTTCTAATTCTTCCAGTTTAATATCCTGATATTTTTTTGAAGCTGTGCAAATTCCGTGTGGGTCGTATTCTTTGCTTAAAGCTAAAAATTTCTTCGGACAAGAACTTCCGGCTTTGTTTTCATGAATTCGCTTTTGTTTTAAAAATTCATTTGTAGTTCCTTTCAAAGTATTAAAAGGAACTCCCAAAGGCGAAATATTACTTAAATAAAAATCATCTTCTTTGGCATTCATTAATAAATTACGAGTTTCTTTATCGACAGATGTCGCTTCGGGAACTAATAAAAATGGCGAACCCCAACCTACAGAATCAACGTTATATTCGTCTAATAAAAACTCATGTTCAGCCGCAGTTCCAACACCACCTTGAACTGTAATTTTTAATTCTAAAGGATTTTCAGGAATAGGCTGATTTTTTGCCTGTAAAGCCTTAATCATTAAATCGTGGGCCGATTGTACCAATTGTTCTTTTTTCTGCTTGAATTCCTCTAAAATCGTACCCAATAAGAGTCCGTCAGTAGCAAAGGCATGTCCGCCGCAGTTTAATCCCGATTCGATTCGATATTCTGAAACCCAAAGACCTTTTTTGGCCAAGAAATTTCCTTGAATCATAGCCGACCTAAAATCACTTACTTTTAAAATAATTTTCTTTTTCAGTTCGTAATTTTCATTTGGAAAAAAATCTTTGAAGTTTTCGAAGTAACCAAACAATCTCGGATTCATTCCGGCAGAAAGAACCACAGAAGATTCCAAGTTACTTTTTGCAAAACCTCTTAAAGCGGCATGTGCATCGTTAAATTCAATTGGAAGCTGTTCATTTTTGACAAAATTATCTTTGTCCAATTTGGTCATAATGTTAACATCGATTTCTCCTGGAAAAAGATTGGTTTCGATATAATTTTGAATGTTCTCTTTAAAAGCAATTCCGTCATCCAATAAATTCTGAAATCCTTTTTTAATATCAGAAGTATTCGGCAGCATCGTCATAAAGTTTTCTAATGCTGTTTTGCTTTCTGCTAATTCTGTTTTGAAATTTTCGAATTTCTCTTTTACAATTTTATCGACTAAATTTAAATAAGAGGTAATTCTTTCAGCGCGGTAATCATGAAATTTCTGAGTAATTTCTTCGTATGGGACATTGAATTTTGTGCTGTAAAAATTACGCATCTTTTCAATCAGATCATCGTCTGCTAAAGCAATAACAGATGAAATTCCGTACTGCGCTACTCGAATAGGACTGTCTATGGTATAAGCAAGTCCCATTACTGGAATATGAAAAGTATGCAGGTTATTTTTTGTCATTTGTATTCGAATTAAAATAGGGACAAATGAAGAAAAATAAATTTTTATAAAACCTGACAAATATCAGGTTTGCAGATGGATTGCTACGAATGACGCGAATTAACACAAATTAAACTTTAAGATTCGCCAAATAAAAATTCGTGAAAAGTGGTGTAATTCGTGGGCAGAAAAAAGTAGCAGAAAAAGACTAAATCAGAATCTTCTTCAAAGATTCTGCAATGCTTCTCCACAAAAGATTGTAGAACGATCTATCTTGAAGACGTTCTACTTCGACTTCGGCGGTTTTAGCTTTTTCTTTCGAATCGTTTTTAACTAATAAATTAGCAACTGCTGTTTTGAGTTTGGCTTCTTTTTCGGGATTTTTCTTTTGGTATAATTTTACTTTCAGATCTTCATAATCCAATGAAGCATTTCCTTTCGATCCGTTATCATTTCCGTAAAAATTAAAACGGTATTTATTGAAAGTTCCGGTAAAAGTACTGTTGATATAGGGTTTAGTGAATCTTGTCATGGCTCCAACATCAAAATTTGAAATCACGCCTTGAATATGAAATCCGTCGCTTTTGTCTAAAACATTAAAACGCCAATCGACATCAAGGGGAGAATTTTTCATAAAAATACATTTGACTTTGATTTTTACATCATCCGTTTTTTTCAGACCAAAACCGCTTCGCAGATTGGTGGCTTGTAAATTGAATTTGTCAAAAGTTAGCACTCCTGGCCCTTTGGCAAAATCAAGTTCTTCTTCATAAACCAGTTTAGATTTAAGAACCTGTAAGGTGTCAATTTGAAGCGGAAATTTCAGATTTCGCAATAAATGATTGTAAAGATATTTTTTGCTTGGATCGTCTTTTACCATTTTTCCACGGTAAATATTAGCATCAAAATGATTGATCACCAGCGAATTGGCTTTAAAATAAAAACGATCGTTTTTAAAACCCCAATCCATTTTTTCAACCTGTGCCGAGTCAAATTTTAAATTGTAAATATCCTTTTCTTTTTCAAGACGTTTTGTGAATTCTCTTCGGCTAAGCTGAGGAAGATTAGAAAAATTATTAATTTTTAAAAAATTATTTTCAGTACTTATTTTTCCAATGTTGATGTGATAGAAACCGTTTGGTCTGTAAAACAAGCTGTCACAAACCAAGGCATAGCTTTTATATTGAAGCGGAATTTTTTCTTTTAATGTAGCATCAGTAATTAATATCCCTTCCAGTTTTAAAAGGATTTTTTTAATGCTGAAGATCGGCTTTTCCGTATCCAGAGAAACCACATCAACAGCTCCATCGTTCAGATAAATATTAGAAACGGCTATGATTTTACGGAATGGATCTACAATTTCGGTTTTAATACTTTTGCTGTTGTTGATCAGCTTCTCGCCTTTTTTGTATAAAATAACGCGAGGTTTATTGATGATAATACTTTCGGCTTGAATAATATCGCGAAATGCCAAATCCCAGATATTAAAATGCTGGATGGTAACCGATTCAATTTTTGAGAAAAGCCCATTTTTACTGTCTTTAGGCTCGTTTTTCGGACTTACCAATAAAGTCTGTGCGTAAATATTTCTGGAAAAAAGAGAGACTTCAATTTTTTCATAATTAATATTATATGCGGTTTTATTTTTTTCGTGAATAATGATTGGAAGCTGTTTTTTGATCCAGTAATTCAGCCCGATGTTGGCTAGAATTACAAGTGCAAGAAGAGAAATTACAACAATCGCTATTTTTTTATATACAGACATTTATAGGATTAATTTTAAATACATAAATTTAGACTTTTAAAGACTGTTGTCTCTTATAAGATTTTGAAGAAAAGTTACATTATTACGAATTTCATCCTTTTTTAGAATATGAGAATAATTAAAAAAATCCTGCTGATAGTATTGGTTCTTATTGTAATTCTTGCGATTGGTTTGTGCGCTTATATTTTTCATCTAAAACCTAAATATGAAGGTTCTTTGCAATTAAATAATCTGGAAAAAGAAACCACAGTCTATTTTGATGATTTTGGAGTGCCTCATATTTATGCTGATTCTGAAAAAGATGCTATGACGGCGCTTGGCTATGTACACGCACAGGAAAGATTATGGCAAATGGAATTATTGCGCCGAATTGCGCCAGGTCGTTTGTCTGAAATTTTTGGAGGAGTTGCGCTTAAAAATGATAAATTTTTTGCTGGAATCGGAATTGAGGAAGCTTCGGCGGAAGCCATTGCAAAATTGGATAAAAACAGCGAAAGTTATAAACTGACCCAAGCGTATCTGGATGGAATTAACCAATATTTGGAAGAAGGAGCTACGCCAATAGAATTTACTTTGGTTGGTGTGAAAAAGCAAAAGTTTACAATAAAAGATGTTTATAATATTTTTGGATATATGTCTTTCAGTTTTGCTATGGCGCAGAAAACAGATCCTTTATTAACTGATATTAAGAATAAATATGGCATCGCATATTTGAAAGATTTAGGTATTGAGGGAGAATTTAACAATACAAAAATTAAAATCTCAAAAGAGAAAAGTGAGGAATATACCGAGATTTCAAAATCTATAACCGCAATGCTGGATCAATCTCCGATTCCTCCATTTGTTGGAAGTAACAGCTGGGTTGTTGGGCCGCATAAATCGAAAACAGGAAAAGTTATTTTTGCTAATGATCCGCATATCGGATTTTCTCAACCTGCAACTTGGTACGAAGCGCATATTGTAACACCAAAACAGGAATTGTATGGATGTTATTTGGCTGGAACTCCATTTCCGCTTTTGGCGCATAACAGAGATTATGCTTACGGTTTAACGATGTTTGAAAATGATGACATCGATTTTTACCAAGAAAAAAACAAAGCAGATGATGCTTCTGAGTATCAGACACCAACAGGTTTCAGCAAATATGAAATTAGAAAAAAAACGATTAAAGTAAAAGATTCTTCAGATGTAGTTTTGACAGTTAAGATTACACGTCATGGTCCAGTTATGAATGATTTTATAGATCGTTTAGAAAAGAAAAATCCAATTGCAATGTCATGGACGTATACAAGAGAGCCAATCCAGATTTTAGACGCGGCTTATGGACTTTCGCATGCCAAAAATACTACCGATTTTAAACGGGCAGTGAGTTTAATTGCGGCACCAGGATTAAACGTAATGTATGGCGATGCAAAAGGAAATGTGGCTTGGTGGGCGAGCGGGAAATTGTACAGACATAATGAAGGCGTTAATACGCATTTAATTTTAGACGGCTCAAGCGGTAAAGATGATATTACGAAATTCCTAGATTTTGATCAAAATCCGTCTGCAGAAAATCCAGAATGGGGATATGTTTATTCTGCAAACAATCAGCCAGAAGCTATAGATAATGGTTATTTATATCCTGGGTATTATTTGCCAGAAGATCGCGCCAAAAGAATTTCTGGGATTTTAGATGCAAAATCAGATTGGGATAAGGAAGCTATCAGTAAAATGATTTATGATAATACTTCGGATGTTGCAGTTGAGGTTTCGAAAAACTTAATAGCAAGTTTAGATAATAAGTCACTTTCTAATAATGAGAAAGAAGTTATAAAAGTTTTAAAATCTTGGAAAGGAACAACAAATGTTGAAGATGTTGCGCCAACGATTTACAACAAATGGATTTATTTGTATCTGAAAAATACGTTTGAAGACGAAATGGGTAAAGATAACTTCAATTTATTTTTGGGAATTTCTTTAGGAAAACAAGTTATAGCCAATCAGATAAAAAATGAAAATTCGGTTTGGTGGGATAATATCAAAACAAAAAATGTAAAAGAAACCAGAGCAGACATTGTGTCAAAATCATTTCACGATGCTGTTGTGGGTTTGCAGAATCAGCTGGGAGAAAATATCTCAGAATGGAATTGGGGAAAAGTGCATACAGTAGAACACGAGCATCCATTAGGAAAAGTCAAAGCGCTTCGCGGATTATTTAATGTGGGGCCTTTTAATTCTCCGGGTTCAAATGAAGTCATCAATAATTTATTCTTCGGATTTAATGATGAAGGAAAGTATTACACTAAAGGCGGACCTTCGACAAGAAGAATTGTCGATTTTGCCGATATAGAAAACAGCTGGAGTATTTTACCAACTGGACAATCTGGAAATCCTTTCAGCAAGCATTATAGCGATCAAGCTGAAATGTACAACGCAGGTAAATTCAGAAAAATGAAATTGAACAAAGACGAAATCATAAAAACATCTACAAAGTTGATTTTGAAACCGAAGAAGTAAGGTTTTGTTTTTTTGGTTTCAAGTTTCAGGTTTCAAGTTATTGCTAGTGCAATCTTTGTCAAAGTTTCAAACTTTGACAAAGATAAGTGTTAAGAAAAAACTTTGTGCCTTTGTTAATTTGTCTCTTTGAACCTTACTTAAAAAGATATTTCCCTTTCACAATATCATTAGCAAAAATGTTCAGATTATTAATTAGAACCCTATTGTTGGTCATAACATTTTGTGTTTGATAAGCTGGGTCTTTTTCATAGGCTTTTAATAAAGTTTCCAGTTCAACTTCGTCAAATACAACAAAACTGTTGTAAATCGCATCTCTAAAATTTTTGTAATTAATGCTTTGGGTAATTTCCATTGCTTTTTGGTCATTCCAACCTTCTTTTGCTGTAGCTTCATTTATTTTTGAAAGGCAAAAATCAATAACATAATTTTTATACCGAGTTGCTTCAACAATTTTATCGATTATAATTTTGTTCTGCTGACTAGGCATCAATGGCTGATTGCTTTGAGATAAAGATTTAGAAGAAATAAAAAGACACAGGAACGCAACCAGAAAGTGGTGTTGGTTTAGATTTTTCATAGGTTATTCAATTATTTTGGGTGAAGCTAAAATACTATTTTTAAAAAATAATTTCCCAATTTTGAATGTCCCAAGTTGTAACAAAAAACTCCGATAAAACAACTGCTAGAGCTATTTTATCGGAGACATTTTTAAAAATTTAATTTAGTATTTTCTGTTTTTATTTCTTCGAAAGCTCTTCTAAAACTTTCTTTCCGTTTTCATTTGTAGGATCCAGTTCAACCGATTTTTTGTAGTTGACAATAGCCAATTTTTTATCTCCATCTGCCAAATATGCCTCGGCTAAACTATCATATACATTTCCTGATTTAGGGAAAGCATCAACATTGATTTTAAAAACTTCAATCGCTTCTTTCTTTTTTCCGGTTTGAAGCAATTGATATCCAACTCTGTTCATGTCTCCTTCTTTAATTCCGTAGGTTGGATCGTTTTTTAGCTTTTTGTAAGTTTCTGTTCCTGCAGCTGCACCTTTTTCGTTATAAACATCTAACAGATCAAGAGCAAGTGATTTCTTTGGCTGGTTAAAAGGCTGATTGTATAAAATGGAACGTATTGCGGTGTTCATTTCTCCCAAAACTGTTCCGCCAGTATTATTCAATAAAACCACAAGATTTTTATCTTTCGGAATGCGGGAAATAATGGTGTTAAATCCGTTGATACCGCCACCATGTTCAATAACAGTTAGTTTGTCATTTCCGTTTGGCACTTCGTAAGTAGACCATCCGTATCCGTAGAAGCCATTCCATGCTTTAATGTAAGGTTTGAATAAAGATTCCATTGATTTTTCAGAAAGCAATTTATTGGTATAAAGCGCCTGATCCCATAAATACAAATCTTCTACAGTAGAATATAAAGATCCCGCTGCGTACGGAATACTCATGTCAATATAAGCGGCGTTTACAATTTTCTTTCCTTCTTTTTCATATCCAGCAGCTCTATTTTTTATAATTAATTCGCTGTGATCGTAACCAGAATTAACCATTTTTAAAGGTGTGAAAATAGTTTCTTGTAAATTCTGCTCGTACGTTTTGCCTGTAATTTTTTCGATAATATAACCCAATAAAAAATAACCCGAATTGCTGTAATTGAATTTTTCGCCTGGAGTAAATTCAAGTGGAAGACTAGAAAATGTCTTTACAAAAGCTTCTGGAGCATATGGATTTCTTGCTTTATCTTTAAAAAAGTTAGGTGCATTGGTGTAATTTGGAATTCCAGAAGTGTGTGTCAATAAGTGATGAATTGTAATTTTATCACCGTTCTCTTTTGGATAATTAGGAAGATAAGTGGTAATAGGCACATCTAGTTTTATTTTTCCGTCTTCTGCCAGCTTTACAATCAAAAGAGCGGTAAACTGTTTGCTGATAGAACCCAATCTGAATTTGGTATCAGGCTGATTTGGAATATTCCATTCCATGTTGGCAGAGCCAAAACCTTTTTTGAAAATTACTTTTCCGTTTTCCGCCACCAAAGCAGAACCGTTAAATTGTCCGTATTCGTTGTATTTATTTAAAAGTTGTTCGATTTGCTGCGCTTTGTCTTGAGCAAAAAGGCTAAATGAGAAAAGCTGAAAAGCGACAAAAAGCGCAATAAGTTTGATTGATTTTTTCATAGTGGATTGATTATGGTTTAAGATTAATGAAATTTGTTTTTGATTGATGATTGAAACTTCTTAAATGAAATAAACAGATGTTCTAAAATGTTAGACGATTGATTTGTGATTTGGTTTCAAGATTAATCTATTTTTTTTAGAATATAAAAAAGTAGAGCACAGACCAGATACTTAAAAAGTAGGCCTATGCTCATAACTAACAAATATTTTTAGTGCTACTAAGCAGTTAAAATTTCACTTATGTATAATAATAAAAGGATAAATAATTTTAGCATATTACTCAGATTAAGGTTAATATCTGATGGCGATAGCAATTATTTGGTTTCGATATCGACTATTTTTCTGCCGTTTTCCCCTAGATAATGAACGACTATATTTTCATAAACTTTGTAGCCATCATCAACATTGGTAAAAATGATTACACCTTGTTGGGTCTTTGGAAGCAGAATAAAAATAGTCTGGACACCTTTATCAGCTCCGCTATGAGAAAGCGCATAATTTTCGTTTCCTAAATCATAGATTTCAAAACCCAAACCAAAATATTTGTTTTTTTTCGTCTTGACTTGATGCGAAATCATGTCGTCGAAAACCTTTTTGCTTAAGCCTTCGCTGTTCATCACACTAGATAAAAATCTACTATAATCTTCAACTGTAGTCAAAAGATCGTCTGCAGCGCTTGCTGTTTTATTTTTAGTCGGGTCGTAAGCATTTCCGTCTTTGTCATAATTAACGGCATATCTCGAAAGATCAATTTTATCATTCCATATCAATTGGGAATCGTTCATCTTTAAAGGCTCAAAAACTAATTCTGAAGCCAATTGATCTAATGTTTTATGAAATTTTTTCTCTAATGCTTTTCGTAAATATTCAAAACCTTCTCCAGAATATTGGTATTGAGTTCCGGGTTTAAATTTGAAGTCTAATTTTTTAGATTCATTAAAATCTCTCCAATTCGGAAAACCAGTTTGATGGCTTAAAATAATTCTTGTCGTCAATAATTTATGATTCGAATCTTTAGCAATATCTGGATCAATCCAATATTTATCAAGCGGTTCATCTAAATCCCATTTTCCTTGCGAAACCAATTTTAAAGCAACAATTGCAGTTACTGGTTTTGTTAGCGAAGCAACATTCCAAATCGTGTTATAAGGCGCGGCAACATCGCGTTTCAGATTGCCAAACGTTTTTATTTGCTTTAGTTTTCCATCCGAAATAATTCCTATTCCTAAAGCAGGAACATTATTTTCTTTAAGCCATTTTTCCGTTTCCTGATCATTGTCAAAAAGACCAGATAAGCCTGCTGTAGAACTAGTCATTTGATGGTTGTAGCTTAGCGATCTTGCCAATTTCCATTCTTTATTTTTTAAGAGCCAAAGATGCGTGAATTTGGCGAAGCTCCCTGCTTGCTCGGGATTACCAGCAGAAGTTTCATAAAAGCGATGTGTTCCCATTTGAATCGCGCCGTATAAAATGCCATTTTTAAATAATGGATAAATTTCGGTACTACCAGAAATTAGTTCTCTGCGGTAATTGTATTTTCTAGTTGGAGAACAAATGCCACTTTTGAAAGTTTTTAGAAATCTCGCTTTATCTGAAACACTGTCTTTGTCATGATAAAACTCAAAATCTTCAGTATATAAATTTTCAAATTGTTTTACATCGCAAGTATTAAAACCAATATCAAATAAGAGACTGTCTTTGGACATAATGGTTTTATACAAAGCAGAGTTTTTTTCTTCTTGAGAAAGACCAATTTGTATTTGAAAGAATAAAATTCCAACTAAAATAGTTTTTAATTGAAAAAAAATAGGATTGATGATTTTCATTTTGATGATTGATTGATGATTATTGATTTTGCAAGAATACTTCAATCAAAAGTACCAAAATTGTATAAAAGCGAAATTTTATCTTTTTTGCGAAAGAAAATACAAATCAGGATTGAACATTTTTGGAGTTGTTTTTGTCACATCTTTAAACTTTCTGATAAAATGCGACTGATCGAAGTATTTGTTGTAAAGTGCAATTTCGGTTAAACTCATTTTCTCTAAATCGGCGTTCAGCATTTGATCGACCGATTTTCTGAATTTTAAAATCTGAATGTATTTTTTAATCGTAAGCCCGGTCGCCGTTTTAAATTTTATTTGAAGTAATCGCTGCGAAGAATTCAACAGTTTTCCAATTTCTGAAACCGAAATTTCATCTTCGCGAAGTCGTATAATCTCACAGATTTTTTCAATTATATTTTGATTTGAATCTGCTAATGCTTCAAAATAAGTATTAGTTGTTTTTAATAATATTTCAATATCAGATTGAATCTCTACTTTAAAAGGCAATTCAGCTGCATTAATTTTAATAATCGAATCTGTAAAATTGTTCAAATCGTATTTAGGAAACAGAGAAAGTGTCCAAGTATGAAGCTGGATTATGGTAACTTTTGTTTTGGACTGCATATTAACGAGCACTTTATTAGTCATTTGAGAGCAGAAATAAATGCCTTCGTTCATTTCGTATTTGTTTTTACTCGTATGAACTTCAATAGACTTGCCCTTAACAATAGCCAGATTAAAACAGCCGTTTGGCAAAACCAATTTATTTTCGATTAGGCTTTCGCCGATGCTATTATCTAGACGCCAGATTTTATTGACGAATCGTTCGCTTTTAAGATTTACATAATGTTCTGAATATAGCTGCATTTTAGTCTGCGATAAGAATTTCTGGTTTGAAATCGCAGACTAAAATACAGTTTTTATAGATTATTATTTAAATAAACTCTTCAAAACAATCTCGCTTTGTATTTTCCCATTCTTCAGAAATAATACTAAAATAAACGTCATCTTTACTTTTTCCTTCAGAATCGACATAATTGTTTCTAAAAATGCCTTCTTTTATAGCGCCCAGCTTTTCAATAGCTTTTTGCGATCTTATATTTTCAAGATCTGCACTAAATTGTATTCTTCTAAATTGAATTTGTTCGAAACCAAAATTCAACAATTCAAATTTGCATGCCTGATTTAATCCCGTTCCCTGAAAAGCTTTTCCGTACCAAGTCCATCCAATTTCGCATTTTTGACTTGCGTGATTTAAATAACCGTAGCGTGTACTGCCAGCAACTTTGTTAGTCGCTTTGTCAATTATTAAAAAAGGATAGCAAATTCCGTCTGCTTTTTGTTGTAATGTACTTGTAATATAGTTTTCAAAGTCTTCATCACTTCGAACATACATTCCCATATATTTCCAAATTTCATCATCAAAAATGATTTCTTTAAGTTCTGCGTTTCTTTTGCTTTCAAATGGAAGAAGAAGCACATTTTCGTTTTCTAAAATAATCTCTGATTGTAAAATTTCGCTGTTCATGAATTTTGTTTTTTATGGAATGAATTAAATCTAAAGCAAAATTAGTTGTTTAATTTCTGCGAATAAATCAAATAAAATAACAATTTGTTATATTTTTACTACAGCAAAAAATGGGGAGATCTTTGTGAATCACTATTTACAAACAATTTGTTCATTTATTTTAAGGCTCATGTACAATTATTAGTTATTTTTACGACCCAATATTAGATTTTCCTCGATGCAAACTTCATTAAAAATTGCTGTTGTTGGTTCTGGACTTGTAGGATCGTTACTGGCAATTTATCTTAAAAAAGCTGGTCACTCTGTTCATGTCTATGATCGTAGTCCAGATATCCGAAAAATAAATTTTTCTGGCCGTTCTATTAATTTAGCAATGTCCAACCGTGGCTGGAAAGCTTTGGATGCAGTTGGTGTTGGCGATTCGGTTCGGGAAATTGCAATTCCGATGGATAAACGTGCCATTCACTTGGTAGACAAATTAAATTTTCAGAATTACGGTCAAGAAGGAGAATCAATATATTCTATTTCAAGAGGAAAACTAAACAGAAAAATGATCGATCTTGCTGAAGAAGCTGGAGCCGAATTTCATTTTGAACAGAAAGTTTGGGACGTTACTTTGAACGATGCCACGCTTCATATCGGCGAAAGCGAACGAGGTGAGTGGGAAGAAAGAAAGTTTGATATGGTTTTTGGTGCCGATGGTGCTTTCTCTAGAATTCGTCACAGAATGCAGCGCCAAAGCATGTTCAATTATTCTCAGGAATTTTTGAATATGGGATATAAAGAACTAAATATTCCGGCAAATCCAGACGGAACTCATAAATTGGATAAAAACTCATTTCATATTTGGCCGAGAGGTGAGTACATGTTAATTGCACTCCCAAATCTTGATGGAAGTTTTACCTGTACTTTGTTTATGCCTTTTGAAGGAGAAAACTCATTTGAATCATTGACAGACCGTAAAATGGTCGAAGATTTCTTCGAGAAAAATTTCCCAGATTCGATTGAAGTAATTCCAGAATTGGCAAATGATTTCTTTAAAAATCCAACCAGTACTTTGGTTACCATGAAATGTTTTCCTTGGACTTATGAAAATAAAATTGCCTTAATTGGTGATGCTTGTCATGCCATAGTCCCATTTTACGGACAAGGAATGAATGCGGGTTTTGAAGATATCACCGTTTTGAGCGAAATGATTGAAAAGTACCAAGACGATTGGAGAAAAATATTTTCAGAATATCAGATCTCAAGAAAACCAAATGCAGATGCCATTGCAGAACTTTCGTATAGAAATTTCTTAGAAATGAGCACCAAAACAGCAGACGAAAAATTCTTACTGCAAAAGAAAATAGAAAAGATCTTTTCAGACAAACATCCAGACAAATGGATTCCGCTTTATAGCCGCGTTACTTTTAGTGATCGTCCGTATGCTGAAGCTCTGGCAATCGGAGATTATCAAAACGGAATTATGGAAGAGGTTCTTAGAATGGAAAATATAGAAAACATCTGGAATAGCCCAGAAGTTGAAAACAAAATTCTAGCATTATTAGAGAAGGCTTAAGTTTTTATACCTATTTAATTATATAAGTAAATATAATCTTTATACATAATAATAAACCCGACAGATTTTCAATTTGTCGGGTTTTATATTTTAGGTTGGTTCAGTTCTTTTATTTTTTAAAGATTTTAGTTAACACACCAAAAACACCTCTAATAAAAGTAGCACTTGTTACCACTTTCAGAACAGATTTAGTGACCACTTCTGTAGTACTTGGCCCTGCTTTTGAAGTTTTTGTTGGAGCTTGTTCCTCTTGCTGTGCTGCAGCTTCTGCGGCTTGATTTAATTTTTTGTTTAAGATTTCAAAAGCACTTTCGCGGTCAATTTCTTCAGCATATTTTTTAACTAATTTCGATTTGCCATTTATTTCATCAATTTCAGATGGAGATAAAACATCCATTCGGCTCATTGGAGCACGCATCATGGTAGCAACTAGAGGGGTTGGGATACCTTTTTCGTTAAGCGCCGTAACCAAAGCCTCTCCAATTCCTAAACTCGTTAACAATTCATCAGTCTTATAATAAGGAGAAGTAGGATAGTTATCGGCTGTCTTTTTAATTGCCTGACGGTCATTTGCCGTAAAAGCTCTTAGCGCATGCTGAATCTTTAGTCCTAACTGAGCTAAAACACCGCTAGGAACATCCATTGGGTTTTGGGTAACAAAATAAATTCCAACACCTTTAGAACGAATTAGCTTTACAATAGTTTCGATTTGCTCTAGAAGTGCTTTACTAGCTTCATTAAAAATTAAATGTGCTTCGTCAATAAAGATGACTAATTCTGGTTGCTCTGCATCTCCTTTTTCAGGCATTTTCTGATAAATTTCAGCCAAAAGACTTAACATGAAAGTCGAGAATAATTTAGGTTTATCTTGGATATCCGTCAAGCGGATGATATTAACGTAGCCTTTTCCGTTTTCATCAATTCGCATTAAATCATCGGTTTCAAAAGATAATTCGCCAAAAAACAAATCACCGCCTTGTTGCTCTAGTTCTATAATTTTTCTAAGAATGGTTCCTGTTGTGGCAGTTGAGATCTTACCATAACTAGCGGCAATTTCATCTTTACCTTCCTCAGTAATATAATTAATTACTTTTTTGATGTCCTTTAAATCCAATAAGGGCATTTGATTATCATCGCAGTATTTAAAGATAACCGCTACAACTCCGGCCTGCGTATCATTTAAGTCTAAAATTCGAGAAAACAGTACAGGGCCAAATTCAGAAACTGTAGCACGAAGACGAACTCCATTCTGTTTAGACAGCGACATTAATTCAACAGGAAATGCAGCTACATTATAAGGTACATTTATTTTAGCATGACGTTCTGTAATAAAACCTTCCTCTTTACCTTCTTTGGCAATACCGCTAAAATCTCCTTTAATGTCCATCATTAATACAGGAATTCCCGCATTCGAAAGTTGCTCCGAAAAAACCTGGATTGTTTTAGTTTTTCCTGTTCCAGTTGCACCAGCAATTAATCCGTGGCGATTTAAAGTTTTCAGCGGAATTTTGACGTGCGCTTCCGCAATTGGCTCACCGTCAAGCATTGCGCCTCCAAGTATGATGCTGTCTCCCTTTGAAGAATACCCTGTATTTATATCTGCAATAAAATTCTCTTTTTTATTCATGTTTTTATTTGTAATTTAGATTGTTATATGAGTATTGCTTTGTTTTTGGACACTTTTTATGTGGTTTTTTTTAGTAAGAAAAAGCTTTTTTTGATTGAAAAATTAATAAAAAAAAAATTCGCAGCTTTTTAAGAAGATATCAAAGGAATCTTTGAATATTTACTAAAACGTTGTAATTTTTTTAATTATCGTCCTTTTTTTTGTTTTATCTAAAAAATGACGCCGCCAATTTAATGAGATATTTTTTAAATCGAAGTTAAATTTCGGTCAATTAAATTAAAAAAAGTTTTTTTATTTAAACTAAACGTATAAATTTGCTCCTCTACAAGTTAAATATAACTAAAAAATAAAAATTATTTAAAACTATTAAAATTAAAAAAAATGGCAAACGTTAAAGTTAAAAAAGAAAGCACTTCAAATGGCGGAGGAATGATCACAGGAATCATTATTGTAGCGTGTATCTTAGTAGGGGTGTTTATTTGGAAAGTAATCATGGGGGATTCTGCTAACTTCGAAGGAGGTAATCCAGAAACAGGACATCCAATCAATACATTAGGACAAGTATATAAAGGAGGTTTCATCGTACCAGTATTATTAGGTATGTTTTTAATGGTTGTTGTTTTTTCTATCGAAAGATTTATTGTTATTGGTAAAGCTGCTGGAAAAACTAACCTTGACAAATTCATGAAAAGTGTTCAAGGAAGTATTAAAGAAGGAAACATCGAAGCTGCTATCGCTTCTTGCGATAAACAACAAGGTTCAGTTGCAAACGCAATTAAATCTGCTTTGGTAAAATACCAAGATGTTAAAAAAGAAGGATTCAACAGTGAAGAAGCTTCTGAAGTAATCCACAAAGAAATCGAAGAGGCAACTTCATTAGAAATGCCAATGTTAGAGAAAAACATGACTATCATCTCTACTTTAGTATCTTTAGGTACATTAGGAGGATTATTAGGAACTGTATCTGGTATGATTAAAGCGTTTGGTGCGTTAGCTTCTGCTGGTACTCCTGACCAAGCTGCTCTTGCAACAGGTATCTCTGAGGCACTTATCAACACTGCTACAGGTATCTCTACTTCTATCTTAGCAATTGTTTCTTACAACTTCTTTACTGCTAAAATTGACGATTTAACTTACTCTATCGATGAGGCTGGTACTACAATCGTGAATACTTACAGAAAATTCAGAGGAAGTTTAAGACAATAATTAATTTTTGATTTTAAATCAAAAAAATAAAATAAAAGATAATGGCTAAAATAAAAATGAAAAAAAAGTCTACATCGACAGATATGACTGCGATGTGTGATGTAGCGTTCCTTTTGCTAACGTTCTTTATTTTGACCGCTACTGCTAAAGTGCCTGAGGCATTGCCTGTAGATATGCCTGCTTCTGTTGCGATAAGCAAATTGCCAGATACTGATTTGGCGATCATTACAATAGGAAAAGGGAAAGTATTTTTTGACATCAAAGGAAGAGAAGTTCGTAAAAGAACTCTTGAAGGAATGGGTGCAAAATATGGTATTGAATTTTCAGAAGAAGATAAAACCAAATTTGCTCTTATGGATGATTTTGGTGTGCCAATTACAGGTTTGAAGCAAATCATTGATATGAAAGCGGCGGACAGAACCAAAGCAAACCAGCCTGGAATTCCTTTGGACTCATTAGATAATCAATTAAAAGAATGGCTTCTAATTTCTAGAAGAGCTACAATTGATTTGGATGACAAAGAATTGCAGATTGCGATTAAAGGAGATGCTAAAGAAGAATATCCAAGAATTAGAAAAATTATGGATATTTTGCAAGATCAGAAAATCAATTCCTTTAACTTAGTTACAGGTAAGAGAGGAAGAGACTTTTAATTAAAAAATATACACTAAGATGGCTGAATTAAATACCGGCGACGGCGGTGGTGGTAAAGGTGGTAAAGTAAGAAGTAAAAAGCAGAATTCGAAAGTCGATTTAACAGCGATGGTGGATTTGGCATTCTTATTGATCACATTCTTTATGTTAACTACTTCGTTGTCAAAACCTCAATCGATGGATTTGTCATTGCCAAATAAAGATGATGATCCAAATAAGAAAACTGAGGATACCAAAGTAGACGAGAATCGTACTATGACAGTAATGTTAGGTGGCGATAATAAAATGGTTTACTATATGGGGTTATTGGCAACACCAAAAGTGGGACCAAAAGATATTGCATATGGTAAAGATGGTATCCGTAGAGAATTGTTAAAACAAAAGAAAAATGTTTTAGCATATTCTGCAGCTTTAGGGAAACCTAAAAACGGAATCATTGTGATCATTAAACCAACGAAAAAATCAAATTACCGTAATTTGGTTGATATCTTGGACGAAATGGCTATCACTGGAGTTGAGACGTATGCAATTGTTCCTGAGTTTACACCAGAAGAAGCAAAAGTGATAGATAAAAAATAAGAGCAATCTTAGTTTTATCGACTTAAAAATCAAGAAGTATGAAATTAGATATTATAAAAAATCAGTGGCTTGATATCGTATTCGAAGGACGTAATAAGATATATGGAGCATACGAGCTGAGAAAATCAAACGGAAAAACAACTGTGAAAGCACTTGTTATTGGTTCTCTTATCTTTAGTGCTGCTATTGCTGCTCCTCTTATTGCGAGTTTGTTGCCAGACTCAACAGAAGAAGAAGAGGTAAAAGAGGTTAAGATGGCTGCGGTAAAATTACCTCCGAAAAAAGAGGAAATTAAGCCTAACATGCCACCGCCACCGCCACCACCACCAAAAGTGGATCAGGTTAAATTCGTTAAACCTGTGGTTGCAAAAGCGGAAGAAGTAACTGAAGACCCACCAAAAATTGTTGAGTTAAAAGACAAAAAAGTTGGTGCTGAGACTATCAAAGGAGATCCAGATGCAGTTTTAACTGTTGATGAGCCAGTTGGAAAAGGACCAGTAGCAGAGGTGGTACAAGAAGATAACACTGTATATAATACAGCTGGTATCGAAGTAAAACCAGACTTCCCAGGAGGTATTGAGAAATTCTACAAATTCGTAGGAAACAACTACAAAACTCCAGAAGAAGAAGGTTTAAAAGGTAAAGTTTACGTTACGTTTGTAGTTGAAAAAGACGGGTCATTAACAGATATTAAAGTTTTAAGAGATATCGGTTATGGTACAGGAGCAGAAGCAATTCGTGTTCTTAAAAAATGTCCAAAATGGACTCCCGGCGAGCAAAATGGTAAAAAAGTTAGGGTATTATACTCTCTTCCTATTACTATTCAATCTGCAGACTAATGTTAAAAGATAAGCTTAATAATATTCTGAAGAAATCGCTCAAAGAGCGATTTCTTCTTGTTTTAGGAATACTGTTTTTTTTAATTTATCTTGTGCTCGGTTTAATGATTATGTTTTGGGAAAAACTCCCGCTTAACATGGAACCAAAATACAGATATGCTTTTGGTGGATTACTAATTGTGTATTCTGCAATAAGATTTTTAAGATTAATTAATTCAAAAGAATAATAATTATGTTGAAATATAGTAAGCCTTTAGGTTTGGTTGTTTTTGTCTTTTTGTTTGCCATGTGCAACCAAAAAAGCAAAAACGAAACTGAAAAAGAGACCATTTTGAAAGGATCACTTGATCTTGCGGTTGACGAAACGGTAAAACAAATCGTAGACGATCAGGTTGCTGTTTTTGAAGGTACTTACTATGATGCAAAAGTTAAAGTAAAGCCAAAATCAGAAGCTGAAGTAATTAATGATTTATTAAATCAAAAGGCTAAGGTTGCAATTACAACTCGTGATCTAACTGTAGAAGAAAAAGCTCGTTTTGATAAAAGTAAAATTAATCCAAGAGTGACTCCTTTTGCTCATGACGCTATTGCTTTTATTTCAAACAAAAGCAATAATGATACATTAATTGCGTTGAAAACTGTGATTGATTTCATGCAGGGTAAAACAGATGGTAAAATTAAAGGCCTTGTTTTCGATAATCCTAATTCGAGCACTGTTCGTTACATGAAAGAATTAGCGAAAGTGAATGAAATACCTAAATCTGGAGTTTTCTCTTTTAAAACAAATAATGAAGTAATCAAATTTGTTTCAGAAAATGAAGGAATGATTGGTGTTATTGGTATTAATTGGTTTTATCAGCCAACTCCTGACATGACAGAGACTATTAATAAAGTTAATGTTCTTTATGTTAAAGGTTTAGACAGTAATGAATATTATAGTCCAACGCAAAATGACTTGGAAATTGGAAAATATCCTTTGGCACGTGATTTGTTTATTATTAATTGTCAAGGTTATTCTGGACTAGGAATGGGCTTTGCTTCATTCATAGCGGGAGACATCGGCCAGAGAATAGTTTTAAAATCAGGTCTGTTGCCATACAAAACTCCAGGACGAAAGCTAAAAATTAGAAATGAAATTATAAAAGATAAAGAATAAATTAATTACAATAAAGATGAATAAATTTAAAATTTTAAGTCTTGCATTAGTTGCCTCGGCTACCGTAGCAAAAGCGCAAGATATCAACCAAGCAAAGAAGGCAATTGATGCTGAACAATTTGATAAAGCAAAAACAATCCTTAAATCAATTATCAAAGCTAAACCTTCAGATGGGGAAGCAAATTTTGTTTTAGGAAATGTTTATTTAAATCAATCAGTTGTCGATTCTGCAAAAATCTATTACAATAATGGATTACAAGCTTCAGATAAGAAAAATTTAAGCTACATTGGTTTAGGACAATTAGATCTTGATGCAAAGAATACTGCTGCTGCTCAAGCTAATTTTGCTTTGGCAACTAAAGACATGAAGAAAAAAGATGTAAATGAATTTATTTACATCGCTAGAGCTTACATGAATTCTGAGAATCCAGATTATAAAAATGCTACTGACATTTTGAAAAGAGCGTTATTGGTAGATCCTCAAAATGCACAAGCACTTTTGGCAATTGGAGATGCTTACTACGGAGCAAACAACCAAAACGATGCTTACAAAGCATATCGTGATGCTTTTACAGCTGATAACACTTTGTTGAGAGCAAAAATGCAATTAGGAGTTTTATTAAAAGGTGCTAAATCTTACGATGAAGCAATTAAATCTTTTAATGAAGTTATTGCGTTAGATGCTAATTACGGACCAGTTTACAGAGAGCTTGCTGAAACATATTACAAATGGGCAAGAAATAAACCTTCTACAGCTAAAGTTAACTTGCAAAATGCAATTACAAACTATGAGAAGTACTTAAGTTTGACAGATTACTCTCTTGATTCTAAAATGCGTCATGCAGATTTCTTAATCTTAGTTAAAGATTACAAACAATTAGAGACTGTTGCAAACAAAATGATTGCTCAGGATAAAGTAAATCCTAGAATTTACAGATATTTAGGATATGCTGCTTACGAAAATGGAAATGTAGACGTAGCTATTAAATCTATTGAAGATTATATCAAAGCTCCAGGAAACAAAGTTATCGGAAGAGATTATTACTATTTAGGTCTAGCTAAAATCAAAAAAGGAACTGCAGCTGATGGTACAGTAGATCAAGCAGCTTTTGATGCAGGTTTAGCTGATATCAAAAAAGCGGTTGAATTAGAGCCTTTAGTAGTTGAAGAATTCGCTGACTTTGGAAAAGAGTTATTTGGTAAAAAACAATATGTACAAGCTGCTGCTATTTTTGAACTTGGAGCAGGTAATTCTGAGTCTAAAAATTACTTAGATGATAGCGTTTATTACGGAATTTCTTTATACTATGGTAATGCTAGTAAACCAAAAGAAAGCCGTGATGCTGTTGCTTTAGGGAAAGCTGATGCAGCTTTTGATAAAGTTTTAGCAACTGCTCCGAGCTATGATGAAGCATACTTGTACAAAGCAAGAATTAATTCGTTGCTAGATAAAGATGATTTGATCATTAAAAACTACGAAGAATACGTTACTAAAATTTCAGCAAAAGGTGCAGAAGAAGTGGCTAAGCCAGCTGTAACTAAGAAATTTATCGAAGCTTACAATGGTATTGGTGCAGCTTATGCTAATACAGATAAAGCTAAAGCTATTGAATATTTTAATAAAACTTTAGTTTTAGATCCTGCAAATTCATACGCTACACAATCTATAAAAGCTTTAAAATAATTAGAAAGTTTAAAAAGAATATAAAAACCGATAGTTCAAAAAACTATCGGTTTTTTTGTTCCGTATATTATTGACTATCTTTGCACTCTTAAAATATTAAAATGTTACCAAAAGAAATACAATTAGAAGTAAATAAAGGAGCAATGCTTCCTTTGATGGAAGAATTTTATACCATTCAAGGAGAAGGTTCACATACAGGACGAGCTGCTTATTTTATTAGAATTGGTGGATGCGATGTAGGATGTCATTGGTGTGACGTGAAAGAAAGCTGGAACGCCGAGCTTCATCCGCCAACAAGTGTGGATTTAATTGTTGAAAATGCTGCAAAATATGCTGATACAGTTGTAGTGACTGGTGGAGAGCCTTTATCTTGGGATATGACATTTTTAACAAAACGATTAAAAGAAAAAAATCTAAAAGTGCATATCGAAACTTCTGGAGCTTTTCCATTATCAGGAACTTGGGATTGGATTTGTCTTTCGCCAAAAAAGAACAAACTGCCAACACAAACCGTGTATGATAATGCTCATGAGTTAAAAGTGATTATTTATAATAAACACGATTTTATTTTTGCAGAAGAGCAGGCAGAATTAGTAAACGATAATGCAATTTTATTCCTTCAGCCAGAATGGAGTAAAAAAGAAGAAATGACTCCACTTATTGTTGATTATGTCATGAACAATCCAAAATGGAGAGTTTCATTACAGACACATAAGTATCTTAATATTCCATAAAACAAAAAATCTCTTCTATTGAAGAGATTTTTTGTTTTATACAAGTATACAGTTTTTGTAAAAAGTAAACACCCTATTATTTCCAGTTTTTATGATTTTTCAAGGCGGTAATATGTGCCAGATGGTGGTTACCATGCCAGGCATACATTCCGATAATTTTTTTGAGTTTGTTTTCCGAATTATCTGAAGGATGTATAAATGTTTTTTCTAAATCAGATTCAGATAATTTTCTCATAAGATAGCCTAGTCTGAAATGAAGTCCTTTCAATAATTCCAAAGTTGGCTGAATAGGCATTGTTAAATTATCATTTAATTCAGACCAAAGAACTTCGTCGTAAGCTTTGATAACGGGATTGTTCTCTGTTAATGTCCATTTAATTCTGATAAAACAATGCATATGGCTTTCAGCGCAATGATGAATGACTTGTCTCACGGTCCATCCATCAGGACGATAAGGCGTGTCTAATTGTTCGTCTGTTAAATGAATCGTTTCTTTTGCTAATCTTTCTGGAAGAGTTTCAATTTCTTTAATTTTCTTAGAAAGATATTCTGCTGAAAAATTTTCTGGAGCAATAAATTTTCCGATAGGATATTTTAATTTCTCTAAATCTAGTTCTTTCATAGGTTTTTTTATGGTTTGTTTTAAATGGTAAGCCTAGCTAAATAATCATAATGCTCGCCCTCTAGAACAAGTTCACAATTTAAATTATTGGCAATCGCTGCATTTTGAAGCGTATTATAATCCAAATACAACCAATCAAAAGGTTCTTCTTTTTCTCCTTTATAGGTAATATTAAAAACGAGCTCTCCGTAGTAATCATTTTCAGACGGAATCCATTTTCCTCCATCTTCATCCTCATCAAACATATAAATGATATCCGAGCTGTCAATTAAAATTTGCCCGCCAGGATTTAAAAGAGATTTTAGTTTAGTTAAATAGGAATTGCAGTTTTTTAATTGGCCAAAAATTCCTGTTCCGTTCATTAGAAGTAAAATTGTATCGAATTTTTCTCCATCAAAATCAAGAATATTTTCAACTTTAGCGTTTTTTATTCCTCGCAGACGGCAAGTCTCAATTGCTTTTTCAGAAATATCAATAGCGGTTACGTCTAAACTGCGTTCATTTTGTAGGGATAAAGCATGACTTCCGGCTCCGCACCCTACATCTAATATTTTTCCTTTTGCCAATTGCAAAGCCTTTTGTTCAATTTTCGGCATTTCATTATATGAGCGGAAAAGATATTCGACACTCATTTCGTCTTCTTCAGATATAGAAGTTTCAGTAATAATGTCTTCAGGTGAATTTTTGGTGTAAAAATCAAATATTGCTTTCCCAAAAAGATCTTTCATTGTTTTAGTTCAAAGTTTAAGGTTTCAAGTTCAAAGTTGTTTAATTTTGCAAATCAACTTTAAATACTAAACTTGAAACAGATTTTAAATAATTTAAGTAAGTTAGCCAAAGATAAGCATAACGAGAATAAAAAGTATTTCGATAAGCTTAAAAAGAAACCGCCAAAGAATTTAGATTACATTATGCAGGATTTGCATGATGCCGAATTTAAAAAGACGGATTGCTTGAAGTGTGCTAATTGCTGTAAAACGACAGGGCCATTGTTTACTTTGGCAGATATAGAACGAATTTCTAAACACTTTAGACAAAAGCCGCAACAATTTATTGACCAGTACTTGAGAATTGATGAAGACAAAGATTATGTTTTGCAGAGCGTTCCATGTACGTTTTTGGATAATGAAAATTATTGTATGATTTATGATGTTCGTCCGAAAGCCTGTAGAGAGTTTCCTCATACAGATAGAAACAAATTTTATCAGATTTCTAATTTAACTTTGAAAAACGTCGAAATTTGTCCGGCAGCATTCAATATCGTCGAGGAAATGAAAAAGAAGCTGCCGTTATAATTGAATAAACAGGCAATTGTTTTTAACAATATCTTGATTTCCTTTTTTAAGATGTATTTTTGAGAAAGGAAATAATTAAACAACATAAAGAAAACTCATAATTTGAATTTAGAATATTTCATAGCCAAAAGACTTATTACTGCAAAAGATTATAAAAGCAGTATTTCGGCACCGATTATAAAAATTGCAATTTCTGCAATTGCAATCGGAATAATCATGATGATGGTTTCTGTTGCTACAGGAATAGGCTTGCAGAAAAAGATTCGCGATAAAGTTTCTGCTTTTAATGGACAAATCATAATTTCTAATTATGACAATAACAATTCAGAAGTTACAACAGTTCCAATTTCAAAAGAACAAGATTTTTATCCTAATTTTAAATCGGTTCCAGAAGTAAGCCATATCCAAGCAGTGGCCAGTAAAGCCGGAATTATTAGAATAGAAAATGCTTTTGAAGGAATTGTTTTTAAAGGAGTAGGAGCAGATTACGATTGGAATAATATTAAAGAATATATTGTTGAGGGAAAACTTCCAGATTTTGCAAAAGCATTGAATGAAGATGTTATTATTTCAAGATTTCTTGCAGATCGTTTAAATTTAAAAATTGGTGACCAGTTCAATACTTTTTTTATAAAGGAAGAGCAAGGTAAACTTCCAAATAGTCGTAGATTTAAGATTGTCGGAATATTTAATTCCGGATTTCAAGATTTTGATGCGACATATATTATTGGAGATATCCGTCATATTCAAAGAATCAATAAGTGGAGTGAGAACCAAGTTGGAGCATTTGAGATTTTTGTAAAGGATTTTAATGAAATTAAATCCACGGGAAATAAAATTTACGAAATAACATCGTCTAATCTAGATACAGAAACCATTGTTGAAAAATACAGTTATATTTTTGACTGGCTTAAACTCTTTGATTTTAATATTGTAATCATTTTAGGGGTTATGATTCTCGTGGCAACAATTAATATGGTTGTGGCATTGTTAGTTCTCATTTTAGAAAGAACTCAAATGATTGGAATTTTAAAATCTATGGGCGCAAATAACTGGTCAGTACGTAAAATATTTTTATATAATGCCTTTTATCTAATTCTTCGTGGACTATTCTGGGGAAATTTGATCGGAATTTCAATTCTGTTAATACAACAGCAATTCGGCATAATTAAGCTCAATCCTGAAAACTATTATGTAAATCAAGCACCAGTTTATCTAAATTGGATTTATATACTATTGTTAAATCTGCTTACGGTTGGTGTTTGTTTCTTGGTGTTATTAATACCGTCTTATATAATAACAAAAATATCGCCTGTAAAAGCAATCCGTTTCGACTAAGTAAAAAGCGAAGTATAATATTCAACCCGACAGTTTTTGAAAACCTGTCGGGTTTGGTTTTTTATACATATATATAAGAATAAAGTCTAAGTTGTTAGAGTGGGCGAAGCCGAAGGTCCTTTTTAACGCAGCTTTTGGAATTTGGAGCCTAAAATTGAAATATGGAATCTATTAGGAGCTTAATCCCGCTATCCGTTCCAATCTTTTGCTTTTTAAAGAAAAAAGCAAAAGGATTTCCGCTGCTA